>Ga0224505_10001793_pt1 | contig 13160 bp, 12 predicted proteins | sample SF_Jan12_sed_USG_FD_169102 | JGI IMG/M metagenome (GOLD analysis project Ga0224505, IMG submission 169102) | Sediment microbial communities from San Francisco Bay, California, United States - SF_Jan12_sed_USGS_4_1 | ecosystem: Environmental > Aquatic > Marine > Sediment | place: USA: California...
CTATTACCGGACGGATCCCCGGGTGTTTGCCGGATATCTTCCAGCCAGTCGCTGGATCCCGGGATTCCGTGTCGACGCGCATGGCCACTAGCGCCCTCGCCCGCGCCGAGCGCCCCGGCCGGGGACAGGCTGCCGCCCTGGACGATGGGCGCCTGGTGGTCGGTCACGACGAACTCGCGCCGCTGGTGGAGGAAGAGGGCGACTGGCTGGCGGCTGGCGGCGAGCGGTTCGGGTTGCTTGCCGACAACGGCGTCGGCTGGGCCATTGCCGACCTGGCGTTGCACGCGCGGCGGCTGCCCTGCGTCCCGCTGCCCGGCTTCTTCACTGCCGGCCAGTTGCAGCATGCGTTCGACGACGCCGGCATCGACTGCCTGGTCACCGACGACCCTGGACGGGTTCGCCCGTCGCTCGCGGGCTGGCATACCGCGGGCGTGTCGGGTCGCACCGGACTTGCGATGTTCCGGCGACGGCTCGATCCCGCGGCACGCGCACCCTTGCCGCCGGGCACCGTGAAGATCACCTACACCTCGGGCAGCACGGGTCGTCCCAAGGGCGTTTGCCTCGGTGCGGCGCAGCTCGATGCCGTCGCGCGCTCCCTGGCGCTGGCAACGGAGTCGCTCGGGATCGAGCGGCATCTCTGCCTGCTGCCGCTGGCGACCCTGCTCGAGAACATCGCCGGCATCCATGCGCCACTCAGCGTGGGCGCGAGTTGTCTGCTGCCGCCGAGCAGCGTCACGGGCATGAGCTATGCCGGGCCGGACGTACACAGGCTGCTCGGCTGCATCTCGCGCGCCGCACCGCAGAGCATCGTCCTGGTACCGGAACTGCTGCGCCTGCTGGTCTCTGCGGTCGAAGTCGGCTGGCAGGCGCCGGGCTCCCTCAAATTCGTCGCCGTTGGCGGCGCCCCGGTCTCGCTCGACCTGCTCGAGCGGGCCGAGCGGGCCGGACTGCCGGTGTTCGAGGGCTACGGCCTGAGCGAATGTGCATCGGTGGTCTGCCTGAATACGCCGGAGGCTCGTCGTCGGGGCAGCGTGGGCCGCCCCCTGCCGCACGTCAGGGTCCGCGTCGCCGACGATGGTCAGGTCATGGTGTCCGGGGCGACCCTGCTGGGTTATCTGGGCCAGCCGCCGCGCCCTCCCGGCGAGGAGTGGGCCACCGGCGACCTCGGCGAGCTGGACGAGGAGGGTTACCTGTACGTCCACGGGCGCATCGGCAATCTTTTCATCACCAGCCTGGGGCGCAACATTGCCCCCGAGTGGGTCGAGCGCGAGATCGCGCAGCAGCCCGGCGTCCGGCAGGTCCTGGTCCACGGCGAGGCGCGACCCCATGCCGTTGCCATCGTCGGCGTGAACGACGCGTCGGTGAGTGATGCGGACCTCGACCATGCGATAGCCGCGGCCAATGCGCGACTGCCCGAGTACGCGCAGGTGCGACGCTGGGCACGGATCCCCGAGCCATTTTCCCTCGAGAACGGCCTGCTGACCTCGAACGGGCGGCTGCGCCGCCGCGAGATTCTCGAACGCCACGGCGCGCTGATCGCGTCGCTCTACGATCCCACGCCCGAACGAGGTGACCGATGAATCTCCACGAGCAGCTTGCCCGTGCCACTGCGCCTGACCGCGAGTTCCTGCTGTCCGCACCCGTGATCCAGCGTGCCCTGGCCGGCGACGTCACGCGTGAACTCTACGTCGCGTTTCTCACGCAGGCGTATCACCACGTCCGCCACACGGTGCCGTTGCTCATGGCCGTGGGTGCGCGGGTGCCGGAAAGGCACGGGTGGCTGCGCGATGCCGTTCTGCACTATCTCGAGGAAGAGACGGGTCACGACGAGTGGATCCTGAACGACATCGCGCGCGCGGGCGGCGATCGCGACGCTGCTGCCGCCTCCGAGCCTGCGGTGGCGACCGAGGCGATGATCGCCTATGCCTGGGACACCGTGATGCGCCGCAACCCGCTCGGCTTCTTCGGCATGGTGCACGTGCTCGAGGGGACCAGCGTCGCTCTGGCCCTCGATGCCGCCGACCGTATCCAGCGGACGCTCGATCTGCCGACCAGCGCGTTCACCTATCTGCGCAGCCACGGGGAACTCGACAAGCAGCACGTCAACGACCTCGCCGGGATCCTCGCGCGTTTCACCGACGAGGACGACCGCCAGGCGGTGATCCGCTGCGCCCGCGGCATCTACTGGCTCTACGGAAACGTGTTCCGCGGCCTCGAGGCGACGCCGGCCGGCATGCCCGTACAGCAGCGGAGATTCGCATGAAGCCCCAGGACGTCTGTGCCCTGGTCACCGGCGGTGGCGGCGGGATCGGCGGCGCCATCGCCGACGAACTCCTCGTGCGCGGGGCCTCGGTACTGCTGGTCGATCGCGATGAAGCCGCCCTCCAGCGTGCGGCGGCACGGCTCGCGCGCCATGGGGATCGGGTCGGCACGCTGGCCGCGGACCTGACCCGGGGTCCGGACCGACAGCGCCTCTGCGCCGCCGCTGCCGAGTGGCGCGGTGGCATCAATGTGCTGATCAACAATGCGGGCGTGAACCACTTCAGCATGTTCGCCGACCAGCCGCCCGAGCAACTGGACCTCGCGATTGCGATCAACCTGCTGGCGCCGATGCACCTGTGCCGTGAGTTGCTGCCGCATCTCCAGCGTCAACCGGCGGCCTGCATCCTGAACACCGGCTCGGTGTTCGGCGCCATCGGCTACCCCGGCTACGCCGTCTACTCGGCGACCAAGTTCGCCGTGCGCGGTTTTTCGGAGGCGCTGCGCCGCGAACTGGCGGACAGCCACGTCAGTGTCCGCTACGTGGCGCCCCGCGCAACGCGCACCAGCATCAACACCTCGGCCGTGGAGCGCATGAACGCGGAGCTCGGCGTGGCCATGGATCCGCCGGAGCTGGTGGCGAAGGCCGTGTGCGACATGCTCTCTGGCGGCCGCGTCGAGTCCGTGATCGGCTGGCCCGAGAAGCTGTTCGCCCGCCTGAACGGAATCCTGCCGCGCGTCGTGGACGGCGCGCTCCGCAAGCAGTTGCCGGTCATCCGCCGCTATGCGGGCGAGTCGGCTGCTGCGGTCACCCCACCCTGAGAGGACGACACCGATGAAGCATTCTTCGATCCTGTTCGGAGCCGCAATCCTGTTCGCCACCGTGGGTGGCCGTGCCTACGCAACGGACGGCAAGACGTTCGAGGCCGAGCTGCTGTCGATCCAGCAGGCCTGGGCGCACGTCAACTACGAGACGCCGGCCGGCGACGCGCGCGCACAGGCCTTCGATGCGCTCGAGAAGCGTGCTGAGAAGTTCGCGCGGCAGAACCCGCAGCGGGCGGAAGCGCTCATCTGGGAAGCCATCATCGAGAGCAGCTACGCGGGTGCGAAGGGCGGGCTCGGCGCGCTCGGTCTCGCCAAGGAGGCGCGCGGCAACCTCGAGGACGCGTTGAAGATCGACCCCGCGGCGCTCGACGGGTCGGCCTATACGAGCCTCGGAACCCTGTACTACAAGGTCCCCGGCTTTCCGATCGGTTTCGGCGATGCCGACAAGGCCCGCAAGCTGCTGACGCGGGCGCTGGAACTCAACCCGAACGGCATCGACCCGAACTATTTCTACGGCGAATTTCTCTACGAGGAGGGCGAGTACGCCCAGGCACTCCAGTACCTCGAGAAGGCCGCCCGGGCTGCACCGCGGCCGGGCCGCGAGCTCGCCGACCAGGGCCGCCGCGCCGAGATTGCGGCACTCAGGGCGAAGGTGCAGGCGAAGCTGGGCTGAGATCGGTCGCCTCGTCCGCAGCGCAGGGAGTCCAGCCCAGGCGTTGCCGCAGCTCGTCGAACGCGGACCCGGGATTCGCGACGACCACGAGCGGCTGCCCGGTCGCCGGGTGCACGAACTCGAGTCGCACGCAGGCAAGCAGCAGGCGACGCACGCCGTAGCGTTCCGCGAACAAGCGGTTGTGCCGGCCCTTGCCATAGGTCGAGTCGCCGATGATCGGGTGCGAGACGTGGGCGAGGTGCCGGCGCAGCTGGTGGCGTCTCCCGGTCTCCGGCTCGAGCTCGACGAGCGCGTAGCGCGAGGTCGGATAGCGGTCGACCCGCACCGGCAACTCGGCCGTTGCCAGTGTCCGGTACGCCGTCCGGCACGACCTGGGTCCGTCGTCGTCGGCCGGCGCGTACGCGTCCCGGACGGGTTCGAGCGCGTGGTCGATCAGCCCGGCCACCGGCGGCCAGCCGCGCACCATCGCGAGATAGGTCTTGCGCACCTGTCGTCCAGCGAACGCAGCGGACAGTCCGGCCGCCGTACGGCGGTCCAGCGTGAACGCCAGCGCTCCGGAGGTTCCCTTGTCGAGCCGGTGCACCGGGTAAACGCGGCGTCCGATCTGGTCGCGCAGCAGCTGCACCGCGAAGCGTGTCTCGTGCCGGTCGATGGGCGAGCGATGCACGAGCAGTCCGCTAGGCTTGTCCACGATGACGATCGCGTCGTCCCGGTAGAGGATTGGCAGCGGATCGCCGGCGTCCGCCGGGCCGCTGTTTACCATGGGATGTCGCTGCCGTCCCAGGCAAGGAAGCGCCCCGAATCCGTGGGCCTCAACCCGTCGATCACGGCGAGCAGCTGCCGCACGGTCCGCTCGGCCGGGAACAGTTTTTCGGGTGGGACGTTGCCCTGGAAGGGACGCGAGAGCGCGGTGTCGGTGGTGCCCGGATGCAGGGCCACGCAGATCACGTTGCGGCGCGAGCGCGCCCATTCAATGGCGAGCGTCCTGGTGAACATGTTCTGCGCCGCCTTCGCACCCCGGTAGGCGTACCAGCCGCCCAGGCGATTGTCGCCAATACTGCCGACGCGTGCGGAGATGCTGGCAAAGACGGCGCGCTCCCGATGGGCGAGCAGAGCCTCGAAATGCTTCGCGACCAGCAGTGGCCCGAAAGCATTCGTGGCAAAGGCCTGCACGAGGGCATCCGGGGACACCTGGGCGAGCCGCTTCTCCGGCGCCAGGCCGGTGACCGGATCGTGCAGCACGCCCGCGCTGTTGACGATGAGGTTCAGTCGCGGCGCCGCATCGGCAACGGCCGCCGCCGCTGCCGCGATGCTGTCCTCCGACGTGGCGTCCAGCCGGACGATGCGCAACCGTGAATCCACGGCGCGGAGCGCATGCAGGTCCGCGGCCTGCTCCGGCGTGCGACAGGCGGCGAACACGAGTCCGAGCGCGGGGCACTGGACGAGCTGCCGGACGAACTCGTAACCGATGCCGCGGCTCGAGCCCTGGACCAGGACGTTGCTGCCGGGAGGGAAGGAACTGAGCATACTGGGGTCCAGGTGCCCGTGCGGGCGGGCTTGGCGAGGGATGGGGACCTATGACTCGTTCGCAGCAGCTGGACGATTGGATCAAGGCCGGAAACCGGATGCGACTGTCGGGTCACCGCATTTTCGTTCGCACCGCCGTTGCTGCGGGACGATCTCCGCTGCTTCTCATCCACGGTTATCCGACCGCGAGCTACGACTGGATACGGGTCTGGCCGACGCTCTCCCGGCGCTTTTCGCTGTATGCGCTCGACATGCTCGGCTTCGGGCTCTCGGACAAGCCGCGGGATTCGACGTACCCGATCGCCCTGCAGGCGGACCTGTGCATGGCGCTGCTGGAGGCCGAGGGCGTGACGATGACCCACGTGCTTGCACACGACTACGGTGACACGGTGGCACAGGAACTGCTCGCACGCGAGCGCGAGGGGCGGCTCGGCATCGCGAGCATGGTGTTCCTGAACGGCGGCCTGTTCCCGGAGACGCACCGACCACGGCTCATTCAGCGCTTGCTCGCCTTGCCCGTGCTCGGACCGCTGCTCGCCGGCACCATGAGCTACCGGAAGTTCGAGGCGACGATGCTCTCGATCTCCGGCCGGCAGCCGCCGTCGCGCGAGGAACTCCAGGACCTGTGGACGCTCATCGAGGCGGACGGCGGACGGCAGGCGCTCGCCCGTCTGATCAACTACATGGAGCAGCGCCGATCCAACCGGCCACGCTGGGTCGGTGCGCTCGTCGAGTCGAAGGTGCCGCGCAGGCTGATCTGCGGAGCCGTCGATCCGGTGTCGGGCGCGCATCTCGCGGCACGCTACCGCGAACTGGTGCCGGATCCGGACGTCGTCGTGCTCGAAGGCGTGGGACATTATCCCCAGCTCGAGGACCACGACCGCGTCTGCGACGAGTACCTGGCGTTCCGTGACCGGCTGGCGGCTTGCTGACGGCGGCCGGTCTGTCGCCCGGCAGCACCTCAGGGCGGAAAATCGACCACGTCGCCGTCGAGCGGCAGTTCGAGCGTGCGCCAGGTGTCTGCCTCCGGCTGCCACGGTTCGCCAGAATCCCACCACTGGTCGAGGTTCCCGACGCTGCCGCGGTAACGGAATGTCTCGAAGACGTAGGGCCGTCCCTCGCCGGCGAGGCTCGCCGGCCGGTCCGTGACGTGCAGGTGCAGGTGCGGGGCATCTGACTGACCCGAGTTCCCGAGCAGACCGATGACCTGGCCGCGATCAACCGTCTCTCCAGGATGGACCCGGATCGTGCCGGGTTCAAGATGGGCGTAGAGCACGTAGGCGCCTTGCAACTCCAGCAGGACGTAGTTGCCTGCCACGGTCTCCAGCGTCATCGGCACTGCCATCTCGGTCGACCGCGGCACGTTCTCCGCGATCCCGTCCTTCACCGCGGCGATTCGTCCGCTGGCGACGGCGAGCACGGGCTCCTGGTAGCCGAAGTATTCTGCATTGGCGCCCGACTCCGTCTTTGCCGGTCGCCCGTGCGGACCGATCCGTACCCAGTCGATGGCATAGCGCTGGGCGATGCCTGCGCGACCATTCACGGGAATGATGGACCGGCGGTGGTCAGACTCGTTCGACAATGCGTTGCCGGCCAGCCACCCCGGACCCTTGAGCGGCGCCGACAGGCGCAGGGGTGCCGGGCCGAAAGGCACGGTCTGCGTTTCGAGCACCCAGCGCTTCTGCGCGGCCCCGGAGCCGGTTGCCGGCGCCGGGCTCGTCGCGTACAGCCGGTGCCTGAGCTGTGTCGGGAGGCTGGCGGCCCCAGCGTCGGCCAGCAACTCGACGAACACGGTGCCGTGCTGCCCGCCACGCCACAGAGTGGTTTCCGCCTCCGGACCGTCCCAGCCGCGGCGGGCCGTCGCCTGCCGCAGCGCCTCACCCGACAGCGTGAGCAGAATTTGGTCGTTTGTCGCGTCGATGACTTCGATCTTCTCGAGTCGCAGTTCGTGCCTGCGCAGGTTTGCGATGCTGAGTTCGTACAGCGCGTGGCGTCCGTCGCGTGCAGCGACCCACGACGGAGGTTCGGGCACCCTGACCTCGAGCCCGAGCGCGTCCTGTCTCACGTAGAGGTCGTCCGCGACCGATGGAAGGCTTGCCGCCAGCAGCGCGACCATGAACAGCAGGCGCGATTTGCTCATGTTCACCTGGCTCTCCGGCACCATCACGGTCAGTCGAACACGAAGACCTTGACCAGGATGTCGCCGATGCCGATCAGTGCGGCGCCGGCGATCAGTCCGGCGCAGATCGGCTCCTGCGCATCGACCCAGAGCTTGTAGCCGGTCGAGTCCGGTGCCGCGCCGTACCGGCGGTTCGCGAGCCAGAAGAACGCGGCTCCCAGGAACATCATCAAGGTCGAGTCCGGCGGTATCACCACGCCGAGCCCGATGGCGAGCGGCGAGAGCGGGAAGCGGTTGTGGGTGCGGATGCGCAGGACCTCCATCACCAGCGCCGCGAGTCCCGCGATGCCCATCGACCAGACGATCGACGTGGTGAGCAGCGAACTCGCGTCCGCGCCGCCGAACACGGCGGTGACGAGATCGGAAACGCCCTTCCACTGCAGTGCGGCTGGGAACGCGAACTTGTCCGTCACCATGGTGTCCATGACGGGCCGCCCGGCGGCCGGGTCGAAGTTGGAGAGTCCGAACAACAGGAAGAACAGGGGCGTCGCGGCGAGTGCACCGGCGACGATGCCGATGACGTGACCGATCGCCTGCTGGCGCGGTTTCGCGCCCAGCATGTAGCCGGGCTTGATGTCCATCAGCAGGTTGGAGGCATTGCTGGCCACTTCCGAGCACATCACCGCCGTCATCAGGTTCGGGGCAGGCGTGCGCGGATCGATCGCACCGAAGATGAACTGCGGGATCTTCGACAACGAGCCGCTCGGCGTGATGGCCGTGAGCGCCGTGCTGCTGGCCGCGATGAGCGCAAGCACCAGGATCAGCGGGATCGAAGCGGCACCGAGCAGCCAGGGGACCCCGAACCACTCGTGCGCCATCCACACGCCGACCGCCCCGACGATGGGCACGCCGATCCACGACACGGGGAGGGGCAGTTCGATGGCCTGCAGCACGTCGCTGCCGCCCGCCGGCGCGTCACGTCGACGACCCTTCAGGCTGCGGAACGCCTCGACGAAGACCTCGGGTCGCGCAAACAGCGCCACCATCGCCGCGACCACCATCATGGTGATCCCCCACCACAACGCCCAGTTGTTCAGCAGGTACGCACGCCCGAAGATCGCCGTGCCCTCGGCAATGGAGCCGGCGCGCGGCTGGATCTCGCCCAGCGAGATCATGACGGGCACGACCACCACGAAATTGAGCACGGCCCCGAGCAGCAGGCTGGCGGCGGTACGTATCCCCATCAGGCCGCCGGCCCCGATCATGGCGAATTCGAGCGTCGGCGAGAGCGCCAGTTGCCGGATGTCCACGCCCGCCAGCTTTGGCAGCGGGGCGAGGCCCTTGTCCACCAGCGAGTAGTACCAGCCGTCGAGGTGGGTCGGCAGGTGCCAGAACGACTGCAGCCCGAGCCACTTCTCCTGCAGGAGGCGCATGAAGTTCTCGCCCGAGATGAAACTCACGCCGCCGGCCAGCGCTGCCGCCAGGGTGAGCGCCTTGGCCTTGAACATTCCCGAGGCAGCCGCCGTCTTCTCGTACAGTGCGTCGAGCACCACGCCGCAGGCCCGCCCCTCGGGGAAGGGGTGCTGTTCGTCGTTGATGAAGCGCCGCTTCATCGGAAAGGCGACCAGCACGCCCAGGATCGACAGGACGATCGTGAAGCACATGATCTGCCACCAGGGCAGCACGTTGTTGGTCGCCCACATGTATGCGGCGAGGCCCGAGGTGAGGGGCATCGTCATGTAGCCCGCCGCCGTCGCGATGGACTGGACGCAGTTGTTCTCCAGGATGGTCATGTCGCGGGCGCCGAGTCGCGAGAAGGCGCGGTAGATCGCGAAGGCCAGGATCACGGAGGTGAGACCGACGCCGAGCGTCCAGCCGGTCTTGGCGCCGACGTAGAGGTTCGTGATGCTGAGAAGGCCGCCGAGCAGGAAGCCGGTGAGCGCCGAGCGGAGCGTCAGCTGCGGCATGTCGCCGCGGAAGACGTTCGCGAGCCACCAGCGATCCTTCTGTTCGCGCGTCCAGGTGCGGATCTGCTCGTCGCTCAGGTGCTCGAGGGCCATTGCTGCGCCACGGTGGTCGTCGGTCGCGGGAGGATACCCGCAACGGCGGGTCGATGGGGCGACCGGGTCGGGCCCGGAAATCGATTCACTCGCCTCGCGCGGCCCCGGGCGGCTAAACTCGCCCAGGGTTCATCGCTCCGGGGTCCTGCCATGAAACAGCACGCTGTCTGCCGCACGGACGAGATCAAGAAGGGCCAGATGAAGGCCTTCAGCGTGGCCGGCGAGAGGATCGTCGTGTACCACCTGCAGGACGGCTTCTACGCGACGCAGGCGAGTTGCACGCACGTCTTCGCGCCGCTCGCGAAGGGCAAGATCCTGGACGGCTGCAAGGTGCAGTGCCCGTTCCATCGGGCGCGCTTCGACATCCGCACGGGCGAGGTGATCGACTGGGCCAACTTCCCGCCAGGCATCCAGGTGCTGAACGTGGTGCGTGGGGAGAAGTCGCTCAGGACGTACAAGGTGAGCGTGCGGGACGGTGAGGTGCGCGTCAGTCTCTGACCGTGGCCTCGATACGCGGGCACCCGCCGCGTCGCGGGCGATCCTAGGCCTTGGCCAGCGCGAACGCCCACGCGCAGGCGATCAGCAGCAGCGCCAGCCCGCCGGCGGTGACTTGCGCGAGCGCACCGCGTGGCACCCGCCACGTCGCGTGCGCGATGCCGGCGAGTGTCCCCATCGCGAAGCCCGTGAGATGCGCGAGCACATCCGTGCGTTCGCCGCCGGCGCCGGTGAAACCGAGCAGGATGACGCCGGCGACCAGCGGCGCCCAGCGGTAGGCCCATCGATCGCCCTGGTCCCGGCGATGCCGCCACGCGTAGGCCGCGAGCAGTCCGAGGGTGGCGAAGACCGCGGTGGACGCGCCGACCGAAGAGTGCGTCGACGGCTGGATGAACGCGTTCAGGAGATTGGCGCCGCTCGCCGCGACCAGCACGGTGGACCAGGCGATGCCGGTCCCGAGCAACTGCCCCGCCAGCAGTCCGAAGACCGTGCCGAAGCCCAGGTTTGCCAGCAGGTGACCGACGTCCAGGTGCAGGGTCAGTGCGGTGACGGCTCGCCAGACCTCGCCGGCACGGGTCGCACCGGCGCGCAGCGCCCCGGCATCGAGCCAGTCGATCCCGAGTGCGAATCCGCCGGCGAGATAGCCGACCCACAGGAGAACGGCTGCATACACGGCCGACCCGAGCCACGCAGCCGCGTGCAGGGGTTCCGTCGGCAGCGGCCGGCGGCGCGGCGGATTCTCGTGTTCGTAGTGCTCGAGCTGGGCAAGCGCGGCCGCGTGGTCCCCGGCCGTGACCCGCAGGCCCCAGGCGCGCCCCAGCCAGACCACCTGCGAGTCGATCCCGACGGCGTGCAGCACGAAGCCACGCTCTTCGCAGGCGGCGCGCCAGAACGATCGGAAGACCTCGACGGGCTCCGCGGGCGTCACGGGGCAGCCAGTCCGGCCAGCTCCGGCTGTCGTCGTTTCACGTGTTCAGTCCCGGGCGAGCAGCTGCGCCGCGATCGGCTCGAGCTGTGGAGCGACCTGCTCGACGCACCGTCGGCCAATCTCGATGGCCTCGCGGGCGCGGTGGAAGTCCATCAACTGGAAATCGGCGAGATCGGGCCGCAGCACGAGGTCCGCCGGGTCGATCGCGAGACGGCTGCGGGTGATGCGGTCCTGCATGATGTTGACGGCACTCGACATGACCTCGAACAGGCCGGGCTCGGCGCGCTTGCTGCGGAAGGATTCGACGAGCCCGTCGACGAGGCCCGACCACTTCGCCAGGATGGCCGTCCCCTCCTGGCTCGCCGCACGCGGGGACGTCGCCTCCGGTGCGCTGTCGGCGGTTGATCGGTGCTCCCGGCGTTCCGGAGCACGCATCCCGACCTGCGTCACCGAGCGGCTCAGGTCGACGGCGATCACCACTTCCGCGCCGAGTGCCCTACACATCGAGACCGGCACCGGGTTGACGACGCCCCCGTCGATCAGCCAGCGCCCCGCGTGCCAGGTGGGCGAGAACAGCCCCGGCAGCCCGCTCGAGGCGCGCACGGCTGCCATGTACGGGCCGTCCCGGAGCCAGATTTCCTCGCCCGTGTAGAGGTCGGTGGCGACGGCGCCGAAGGCGATCGGGAGCCCCTCGATCGGAGCATCACCGACGTGCGCTGCGGCGGCTTCCATCAGGCGATTGCCCGTCATGACGCCGCCGCCGCGAAAGGTCGTGTCGACCAGTCGCCAGACGTCGCGCTGGGTCAGCGTGCATACCCATCGCTCCAGGTCGGCGAGGCGGCCCGCTGCGCGCGCCACGCCCACCAGGGCGCCGACCGAAGCACCGGTGATCACGTCGGGGACGAGGCCGCGCTGCTCGAGGCCCTGCAGGACACCGATGTGCGTCCAGCCGCGCGCCGATCCGCAGCCGAGTGCGAGACCGAGGCGCGGCCGGCTCACGGTCGCAGTGCCCGGTAGAGAAACGGCAGGCTCACGTCCATCCGATAGTCGATGTCCGAGTGGTCATCATCGAACTCCTCGTAGCGATGCGGGATGCCGGCGTCCGCCAGGCGCCGTGAAAGCTGCCGACTGCCGAAATGGATGTGGTACTGGTCGCGCCAGCCACAGTCGACATAGATACCCTTGAGGCGCTTCAGGTTCCGTGCGTAGCGATCGACGAGCCGGACGGGGTCGTGCCGCAGCCAGCGTCGCCAGCGACGCTCGAGCAACTCGCCCGTTTCGAGGTGGAAGGGCAGTCGGAAGCCGAGCGGCGCCTGCGGGTCCGGGTCGTACGTGGCCGCCATGCAGAGGTTCATGATCGCGTGGACCTCGGCGCCGCTCACCTTCGGCTTGTTCCACACCGCGTCGAGGAAGCGGCGGACGCGGCCGTCGTCCAGCCCCTCGCGCAGGCCGCGTTCGGCGACGGTGTCGCGGGGAGGCGCCACGCGGCCCGCCTTGCGGGGCGGACGTCGATGCTTGCCGAGTTCGTTCAGCGTGTTCGGCCAGTCGCAGCGATAGACGAGGTCGAAGCAGGCGTCGCCGCTGTGGTTGGCGATGGCGCCCCAGTGGCTCGCATACTTCATGCCGTGGATCATGGCGCCGTACCCACCGGAGGACTTGCCGAAACAACCGCGGTGGTCGCGCGAGGCGAGCGTGCGGAACTCGCGGTCTACGAACGGGATGATCTCCCGCAGGAGGTAGTCCGCGTAGCGACCCACGGCTGACGAATTCACGTACTGGTTGCCGCCGAGGCTCGTGAAGCAGTCCGGGAACACGAGAATCGCGGGGCCCATGCGCCCGTCCCGGATGAGGCGCGCGGCGCGCTCGCCGACGTGCTCGCTGAACGGCTTCCAGTTGAGGTGCGCGAGACCGGAGCCCGTGAAGCCCACGAGGTCGTAGAGCACGGGAAACCGTCGGCCGGGGCCCCTGACCCGCCGGTCGTACTCCTGCGGCAGCCACACCGCCAGCTTGCGCCGGTGCGGGTCGCCGAGCGGGTTGTCCGCCAGGATGGATGACCGGTGCTCGAGCACGACGACGGTGCCAGAGTCGCGGAGCGGGCGCTTGCGTGCCATGCGGGATTCTCCTTGCAGGCGGGTTTGCGCTACCTTTGCGCGCGGTGGGCCGCCGGTCAATTGTCGCAACCTGTGGGCGGCCGGAGAGAATGCAATGTCCAGTCGCGTGCTCAAGGGGCCATTCTGCGTCGCAATTGCCGTCCTGGCGATGTCGCAGGACGGC
>Ga0224505_10001795_pt1 | contig 13151 bp, 10 predicted proteins | sample SF_Jan12_sed_USG_FD_169102 | JGI IMG/M metagenome (GOLD analysis project Ga0224505, IMG submission 169102) | Sediment microbial communities from San Francisco Bay, California, United States - SF_Jan12_sed_USGS_4_1 | ecosystem: Environmental > Aquatic > Marine > Sediment | place: USA: California...
GAGCATCACATGGACGATCGCCAAGGCAAGCGCGGCATCGGTCCCCGGACGGACCTGGAGCCATGGATCAGCCTTGGCCGCGAACCCCACACGCCGAGGATCGACCACCACGAGTTTCGCGCCCCGTCGAATCGCCTCCCGGGTGGCGGTGGCATGAGCGAGTCGGGAGACCACGGGGTTGTATCCCCAGAACAGAATGCACCCGGCCCGCTCCAGATCGGGCATGAACTCGCCGGGCACGGGAGCGCCGAACGTGTAGAGCGGAGCCAGGTAGCGACCCCAACCGCACAACTCCATCGAGGCCACCAGGTTGGGGCTTCCGTAAGCGCGCTGGAGGCGTTGGATCCAGTCGACGCTGTCCACGATCGCCGAGGTCGAAGGCGACACTGAAGCAAACACCACCGACTCAGGTCCGTGGAGATGGGCAAGAGTCTCGAGGCTATCGACGATCGCGGCCAGCGCCTCATCCCACCCAATCCGCTCCCACCCCGGATCGTCGGCCCCTTTCGGGTTCGTGCGCCGCATCGGGTAGAGCAGCCGATGCGGATGAGCGGCGATGTCTCCCGCTGCCTTGCCCTTCACACACAGGGCCTTGCCGGTGGGGTGGGAAGGATCGCGCAGCAGCGTGAAGGTGCCACCGTCGACGACCGCACGTGCGCCACATCTCGAGACGCATAGAGGACAGTAGGTAGAGATTTCGGTGGATGCTCGGACCGCCATACCTGCCTCCGCCTCGCCGCCGGCGAATGATACCGAAGGGACCCGACGCGAGTCCGAGAGAACGCCGCGATGCAGGGGCAACACTGATTCCCGGTGTCAGAACAGGGGTTCGGGATCTGGGCTACCGACCTTCGACCCTGGGCGGTTGCAGTCAAGTCGCGGACCGTAGAGGCATATCCACCGGGAGAAGGTCGTGACCTCAAGTCACATCCAGCCGATCGACACCGGCAGGCCGGCCCGCTTGCCACCCAGATGGTTCATCAGGCTGTTCTGGATGCTTCACAGGGGGGTGACCCGTGTCACGGGCGGGCGAGTCGGACTGTGGCGGTCCAAACGTGGCAAGTGGGGGACGATGCGCCTCCACACAATCGGGCGCCGCAGTGGGCGTGCGCGCCCGGTGATCCTCGGGTATTTCGAGGATGGCCCCAACCTCGTCACTCTGGCGATGAACGGCTGGGCCGATCCCGAACCCGCCTGGTGGCTCAACCTCCAGGGTCATCCCGACGTCACCGTGGACCTGCCCGGAGGTCATCGCCAGGTCAGGGGGCGGGTGGCGGAAGGGGCAGAGCGGGAGCGGCTGTGGGAACGGTGGAGAGAGATCGACAACAACATCGATGCCAACGCCGCCCTCAGGACGCGGGACACGGCGGTCGTGGTCCTCGAGCCTCGGGAGGTCGTCGAGCTCTGAGCTTGCGGCGCCTCTACGATCGCAGCCTATGTCCGACTTCGTTGTCAACCGGGGTAGCGGAGGCTGCAGGGTGACCGTCGATGAATACCTCGAGCAGACACCTGAGCCGCATCGCACGACCTTGCGGGCACTTCGCGAGACGTTGCGGGTGCTCCTCCCGGAGGCGGTGGAGACGATGTCGTACAACATGCCGGCGTTCAAGGTTGCGGGCAAGGCCGTGGCCGGATACGCCTACTTCAAGGACCACTGCAGCTACTTCCCCCACTCGGGTTCGGTGCTGCCCGACCTGGCCGAAGATCTGGAGGGGTACTCCTGGTCGAAAGGCACACTTAGATTTCCTGCCGACGCTCCTCTGCCTTCGAAGCTGGTGGCACGCCTCGTCGAGACACGGAGAGCTCAACTCGGAGTGTGACGACGGTCAGGATGTTGTGAGCCGGTCGACGATGCGAGTGACCGTCCTCCACACCCGACTCGTCACCTGGACGCCAGCCGCCGCCTCGATCATCCCTCCGGCACCTCGGCTCAGGCCGTCGACGAGCGCCGACACGGCGTAGAGCTCCCGGTTTCCGGCGGCGAACACCGACACATCGCCGGCGGCAGACACGAGCGGTAGCCGGACACCGCCGGGTACGGGATCCTGGAAGAACGCCACCGACGGCACACCGTCGAACGGGGGATCGGCGAAAGGGTCGGCGGCCAGCATGGCGTTCAGTTCGTCCAGCGATCTGACGTGAACTCCGGTCGGCCTGCCGACGACGGCCGAGATGCGGTTTTCGGCCTGTGCGACGAGTTCATCCAGCCGCAGCGGATCTGCCTGGAACGAGACGTTGCCGGTGGTGATGTGAGACACCGGAACAGTCGCACCCGACTGCGAGAACGCGTCGACGAGCACCTGGCGGTGAAGCCCCTCCCGTCCCACCATCACGGCCCGGACAAAGGCAACGTAGGTCTGCGGTCGCGCCATTACAGCAACTATGGCACCGGTGCCGGGCACAGTGCACTGGCCCGGGTTTCGAATCGTCGATCCGCCACAACGTCGACCGAGGGGGTGGGTGGGCGCGAGATTGACCGCCGAGCCTCGGCCATCCATACGGTTTCGTTCAACCGAAAGGAAGATGAGCTTTGGTTGAAACTTGAGACGAGACGGCATAATGTCGGAAATCCGACATTTGGGCAAGTGTTGGGGAAGACCGGTCAGGGAGATGGGAGATGGGCATGGCTGGGGTCAGCAGGCGACAATTCATCACGCGGATCAGCGGAGCGGGGCTCGGGGCGATGCTTGGCCTCGGTGGGGGAGCGCCGGCGTCCGCAACACCGGTGACGGCACCGGCTGCGACGGCCTCGTCACCCGCGGCGCAACTGCGTCGAATTCGTGCGTATCAGGTTCGAGAGAAGGCCGCCCGCTACTGGCGGTCGAGCCGGTTGGCGAGTCACCCCACCAACGGCGACGACTCTCGCTATGCCGATCGACTCGCAAGCTTCACCAAGACCCTCCCGCACGACGACGACGGAATGGTCGACCTCGCTGCCTATGACGTCATGCTGGCAGCCGCGTCCGCCGGCACCATGGCCGCATGGGAGACGGTCCCCCGCGGTGGCACCGGGAAACTGGTCAGCCCCCTCGGCGCCTACAGCTACGTGCTCGAAGGCGCCGACCCGCACAACCTGACGATGGCCGCACCCCCTCGATTCGACTCGGCGGACCAGGCGGCCGAACTGGTTGAGCTGTACTGGGCCGCACTGTGCAGAGACGTGCCGTTTGCCGACTATTCGACCCATCCCTCGACCGTTGCCGCCGTCGCCGACCTGGCAACGTTCTCCCTGTTCTCCGGAATCACGCCCGGTTCGCTCTTTCGGGGAACCTCGCCCGGCGAGCTCATAGGACCATATGTATCGCAGTTCCTCTTCAAGGACGTGCCCTACGGTGGTACGCCGATCGTCCAGAGAGGTCGTTGGCCGGTGCCGGGGGACGACCACATGACGACGATGGAGCAGTGCATCTCTCTCCAGAGGGGTGGTGCCCCAACCACGGCTCAGACCCTTGAAGCCACGCCTCGCTACATCCAGACCGGACGTGATCTCGCCGAATGGGTGCACCGCGACTACACGACGATGGGAGGCCAGGACGCTGCTCTCATTCTGCTGTCATGGGGGCCGGACGCACTCAGCCCCACGAATCCATATCGCGGGAAGAAGGCACAGGCCGCGTTCGTGAACTTTGGCGGACCCATGGTCCTCGATGCGGTCGGGCGCGTCGGCCGGGCCGCATTGCAGGCTGCGTGGTACCAGAAGTGGCTCGTCCACCGCCGTATCCGCCCAGAACACTTCTCCGCGAGGGTGGAGACCACGAGAACCGGATCGGCTCCGTGCCCGATCCATCCGGCGTTGGCTGCGAGCGAGGCATACAGCAGGGTCGTGGGGGAGCAGGGCAACGCGCTCCTCAGCCAGGCATACCCCGAGGGATGCCCGGGACACCCTTCATATCCTGCCGGTCACGCCGTGCTGGCCGGAGCCTTTTCTACAGTGCTCAAGGCATTCTTCGATGTGTCATTCAGCGTGCCCTCCCCGGTTGTGCCCAGCACCGACGGCACTGCCCTCGTATCGCATGCCGGGTCGCTTACCGTGGGCGGTGAACTCGACAAGCTGGCGGCGAACATCGCTCGCGGTCGGGATATCGCCGGCGTCCATTGGCGATCCGACGGATTGGAGGGTGTGGTCCTGGGAGAGCAGGTGGCCATCGGGGTGCTCCGCGACCTCCGACAGACCGTCCTCGAAGACTTCACCGGATTCGAGTTCACAGGCTACCGGGGCAACCACATCGTGATCTGAACGTTTCTCCTGGCGAGTCGGGTGCAGGGCAGACCGGTGTCTGCCGGCCCCGGCCGTGACTTCCTGCCCTCGTGAGTGCCGTCGTATCTGGCATACGGTGGAACGGAATCGAGAAGGAGGAAACCGATGCGTCCAGGCAAGGTCCTGGCCGTGGTCTTCGGGACGATCTTCGCGTTGACCGCCATTGGCTTGTTCGTCGGTGGAGGTGCGCTTCTCTGGACCTACGCCACACAGCGGAACGCGGACGACTACGTGATGAGTCCCGAGTACGACTTGAGCACCAACAGTCACGCATTGACAGTGACCGGGGACATCGACTTCGGAACGGAACCGTCCGAATGGTGGCCCGATTCGCTCACCACGGTGAGGGTCGAGGTGAGCGGCGAGCAGCCGTTGTTCGCGGGGATTGGGCCGGCCGACGAAGTGACCGCCTATCTGACCGGTGTCGGGTATGACGAAGTCGAGATCACCGGTCCCGGCTCCGACGACTTCGAATTGACGCCTGTTGAAGGTACCCAACCCACCACTGCGCCCACCGACGAGAGCTTCTGGGTCGTGTCGACCAGCGGTGAAGGGACGCTCGAATGGGAGCTCGAGGACGGCGATTGGACCGCGGTGATCATGAACGCCGATGGAGCGGCGGGAATCTCGGCGACCGTGGAAGCCGGCTTCCAGGCCGGTGCACTCCTGCTGGCCATCGGCACAGGCATGCTCCTCATGGGCTTGCTCGTTGGGGGAGCCGCCGCCGCTCTCCTGGTTCTCGGGACACGTTCCGAAGCCCTTTCCGAAGCCCGGGCCGCAGACGTCGCCGGCGTGACCTCACCCAAGGGCACTCCTGTGACTGTGACCGGGGAACTGGACCCGACGCTCACCCGGTGGATGTGGCTGATCAAGTGGATTCTCGCCATCCCTCACTTCGTGGTGCTGGCGTTCCTGTGGACGGCGTTCGTCATCATGACGGTGGTGGCCTTCTTTGCCATCCTGTTCACGGGTCGCTACCCGCGCAGCATCTTCGACTTCAACGTCGGGGTGATGCGCTGGAGCTGGCGCGTCCAGTTCTACGCCAACGGAGTGCTCGGCACCGACCGGTATCCACCGTTCAGCATTGACGACGCCGACTATCCGGCACACCTGGAGATCGAGTACCCCGGTGAGCTCTCACGTGGTCTGGCCCTCGTCAAGTGGTGGCTGCTCGCAATCCCGCACTACATCATCGTTGGCCTGTTCACGAGCGGCCTGGTGTGGTGGTCCAACGACCTCGCGGGCGGCGACGCAGTGCTCGAGATCGGCGGGGGCCTGATCGGCCTGCTCACCCTGGTCGCCGGTGTCGCCTTGTTGTTCAGCGGTCGGTATCCGCAGGGCCTCTTCGACCTGGTGATGGGACTGAATCGGTGGGTGTTGCGGGTTGCTGCCTACGCAGCGCTCATGACCGACGAATACCCGCCATTCCGCCTCGACCTCGGTGGTGACGACCCTCGGCCGGCAACGCCGTCGCGAGGCGATGACAGCGGGGGTGAGTCGACAGCGATCCAACCCGAATTGACGGCGCACTGAGCCGTCGATGCCGGGGTCCCGTTGTGAGAGGGCGGGTGGACCGCTCCACCCGCCCTCGTTCCTCCGCCGCCCCCTCGTCAGGAACCGGTCGATGCGAACCAGGCACCACCCGGGCTGGTGACGAACACGATCGGGCCAATACACGGGTCGGGCAGCGACACCTGTTCCCTGATGTGAGCGTTGCCGTCGACATCGGCGGGGAAGAGTCCCGTCGAGACGTTGACCGTCACGGCACCTCCGGCGGCGTCGGTGCTGAGGCAGCTGACGATCGCCTTGAAGTTCGGCACGGTGTTCGTGCCGCCGATGCCGCGATCGATCACCGCCTGATCGTCGGGGTCGAACACGAGTCCCTTCACCTGGACGTCCACCCGACCTTCCGGGCTGACCTTCACCTTTCCGAACTCGATCACCCACGGGAGACCACCGCCGGGCACGCCCCGGATGGCGTTCTCGGCCCCCGTGTAAGGACGGGGGACACCCACCATCGAGTTCGCCTCCAAGAGCTTCGACTCGTCGGCACCGACCGCCGACACCGAAGCCGCCACCATCACCCCCGCGATCGCCACCGTCCATATCGTTCGTCTCAACATCGACCACTCCTCTCGCTCGATCGGTCAACGCCGACCTGTACGCACGCCCCGAGGAGAAGGTTCACGGTGGGCCAATCCCGGAAATGCGGACATCAACACGCACCCGTGGTACAGTGCTGTCGGCCCCGTCGAGTGGAGGCCAGCGAGTAGTCGCTTCCTCGACGATCCAGGGCACATACCTCTTCTCCCCGGTTGGACTGCCTCTTCTGCCGAAACTCGGACCGCGTCCCAACGCGCCGCCGAGTGAGAACCCGACAGATCAGTAGGAGCACCCCGTGTCCACCACCTTCAACACGCTCGGCCTGCCCGAGCACCTCGTCACCGCGCTCACCAGCAAGGGTGTCACCGAACCGTTCCCGATCCAGGCTGCCGCCATCCCGGACGCGCTGACGGGTCGAGACGTGTGCGGAAAGGCCCCGACCGGGTCGGGAAAGACCCTCGCCTTCGGGCTTCCCGTGCTGGCACGGGTCGGTGTCGCTTCCCGTCGCCGGCCCCGCGCACTCGTGCTGGTCCCCACCCGTGAACTGGCGGACCAGATCGGCCGCGATCTGAAACATCTGGCGGGCGCAGCCTCCAGGAGCATCGTCACCATCTACGGCGGAGTCGGATACGGACCCCAGAAGGCAGCGCTCCGACGGGGCGCCGACGTCGTGGTGGCAACTCCCGGTCGCCTCGAGGACTTGATCGAACAAGGCAACATCGAGCTCGGCAACATCGAAATGGTCGTGATCGACGAAGCCGATCGGATGGCCGACATGGGGTTCCTCCCCGCCGTGCGACGCATTCTCGACCAGACGCCCGACAAGCGACAGACACTCCTGTTCTCGGCCACGCTCGACGGCGACATCGCAGTGCTCAGCCGTGACTACCAGGTGAACCCGAGCAGGCACGAAGCCGGGTCCACCGAGCCGGTCGGTCCGCCCGCCAGCCACCACTTCTGGCTCGTCGGTCACCACGAACGGGCTGCGCACGTTGCCGACCTGGTTGCAGCCGAAGGACAGTCGATCATCTTCACCCGGACCCGCCACGGCGCCGACAGGCTGGCGAAACAGCTCGACGGGCTCGGCGTGAAATCCGTGGCCCTCCATGGCGGGCGGAGCCAGGCGCAGAGGACCCGTGCCCTCGGCGCCTTCACCCAGGGCCGGGTAGCCGCCCTGGTCGCAACCGACGTGGCCGCCCGCGGCATTCATGTCGACGGCGTGGCGGCGGTGATCCACTTCGACCCTGCCGGTGACACGAAGGACTACCTGCACCGCTCGGGGCGGACGGCTCGCGCCGGACGGAGCGGCAAGGTCGTGACCTTCGTGACCGAAGCTCAGAAAAGGCAGGTGCGGACCATGGCGAAGCATCTTCAACTCGACGCCGCCTTCGAACGGCCCCAAAAGGTAGCGGCCGGGGACAGGGCCGGCGGTTCGATCGCAGTAGCCGAGCCGGACGGATCACAGTCGCTCTACGTCGCCAACCTGCCGTGGCGGGTCACCGGAGACGACTTGCGGACCCTCTTCGGGTCGTACGGGGCCATTCACAACTCGAGTGTGATCATGGATCGCAAATCGGGGCGTTCCCGAGGCTTCGGGTTCGTCGCCATGGAAGCGGCCGACGCCGAACGGGCCGTCGAGCAACTCCACGGTTCGCCCCTCGACGGCCGCCCTCTCACCGTGCGGCTGGCCCGCCCCGCCCGGTAGCTCGGGCACTTAAACCACATCACACCTTCAGCAAGGAGGTTCTTCATGGGAAGAATCAAAAACGCGCGTGCACAGGCAGACCTGAATCGCATGCGAAGAGGCGCCACATATCGCGCCATCACCGCCACGACCGACGTCACGGGCGAATACCTCGGAGTGCAAACCACGCACGGCGTGTGGTCGCTCCTGTTCCGTCACGACCGGGGAACGGACTCGATCCCCGTCCCCACCATCGAGTCGATCGAAGCAGCCTGAGGTCCCACCATCGACCGCCAGGCCCGGTGTCTGCCGGTGATGGCGAGGCGTTGAGCGGATCATGGAGCCTCCGCCTCAGGTCCCGTGGGCCGTGAGCCACGCGGCGAGGGACTCGGCCCAGGCGTCGTCGGAAGCAATGCCGTCACGTCTGATATCACCATCGACCACGCCGTCTCTGAGGACGACCACCCGTCGGGCCCGAGCCGCGACGTTGGCGTCGTGGGTGACGAGGACGACAGTCCGGCCCTCCCCATTCACTTCGACCAGCAGGTCCATGATCTCGGTGGCGGTGGCGGCGTTGAGGGCACCTGTCGGTTCGTCGCCGAAGATCAGGTCCGGCGAGTTGATGAGCGCCCTGGCAATCGCCGCTCGCTGGAGCTGACCGCCCGAGACCTCGGTGATCTCGCGGTCAGCGAGCTCCGCGATCCCGGTTCGTTCGAGCAGCGCAATCGCCCGGCTCACAACGGCTTTGCGTTCGCCGGGTGAGGCGGTCACGCCCGGCAGGACAACGTTGTCGAGGATCGTCAGATTGCGGAGCAGATGCACCTGCTGGAAGACGAACCCCATCTGAGTCAGGCGGAGGGCGGCCAACTCGCCTTGATCCATGTCGGTGATCTCTACCGATTCTGACTCACCGTCGTGGACGGCAACGGAGCCGTCGGTCACGTCGTCCATGCCGCTCAGGCAGTAGAGGAGCGTGGACTTGCCCGACCCGGACGGCCCCATGATGGCCACGAAGTCGCCCCGGTCGATGTCGATGTCGATACCCCGGAGTGCCACGGTCTGGGCTTCACCCTCACCGAAGGTCTTGCGGACTCCACGGGCCGTCAGATGGATGGCGGACATGATCTCACTCCTCGTTCAATAGGGAAATGCCGAATCGATAGAACGATCCGGTGGCGAACAGGGCGACGGTGGCGACGGTTGCCGTCAACGTCAGAGGGACGGCCAGGTAGGCGAGCACCGGGTTGACATCGAACCGGAGAGCAGGGGCACCCATCTGACCCATGATCGACGCGACCAGAGAACGGCCGACGGTGGCGACCAGACCGGTTCCGGCCGCGATCCCCGCGACAAGCACGACGCCGAACCGCGCCACGTACTGCACACGCAGCGATCGGTCGGACACGCCCAGCCCACGCTGGATGGCGATCTGCGAGCGATCACGGGCGATCACCATCTGGGCGAACATGGCTGCGATCAGACCGGCCAGTACGACGGCTGTGATGGCGGCGGCGACGGCCAGCGTGCCCGTCTGTCGGATCAGATCGCCGAGTGTCTGATCTGCGAACTCCGACATCTCGACGGTCTGGATCGCCGGGAACTCACCGGAGAGCCGCGTTGCGAGTGCGGCGGGGGCGACACCTTCGGCTGCGTCGACCAAGACGGTTCGCCACACGATCCGTTCGCCTTCCACCTCCAAGACTCCCTTGGCGGTTCGACCACCGTTGGTCATGTCCTGGTAGATGCCGACCAGCGTGACGTCTCGGGTACCGGTCTGTCCCCGGAGGCTGACCGTCCCGCCAACCGCCACTCCCAGAGAGTCGGCTGCGAGTGACGATACGGAGATCTCGTCAGGGTTGATCGGATTCGTGCCCTCGAGGTAGGACAGCGGGAACGCGTCATGGTCACCGGTCTCCACGATCAGCTGTTCCCACTCGCCCTCGATATTGGCGACCTCGAAGCGGGCGGTCACGAACGACCCCACCGTTTCCACGTCCGGGGCGGTTTCGAGAGCGGCGAGTAGCTGTGACGACTGGTCAACCGCTTCAGGCGTGCGCAGCTCCAACCTGAGGTCGGCCACCCCGGTCCCCAGGTATGTGATGAACGAAGGGGACGTGACGGTGGTCCACAGGTTGAGCGGGACGAGAAACAGGAATGTGCACAGCGTGAGCACTGCCAGCAGCATGCGATGGGTCCGGAAGCTGCGCCTGATGTCGTTGAGGCCCATCCACAGCGATGGTCTGATCCCGGTTCCCGAGAGTTGGAACCTGCCTCGGCGCCGCTGCCGGCGGGATTGCGGGGCACTTGCGGTCCGCAACGCTTCCATGGTGGATATCCGCCCAATACGACGCAGCATGAACAACGACCAACCGATGACCGCCAGGACGACGAGGGCGGCGGCGACGACGGGAGCCCACACCAGCCACCACGAAGCGTCGGCCTCGCCCAACTGCAGTCGTTGGGATGAGGTGACCACTCGGACAGCTGGAACACTGAGCGCCGCCCCGATGGCGCCGCCCATCAGTGCAAGCGCCGAGTACTTCGCGAGGTAGAGCTTGCGGATTCCCTTCTTGGGGATGCCGATGGCCTTCATCGCGCCGATCTCACGCGTGTCGCGTTCGATGGCCGTCAGGAACGAGAAGCGCAAGGCGATTCCTGCAACTGCCAGCATCAAGATGGCAAGCAGGCTGAGCACTGCGATGCCGACGCCGTGAGAAACGGCGTTGAGCAGATAGAAGGTACCCCGGTCCAGCATTGGGCCGTTGGTGGCCGGGCCGCTCTCGGCGTATGAGTCGGAAACTGCACGCGTCTGTCCGGGGTCGGTGACCAGGAATTCGATGAGATACTCCGGTTCTTGCACGTGGTTCGCGACGATCTGATGATCCTGCATGGACACGAGAAGCCGCTTGGACGTGGCGAACGTGGGATTCATGAGGGAATCACGCACGAATGCCGAGACCGTGAAGTCGAACCGGGCATTCGGGAACCGAATCGAGACGGGGTCTCCGATCTCGACGGCTTGGGTCTGGTGGTAGTAGAGGGGAAGCGCGATTTCACCCGGCTGGACGGTCAGCACTTGCGACTCGAGGTCGAGCAAGAAGTCGAAGTCCTGATTCTGGGTCACGAGAGCCGGCTGGAGGACGCTCGATGCCTGAGATTCCTCGCCAAGGAAGAGGATGTCGGTTGGGATGGGTAGCGTCTCGCTCACCTGCCAGGCCGCGACGTCGGAGCGGTCGGCCGCCCAGGCGCCAACCCCATCGACCTCGATGGCGCCTGCGTGCATTTGAACGACATCGGGGGTGCGAGCGTCATCGAAGAGACCGTCGATGGCTCCGGTCAAACGCACGAGCACGCTGCCGCCCGTCGCTGCCAGCAGCGACGCCATGCCGATCAGACCGGCGAGCACGATGCTGGTCGTTCGGGTCCGCCGGAAGTCGGAGCGGAGCATTCGGGACCACATTCCGGTGCGCTTCCGTTGGATCTCGCCGCCGTCGAGGGCTGCGATCGCCGATGACCGATGAACGGCGAAACCGGCCAGAACGACGAGGACACCGGCAAGCCCGAAGATGAGGGCGATACCTCGGCCTGGACCCACGCCGACGACTTGCCCGAGCGTCGATTCGAGGGCACCGCCAGGGGCCATGAGCGGCTCGAAGACGAGATCGGCCAGGGGCCCCGCAACGACGTAGGCGACGGGAAACCCAAGCTGGGACACCAGCCCGATCAGCCCCCATGCCCTACCTTGGGCTTCGTTCGGGAGGGACGACCGCACCAGCACGTCGGCGCCGGTGTTGATGAACGTCAAGAAAGCGAAGAACACGAAGCCGGAGAGGCCCACCCACCAGACGGGACCGAAGGGCAACACTGCGAGGAACAAGCCGGCTCCCCACAGTCCGGTGACCAAAGTGCGATGGTTGCCGCGGCGGGCGGCGACTGCGCCAACCACGACGCTTCCGGCAACGAGGCCCAATGCGGCTCCGGACTCCAGGATTCCCTGGGCTGCCACGGAGATGCGGGGAAGCATGAGAGGCTTGAGCAGGACCTGGGCGAGGCCGGCGGCGAAGGTCGTCAGGACGAAGACCTTCAGGAGCACGACGACACCCCGCACCGACCTGAGAATCTCCGCACCCTCTCGCAGTTCTGTCTGGACACCGGCAGATTGCGGACGGCCGGTGACTGGTGGAACCGCTCGGTGGACGGCAAGACTGCAGGCAACCGTCACGAATACGGTGGCCGCATCGATCAGCAGGATCGTACGTATCGAACTGACTTCGAGGATGACTCCGGCCGCAAAGGGCGCGACGAGCAAACGTGCCGCAGCGATCAGTTGCATGCGGGCCGAGCTGCGTGCGTAGTCGTCGGGCGACACCAAGTCCGTGATCGAAGCCTTGAACGATGGCTCTGAGATGCTGGCGAATGCGCCGGTGACGAACATGCCCACACACACGAGGAGAATCGACGATTGAGGGCGGGTGAGGGCCCACCACACCAAGCCGAGACCGGCGATTCCCGTGCCGTCGCCGAACGCCATCAGGAGACGCCGATCGTATCGATCCGCGGCGACGCCGGTGAGAGGCCCCAGCAGCATGGGTGGCACGAGGGCCGAAGCGAGAACCGCCGAAACGGCCGTCGCGTTGCCGGTTGATGCGAACACGACTGCGGCGACCCCGAAAGCGGTCATGCCACTTCCCAGGGCGTTGACGAGTGCCCCGGCCCACAACAGTTGGAATCGTCGCATCAGGTCTTCCTTCGTCGTATGAGACGAAGGTATGGCGGCGGCGGCCGGGGGTCTTGGCCGCACAGGTTGATCGCACCCGCAACCCCAGGGTTGAATTCCTTGTGTGCGTCGTGTCGTGGGAGAGCGCCGTTGCGAGTCTCCGAGTGCCAGCGGGTTGCGGTTGTTCACCTCATGAGGTGGTTCCGCGTTGAGCGTTCCCCCTACCTCCCAGCTCCCTTTGGTCGCTGGCAGGTACCTTCCCCCACTTCGTGGGGGACAGCGTTTTGTGGTCCCCCGGAGCGGAGCGAGGGGGGAAGGTTCCTGCCGGCCGGAGGCCGGGAGGTAGGGGGCTTCTCAACGCGGGAGTCGGGTGTCTTGTGTGCCAGGTC
>Ga0224505_10001796_pt1 | contig 13143 bp, 10 predicted proteins | sample SF_Jan12_sed_USG_FD_169102 | JGI IMG/M metagenome (GOLD analysis project Ga0224505, IMG submission 169102) | Sediment microbial communities from San Francisco Bay, California, United States - SF_Jan12_sed_USGS_4_1 | ecosystem: Environmental > Aquatic > Marine > Sediment | place: USA: California...
CGACTCGGCGGCCAGGCCGCCGAGGGAGCCGACCCGTTGGACCACCAGGCGGGTCGCGCCCTGCCAGCGCAGCCGCAGCCGCACCTCGGGCGGGTTGCCGGGCGGCTTCCCGGCCACGAGCCGGGCGCTGAGGCCTGCCAGGGCACCGGCCGTGGCCCTCGCCTTCGGACACAGGGTCTGCCCGGTGCGCAACGGCTCACTCGTCCGCGTCCAGGTCCGCGACCAGCCCGGGTCCCCGGTCACCGTCATCGGGCTCGGCCAGGTGACCGGGAGGAGGTCGGGGCACGACCGCAGGCGGTAGGAGCCCCGGACCCGCAGGGTGCGCTCGGCACCCAGGCTCACCGGGTCGACGAACGTGGTTGCCGTCCCGTCCTCGGCCAGCACCTGCACGCCGGTCAGCTGCAGGGCCGGGTCGGTGGACCGGCGAGCGGGAGCCACCGACACGCCCTCCCCGGAGCTGACCGTGACCTCCTCGACGATGGTGACGACGCCTCCCCGGGCGCGGACGGTGCGGGTTCCGGTCAGGGCAGCCGGCGCCTGCTCGGCGACGGGGGTGGCCGACGGTCCGGGACCGGACGCGACAGGTGCCCCGGACGGCGCCAAGGGGTCCCCTCCGGACAGCATCAGCGTCGCGCCGACCGCGAGCGCGACGACAACAGCGCCTCCCGCGACGACAGCGGTCAGCGGGAGGCTTCGGCGGGCCGGTTTCCGTCGGTGGCGGCCACGGGTGGACGGTTCCATCAGGGCACAGTGTGGCGCAGAACGAGAGTCTCCGGATGCCGTCGGTCGTGGCTTCTGGAGCCGCGGTGCGCCACAGTCGGGGTTCGGTCCGGGCGAGGAGGTGGCGACGTGCGGGTGGTGGTGGCCCTCGGCGGCAACGCCCTACTGCGCCGCGGACAGCCCATGACCGCGGAGAACCAGCGGGCCAACGTCCGGGTCGCGGCGGTGGCGCTGGCCCCGATCGCGGTCGAGCACGAGCTCGTGGTCACGCACGGCAACGGGCCCCAGGTCGGGCTGCTGGCCCTGCAGGCGGCCGCCTCCCACCCGGACGAGGTGTTCCCGCTCGACGTCCTCGGCGCCGAGACGGAGGGCATGATCGGCTACCTGATCGAGCAGGAGCTGGGCAACCTGCTCCCCTTCGAGAAGCCGCTCGCGACGATCCTGACCATGACCGAGGTGGACCCGGACGACCCGGCGTTCGCCGACCCGACGAAGTTCGTCGGTCCGGTCTACGACGAGGCGTCGGCGCACGCGCTCGGTGCCCAGAAGGGGTGGGTGTTCAAGCCCGACGGCAGCGACTGGCGGCGGGTCGTGCCGTCGCCGCAGCCGCGCCGGATCTTCGAGCTGCGCCCGGTCCGCTGGCTGCTGGAGCAGGGGGCGGTGGTCATCGCCGCCGGCGGCGGGGGCATCCCGACCATGTACGTGCCCGGTACCCGGACGCTCGTCGGGGTGGAGGCGGTGGTCGACAAGGACCTGGCCAGCGCCGTTCTGGCCGAGCAGATCGAGGCTGACCTGTTCGTCGTGGCCACCGAGGTGGACGCGGTGTACCTGGACTGGGGGACGCCGCAGCAGCGGGCGATCCGACAGGCGACGCCCGAGGCTCTCGCGCAGCTGCAGTTCCCGGCCGGGTCGATGGGCCCCAAGGTCGAGGCGGCCGCAGCCTTCGTGCGCGCGACCGGGAAGCGGTCGCTCGTCGGTGCCCTGGACCAGATCACCGAGCTCGTGGCCGGCGAGGTGGGGACCGCGGTCGAACCGGACGTCCCCGGAGGCATGCGGACCGACTGACGGCAAACCGGTTGGCTGCCGTCGTCGTCGTTCGGCCAGACTGGTCGCCATGGGCCACGTCGACGTCAACGGTGTCGGATTCGTGCTGCCCGACGGCCGCACCCTGTTCGACGACGTGTCGTTCCGGGTCGCGGACGGCGCGATCGTGTCCCTGGTCGGCGCCAACGGCGCCGGCAAGACGACGCTGATGCGCATCGTCGCGGGCGCGGCCGAACCCACCGAAGGGTCGGTGTCGCGCAGCGGTGGCCTCGGGGTGATGTCGCAGTTCGTGGGGAGCGTGCGCGACGCGTCGACGGTGCGCGACCTGCTGGTGTCCGTGGCGCCGCCGCGGATCCGGCAGGCGGCCGTCGAGCACGACGCCGCGGAGCTGCGGATGATGGAGGTTGACGACGAGCCGACCCAGATGCGCTACGCACAGGCGCTGGCCGACTGGGCGGACGCCGGTGGCTACGACGCCGAGGTGCTCTGGGACACGTGCACCGTGGCGGCGCTGGGCGTTCCCTTCGACCGTGCGCAGTTCCGGCCAGTCAACACCCTCAGCGGCGGGGAGCAGAAGCGGCTCGTGCTCGAGGCCCTGCTCCGAGGCCCGGACGAGGTGCTGCTGCTCGACGAGCCCGACAACTTCCTGGACGTGCCGGGCAAGCAGTGGCTCGAGGACCAGCTGCTGGCCACGCCCAAGACGGTCTTGCTGGTGTCGCACGACCGCGAGCTCCTCAACCGGGTGGCGACCCGCATCGTCACCGTCGAGGGCGGGACGTCCTGGACCCACGGCAGCGGGTTCGCGACGTACCACCAGGCGCGCGAGGAACGGAACGAGCGGCTCGACGAGCTGCGGCGCCGGTGGGACGAGAAGCACGCGCAGCTCAAGGAGCTGGTCCGGTCGCTGCAGCAGAAGGCGGCCTACAACGACGGGATGAGCAGCCGCTACCAGGCGGCGCTCACCCGGTTGGCGAAGTACGAGGAGGCCGGGCCGCCGCAGAGCAGCCCCCGGGAGCAGAACGTCACGATGCGGCTGCGCGGCGGGCGGACCGGAGTGCGTGCGATCACCTGCGCCCAGCTGGAGCTGACCGGCCTGATGAAGCCGTTCGACCTCGAGGTGTTCTACGGCGAGCGGGTGGCGGTCCTGGGGAGCAACGGATCGGGGAAGTCGCACTTCCTCCGGCTGCTGGCCGGCGGCGACGCCGAGCGGGCCACCGTTGCCCACACCGGTGCCTGGAAGCTCGGCGCCCGGGTCGTGCCGGGCCACTTCGCGCAGACCCACGACCACGCCGACTTCACCGGCCGGACACCGCTTGCCCTGCTGTGGGAGATGCACTCCCTGCAGCTCGGACCGGCCAAGTCGGCGCTGCGTCGGTACGAGCTCGAGAACCAGGCCGAGCAACGGTTCGAGACCCTGTCCGGCGGGCAGCAAGCGCGGTTCCAGATCCTCCTGCTCGAGCTGTCGGGGGTCACGCTGCTCCTGCTCGACGAGCCGACGGACAACCTCGACCTGGCCAGCGCCGAGGCGCTCGAGGACGGACTCGCCGGCTTCGACGGCACGGTGCTGGCGGTGACCCACGACCGGTGGTTCGCCCGTTCGTTCGACCGCTACCTGGTCTTCGGCGAGGACGGCACGGTCTACGAGGCCGGCGAGCCGGTGTGGGACGAGGGCCGCGTCGACCGGGTGCGCTGAAGCCAGGCCCACCACCCGGCAGCCGAGACGGCGGAGGCGACCCCCGCGGCCCCGAACGCTGCAGTCGGCGTCCGCTCGGACAGCACCCCACCCAGCGCGGACCCGGCCGCGATCCCGGCCAGGGCGAACGTCGTGCCGATCGCGTACGCCTGGGTCCGGCGCGCCGCAGGGACCAGCCGGGACACCACGCCGTACAGCGCCGCCAGCGTCGGGGCGAGCCCGAGTCCGGTCACGAACAGCGCGCCGGCCAGCCAGCCCAGGCCGGTGGACCACACCGCCGCGGTCAGGCCCGAGCCCGCAGCCAGCAGCGCGAGGTAGGCCGGGACCCGGTGTGCCGGGTCGGTGCTCGAGGGGAACCGGGCGGCCAGCAGGCCGCCGGCCAGGGAGCCCACACTCCACAGGGCCAGCAGCCAGGCGGCGGCTTCGCGCCGACCGTCGAGGATGGCGGCAGCCGGAACGGCCACCTCGGTCAGTCCCAGCCCGAGGGCGGCCATGGCCAGCGCCAGCCACGGAGCGACCAGCTGCCGGGCGAAACCGGTCGGCCCGTCCGGGGCCGGGTGCGGCTCCCACACCGGGGCGATCATGCGGGCGAACCACAGCCCGCCGAGGCCCCCGACGGCCGCCGTCCCCGCGACTGCGGCGGCAGCTCCGGAGCCGGCCAGCAGCACCCCGACCAGCGCCGGCCCGGCGATCCAGACCACCTCCTGGCTGGTGGCGTCCAGAGTGAACAGCCGGTCCAGCGCCTTCGGCCGGGGCGCGAGCTGCGGCCACAGCGTGCGCGCGACCGAGGTGATCGGGGCGCCGAGGAGCCCGCCCAGCCCGGCGAGGGCGATCCCGACAGCCGCCTGCGTCCACGGCAGCCACGCCACCACCACCAGGACCGCTGTCTGGAGCAGGGCCACCGCCGCGATGACGACCCCGGCGCGGCCGCGCGCGGCCGGCCGCGCCCACAGCGGCTGCCCGACGGCGACGCCAAGCCCCCAGGCACCGGACGCCAGCCCGGCGGCGGCCAGGGACGCGGTGCGCTCCTGGACCAGCAGGATCAGCGCCAGCGGGGCCATCCCCTGCGGGGCGCGGGCCAGCAGGGACGCCCCCAGCACGCGCAGCGCCGGCCTGGGCACCGCGCTGTCGTGGGTCACCGTGGGCACGCTACCCAGGCCCACGCCGCCGGCGGCTGCGCCCCCGCGTCGCCCACCCGGGCCTGGTTTTGACCCCCCCGGCGCCCGCGGGCTACCCTGGGCGGTCGTTGAGCGTGCGGTGCACGACGTGCGGGTGGACCCTTCGGGGCGCAGCCTCCGCGTGGGCAGCCGGACGCCGGAGGCGCCTCATGCGTCTTCGACCCCCAGAACGAGGAACAGAAGGTCTCCACCGTGCGCACGTACAGCCCGAAGGCCGGCGACGTCACGCAGACGTGGCACGTCATCGACGCCGAGGACGTCGTCCTCGGACGGCTCGCCACGCAGGCGGCGACCCTGCTGCGGGGCAAGCACAAGCCGCAGTTCGCCCCGCACGTGGACACCGGCGACTTCGTCATCGTGGTCAACGCCGGCAAGATCGCCCTGACCGGCGCGAAGCGGGACCAGAAGCTGGCCTACCACCACTCGGGCTTCCCGGGCGGGCTGCGCGCCACCGGTTATGCCGAGCTGCTGGAGAAGAACCCGCGCAAGGCCGTCGAGAAGGCCGTCTGGGGCATGATCCCCAAGAACCGGCTCGGCCGTCAGCAGATCAAGAAGCTCAAGGTCTACGCCGGGCCGGAGCACCCCCACCAGGCTCAGCAGCCGGTGCCGTTCGAGATCACCCAGGTCGCGCAGTGACCGTCGCGCCCGAAGGCAGTGAAAGAGGATCCGTGTCCGACGAGACCACCGCAACTCCTGACACCGCCGCGGCGGACCCCGTCGAGGCGGTGGAGGCCACGGCCTCGATCGTGACCGACGACGCCGGCGGGGACTTCACCAGCGAGTCCGCTCCGGTGACCGCCCCGCGCGAGATCTCCGACACCCCCGGCGCAGCCACTGGCCGACGCAAGGAGTCGATCGCCCGGGTCCGGATCACCCCCGGTACCGGGCAGTGGGTCGTCAACGGCAAGCCGCTGGCCGTCTACTTCCCCGACAAGGTGCACCAGCAGCTCGTCAACGACCCGTTCAAGGTGCTCGAGGTCGAGGGCCGCTACGACGTCGTCGCTCGGCTCCACGGGGGCGGCACGTCGGGCCAGGCAGGCGCCCTCCGGCTGGGCATCGCCCGTGCGCTGAACCAGATCGACGCCGACACCAACCGGCCGTCGCTGAAGAAGGCGGGCTTCCTCACCCGTGACCCGCGGGCCAAGGAGCGCCGCAAGGCCGGTCTGAAGAAGGCGCGGAAGGCACCGCAGTACAGCAAGCGCTGACACTCGTACGCACTCCCGTTCGCGCCCCGTCTGGCTCCGGCCCGCGGGGCGCGCGCGCGAAGGAGGACCGGTGGGACGGCTGTTCGGTACCGACGGGGTACGAGGGCTCGCCAACCGCGACCTCACCGCCGAGCTGGCGGTCGACCTTGCTGTGGCCGCCGCCCACGTGCTGGGGGACGCCGGCGTGTTCGCCGGCCACCGGCCGCGGGCGGTCGTCGGTCGCGACCCGCGGGCGTCCGGGGAGTTCCTCGAGGCCGCCGTGGTCGCCGGGCTGGCCAGCGCCGGGGTCGACGTCGTCCGCCTCGGGGTGCTTCCGACGCCGGCCGTCGCCTACCTGACCGACGCCCTCGAGGCCGACCTCGGCGTCATGCTGTCGGCGAGCCACAACGCCATGCCCGACAACGGCATCAAGTTCTTCAGCCGGGGTGGGCACAAGCTCGATGACGCCATCGAGGATGCCGTGGAGCAGAGGCTGCGGGAGCCGTGGGACCGTCCCACCGGACGAGCCGTCGGCCGGATCCGCGACGACCCCGGCGCGGTCGAGCTGTACTACGACCACCTGCTCGCGTCGCTGCCTCACCGGCTGGACGGGGTGCGCGTCGTCGTGGACTGTGCGAACGGGGCCGCCTCGGTCGTGTCACCGGAGGTGCTGCGCCGGGCGGGCGCCGAGGTCGTCGCGGTGTGTGCCGAGCCGGACGGCTGGAACATCAACGACGGCTGCGGCTCGACGCACCTGTCCGTCGTGGCCGACGCGGTGCGGGAGCACCGGGCGGACGCCGGCATCGCCCACGACGGGGATGCCGACCGCTGCCTCGCGGTCGACGCCGCCGGCGAGGTCGTTGACGGCGACCAGATCCTGGCCGTCCTGGCGCTGGCGATGCGCGACCGGGGCCTGCTCGCGCACAACACCGTGGTGTCGACGGTCATGGCGAACCTGGGTTTCCGCAACGCGATGGCCGCGCACCGCGTCACGGTCACCGAGACGGCCGTGGGAGACCGGTACGTCCTGGAGGAGATGCGCGCCGGCGGGTACACGCTGGGGGGCGAGCAGTCGGGGCACGTGATCATGCTCGAGCACGCGACTACCGGTGACGGCATGCTGACCGCGCTGCACCTCCTGGCGTGCATGGTCGAGTCGAAGCAGTCACTGGCCGAGCTGGCCGGGGTGATGCAGCGGCTGCCCCAGGTGCTGGTCAACGTGCCGGACGTCGACAAGGGACGCATGGACGACGCCGAGCTGCTCGCCGCTGTGCGGTCGGCGGAGGCCGAGCTCGCCGGGACGGGCCGGGTGCTGCTACGGCCGAGCGGCACCGAGGCGGTGGTGCGTGTCATGGTCGAGGCCACCACCTCGGACCGGGCCCGCGCGGTCGCAGACGGCCTGGCAGCCGTCGTGCGCGACCGGCTTCGGCCCACCAGCGCCTAGGCTGGCCGGCATGTGCGGGATCGTGGGTTACGTCGGGGACAAGCCGGCGGTGGACGTCGTGCTGGAGGGCCTGCGCCGGCTCGAGTACCGGGGCTACGACTCCGCTGGCGTGGCCGTGGTGGACGCGGGACGGGTGGAGGTCCGCCGGAAGGCGGGCAAGCTGGCCAACCTGGAGAAGCTGCTGGCGGAAGAACCGCTGCCGGCCGCCACCGTGGGCATGGGCCACACCCGCTGGGCCACCCACGGCGGACCGACCGACCGCAACGCGCACCCGCACCTGGACACCGACCAGCGGGTCGCCGTCGTCCACAACGGCATCATCGAGAACTTCGCCGCGCTCCGGGCACGGCTGGAGGACGACGGTGTGGAGCTCGCCTCGGACACCGACACCGAGGTGGTGTCGCACCTGCTCGGGCAGGCGTACGACGGGGACCTGGCAGAGGCGATGCGGGTCGTGTGCCGGCAGCTGGCCGGGGCGTTCACCCTGGTGGCGGTGCACGCCGACCAGCCGGACGTCGTCGTCGGGGCGCGACGCAACTCCCCGCTGGTGGCCGGGCTCGGCGACGGCGAGAACTTCCTCGGCAGCGACGTCGCGGCGTTCATCGGTCACACCCGGCGTGCCGTGGAGCTCGGGCAGGACCAGGTCGTCGAGCTGCGTCGGGACGGCATCTCCGTGACGTCGTTCGACGGCGAGCCCGCTCCGGTCAACGAGTACCACGTCGACTGGGACGCGTCGGCCGCCGAGAAGGGCGGCTTCGACTACTTCATGCTCAAGGAGATCTTCGAGCAGCCGAAGGCGGTCGCGGACACGCTGCTGGGCCGGATCGGGATCGACGGGCGCCTTCACCTGGACGAGATGCGGCTGTCCGACGAGGAGCTGCGTGAGGTCGACAAGGTGATCGTGGTCGCGTGCGGGACGGCGTTCCATGCCGGACTGGTGGCCAAGCACGCCATCGAGCACTGGACGCGGATCCCGGTCGAGGTCGAGGTGGCCAGCGAGTTCCGCTACCGCGACCCGATCCTGACGCGGAACACGTTGGTGCTGGCGATCTCCCAGTCCGGCGAGACCATGGACACCCTGATGGCACTGCGCCATGCCCGCGAACAGGGGTCCCGGGTGCTTGCGATCTGCAACGTCAACGGGTCGACCATCCCGCGCGAGTCGGACGCCGTGGTCTACACCTACGCCGGGCCGGAGGTGGCGGTCGCGTCGACGAAGGCGTTCCTCACCCAGCTGGTCGCGGTGCAGCTGGTGGCGCTGTACCTGGCGCAGGTTCGGGGCACGAAGTGGGGCGACGAGGTGGTGTCGCACGTGCGCGACCTGTCGGCGATGCCGGCGAAGGTTGCCCAGGTGCTGGAGACGGTCGAGCCGGTGCGGGTGCTGGCGCGTTCCTTGGTCGACGCGAAGGCGGTGCTGTTCCTCGGCCGGCACGTGGGCTACCCGGTGGCGTTGGAGGGCGCGCTGAAGCTGAAGGAGCTGGCCTACATGCACGCCGAGGGCTTCCCGGCCGGGGAGCTGAAGCACGGTCCGATCGCGCTGATCGAGGAAGGGGCCCCGGTCGTGGTCGTGGTGCCGCCGCGCACCGGCCGGGCGGTGCTGCACGACAAGATCGTGAGCAACATCCAGGAGATCCGGGCCCGCGGCGCCCGCACCATCGTGATCGCCGAGGAGGGCGACGGGACCGTGGCGCCGTACGCGGACACGCTGATCGAGGTGCCGTCGGTGCCGACGCTGCTGCAGCCGTTGGTGGCGACCATCCCGTTGCAGGTGTTCGCCTGCGAGCTGGCGTCGGCCAAGGGCTTCGACGTCGACCAGCCCCGCAACCTGGCGAAGTCCGTCACCGTCGAGTAGCCCCCCGCGCCCCCCGTCACGAATGTGCGAAATTGCGGGTCGGTGCCTCGGATAGTGCACACGAGGCCCCCTTCGTGTGCGCAATTGCGGGCGGTCACCCGGAATTCCGCACACTTGTGCCACCCCCGGTCGGGAGGCGGGGGCCGGTAGCGTGCGGAGGGTGATCGTCGGGATCGGGATCGATGTCGTGGACGTGGCACGGTTCGGGGACTCGCTGGCGCGGACGCCCGGCCTGCGGAACCGGCTGTTCACCGACGCCGAGCGGGACCTGCCGCTGGCATCGCTGGCGGCCCGGTTCGCCGCCAAGGAGGCACTCGCCAAGGCCCTGGGCGCACCCTCCGGGCTCCACTGGCACGACTGCTGGGTGGCCAAGGACGACGCCGGCCGCCCGGTCTTCGTGCTGACCGGCACGGTCGCGGCCCGGGCCGACGTGGTCGGCGCCGCGGCGTGGCACCTGAGCCTCAGCCACGACGCCGGGATCGCTTCGGCCGTCGTGGTCGGCGAGGCATGAGACCCGCCCACGACGTCGCCACGGTCCGCGCAGCGGAGGCGGCGCTGATGGCGGCCGTCCCGGAGGGCGAGCTCATGCAGCGGGCAGCCACCGGCCTGATGCGTACCTGCGCCGGCATGCTGCGCAGCGAGCGCGGTGGCGTGTACGGGTCACGGGTGTGCCTGCTCGTCGGGGCCGGCAACAACGGCGGCGACGCCCTGTTCGCCGGAGCCCTGCTGCAGCGGCGCGGCGCCCAGGTCACGGCGGTGCTGCTGTCCGACGCGGCCCACCCGCGGGGTCTGCTCGCCCTGCGCCGGGCCGGTGGAGCGGTCGTGCCGTCGAGCAGCGACCGAGCGGACGCCGCCGTGCAGGACGCCGACGTCGTGGTCGACGGGATCGTCGGCATCGGCGGCCGGGGCGGACTGCAGGTCCGCGCGGCCGAGCTGGCCGAGGCAGCCACGAACGGCGGGGGGCTCGTCGTGGCCGTCGACCTCCCCAGCGGCGTCGACGCCGACACCGGGGCGGTACCCGGCGACGCCGTGTGGGCGGACGTCACGGTGACGTTCGGGACCTTGAAGCCGGGGCTGACCGTCACCCCGGGCGTGCTGCGCGCCGGCCTGCTGGAGGTCGTCGACATCGGCCTCGACCCGTACCTTCCGGAGCCGGTCGTCGAGCTGCTCGACCTCGGCGACGTGGCGCGTCTGGTGCCCCGCCCCCATCCGCTGGACCACAAGTACACGCAGGGGGTGGTGGGGGTCGCCGCCGGCTCGGCGGCCTTCCCGGGTGCGGCCGTGCTGACCGTCGGCGGCGCGCTGCACGCCAGGCCCGGGCTGGTGCGGTACGCCGGCCCGGTCGCGCCCGCGGTGGTCCAGGCGTGGCCGTCTGTGGTGGTCTGCTCCGACCTGCCGTCGCTGGCGGGTCGGGCCCAGGCCTGGTCGGTCGGACCGGGGATCGGCCTGGACGGTGCCGCCCGCAGCCTCGTGGACGACGCGCTGCGCCAGCCGGTCCCGCTGGTGCTGGACGCCGACGCACTCACGCTGCTGTCCGACGTGCTCGCCACGGCCCCGGACCGGCTGCGGCAGCGTGGCGCGGCCACCGTCCTCACCCCGCACGAGGGGGAGTTCGCCCGGCTCGCACCGGACCTCGACCCGGCCGCCGACCGACTGGACGCGGTGCGCTTGCTCGCCGAGCGCACCGGCGCGACCGTGCTGCTCAAGGGCTTCACCACCGTCATCGCCTCGCCGGACGGCCGGACGCGGGTGAACCCGACCGGTACCCGCTGGCTCGCTACCGGAGGGACCGGTGACGTCCTCACCGGCGTGCTGGGCGCCTACCTCGCCGCCGGACTGGACCCGTTGGACGCGGCCAGCGCGGCGGCGTTCGTCCACGGGCTCGCGGGGCGCCTGGCGGCCGCCGACGGCCCGCCCACCTCTCGCGACGTCGTCACCGCACTACCCGGTGCCTTCGTCGCCCTCGGCTAGTCGCCCCCGGCCGCTCCCGCCGGCGGTGGGAGACTGACTGGATGAGCCAGCACCTGCGCGAGGCGGTCATCGACCTCGACGCGGTGCGCGACAACACCGCGGTCCTCGTCGAGCGCAGCGGGGCGGCCGGACTGATGGCGGTGGTGAAGGCCGACGCCTACGGGCACGGGCTGGTCCCCTGCGCCCGGGCGGTCCTCGACGGTGGTGCCTCCTGGCTGGGCGTCGCGCTCGTCGAGGAGGCGCTGGCACTGCGCGCCGCCGGCATCACCGCACCGGTCCTGGCCTGGCTCGTGGGCCCCGACGAGCAGTGGTCGCGGGCCGTCGCCGCCGACGTCGACCTGTCGGTCAGCGCATCCTGGGCCGTCGACGCGGTGCGTGCGGCCGCCGGCGCGCTGGGCCGCCCCGCGCGCGTCCACCTCAAGGTCGACACCGGGCTCGGTCGTGGCGGTTCGGTGCCGACCGACTGGCCCGAGCTGGTGGCGCACGCCCGCCGCGGAGAGCAGGAGGGCCGGCTGGACGTCGTCGGGGTCTGGTCCCACTTCGCCTACGCCGACGCCCCCGGCCACCCGACGATCGACCGCCAGCTGGCCACGTTCCACGAGGCGCTCGCCGTCGCCGCCGCGGCCGGGCTGCGACCGCGGGTCCGCCACCTCGCCAACTCCGCGGCCGTGGTCACCCGCCCCGACTCCCACTTCGACCTCACCCGCCCGGGGCTGGGTCTGTACGGGCTGTCCCCGATCCCCGGCGAGCAGTCCGCCGCCCAGCTCGGGCTCCGACCCGCCATGTCGCTGACCGCTCGGTTCGCCCTGGTCAAGCGGGTACCGGCGGGTCACGGTGTCTCCTACGGCCACACCTACACCACCGACCGCGAGACCACCCTGGGGCTGCTCCCCATCGGGTACGCCGACGGCGTCGACCGCCGGGCGGGGAACGTGGGTCCACTGTGGGCAGCCGGGCGCCGGCGGACCGTGGCCGGTCGGGTGTGCATGGACCAGCTCGTCGTCGACCTGGGGGACGACGCGGTCGACGTCGGCGACCGCGCCGTGCTGTTCGGCGACGGCGAGCGCGGCGAGCCGACCGCCCAGGACTGGGCGACCGCGCTCGACACCATCTCGTACGAGGTGGTGTCGCGGATCGGCCCGCGGGTGGTCCGACGGTTCGTCGGGGGCACGCGGTGAACGTCGCCGGGCGGGCCGGCCTGGCCGGCGCGGCGCTCCTGGCCACGGCGGCCGGGGCCGCGGCCGGGGTGGCGGCGGAGCGTGTCCTGGTCGGCCGCCCGGTGCGGCGGCGCCCCGGAATCGGCCGGCTCGGCCTGGGTCAGCTCCGGGGCGACCACGTGCTCGTCACAGCCGACGACGGGGTCCAGCTCTACGTCGAGGTCGACGAGCCGCGGGCCAGGGGCCGGTGGAGCGACCTCACGGTGGTCTTCGTGCACGGGTACGCGCTCAACCAGGACTCGTTCCACTTCCAGCGGGCCGCGCTCCGGGGCCAGGCCCGGCTGGTGTTCTACGACCACCGGTCGCATGGTCGGTCCGGCCGAGGCCCGTCGTCCGGTGCCACCATCGGACAGCTGGGCCGCGACCTCATGGCGGTGCTCCACGCAGTGGCGCCGGACGGGCCGGTCGTGCTGGTCGGGCACTCCATGGGCGGCATGACCGTGATGGCGCTCGCCGAGGAGTACCCCGCGCTTTTCGGGGACCGCGTGGTGGGTGCCGCCCTGATGTCCACGACTGCCGGCGAGCTGTCGGAAGTCACTCTCGGCATCCCCGCGGCCGTCACCCGGATGGCCCGGCGGCTGGCGCCGACACTGGTGACGGTGCTCGGTCGCAACCCCATGCTGGTGGAGCGTGGCCGGCAGGCCAGCACCGACCTGGCCGTCCTGGTCGCCCGCTTCTACGGCTTCGCCTCCGAGGTCCCCGCCGAGGTGGTCGAGTTCTCGCTGGAGATGATCAACGCGACCCCCCTCGACGTGCTCGCGGACTTCTACCCGTCGCTGGACGGCCACGAGGCGATGGACGCGCTGGGAGTGCTGAACCAGGTGGAGACCCTCGTCCTGG
>Ga0224505_10001798_pt1 | contig 13134 bp, 10 predicted proteins | sample SF_Jan12_sed_USG_FD_169102 | JGI IMG/M metagenome (GOLD analysis project Ga0224505, IMG submission 169102) | Sediment microbial communities from San Francisco Bay, California, United States - SF_Jan12_sed_USGS_4_1 | ecosystem: Environmental > Aquatic > Marine > Sediment | place: USA: California...
GGTGCCCGACGAGTACATCGCACAGTGGGGGGCGGACACCTTCCGGATGTACCTGATGTTCCTCGGTCCCTACCAGGAGGGCGGCGACTTCCGCGACGAGGGGATCTCGGGCATCCGACGCTTCCTTGACCGCGTCTGGACGCTCGTGCACGAGGCGACAGACGGTCATCCATCCGAGGAGGCGCGGCGCAAACTCCACCAGACCATTCGGAAGGTCGGGGCAGACATCGCCGAGTTGCGGTATAACACGGCCATCTCGGCGATGATGGAGTACGTGAATTTGTTGCGGAGAGAGGGGCAGGAGGGGCAGGAGGGGCAGAGGGGACAAGAGGTCTCCCGCACGCTCGTCGAGCCGCTGGTCATTCTCCTCGCGCCGTTCGCGCCGCACTTTGCCGAGGCGTGCTGGGAGCGGTTTGGTCACGAGGCAACGACCGTCTTTGCCTCCCGCTGGCCCGAGTTCGACCCGGACCTCGCGCGGGACCCCGAGGTCGAGTTGGTGATTCAAGTGAACGGCAAGGTCCGGAGCCGGCTCCGAGTCCCCGCCGGGCTGCCGGAGTCCGAAGCCGTCGCCCAGGCCCGAGCTGACGAGACCGTCCATAAGTTCATTGGTGACAAGCAGATACGGAAAGCGATCTTCGTGAAAGATCGGCTGGTCAACCTGGTGGTCTGAACAGGGGCCGATAGCCGATTGCCGATCCGGGCCGGATTGGTGCCCGGTGGCGCTCGGCCTATCGGCCATCGGTCGTCGGCCAGCACTCTGCGACCCTCTCCCCCCCTCCCGCATCTATCCCAATGACCAAACTGCGAGACGCCGTGCCGGTAACTGCTGTTCTCGACGACATCGCGGTGGAGCGAGCCAAGTCGGGCGATCTCGAGGCGCTCGAACGGGTCTACCGGTCCTACGAGGGCCTGGTCTACACGATGGCGCGCCGCATCTGTCGCACCGAGGAAGACGCCGAGGACGTGCTGCAGGAGACGTTTCTCGAGGTATGCCGCAGCATTGGCGGACTTCGCGGGACCGGGACTGGCAGCCTCACGGCGTGGCTCAAGCGGATTGCGGCCAGCAAGGCGCTGATGCGGATCCGACGTGAGAAGTACCGCGACGCCGACGATCTGCCGGAGGACGGAGCGGCCATCGGTGTCGCGGCGGCGGATGTGGCACTGCAGCTCGATTTGGAAACGGCCCTGATGCGACTGCCGGAAACGTCGCGCGCGGTGGTGTGGTTGCACGACGTCGAGGGATACACGCACGAGGATATCGCCGAGATGACGGGCAAGACGGTCAGTTTTTCGAAGTCTCAGCTCGCCCGGGCGCACGTACGGCTCCGGGGCTGGCTCGGCGGGGAGCAGCACGATGCGTAAGCACTGCACGATGGCGGAACTGTTGGCGGTACGGGACGGCGAAGGGACCGCGTGGGCCCGGACGCACGTGGGCGACTGCCCGTACTGCCAGAACGAGTTGGACCTGCTCTATCGGCGGGTGTCCGAGTTGCGGGCCCTGCCGGCCCACCGCCCGCCCCGGGACCGCTGGACGGTCGTCCGGGAGCAGGCGCAACGCGAGCGGAGGCGCCGGACGGTGCAGCGCACCGGGTGGAGTGCACTGGCCCTTGCAGCCGCGGTGGCCCTGCTCATTGGTGTGCGGTCGGTCGCGTTTCAGGACCACGGTCCGGTGACGAGTCCGGAGCTCGAGCAGCTCATAGCCCAGTCCCGCAATCTCGAGGCGACCCTCCGCACGTACGATCCGGAGGGCCGGGTCCTCAACGGACGGGCGGCTGGGATCGTCGCGGATCTCGAGGACCGCATCGCTTTGGTGGACGCAGGCATCAATCAGGTAACCACACGCGGCGGGGCCCGCGAGGATTTGATCGGCCTATGGCGCGATCGGGTGGATTTGATGGACGCACTCGTCAATGCCCACGTGACCCGCGCCACCTACGTCGGGTTCTGACCCGACACTGCAGGAGGAGACCATGCGAAGACTGATCATTGGGGTGGTCGCACTGTTCATGATGTCGAGCGGTGCGACGGCCCAGGACCGCAAACTGACCGAGGCGGAGCGGCGCGAGCTGGAGCAGAAGCTCGAGCAGGTTCGCAAGGAAATGCAGGCCCAGCAACAGCAGATGCGGGAACTCGAGCGGCAGCTCGGCCGAGCGCGGCGCGAGATGGTGTTCGTGAGCCCACGGACCGAAGCACCGCTGGCGTTCGCGATGGCGATGGGCCGGCCGCGCCTCGGCGTCATCGTGAAGACCGATCGCGATGTGACCACGGACTCGATCGGCGCCGTGGTCGAAGGGGTGACGCCGGATGGTCCCGCCGCCAAAGCGGGCCTCGAGGCCGGTGACATCGTGGTCACCTTCGACGGCAAGGCACTCGGCGCCAAGACAGGCTCGGCCGGTGAGCGCCTGATCGATCTCGCCCGTGAGCTGGAGGAGGGGGACACGGTACGGGTCGCCATTCGTCGAGGCAAGGACGCCAAGACGGTGGTGATCGTGCCGGAGGCCCTGGACGACCTCAGCTATGCGTACGGCTTCCAGATGGAGCGTACGGATTCCGCCATGAAGGCGGCCCAACGGGCCATGGAGCGAGCGATGGTCGTGGAGCCGCGCCTGGAGATGCTGCGCGAGGGCAATGCGTGGACCGTCCGGATCGGCCAGCGGTGGTCCGATATGGAGCTCACCACGCTCGACGCGGAGCTCGGCACCTACTTCGGTGCGACCGAAGGGCTCCTCGTGGTTCGGGCGCCCAAGGATGGGCTCCTGGGGCTCAAGAGCGGTGACGTGATTCGTCGGATCGGCGGCCGGGTACCCACCAGCCCGTCGCAAGCAACGCGGATCTTCCGGTCCTACGAGCCGGGCGACGAGATCCGGATCGAGATCATGCGCAACAAGAGCCCGCAGGAGGTGAAGGCGATCGTGCCGCAGCCGGAGCGGGGGTTGTTTTGGGAGGAGAAGAACTGACGGGCAGAACAGAGACGGACTGAACAGAGACGGACTGAACAGAGACGGACTGAACAGAGACGGACTGAACAAAGACGGACTGAACAAAGACGGGCGGGGACGACAAATCAGTTCCCCGTCCGTCTCAGTTTGCCCGTCTTTGTTCTGCCCGTCTCAGTTTGCCCGTCCTTGTTCTATCCTATCTCCCTGTCCCAAACAACATCGCGTTCGTCACCAGCCGCCCCGTGCCGCGCCAGAAGGCGCGGAACAGCGGATCGTCGGCGAAGATCACGACGTGACCCCGGCCCTGGCGCTCGACGACGGCCCAGGCCGTGCGGGCGATGAGTCGCTCGGTGTTGGGCCACACGAATCCCGAGAGCAACGGGTGCTCCGCCACGATCGCGACCGGATTGGCGCCCGACTTCGATGGCTGGAGGAACGTGCCGCCGGAGAGCATCACGGCCAGCTCGCTGCGCTCGTAGCCCGCCGTGAGCCAGTGACTCCGGTCGAGCGCCGCCCGGAAGATGGCGCCCGGAATCGGCTGCACGGCGTTCGTGTCGGCGTCGGGTGACGCCAGCGGTGGTGTCAGATCGGTGGCGGCGGGGAGCGAGTCCCCTTTCTCCTTCTTCTTCTCGTCCTCCTCCGGAGCGCCGACGGCCTTCACCGTGCTGAGGCCCACTTCCTTGCGAGCCGGGAACAGTGCCGATCCGCCGTAGGCGATCAACACCCCGCCGCTGCGGACCCAGTCCTTGAGTCGGCTCACGCCGCTTGCGCCGAGCGCGCGCTCCATCGTAGCCGGTGACCCTTCGGGCAGGATCAGGACGTTGTAGTCGTCGAGTGTTACCCGGCCAAGCCGGTCGAGCGGGACCGGCACGAACGGCTGGTCCAGTTCCGTCTCGAGGAAATGCCACAGCGCGCCGTAGGATGTCTGGCTGACGCCGTCGCCCGCGGCGACGAGCACGTTGGGCCGGAACACCGGCGCGACGCTCTCCGATCCGACGCCGATGCCCCCGGAATCCGGGAACGCTGACTGCACCGCCGTGACGGTAACCCCTGCGGCCTGGGCCAGGGCCGCCACGCGCTCGTGCAGCCCAGCGGGATTGCGCGCCACGCGCGCGACGAAGGTGCCGCGCGGGTAGCTGCGCCCGTCCGCCCGCAAGGGCTCGCGGCTCGCGTTCACCACGAACCCCTCGCGCAGCAGGGCCATGGCCAGCTTTGCCGCCGACTGGCGGTCGTTGGGAAAGACGTACGCCGATCGCGCCGGCCGGGAGACGCTCCCCGTCCCGGCGACGTTCGCCACGATCGCACCATCGGCGCGGACCACGGATTCCGTGGTGACCGATCCGAGGTCCTCGGTCCACCAGGCTTCGAGTCCCAGGGTGTAGGGAAGGGACCAGGCCGTCACGTCATAGAACTCGTAGCCTTCTCCGGGTGCGTCGCCCCGCCGCAGGTTCCGCGCGAACCGCTCGAGCTGGCGTGTCCGGAATGGCTCGGGCACCTCGGCGTCCGGCTCGAGCAGGGCCCGGGCCATGCGATTGCGCGGCTGGTCCAGCTGCACCACGAGCGCACCGGCCGGGAAGGTCTTGCGATCGGCGGCTGCGGCGCCGAGGTAGGCGTGCGCCGCGGTCGCCGTGTACGGTGCCGTGAGTCGTTCCACCTCGACACCCTGACCGGCGAGCAGGGTGACGAGTCGCTGTGCGTTCGTGGGATCCTGATTGGGCAGGACGACGACCCGCTTCATGCGGGCGGCCCGCCCGTCGGTCACCGCCGACCGGTAGAACGCGTGGAAGTCGCGCAAGCGCGGCCCGCGGTTGGCGGCGGCCGTCTCGACCGTGGCGAGCGACGCGACGAAATGGTGCGCGATCCCCTCGCGGAACGTGATGACCGTGTTGTCGTCGCGGCGGCGCTGGAGCGCCTTGCCGCCGTCCGTCTCGTACGTCATGCCGGTGGCCCCCGCCACGGTGGGCGAGGCGTCGAAGTAGCCGACGTAGTGACCGTCGAACACGTCCCGCGTGAAGTACTGCCAGCCGTACCGGTCAAACGCGGCGGCGTTGCCCTTGCCGAACGCCTCGACCCAGGCCAGCGAGGCAGCGGGAATGTTGGTGTTCACGGGCTCGGCGAACGGCGGGAAGAAGTACTGTTCCGTGGTCGAGTGGAGGTCCACGACCACCTGCGGGTTCCAGCGGCGCATGGTGCCGAGCATCGCGCGGACCGGTGCCTGTGACTGCGCGATGAGGTCGCGGTTCATGTCGAACCGGTAGTGGCTGTACCGTCCCCACACGCTCCACGGCTCGTCCCACTCCAGGCTTCCCGGCTCGTTCGTACCCGTGGCACCCGGGAATACGGAGTTGTACCAGACCGCGAACCGCTCGTGCCCGTCGGGGTTGGCCGACGGGTTCAGGATGACGAGTACGCTGTCGAGCGCGGCGACGGTGACGGGCTCCTGAGAGGCGATCAACTGGTACGCCACCCACATCACCGCCTCGAACCCGGCCGGCTCGTTGCCGTGGATCGAGTACGAGAGAAACACCGTCACGGGAGTCCGGTCGACGATGGTCGCAGCCTCGGCGTCGGTGAGGTTTCGTGGATCGGTGAGTCGTGCGAGATCGGCGCGGATGGCGTCGCGGCGCGCCAGGTTGGCCGGACTCGAGATCAGGACGACCCGCATGTGGCGTCCCTCCTCGGTCGTGCCGATCTCCTCGAACGCTGCGCGACCACCCGACGCCGCGACCAACCGTTCGAGGACGGCCTGCTGCTCGGCGTATTGGGTGTGGCGGGCACCCGGCCCGTAGCCCAACAGGCTGTCCGGGCGGGGCACCTCGACGCGGTAGGGACCGCGGCCGAAGAAATCGAGTGGCGCCTCCTGAGCGGCGAGCGCTGCGGGGAGCGTGAGTATGAGCAGGGCGGTAGGCAGGCGAGCCATGAGCAGTCCGGTGAGAGAGGCGTGCGATTCTAACACCGATGCGCCGTGTGCCGAAAGCTGCTCAGCGCGCCGGGGTTGGCTTGTCGTTCCCGGAGCGCCCGGAGGAACGGTCGAGTGCGTGAAGCTAGGGATCCGGGTGCGCGGCCGGATCCGGCGTGGGCATCGTCCCACGCTCTCCCTGGCTCTGCATCGCGTGAGAGCCGAGGATCCCCTGGCGCATGGCCACCGACCAGAGGCTCGCCGCGAGGACCGCGGCGGCAAGGAGGCGCCGGACGCGGAGGTCGCGCGCCACGATCCGCCGCAGCCCGAGAGCGACCGTGGAGAGCAGTGGGGCAGTGCCGAGTCCGAATGCCGCCATCGCGAGCGCGCCCGGTACCGGCCCGCCGGTGGCGACCGCTATGCCCAGGGTCGCGTAGACGAGGCCGCAAGGTAGGAATCCCGTCACAATCCCGAACGCGTAGCGCATACCGGGGTGGGGGCTGCCGCTGACGGCGGCCCCGAATTGCGCGAGGCCGGGGATGGCGACCCGGGGTTCCGGCACGATGCCCGCCAATCCGGCGGCAAACCACAGCATCAGGGCGAGTGACACCGCCGCCGCCACCCAGGACGGCCCCGGCAGCAGCGCGCCGAACGTTCCGGCCAAGGCGCCGAGCAGGGCGTACGTGGTCATGCGGCCCAAGTGCCAGGCCAGCGTGTCGGTGACGCGGCCGCCGCACAGCACCGCAAAGCCGCCGCACATGCCGATGCAGTGGGGGCTGCCCACGAGCCCCGCGACGAACGCCGCCGCCAAGAAACCGATCATGAAGAAGCAATCACTGTCATTGCTCGTGACCCGCTTGACCCGGCCGGTCCCGACGATATCATCCGGCCCACGTCCATTTCTCCACCTTCCGTACAGCGGTCGGGGATCTGCCCATGAATAGTACCCTCAACCTCCGCGCGAACGCGTCAGTCTACGACGACGATATCGTTCGCAAATTTGTCGCGGCAACGGTGCTCTGGGGTGTCGTCGGGATGCTGCTCGGGGTGATCATTGCCCTGCAGCTCGCCTGGTGGCCCGCCAACCTGGGGTTGCCGTGGACCACCTTCGGTCGACTGCGTCCGCTGCACACCAACGCCGTGATCTTCGCCTTCGGCGGCAACATCTGTTTCGCCGGCATCTACTACTCGATGCAGCGGCTGCTGAAGACGCGGATGTACAGCGATGCGATGTCCGCGTTCCACTTCTGGGGCTGGCAGCTGATCATCGTCGCGGCGGCGGTGACGCTCCCGCTGGGATTCACGCAGTCCAAGGAATACGCCGAGCTGATCTGGCCCATCGACGTGGCGATCGCGGTCGTGTGGGTCGTCTTCGCGATCAATTTCTTCGGCACGCTCGCGATCCGGAAGGTGCGGCACCTGTACGTCGCGATCTGGTTCTACATGTCATTCGTGATCACGATCGCGGTGCTGCACATCGTCAACAGCCTGGCGGTACCGGTCTCGCTGACCCGGTCGTACCCGATCTATGCGGGCCTCACCGACGCGCTCGTCCAGTGGTGGTACGGGCACAACGCCGTGGGCTTCTTCCTGACGACGCCGTTCCTCGGGCTGATGTACTACTTCCTGCCCCGGGCGGCCGAGCGACCAGTCTACAGCTACCGACTGTCGATCGTGCATTTCTGGTCGTTGGTCTTCCTCTACATCTGGACCGGGCCGCACCACCTGCTCTATTCGGCGCTCCCGGATTGGGCGCAGACCCTCGGGATGGTGTTCAGCATCATGCTGCTCGCCCCGTCCTGGGGCGGCATGCTGAACGGTCTGCTCACCCTCCGCGGCGCATGGGACCGGGTGCGGACGGATCCGGTTCTCAAGTTCATGGTCGTTGCCGTGAGTTTCTACGGGATGTCCACGTTCGAGGGGCCGATGCTCGCGATCCGCGCGGTGAACGGCCTCGCCCACTACACGAACTGGATCATCGGGCACGTGCACAGCGGCGCGCTGGGCTGGAACGGGATGATCACGTTCGGCATCCTGTACTGGCTGGTGCCGCGGTTGTGGAACCGCGAGCTCGCGCGACCGGGATGGGCTACCACCCATTTCTGGCTGGCCACCATCGGCATCGTGCTGTACACCCTGTCCATGTGGGTGGCGGGGTTGACCGAGGGGTTGATGTGGCGTGCCGTGAACGACCAGGGCCTGTTGGCCACGCCCGCCTTCATGGACATTGTGCATCGGTTGGCGCCCTACTACTGGCTGCGGGTGACCGGCGGTGCGTTGTACCTGACCGGTGCCCTGATGATGGTGTGGAATCTCCTCGAGACGGTGCGCGGTGCCCGCCCGCAGGTGCAGGCGATCCCGGCTCCGGCCGCGTCCTGAACGGAGGACCCGATGACGACCGATACGACTCCGAAGGACCCGTTCCATCGTCGGGTGTTGGAGAACAAGGCGGGCCTGTTCGCCATCGTCACGACCATCGCGATCTCCATTGGCGGCATTGTCGAAATCGTGCCGATGTTCACGGCGGCGGCAGGTCCCGAGCGTCCCGACTGGGTATCGCCCTATACTCCGCTCGAGGTGGCGGGGCGCGACATCTACATCCGCGAGGGGTGTTACCTCTGCCACTCGCAGATGGTGCGGCCGATGCGGGCCGAGTTGCTGCGGTACGGCGAATGGTCGCGCGCGGGCGAGTACCGCTACGACCATCCGTTCCTGTTGGGCTCTCGGCGTATCGGGCCGGACCTGCATCGCGTCGGTGGGAAGTACCCCGACGCGTGGCATTACGAGCACATGCGTGATCCCCGCAGCACGACGCCGGGAAGCGTGATGCCGTCGTACCGCTGGCTCCTCGACGGGCGCATCGATGCGACCGACGTGCAGGCGTCGGTCAACGGGCTCCGCCGGGTCGGCGTGCCGTACGCGGACACCGCGTTCGTGGACATCGTGTCGAGCCTCGTGCGGCAAGGCACCGGCATCGTCGGCCGGCTGGCCGAGGCCGGCATCGAATCGGAGCCCGATCGGGAGATTGTGGCCTTGATCGCCTACCTGCAACGGCTGGGGATCGATGGGCGTCGGGCCATCGAGGCGGGGCTCACCGCCCCGACGGGGTCGCAATGAACCAGGTACTGCAATCAGCGGCCGAGCACGTGCGGCTCGGCTGGGTGCTCGGGGTGATGACCGTCTTCTTCTTCGCGTGGTTCGTCGGCTGGACGGTGTGGACGTTCCTGCCCCGCAACCGCGCGCGCTACGAAGAAGCGGCCCGCATGCCCCTCACGGATGGAGGCGACTCGTGAGCAAACACGACGAGCGCAATCAGGTCCTCGGCCATGAGGACGAAGCGGATGGCATACAGGAATACGACAATCCCCTGCCCGACTGGTGGCTCGGGCTGTTGTGGGGCACGGCGATCTTCGCGGCGGGGTATCTGGTGCACTACCACTTCATCGCGCACCGGTCGCCGCAGAAGGCCCTTGCCGCGGAGTTGGCCGCGGCGAGCGAACGCTGGCCGAGCGAGAGTCCTGGCACCACGCAGTTGATGCTCACCGAGGACGCGGCCGCGGCCGGCGAACAGGTGTATCGCACGAACTGCGTGCCGTGCCACGGCGCCGAGTTGATGGGCGGCATCGGACCCAACCTCGTGGACGACGAGTGGCTGCACGGCGGCATGCCCGAGGAGATCCACGCGACCATCGTGAACGGCGTTCCAGCCAAGGGCATGCTTGCCTGGGGACCCATTCTCACGGCCGACCAGATCAACCACGTGACGGCCTACGTCGTGGAGCAGAACGCGAAGGCGCTGGGCCGCCCGTACCCGCCAGGCGGCGACGACGAGCCCGATGACGAGCACGAGGAGCAGGAGGGCGGCAGCCGGTAGCATGCTGGGCTTTGCGGGTACCCGCGAATGGGTAGAGGCACAGTCGGTCACGGGAACGTTCACGACGATCCGTCGGTGGACGTTCTTCGCGTTGCACCTGATACTGTTCGCCACACCCTGGATTCCGGTCGGCGGGCACCCCGCGATTCTCGTGGACCTGCCGCATCGCCAGGTGTTCGCGTTCGGCAGCGTGTTCACGGCGGCCGATACGATCTTCCTGCTCATCATGCTGCTGTTTCTCGCGTTCTCCCTCTTCTTCTTCACGTCGCTGCTCGGAAGACTCTGGTGCGGGTATGCCTGTCCGCAGACCGTCTTTCTCGAGGCCTGGATCCGTCCGATCGAACAGTGGATCGAGGGCGACCGCAGCCGCCGGCTGCATCGAGGTCGCGGTGGACTCTCGTTCGACCTGGCCTGGCGCCGGGTCGTGAAGTGGCTGGCGTTCGCGCTGGTGGCCGTGGTCGTATCCATGGCCTTCGTGAGCTACTTCGCCGGCGCACGGGAGCTGTGGATGGGGCAGGGTGGACCGGTCGAGTACACGATCGTCGCGATCCTCAGCGGTGTCTTCTTCCTCGATTTCGCGTGGTTCCGGGAGCAGTTCTGCAACTACCTCTGTCCCTACGCGCGGTTTCAGGGGGCGCTCACCGACAATGAGACGATCCAGGTCACCTACTTCCCCGTGCGGGGTGAGCCGCGCGGAGGGAAGACGGCGGCCGCGGACGGACGGTGCATCGAGTGCAACAAGTGCGTGGTCGTGTGCCCGCAGGGGATCGACATTCGGAATGGGTTTCAGCTCGAGTGCATTGCCTGCAGTCGCTGCATCGACGCCTGCCACGGGGTGATGGAGCAGCTCGGTCACCCGTCGCTCGTGGGCTACAGCAGCATGGCCGAGATGCAGGGGGGGAAGCGGCCGCGGTTCCTGCGCCCGCGAACGCTCGCGTATGCCGCGCTGCTCGTGGGGCTGGTCGTCTCCGGCGTCGCCATGGCGCGCGGGCGTGTGCCGTTCGAGGTCACGGTGAATCGCACGCCGGGTTCGCTGTATACGATGGATGCCGACGGCGCGGTCCGGAACACGTTTCTGCTCAAGGTGACGAGTAACGAGTCGGCACCGGGTGCGGTGACGTACGCGGTACGCGTGGAAGGACTGGCGGATGCCGAAGTCATCGTTCCCGAGTTCTCGCTCCAGTCTTCGGAGAGCCATACGGCACCCCTGGTGATCCGCCTGCCCGCCACAGCCACACTGAGCCGCACGATACCGTTCCGCGTGCTCGTTTCGGCGCCGAGTGGCGAGGTTACGGTCGAGGCGACGTTCAAGACGGGAGCGAGCGACGGTCGTGAGTGACGATCGGCGGGATCGGCGATGGCCCATCGCGGTCGCGATCGGTCTGGGCGTGGTGATCGTGGTGAATCTCGTGTTCATCTACATCGCCGTGAGCGGCCGGGACGAGATCGTCCCATCGTACCAGACCGAGCGCCGCTGAGGCCTCCGGTGTTCAGGAGGTGGTGACGCCGCCGCTCCGGTGCCCGTCAGGATCGCGACAGGTCAGCGCTGCGCAGGCACCGGGTGCTTGTCAGTTCACTGACAGGGCCGAGCCGCGAGTCTTACTCGCGCCTCCCCGCGGAGCAGGCGGCGCTCCCCGAGAGGCGCGGCTCAGAGCCGCGGCTCGGCTCTGCCGCGCAAGCGGCGGCGGATGGCCACGAAGGACGCGGACGCGACGATGACCGCCCGCTGTCCGCACTGCGGGACGCCCGTCGAAGGCGACACCGACACGTACTGCTGCCACGGCTGCGAGCTGGCGGCCCGTCTGATTCACGAGGCGGGTCTCGATCGCTACTACGACCTCCGCGAAACGTTCGCCCCACGTCCCGATCGGCTCGATGAAGGATGGGACACCATCCCCGTCACGCGGGATGCCGATGGTGTAGAGTCCTGCCGGCTCCAGGTCGACGGCCTGCGCTGCGCCTCCTGCGTGTGGGTGACCGAGCACCTGTTGCGTGCCACGCCCGGCGTGCTCGAAGCCACGGTGAGCTACGCCACGGGGCGGGCCACGCTCCGATGGGATCCGGAACAGGTGCGGGTGAGCGACCTTGCGGGACGCATCGCGGCCCTGGGATACCGGCCGCGGCTGCTGGGCGAGGAGGCGAGCGTGGACCACGACCTCCTGCTCCGCCTTGGGGTGGCCGCGTTCGCCGCCGCGAACATCATGCTGATGTACGCGGCGCTCTACGCCGGGTGGTGGGGCACCATGGAGGCGCGCTTCGTGGTGCTCTTCCAGTGGGGCTCGCTGATGCTCGCGACGCCGGTGGCGCTGTGGTGCGCGCAGCCGTTCTTCGCTGGGGCGTGGGCGGGGCTGCGCCACCGGGTGCTGCACATGGATCTCCCGATCGCCATCGCGATCACGGTCCTGTACGCGCACGGGGTCGTCGCGACCATCCGGCGGGAGGACGCCTACCTCGACTCGCTCGCGATGCTGGCGGCGCTCCTGCTGACGGGCCGCTTGTTGGAATCGCGAGGCCGGCGCCGGGCCGCCGAGGCGGCGGTCTCGCTGGCGGCGTCGGTCCCCACGACCGCCAAACGCGCAACCGGTAGTGACGTCACCGTGGTTCCGGCAGCGGACCTCGTGCCTGGTGACCGCATCGATGTGGGCGCGGGCGAGGAGTTCGCCGCCGATGGCACGGTGCGGGACGGGACGGGGCACGTGCGGATGGCGCTCGTGACCGGCGAGGCCGAGCCCGTTGCGGTCCAGCCCGGGAGTCCGGTCGTCGCCGGGTCCGTGCTGCTCGACGGTGCAGTCGTCGTCGAGGTCGAGGCAGTGGGCCGTGACACGGTGCTGCAGCAGATGGTCGATCAGCTCCGGGACGCGGCGGATCGGGGAACGCGACCGGGATCCACCGACCGGATTGCCCCGTGGTTCACGGCGGCCACCCTCGTGACCGCGGCGGCGACGTTCGTCGGCTGGCTTGCCGGCGCGGGGGTCCAGCCCGCAGTGGCGCACACGGTGGCGGTGCTCGTCGTGGCGTGCCCCTGTGCCCTCGCGCTGTCGCGACCGCTGGCTGCCGCCGCCGGACTTGGGGCCGCGGCGCGGCGCGGTCTGCTGTTCCGGTCCGCGGATGCGTTGTTGGACCTCGTGCATGCGGACCTCGCGGCGCTCGACAAGACCGGTACGGTGACGCAAGGTGCCGTCATGGTCGTCGGCGGCGACGACGCAGCACTCCGCGTGGCCGCCGGCCTCGAGCGCTACAGCACCCATCCCATTGCCCGCGCGATCGTGGAGGAGGCAAGCCGCCGCGGCATCCCGCTCCCGCGCGGCACCGAGGTGCGCGAGGAGCCTGGGGTGGGGATCGAGGGACTGGTGGACGGCCGTCGCTGGCAGCTGCGCGCCGGGGGTGCCGGAGAAGTGCGTCTGCTGAATGACGCCGGTGGT
>Ga0224505_10001799_pt1 | contig 13128 bp, 14 predicted proteins | sample SF_Jan12_sed_USG_FD_169102 | JGI IMG/M metagenome (GOLD analysis project Ga0224505, IMG submission 169102) | Sediment microbial communities from San Francisco Bay, California, United States - SF_Jan12_sed_USGS_4_1 | ecosystem: Environmental > Aquatic > Marine > Sediment | place: USA: California...
TGGGTTTCATGGGCGGCTCGTTCAATACGCGCGAGTTCTTCCACGGCGCCACGGCGGGGTGGCTGCGCGCGGTCAAGCCCGCGTTCATCGTGCTGGCCTTCGTGTTGCCGTTGATCCTGCTTGCAGCAGGGCGGGCGCAACGCGCAGACGACTCCGCGTTGCTGCTCACCCTCGCGTTTGCCGTCCAGTACGTCGGCCTGCTCGCCGAGCGCTGGTTCTTCTTCGCACAGGCGCGGCACCCGCAAAACCTCTACTACCAGGCGGTGGCGTGAGACGTGCCCGACCTTGGGCCATCGGTGCCGCCTTGATGCTCGCAGCCGGCACCGCGGCCGCTGCGGCCGGCGCGGCCGCGGCCACCTGGCCGTGGTGGGTCTGGCCGCTCGCGCTGTTCTGCGCCTGTTTCCTAATGGGCATCGTCGCGGTGCCGGCCGGCATCGGCGGCGGCACGCTGTTCGTGCCGATCATCGGGGGCTTCTTCCCGTTCCACCTCGACTTCGTCCGAGGCGCTGGCCTGCTCGTAGCGCTGGCCAGTGCGCTGGCCGCCGCGCCGATGCTGATGCGTGGTGGGCTGGCAAGCCTGCGGCTGGCCCTGCCGCTGGCGGTGCTGGCCTCGGCCAGTTCAATCGGCGGCGCACTACTCGGGCTGGCCCTGCCGGTGGCTGCGGTGCAGATCGCGCTCGGTGTCATCGTGCTGGGCATCGTCGCCCTGATGCTGGTGGCCAAGAAGTCCGAGTTTCCGCATGTGAGCGCACCCGACGCACTGGGCACCGCGCTGGCAATGCACGGCGTGTTCATCGACGGTGCCACCGGGCGGCGCATCGACTGGCAGGTGCACCGCACCGCCGCCGGGCTCGTGGTGTTCCTGGTCATCGGCGTGCTGGCCGGCATGTTCGGCATCGGTGCCGGCTGGGCCAACGTGCCGGCGCTCAACCTGCTCATGGGGGTACCGCTCAAGGTGGCCGCTGGCACCTCGGGGCTGGTGCTGTCGCTCGTCGACTCGGCGGCCGCATGGGTCTACGTCAACAAGGGCGCGGTGCTGCCGATGATCGCGGTGCCGTCGGTGGTCGGCATGATGCTCGGCGCAAAGGTCGGCGCCCGATTGCTAACGGTGCTCTCCGGTGCGGTGATCCGACGCCTGGTCATCGCGGTGCTGCTGTTCGCCGGCCTGCGCGCGCTGCTCAAGGGGCTCGGCCTGTGGCCATGAACGTGAACTCGCCAGCAACGGCGTCGGCCGCGCTCGTCGTCGACGAAGTGCAGCTGCGCTACGCGAGGCTGCTCGACTGGGGCACCCGCATTGGCCTGGCCGCGTTGCTGGTCAGCTTCGCGATCTACAACACGGGCCTGTTCCCGTCGAAGGTGCCGCGCCACCGATTGCCCGAGTTGTGGAGTGAACCGATCGCGCGCTATCTGGAATTGACTGGCGCGCCCGCGGGGTGGCAATGGGTCACGATGCTGCAGCATGGCGACGTGCTGGGGCTCGTCGGTATCGCCGTGCTGGCCGGTTGTTCCGGCGTGTGCCTGTTGTCACTGCTGCCGATGTACCTTCGGCGCGGTGACCGGGCCTATCTCGGCCTGTGCTTGGCCCAGGCGGCCGTGCTGTTGATCGCCGCCGCGGGCGTGTTTGGCGGGGGGCACTGAGAGATGAGTGCTGCGACCGCCGTCTTTGCCCGGCCGCTGCTGGCCACCGAGCATTCGGAGTACGACGTCGGTGCCGAGCGCGTGGCATTGGCTTTGGCCGCGCGCCGCGGCGAACCCTTGGCCACCGTGCTGCCGATGATCGGCAACCCGGAATACGACGCGGTGGCGCCCGAGCTCGCAGCACGTGGCGATGCGGTCGCCGCCGACCGGCTGCAGCACCTGCAGGCGCTCGCCGCCACGCAGGGCGTGCGGCTGGCCATTCAGGTCAGGCGCGGCCGGGACCTCTACCGCGAGATCGTCGACGAGGCGACGGCGACGCAGGCCGACCTGATCATCATCCGCCGCCGCGGCCGCCCCGGCCTGCTGGCCAATCTGCTGCTCGGCGAGATGGTCAGCAAGGTCGTGGCGCATGCGCCATGCAGCGTGCTCGTCAACCGGCGAGAGGCGCTGTACTGGCGTCAGCGCGTGCTGGTCGCCGTCGACCCCGCCGCGCTTGCATTGGAAACCGTGACGGTGGCCGCACGCGTTGCCCTCGATTCCGGGCTGCCACTTGCGGTGGTCTGTGTGGCCGAGACGGGGCCCGACCCCGGCACGCAGCGCGCGTTGGTCGCCGCGGTGGCCCATGCTCGGTCGCTCGGTGCCGCGGCCGACGGCGAAGTCCTCGTCGGCAAGCCGCACGCACAGATCCTCGAAGCGGCACGCCGCGGCGACGCGGACCTGATCGTGCTCGGGCGTCACGGCGCCACGCGGCTGTCGCGCGCCTGGATCGGCAGCGTCGCACAGAAGGTCGTCGGCCTGGCCGAGTGTCCGGTACTGGTTTGTGTTTCACCATTGGCTGCGCAGATTGGAGCGACATGAGCGACGCGCTGAACTTCCTGGTCAAGGCCCGCCCGGAGGCCATGGGTCACTACTTCAGCTTCCTGAAGGACGCCGGCAAGCACCTCGATCCGAAAACGCGCGACCTGATCTCGGTGATCACCAAGGTGCATGCGCAAACCGAGCGCGGGTTTCGCCAGTACCTTGGCCGTGCCCTGCGCGACGGCTGCACGCCCGCCGAGGTGCTCGATGCGCTGTTGATGGCTTTTCCGGCCTTGGGCCTGGCCAAGATCGTCTGGGCGGTCGACATCATCCTGGCGATGGACCTGCCCGAGTTCCAGCCCGCAGCGATGGGGGCCGAAGGGCAGTGGCACGACGTGATGGCCGTCGCCGACCTCGCGCCGGGTGGCATCACCCGAGTCGACTGCGACGGCCGCGGCCTGTTCGTGCACCACGCCGACGATGGCTGGCGCGTGTTCGACAGCCGCTGCCCGCACCAGACCACCAACATCCCGCACCTGGCGCTGCAAGGCGCCACCCTGACCTGTCCGAAACATGGATGGGTCTTCGACGTCCGCTCCGGGCAATGCACCGACAAGGGCAACAGCCCGCTCAGGCGCTGGGAAAGCAAGGTCGTCGACGGACGCCTGCTGGCCCGATGGTGACCGACGCCCTGCCATGACGACGATCGCCCCGATTTCCGATGTTCCCCGACCCACCCCACTCACTGTCACGAGGAGACCCATGATGAAAAGCATGAAATCAATGTTCCGATTCCTTCCCGTCGCCGCCGTGTGCGTCGCCGGCCCGGCCCTTGCCACCAATGGCTACTTCTCCCATGGCTACGGCATCAAGTCCTCGGGCATGGGCGGCGCCGCGATGGGCATGGCGGACGACAGCATGGGCGGTGCCACCAATCCGGCCAGCATGGTGTGGGCCGGTTCGCGCTACGACGTCGGCGTCGTCGGCTTCATGCCCAAGCGCGATTCCGAGCGCAGCGGTGCCGGCATTCTCAGCCTGAACGGCAAGGTCGACAGCAGCAACAACCTGTTCTGGGTTCCGGAGTTCGGCTACAACCGCATGATCAACAGCGACATGTCGCTGGGCGTGACGGTCTACGGCAACGGCGGCCTGAACACCACCTACCCGCAAGGTCAATACCAGTGTCCGAATAGCCCGACCACCGTGGCACCGGCCAACATCCTGTGCGGCGGTGGCAGCGTGGGTGTCGACCTGTCGCAGCTGATCATCGCGCCGACACTGGCCTACAAGCTCAATGCGCAGCATGCCGTGGGCGTGTCGCTGCTGCTCGGTTATCAGCAGTTCAAAGCGCATGGCTTGCAGGCCTTCGCGCTCATTAGCGGTGACCCCGGCAACCTGACGAACAAGGGCTACGAAAAGTCCACCGGTATCGGCCTGCGGCTGGGCTACCAAGGCCAACTCAGCGATACCGTGACGATCGGCGCCTCCTATGCGCCGAAGATGAAGATGGGCAAGCTGGATAAGTACAAGGGCCTGTTCGCCGGCGATGGTGGCTTCGACATCCCGTCGAACTACTTCATTGGCGTGGCCTTCAAGCCGACGCCGGCCTGGACGCTGGCCGTCGACGTCGGGCGCATCAGGTACAGCGACGTCGCATCGGTCTCCAACCCGATGACGTCGCCTCCCCCGCTGGGTGCGGCGACCGGCCCCGGTTTTGGCTGGAAGGACATCGATGTGTTCAAGATCGGCGCCGCCTGGCGCATGTCCGACGCGCTGACGCTGCGCGCCGGCTACAACAAGGGCGACAACCCGATCACCCCGCGCGATATCACTTTCAACATCCTTGCGCCAGGGGTGATGAAGGACCACTACACCGCGGGCTTCACCTATGCACTGGACAAGGCCAGCGAGATCAGCGGCATGGTGATGGTCGCACCGCGCCAGACCGTAACCGGCACCTCATTCCTTGACGGCTTTTTCGGACCGGGCGGTGGCGGCAGCGAAACCATCGGCATGAAGCAGTCCAGCTTCGGCATTGCGTGGAGTCGCAAGTTCTGATCCGGTCGCTGATCTGAGGACATCGGGCAGCGGCCCCGTCGCCCACCCCCTCCAGCCGGGCGACGGCGGCGGGCCCGTGCCCCCTGCGCTCGCGGCTTCGCCGCCGCGAGCGAGGTCAGGACGTCCGATCGCGCTTGAGGAAGGTCACCACCTGCATGTCGGGCGCGTTGCGCGAGCCGCAGCCCGCCGACTCGTGCAGGCCCTCGGCCTCGTGCAGGATGTTGATGACATCGACGTAGTCACGGTCCTTGACCATCATCAGCGCCGTGCGTCCACCTTCGTTGCGGGCAAGCGGGTCAGCCCCTGCCCTCAGCAGCGCCTCCACGACGCCCGCCTCGCCATTGCCCGCTGCATACATCAGCGGGCGAACGCCATAGCCGATCTTCGCTTCCTTGTCCGCACCAGCTTCGATGAGCGCGTCGACCACGTCGGGATAGCCACGGTCCTCGTCGGCGTTGTAGCAGCCGTAGAAGAGCGGCGTGAAACCGCGCTCGTCGGCCACGTTCACCTGCGCACCCGCCGCCAGCAGGGCGACGACGACCGCGCGCTGGCCCTGGCCGGCCGCCAGCATGAGCGGCGTCACGCCGCCTTCGCCGCGCGCGTTCACCGACTCCGGCCTCGCGAGGCGAGCGGCGGCCTCGGCATCGCCCGCCCGTATTGCATCCAGCAGTTCCTGGGCCATGTTTTCCATCCCAACTCGCGTCCGATGCACTGACGAAGGATGCTACCAGCCCGCTGTCGGTGGCGATCAGCGCCGGCGCCTGAAGGCGACCAGTCCGACGATCGTCACCATCGCAAAGGCAGCCCCCGCGTAGAAGGTGAACGCCGAGCCCATGTTGTCCCACAACAGGCCGGCGATGACGCTCGACGCCAGCATTGCCACGCCGCTGAGCAGATTGAACAGGCCGTACGCGGTGCCCCGCAAGTCGTCGGGCGCGTTATCGGCCACCATCGCCGCGAGAAGGCCCTGGGTCATGCCCATGTGCATGCCCCACAGGGCCACGCCGGCCAGCAGCACACGCCAGTCGCCCGCCACGGCGATCACGAGATCCGAAGCCACCAGCACGGCCAGGCCGATCGCGAGAAGCTTCTGGTGGCTCATCGTATCCGCGAGCCTGCCGAACGGATACGAGGTCGCGGCATACACGATGTTCATGGCCACCATGACCAGGGGCACCCACGACGCAGCGATACCGACCTGCTGCGCCCTCAACACGAGGAACGCCTCGCTGAATCGGGCCAGCGTGAAGACGGCGCCGATGGCGACCACCCGCCAGTAAGCACGGCTCAGCCGTGCGAGGGCGGCGCGGCGGATCGGGCTCACCAGGCGCGCGCTCGAGGCGCGCGGCGCCTCGCGAATGCCGGCCATGAGCAGGACCACTGCCAAGACGCCCGGAATCACGGCGACCCAGAAGACCGCACGAAAATCGCCGGCCCAGGCGATCATCAACGCGGTCGCCAGCAGCGGGCCGACGAAGGCACCGACCGTGTCGAGCGACTGCCGCAGCCCGAATGCGGCACCACGCAATCCGGGCGGCGCGATGTCGGCGACCAGTGCGTCGCGCGGCGCGCCGCGAATGCCCTTGCCGACGCGATCGACGAATCTCGCCGCCACCACGGCACCGGCACCGCTGGCTATCGCAAAGACAGGCTTGGTGAAAGCGCCCATCGCGTAACCCAGAACGGCAAGGCCCTTGCGCCGGCCGAGGTAGTCGCTGAGCGCACCCGAGAACACCTTGGAGACGAGCGCCGCCGACTCGGCAACGCCCTCGATGACGCCCACGGCCAGCACGCTGACACCGAGCGTGCCGACGAGGAACATCGGCAGCAGGCTATGGATCATTTCCGAAGAGATGTCCATCAGCATGCTCACGAAGCCGAGCACCCAGACGCCGGCGGGCAGGCGGCTGCGGCGATGCAATGGCGTCACCACGCCACGCCGAAAGCCCGCCGCAACTCGTCGATCCGCGTGTCATCCAGCGGCGCGGGCCGCGGATCGGCCATCAGCCACAGGCGTGCGGTTTCCTCGAGTTCCTCGAGCACCGCCATCGCCTCGGCGGGGCTGCGGTGCCACACGTTCGGCCCGAGGCGGTCGAGCATCACGGCGCGGATCGGCACGCCGCGCGCGGCCGCGCGGTCGATGCGCTCGGCCACCGCTTCGGCCACGAGGGGGTCGCCGGGCCGGTGGTAGGGGACGAGCGGCACATGGCCGACCTTCATCACGAAGTACGGCGTGATCGGCGGCACGATGTCGTCGACATGCCAGACGCCCTGTAGCGTGAGTGCCACCAGGTGCGTGCTGTGGCTGTGGATCACGCAACGCGCTTCGGGTGCGGCCGCGTAAATGCGCCGGTGCAACGCGAGCGTCTTGCTGGCGCGGTCGCCATTGATCTGATGCCCGTCTGCATCGACGCGCGCCAGCCGCGCCGGGTCGAGAAAACCCAGGCAGGCATCGGTCGGCGTGATCAGGAAGCCATCGTCTAACCGCACGCTGATGTTGCCGGCGGTGGCATGCACATAGCCGCGATCGAACAGCGACGCGCCGACGCGGCAGATTTCGTCGCGCAGGCGGTCCTCGTCGCTCATCGCAGCAGCGTGAAGGCGCGCTGGAAGAAATCGTGGCCGCCGAAGTTGCCCGACTTGAGGGCCAGGTGCAGTCGCTGCGCGGCGGCGTGGCACCAAGGAACGCCGGGGTCGATCTGCGGCCCGATGCGCAACTGAGTGATGCCCAGGCGCTGGACGCAGGCGCCCGAGGTCTCGCCGCCAGCCACGAGCAACTGCCCGACACCGGCCGCCACCAGCCCTTCGGCCACGCGCGCGAGCGTGTCCTCGACCAGCGCGCCGGCCCGCTGCGCGCCCAGGCGCGACTGCACGTCACGCACCGTGGCCGGAGCGGCTGTCGCGTACACCAGCACGGGCGAGGCACCCAGGCGTGACCGCGCCCAGGCCAATGCCTGCGCCGCCTGGTCCTCGCCGGCGGCGATGCGCAACGCGTCGATGGCAAACGCCGCACCGCCAGCGGCGATGAAGGCGGCCACCTGCGCGTTGGTCGCCGCCGAACAGCTCCCCGACACGATGGCGCACGCGCCCTGCGGCGGCGCCAGTTGCGATGCCTCGTCGCGAGGCGCCATGCCGTGCAGCGCCGGGATGCCGATCGCGAGCCCCGAGCCCGCAACCACGAGCACGGCGTCGCGTGTGGCCAGCGCGAGCGTGCGCAGGTCGTCGTCGCTCACGGCGTCGGCAATCGCGAAGGTCTTGCCTTCGCGGCGCAGCGCCTCGATGCGCTCGCGCACCGCCGCCGCGCCGCGGGCCACGACGCGGTGGTCGACCAGGCCCACCTGCGCGCTGCGGCACTGCGCCTGCAGAACGCGCACGAGGTTCGCATCGGTCATCGGCGTGAGCGGATGGTCGCGCATCGGGCTGTCAGACAGCAACAGCTCGCCGACGAACAGATGCCCCTTGAAGACGGTACGGCCATTCTCGGGGAATGCGGGGGTGACGATCGCCAGGCCTGCGTCCAGCGCAGCCCCCAGCGCCTCGGCGACCGGCCCGATGTTGCCCTGCGCCGTCGAGTCGAACGTCGAGCAGACCTTGAAGTAGATCTGCCGGGCACCGTGCGTCCGCAGCCAGCGCGCGGCGGCGAGCGACGCGCGCACCGCGTCGTCCACCGGCGCGGTGCGCGACTTCAGCGCCACCACCACCGCGTCGGCGTCGATCGCCTCGTCGGCGGCCGGCACGCCGATCGTCTGCACCGCGCGCATGCCGGCGCGCACGAGGTTGTTGGCCAGGTCGGTCGCGCCCGTGAAGTCGTCGGCGATGCAGCCCAGGATCATGTCAACCCCGCGTTCCTTGCGGACGGCCTCGGTGTCCGCCACCGAAATGTGCCACGCGCGCGGGACGAGGCGCGCTGGCTGCGATCGGATGGCCCGTGCGAGACAAGCGAGCGGGGTTCAAGGGCGTGGTTGGGGCCCGTCCAAGGCGGTACCGGCGTCGGGCGGCGGTTCTTCACGCACGAGCTTCCACGCCGCCAGCAGCCCGAACGCGACGTTGCCCAGCGCCAGCGCGCCCAGGAGCAGCATCCCCAGGGTGTGCAGCGGCCAGGTCCGCAGCGCCCAGGTGCACAGCGACGACAGGCCGTTGAAGACAAGCATCAACCAGAACAGGGGCCGCGATGGCTGCCACAGGCGACGCAGGGTGTCCATGCACGCAAGCTTAGCGTCGGACATCATGCGTAAGATGCGCGCGAAATGAACATCCTGATCCTCGGTGCCGGCCGCGTGGGTGAAAGCGTGGCCGAGAGCCTCGCATCGGAGCAGAACGACATCACGGTGATCGACACCGACCCGGTACGTCTGGCGGTGCTGCAGGACCGTCTCGACCTGCGCGGCGTGGCCGGCAACGGCATCCAACCCTCGGTCCTGAAGGACGCCGGCATCGAGGACGCGGACATGTTCATCGCGTGCGCGCCGCTGGACGAGACCAACCTCGTGGCCTGCAAGGTGGCCCACGACGTGTTTCACGTGCCCACCACGATCGCCCGCATCCGCAGCCCCGAGTTCCAGGACGAGACCGCGCTGACCACCGACAAGCAGACCGGTTTCGGCGTCGACCAGGTGATCTGCCCCGAGGACTCGGTCACGCGCACGATCCGCAAGCTGATCGAGTACCCGGTGGCGCTGCAGGTGCTGGAGTTCGCGCAGGGACTGCTCAGCCTCGTGGCGGTCCGTGCGGTGCCGGGCGGTCCGCTGGTGCAGCACGGGCTGGCGGAAATCCCGCAGCTCGTGCCCAACGCCGACATGCGCATCGTCGCGATCTATCGCCAGGACAAGCCGCTGACGGAAATCGACGGCATGACGCGCATCGAGCCCGGCGACGAGGTCTTCGTGCTGGCGGCCACCGATGACCTGCCGAACGTGCTGGCAGCCGTTCGCAAGATGGACCGGCCGGTACGGCGGTTGATGATCGCCGGCGGCGGCAAGGTCGGACTGCGCCTCGCACGCCAGCTCGCGGGCCAGATGCAGATCAAGATCCTGGAGGTCAACCGCGCGCGCTGCGACTACCTGGCCACGCAGCTGCCCGCCGACGTGCTGGTGCTCAACGGCGACTCGACCGACGAGGAGCTGATGGACGACGAGAACGTGCAGGACATGGACCTGTTCCTCGCGCTGACCAGCAATGACGAGGACAACATCATGGCCTGCCTGCTCGCCAAGCGCATGGGCGCGCGTCGCGTGCTGGCACTGATCAACCGCAAGGCCTACGCCGACCTGGTGCAGGGCACGACGATCGACATCGCGCTGTCACCCGCGCACGCGGTGATCGGCGAACTGCTCGCCTATGTGCGGCGCGGCGATGTCGAGGCGGTGCACTCGCTGCGCCGTGGCGCGGCCGAGGCGCTCGAGGCCGTGGTGCGCGGTGACCGCGGCTCGTGCCGCATTTCCGGACGTCGCATCGAGGAGGTGGCGCTGCCGCGCGGCGCCCAGATCGGCGCCATCGTGCGCGGCCTGCCGGTGGCGGGCAGCGATGAATCGCTGGCCCTGGGCGACAAGCGCGGCGACGCGGCACCCGAGGTGATCATCGCCCACCACGACACCGTGATCCAGCAGGGCGACCGCGTCATCGTGTTCATGCCGAGCAAGAAACAGGTGCGGGAGGTGGAGAGGTTGTTCCAGGTCACCGCGACTTTCCTCGGCTAGCGATGTCGTCCCCCGGCCCGCGTTGCATTCGCGCCCCTGGGGGCGGCCCGGCGCTGGCCTGCTAAACCATGCAGAGCATCCTGCCGGTCCTGGCCGTGCTCGGCGGCATCCTGATGGTGTTCGCAGCCACGATGCTCGTGCCGCTGGCGTTCGCGTTCTTCGGCGGCGACGCCGCGCTGTCCGCCTACGACGGCGCGATCGCGATCACCTTCGGGGCAGGCTTGGTGCTGTTCCTGTACTGCCGTCGCTTCAAACGCGAACTGCAGCCGCGCGATGGCTTCCTGCTCGTCAGCCTCGTGTGGGCCGTGCTTCCGGCTTTCGGCGCGCTGCCCTTGATGTTCCACCTGAAGGATCTCTCGTTCACCGACGCCTACTTCGAGGCCGTCTCGGGCCTCACGACCACGGGGGCCAGCGTGCTGTCGGGCCTGGACAGCCTGCCGACGTCAATCAACGTCTGGCGCTGCTTCATGGTGCTGATCGGCGGGATGGGCATCCTCGTGCTGGCGGTGGCGATCCTGCCTCTGCTGGGCGTTGGCGGCTCGCAGCTGTTCAAGGCCGAGACGCCGGGCCCGATGAAGGACCAGAAGCTCACGCCGCGCATTGCCGAGACTGCGCGTGGGCTGTGGACGGTGTACTTCGCGATTGCACTCGTGTGCTTCCTGTCCTTGCGCCTCGCCGGCATGGGCTGGGCCGATGCCTTCATGCACATGTGCTCGACCATGGGTCTGGGCGGCTTTTCGTCGCACGATGCGAGCTTCGGGTATTTCCAATCGCCATCGATCGAGGCGGTGACCATCGTCTTCATGCTGATCGCGGGCGTGAACTTCGCGCTGTATTTCGTCGCCTGGAAGCGGCGCAGCCTGTGGGGCTTGTTGCGCGACGTCGAGGCGCGCACGTTCGTGCTGACACTGGTGGCCAGCGCGCTGGGCATCGCAGTCTTTCTCACTGCGCACGGCGTGTATCCGAGCTTCGGCGAGTCGCTCCGACATGCCGCCTTCAACGTCGTTTCGGTGGCCACGACCACCGGCTTCGCGACGGTCGATTACGCGCAGTGGCCGGTGTTCGCGCCGGTGCTGATGCTGTTCCTGTGCTGTTTCGCCACCTGCGCCGGCTCCACCGGCGGCGGTATCAAGATGATCCGCGCACTCCTGCTGGTCAAGGGCGGACGGCGCGAGCTGCGCCGCATCGTGCACCCGCGCGCCGTGGTGCCGGTCACGCTCGGCCAGGCCGCAGTCAACACCGACGTGCTGCAGTCGGTGCTCGCCTTCATGCTGTTCTATGGCGCGGTGATGGTGGGCAGCACGATGCTGCTGCTGTTCACGGGGCTCGATGTCGTCACCGCGTTCACCGCGACCGTGGCCTGCATCAACAACACCGGCCCGGGGCTCGGACAGGTCGGGCCGGCCGGCAACTACCAGGACCTCACCGACTTCCAGACCTGGGTCTGTTCGGTCACGATGCTGCTTGGGCGGCTCGAACTGTTCTCGATCCTGGTGTTGTTCACCGGTTCGTTCTGGAGGAAATGACGGCCCCCAGCTCGCTTCGCTCGCGTCCCCCGATCGGAGCGCCGGCCGCTGGGGAGCGGCCCTGCGGTGGCCGGCGGTCCGGCAAAGCCGTATCCGCGGCGCCCACTGGACAAGGATCAGCGCGGGTGTAGGCTGTGCAGCACATGAAGCCCCCGATCGACTTCTATTTCGATTTCTCGTCGCCCTACTCCTACATCGCCAGCGAGTGGGTCGACGCCGTCGCGGCGCGCCACGGCCGGGCCGTGCACTGGCACGCGATCCTGCTGGGCGCGACTTTCCAGGCGGCCGAGCTGAAAAGCCCGGTGTCGCACCCGATCAAGCGCGAGTACTCGATCCGCGACTTCGGCCGTTCGGCGCGCTTTGCCGGGTTGCCGTACGTGATGCCGGGCAAGTTCCCGATTCCGACGCAGAACGCCGCACGCGTGTTCTGGTGGCTGCACGACACCGCAGCCCCCGAGCGCGCCGTGGCCTGGGCGCATACCGGCCTGCGCGCCTACTTCACGCAGGGACACGATCTGAGCGATGCCGCCGTGCTGCGCGGCGTGCTGACCGACGCCGGCATCGATGTCGCCGCGGCCGAGGCGGCTTATACGGACCCGTTGTGGAAAGACCGCCTGAGGCGCGAGAACGACGCGGCGATCGCCGCCGGCGTTTTCGGTGCGCCGTTCTTCATCGTCGACGGCGAGCCGTTCTGGGGCAACGACCGCCGCGCTCAGATCGAGGCGTGGCTCGCCGGCCAGGCCGACTTCGACCACACCCTGATGTGAGGATCGCGTGATGAAGAAGACCGCCAAGTCGATGGTCGATGACGCGATGGCCGTGATCACGACCTACAGCGTCGAGGACGCGATGGAACTGCACGGCCGCGACGACGTGCAGTTCGTCGACATCCGCGACGTGCGCGAGCTCGAGCGCGAAGGCATCATCCCCGGCGCCTTCCATGCGCCGCGCGGCATGCTCGAGTTCTGGGTCGACCCGACGAGCCCGTACCACAAGCCGCTGTTTGCCGAGAACAAGCACTTCGTGCTGTTCTGCGCCGCGGGCTGGCGCTCGGCGCTGGCCACCAGGACGCTGCAGGACATGGGCCTGGACAGGGTCTCGCACATCGGCGGTGGCTTCACCGCCTGGAAGCAAAAGGGCGCGCCGGTGACCGAGAAGGCGAAGAAATAGCCCTCAGCGCACGCGGTCGGCTGGCGCGATCGGGATCGTCCGATCGGTCGTCGCCGCCGCGCGGGCGCGGCCGTGGAAGCGCTCGAGCAGGTCGCGCTGTCGCGCCTTCGCGCTTGCCAGGTTCGCAAGCTTCACGTGGCCGTAACCACGGATCCCCTCGGGCGCGCGCGCAATCGCCACCGAGAGCGCATGCCGATCGGCGCTGAGCGAGGCCAGCAGTGCGTCGATCGTCGACTCGTACT
>Ga0224505_10001800_pt1 | contig 13128 bp, 12 predicted proteins | sample SF_Jan12_sed_USG_FD_169102 | JGI IMG/M metagenome (GOLD analysis project Ga0224505, IMG submission 169102) | Sediment microbial communities from San Francisco Bay, California, United States - SF_Jan12_sed_USGS_4_1 | ecosystem: Environmental > Aquatic > Marine > Sediment | place: USA: California...
GGGCTTGCCGTCCTGTCTCCGTCGGCCGGAGCCGACGACGCCACCGAGCGCGCAGCAGGCGACTCGGCGTCCGTGGCGCCCGGGGGCGACCCGCCGCCGCGCTGAGCGTCGGCCTGCGCCCGTGCACGGGGTCAGTGCATGGCGCGGGATTGATCCGGCTCAAGACCCGCCGGCGCCGCCCCGCTACGCTGGGTGCGACAGGTTTCAGGCGGCCACGGGTAGGTCGGTGATGCCTGATGCAGTGCTGCGGGGGATGCCGCGGCCCAGCGGCGGACGGAGCATGAGCCATGGCCGACTTCGAGATCGTCAAGCGCACGGACTTCTCCGACGCCACGTACCTGCTTGAGGTGCACCACCCGCAGATGGCCAAGGCCGCTCGCCCGGGCCAGTTCGTGATCGTGATGGCGCACGAACACGGCGAGCGCATCCCGCTGACGATCGCCGACTTCGACCGCGAGCGGGGCACCATCACGCTGGTGATCCAGGCCGTCGGCAAGACCACGCGCGAGATGCAGCGCGATTGCCGGGAAGGAGGCCACCTGCACGCACTGGTGGGGCCGATGGGCATCCCCAGCCACATCGGCAACGCGCGCAAGGTGGTCTGCGTGGGCGGCGGTCTCGGCGTCGCGCCGATCTTTCCGCAGGCCCGGGCCTACAAGGAGAGCGGCGCCTATGTGATCGGCGTGCTGGGCTTCCGCAATCGCTCGCTGATGTTCTGGGAGGACAAGTTCCGCGCCTGGTGCGACGAGCTGATCGTGTGCACCGACGACGGCTCGGCGGGTCTGAAGGGCCTGGTCACCGAAGGCATCGAACAGGCGATCGCCAAGCATGCCGACATCGACGAGGTGGTGGCGATCGGGCCACCGGTGATGATGCGCGGCTGCGTCGAGGTCACGCGGCCGCATGCCATCAAGACCATGGTCAGCCTGAACCCGGTGATGGTCGACGGCACCGGCATGTGCGGCGGCTGCCGAGTGAAGATCGGCGAGCAGGTCAAGTTCGCCTGCGTCGACGGGCCGGACTTCGACGGCCACGCAGTGGACTTCGACGACCTGATGACCCGCCTGGCACGCTACAAGCCCACCGAGAAGCAGGCGCTCGAGTCCTGGCAGTCCGCCTGCCGCATCCGCGACGCGGCGGCGCCGAGCGCCACGGCCACCCCGGCCGATCCTCACTGAATCGCCCGTCGCCGCGAGCCGACATGCCCAAGAAGAAGACGATTCGCAGCATCCCGCAGGCGCGCACGCCGATGCCGGAGCAGCCGCCGGGGGAGCGGGTCCGTAACTTCGACGAGGTCGCCACGGGCTACCGGCTGGAGGATGCCCTGGTGGAGGCGCAGCGCTGCCTGGACTGCGCAGACCAGCCCTGCGTGGCCGGCTGCCCGGTCGGCATCGACATCCCCGGCTTCATCCGCAAGCTGGAGGCGAAGAACTTCCACGGCGCCTATGACGTCATCACCGACACCAACCTGCTGCCGTCGGTGTGCGGCCGCGTCTGCCCGCAGGAAACCCAGTGCGAAGGCGTGTGCACGGTCGGGGATACGCTGGAACCGGTGGCGATCGGCCGGCTGGAGCGCTTCGTCGGCGACATGGCCATCCGCGAGGACTGGGCCAACGTGCCGTACATCGAGCACAACCGGTTCAAGGTCGGCATCGTGGGCTCGGGCCCGGCCGGCATGGCTTGTGCCGCCGACATGGCCAAGGCGGGCTGCGAGGTCACGGTCTACGAGGCCTTCCACGAACCCGGCGGGGTGCTGAAGTACGGCATCCCCGACTTCCGGCTGCCGAACGCGGTGGTTGATGTCGAGATCGACAAGCTCAAGCGGCTGGGCATCCGCTTCGAGTGCAACACGCTCGTCGGCCGGCTGTTCACGATCGAGCAGATGCTGACCGAGATGGGCCATCACGCGGTCTTCATCGGCACCGGCGCCGGCTACCCCAGCTTCATGGGCATCCCGGGCGAGTCGCTGGGCGGCGTGCTGTCGGCCAACGAGATGCTCACGCGCTGCAACCTGCTGCACGCGCGCGAGTTCCCGGCCTACGACACGCCCTTGCAGCCGGGCAAGCACGTGGCCGTGATCGGCGCCGGCAACACGGCGATGGACGCGTTGCGGGTTTCGCTGCGGCTCGGCGCCGAGACCGTGACCTGCCTGTACCGGCGCAGTGCGGCCGAGGCCCCGGCGCGCGTCGAGGAAATCCACCACGCCCAGCAGGAAGGGGTGCAGTTCCACTGGCTGACCAGCCCGCTCGAACTGATCGGCGACGACAACCACAACGTGCGCGCCATGCGTTGCGAGCGCATGGCACTGGGCGAGCCGGACGCCTCGGGGCGGCGGCGCCCGCTGCCGGTGCCCGACAGCGCCTTCGAGTTCGAGTGCGACATGGTGGTGTTCGCCATCGGCACCAACGCCAATCCGATCCTCGGCCAGACCTCGGGCCTGAAGCTCGACAAGCGGGGCTACATCGCCACCGACGACGACGGCGCCACCTCCATCGGCGGCGTCTATGCCGGCGGCGACATCGTCACCGGGGCCGCCACCGTGATCCAGGCCATGGGGGCCGGGCGGCGCGCCGCGCGCGCGATGAAGGCCTACCTGGGGCTGCGCGATTCGGAGCGCATCTACGCCACCGACGCCGGTGCCGAGAGCGGCCTGTTCGGCATCGACCGCCGCGAGCGGAGTTTCGCCCGCATCCACCTCGCCTGAGCGCCATCGCGCCGGTCACTTCAACCAAGACGCACCATGCTCACCCGGTCCAACACGCCTGCGCAGCCCGCCATCGAGCTGGCCGAACACATCGTCGAGGTCATCAGCGACTCGGGCGAGGGCGCGCAGCGCTGCGGCCAGTCGCTGGCGGCGATCGCCGCCCGCATGGGCAACGGCATCTGGACGACCGAGATCATCCCGGCCGAGATCCAGCCGCCGGCGCGCAGTGTCGCCGGCGCCAGCGGCATCCGCATCCGCATCGGCTCGCAGCAGGTCAGCAACGGCGGCGACCAGACCGACCTGGTGGTCGCCTTCAACGAACAGGTGCTGATCGGCCGCGTGCAGGCACGCGAGCTCAAGCCCGGTGCCACGATCCTGCTGGAGAACATGTGGCGCAGCCACCTGGACCCGGCGATCGTGCAGACCTACACGCGGACCGTGGAGGCGCTGCGCGGCGACGGCTTCCAGGTCATCGAGCTGCCGCTGGAGGACCGCTGCCGCGAGCTGGTCGACGACCCGCGCAAGGGCAAGAACATGTTCGTGCTCGGCCTGCTGTGCCGGCTGTACGGGCTCGACGCCGGCCTCGCGCACGAACAGATCGCGCGTGTCTTCCGCAAGAAGGACGAGGCGGTCATCCGCAGCAACCTGGCGCTCTTCGACGCCGGTTCGGCGTTTGCCGAGGCCGAGCTGGACCTGCGCTGGCGCATCCCGGCGCAGCGCGCCACCGAGCCACAGGTGGTGCTGAACGGCAATACCGCGATCGCGCTCGGCGTCATGGCCTCGGGCATGGACATCTGCGCGATGTACCCGATCACGCCGGCCACCTCGGCGTCGCATTACCTGAGCGAGGTGTTCGAGAAGGTCGGCGGGCTGGTGCACCAGGCCGAGGACGAGATCGCCGCCTGCGCCTTTGCGGTCGGCGCGTCCTACGCCGGCAAGTGCGCCGTGACCATCACCTCCGGGCCGGGGCTTTCGCTCAAGCAGGAGGTGCTGGGGCTGGCCGTGATGGCCGAGATTCCCCTGGTGGTGGTCGACGTGCAGCGCGGCGGGCCGAGCACCGGCCAGCCGACCAAGGTCGAGCAGGGCGACCTGCTGGCGGCGCTGTACGGCGGTCACGGTGACGCGCCCAAGGTGGTGCTGGCGCCGTGCAGCATCGAGGACTGCTTCTACTCGGTGATCACGGCGCGCAAGATCGCCGAGACCTTCGGCATGGTGGTCGTGGTGCTCTCCGACGCCAGCCTGGCAACGGCCCAGCAGCCGTTCCCGCGGCCGCAGTTCAGCGAGGACTGGCTGGCGCCGCCGGTGGACCAGACGCCGGTGCCGCCGGGGGCCAAGCCCTACGACTGGGACCCGGTCACCGGCCTGTCGCGGCGCTTCCAGCCCGGCCAGCCGGGCGGCATGCACACCGTCACCGGCCTGGCGCACGACCGCGCGAGCAAGGTCGCCTACGACCCGGCGATCAACGAGGAAGGCCTGCGCGCACGCAGCCTGAAGCTGGCCTCGTTGCAGAAGACACTCAGGCCGGCACCGGTATTTGGCGACGACGACGGCGCCGGCGGCGACATGCTGCTGGTCGGCTGGGGCAGCACGATGGGCGCGATCCAGGAGTCGGTGACGCGGCTGCGCGGCGAAGGGCTCTCGGTGTCGTCGCTGCACCTGCGCTTCCTGAACCCGCTGCCGCCGGGCATCCGCGAGACCATGGCGCGCTTCCGCCACGTGATGACGATCGAAGGCTGCTGGTCCGACCGGCTGGAAGACGAGATGATCGACGCCGACAACCGCCGCTACTCGGCGCTGGCCATGATGCTGAGGTCGCGCTTTCTGGTCGACGTCGATTGCTGGAGCCAATCGCGCGGCCAGCCGATCAAGCCGGCAGACATCTGCGCCGCCGTGCGCCGGGCGCTGCAAACCACGGAGTCCCACGCATGAGCCGCCGATCACTCAGCCAGTGCGTCATCAAGCTGCACGAGGAGCACCACGCGCTGGAGGACTACCAGGGCGGCGTGCCGCGCTGGTGCAGCGGCTGCGGCGACAACGCCATCCTGGCCGCGATGCAGCGCCTGTGCAGCGACGAGGGCCTGGCGCCCGAGAACACCGTCTTCGTATCCGGCATCGGCTGCTCGAGCCGGCTGCCGCACTACATGAAGACCTACGGCTTCCACGGCCTGCACGGCCGCGCCTTCCCGGTGGCCGAGGGCATCAAGATGGCGCGGCCGGACCTGCACGTGTTCGTCAGCACCGGCGACGGCGACTGCTGCAGCATTGGCGCGGCGCACTGGATCCACGCCATCCGCTACAACATGAACATCACGGTCGTGCTGCACGACAATCACGTCTACGGCCTGACCAAGAAGCAGGCTTCGCCGACCTCGCCGCGCGGGCTGAAGAGCAACACCACGCCCTACGGCGCCATGCTGGAGCCGATGAACCCGCTGACGGTGACGCTCGGCGTGCAGGGCGCATCCTTCGTGGCGCAGGGCGTCGACTGGGTGCCCGAGGTGCTTTACGACATCATGCTGGCCGCGTTCCGGCACCGCGGGTTCTCGTTCGTTCGCATCCTGCAGCGCTGCCCCGAGTTCATGCCCAAGGCCTTCGACCCGTGGCTGCGCGACCCGCAGCGCACCCAGCTGCTCACGCACGCCGACGGGCTGCAACTGAGCACCGGGCTGTCCAGCGCCTACCGCAACCAGCGCGTGCACGACCCGCGCGACCTGGACCGCGCGCGCGAGATCGCGTCGGTCGACGACCCCATCCCGGTGGGCATCCTCTACCGCAACCCGGACGCGCCCTGCTACGAGGATCTGCGCCACGCGGGCCAGTTGCGCTCGCCGGCGGTGATCCGCGCCGGCCTGAACCGCGAGCTCGACAAGTACACCGTGTGGCCCGAAGGCGCGGCCGCCTGACCAGAACGGACCCCGCATGGACCCGCACGCCAAGCACACCGACCTGCTGGTCTTCCACCTCACCGGCAAGCGCCGCGGCGGCGCCCTGCAGCCGATCGACGGCCGGGACCTTCGGCCTGCGCTGCTGGCGCCTTTGCGCGACCTGGACGCGCTGCGCCACGACTTCCCGCTCGTGCTGGTCGACCGCCGCCGTGGGGCCGACTGCGTGCACACCTTGTCCGGCCTCGTCGACGGTGTGCTGCGCGACGTGGCGCCGCGCGGCATCGACGGCGAACGCCTGCGGCGCCACGGCCTGCAGCTGGAGCGCGAGATCCGGGCCGCCGTCGCCGCCGGTGCCGAAGGCTCGCTGACCGACCTGTGGGACGCGGCGGCCGCGCGCCTGGGCGAACGGGAGGGCGAGACGCTGGAGCAGGTGCTGCGCCACGCCGGCGGCGCCCTGCGCGCCGACGGCGCCGTGCTCGGCTGCACGCCGGCGACGCCGGCACGGTTGGTCCGCCACACCTGGCAGACGGTGCAGCGCGAGAAGGCCCGCCAGTTCCATGCCGACGTCGGCATGCTCGTGCAGCAGTTGTCGGACATTCTGCGCGCCGCCTTCAGCCACTCGCAGGCCGGGCGCCGGCCGCAGAGCCTGCAGGCGGCGCTGGGCGGGCCGCACCAGGACCTGTTCGATTTCGACGCGCTGTCGCGCGTGGTCGGCAAGTCGTCGCCGGACGACGAGTTGCCCGCGTCGCGGCGCGAGCGGCTGGTGCGCACGCTGGGCGTGCTGGAGTCGCAGCGCTTCTTCGCGCCCCCCGAGCAGCAGGCCACATTGTGGACCGGCGGAACACGGTCCGAGACCTTCGGGTTCGAGTTCGACAACTGCGCAGCCGCGGCGCTGGCCTTTCGCGAGCGCCTGCCCGAAGCGGCCGAGCTGGTGCGCGCGCTGGCGGTGGCCGAGCTGGAATCGCGAGGCGGGTACATCGAGGCCGAGCACGACCTGTTCTTCGAAGCCTTCGACGAGAACTCGCTGGGCGCCGACGACTTGGCGCGGCTGCCGGACTACCTGGTGTGCATTCCGCCCGAGCGCAGCGACGCGCCGGAGAACGCCAGCCTGATCGAGATGCTTTCGTCGGGCCTGCCGGTCAAGGTGCTGGTGCAGACGGCCGACCTGCGCGACGAGGCCGCACTGGGCAGCGGACACTTCGCCTTCGGCGTGCGCAGTGCGCGGCTGGCCACCACCGCGATGGGCCTGGGCGGCGTGTTCGTGCTGCAGTCGCCCGCTGCCAACCTGTACGCCGTGCGGGCGCAGATCGACTGCGGGCTGGCCAGCCGTGGCCCGGCGCTGTTCAGCGTCTATGCCGGTGCGACGCGTCGCGGCGACCCCTGGCCGCCCTACCTGAGCACCGCGGCGGCGCTGCCTTCGCGCGCCTTCCCGGCCTTCAGCTACGACGCGCTCGGCGGCAGCAACTGGGCCGAGCGCTTCTCGCTCCTGAACTGCCCGCAGCCGGAAGCCGACTGGCCGCTGGAGACGCTGGAATTTGTCGACGCCGCCCAGCAGCGCGTGCGCGCGCCCTGCGCCTTCACCTTTGCCGACTTCGCGCTGTGCGACCCGCGAAACAGCGCGCACTTCGCCCTGGCGCCGCGCGAGCAGTGGGACGACGCCATGCTGCCGGCCGCCGACTGGCTGGCGCTGAGCGAGCAGGACGCGGCCCGGCGCGTGCCCTATGTCTGGGCCGTCGACGCCAGCGACGCGCTGCACCGCGTGGTCGTCGATGCCGGCCTGATGCAGTCTGCACGCCGCTGCCTGCTGCTGTGGCACCGTCTGCAGGAGCACGCCGGGATCCACGATTCGCACGCCGAGCGCCTGCTGGCGCGCGAGAAAGCGGCCTGGGCCGCCGCCGCGCCGCCCGCCGCAGCACCCGAGCCGGCGCCTCAACCGGCCGCCGCCGAGGCCGCAGCCGAAGCCCCGGCCCACTCGCGCGACGAGGCCTGGATCGAGACCGCCCGCTGCCCCAGTTGCGACGAGTGCCAGCACATCAACCCGCGCATGTTCGCCTACGACGAGCGCAAGCAGGCCTACATCAAGGACATCACCGCCGGCACCTACCGCCAACTGGTGGAGGCGGCCGAGAGCTGCCAGGTCGCGATCATCCACCCCGGCAAGCCGCGCGATCCGGACGAGCCGGGGCTGGAAGACCTGCTGGCGCGCGCAGAATCGTTCCGCTGACGGCGGCAGCCGAGGCGGCTTGCTCTCCTGCGTCTTTCACGCAGACGGCATTGCGGAGACTTCCCTTTCGCTCACAGCGGCGGTGCAGCCACACCGGCTTGCTGGTTGCGCGCGGGGTCGTCGGCCAATCCTCTGGAAGACAGAGCTGCCGGGCCGCCGGACACTGCCCTGCTCGCACGCCAAGGACACGCTCACTGCGACCTGGCAGTTGTCCTGCCTGCCCGGCATCCCGCAGGATTGTCGGGACACTCCAACCGGGTGCTTGCCCTTCTTCGGGATCCCGGTGTCATCGGCGATCCACCAACCGGCCCGGCTGGGCCCCTCCGTGGCACGACCCACTGGCAGACACGGCGCAGCACCTCCTGATCCGACCAATCGGACCTGGCCGCGAAACGGTGCAGCGCTTGACGCCTATTGCTGGCGTGCACTGGATCAATCCGCGCTGCCATGGGCTCGACGCTCTTGCGCGCCGGCGGCAGCATCGGCCTCGTGCCGTAGCCCTTGAGCCCGGCGTGGCGGTCCGGATCTCCAGCCGCGCGGACAAATGGTCCATGCCCCTGTCGAACCGATCGCTCGCACCCACCGGTCCTCATGTGAAGAATGAAGAGGCACATACCGTGCCATCACTCTAGTGACACAGTGGGATGGACCGATCAAGGGCGGACGGCGATCTCGTTCTTCACCGCCTTCACGCCGGCGACCTTCCACACCAGGCTCTCGGCTTCGGTGCGCTCGGCGTTGTTCTTGGCGAATCCGGACAGCATGACGGTGCCGTTGAGCGTCTCGACGCTGATCGCACTGGCATCGACGGTCTTGTTGTCGACCATGCGTGCCTTCACCGAGGTGGTGATGCCGGTGTCGTCGACATAGGCGCCGACCGATTCCTGGTTGCGCGTGACGGCGCAGCCGGTGGCGGAAAGCAGGGCGACGGCGGCCACGACGGCGGCCAGGGTGTTGCGGATGATCATGGTCTTGCTCCAGTCGGGTTGAATGAGACTTCGTGAAAGTGGGTGGGTTGCGCGTTCCACCCCGGTGGCAACTTCTCGGCGCAGCGAAAGCGGGTCGTCATCGGCGATGCCGGCCTCCGCGCAGCAGTTCCGCGGGCGGCCGCCCGGCCAGCCGCGTGGGCACGAAATGGGCGCCGCTGAAATCTCCGACAGGCCCTTCGTTCATCGGACCAACCCGAACAGGAAACTGCCCACGGCCAGCACGGCGAAGACGATGAACAGGATCTTGGCGATCCCCGCGGCGCTGGCGGCGATGCCACCGAACCCGAACAGCGCAGCGATCAGCGCAATGACGAAGAAGACGACGGCGTAGTGCAGCATGACGGTGCTCCAAGGGTTGCCGGGCGGACGATCCACCCGGAAGCGCGGCCTGGTCGATCTGCGCCGGCTTCGAACCTGCCCAGTGTCGTGCGTCGCAGCGGCGGCAACGAGCGGTGGGCCGGCCGTTGCGCTGTCGGCCGATCCGGCGTGTGCCTGTAGGACGACGCGCCGGCAACCTGCGGTCAGGCGGCGCCCTTCGCCGTGTCGCCTTGCGATTCCGGGAGCGCCAGCGTCAGCTGTGTGCCCCGGCCGGGCGACGACGCCACGGCCAGCGTGCCACCTGCGGCCTCGACCCGGAAGCGCATGCCCACGAGGCCGAATGCGGAACGTGGCGGCGCCGAGGCATCGAAGCCCACGCCGTCGTCGCGCACCGTGACCTCGACGCGGCCGTCGCGCGCCGCCATCGACACTCGCACATGGCGTGCCTGCGCATGCTTGCTGATGTTGGTGATGGCCTCCTGGACCAGCCGGTAGACTGTCAGCTCTGCAGCCGCGTCGATCCTGACCGGCACCAGCGCGCGTTCGACCTCGACCCCCGAGCGTTCGCTGAACTCGCGCAGCAGGATCTCCAGCGTCGGCACCAGGCCCAGGTTGGCCAGCGTCGACGGCCGCAGGTCTTCGATGATGCTGCGGCCGAGTGCGATGCTCGCGTTCAGCGTGCCCACCAGATGCGCCAGCCGCTCCAGCGCCTCGGGCGCGGTGCCCGCCAGCCGCGAGCGGATGCGCGCGGCGTCGAGCTTGGCCGATGTCAGCAGCGCGCCGAGCTCGTCGTGCAGGTTGCGCGCCAGCCGATGCCTCTCGTCCTCGCGCGCGCTCAGCAGGTGATGCGTCAACTCGGTCAGTTCCGCGGTGCGGCGTCGGACCTCGATCTCGAGCCGGTCGCGCTCGGCCTGTACCCTGCGTTTCAGGGCCAGTTGCTCGCGCTTCAGGGCACTGGTCTGGCGCAGGTACAGCCACAGCGCGAGCAGGCTGGCGGCACTGAGCGCCGCGATGCCAATGCGCGCCACACGCAGTGTGTGGTACAGGTCGTTGCGGCTGGCTGCGACGTGGCCGGCCTCAAGTGCCAGCAGCTCTTCGGAGAGTGTGCGGATGGCCGTCATCTGCTCGCGGCCGATGTCGCTGGGCGCGACCTGACCAGGCGCTTGGTACTCGAGCGCGTCGAGGTCGCGGACAGTCAGCGCCAGTTGCGCCAACCGGTCCGCGACCAGCGCATGCAGCCTGGCGAGCAACGCACCCGGCTCGGACTGGCCGGTGTAGTAGCGGTCAAGAAATGCAAACGCCGCGTCAACGTCGAGCAGCGCCTTCTGATAAGGCTGCAGGTCCGCAGGGCGGCGGGTGAGCAGGTAGCCGCGCTGGCCGCTCTCGGCGTCGAGGATGCTCTGTTGCAGGCCCTCGACTCCGCCACGCGCGCCGTCCATCGCGCCGAGTGCGTCGAGCGTGCCCACTGATTGCCAATACGTGCTCTCGCTGATGAACAGCATCGACAACGCCGCCGCGCAGGCCAGCGGAAAGACCAGCGTGCGGCGCCCGAGCAGGGCGATCCAATCCATCGTCAACCCTCAGCCTCAAACATGGGATCATGCGCCGACAAGCGCCGTCCCACCGCATGATCCGCATCGCCATCGTCGACGACCACGCCCTGGTACGTGCCGGGCTGCGGCAGTTCTTCGCCGACCAGGCCGATTTCGCCGTGGTCGCCGAGGCCGCCAACGGTCGCGATGCGCTGGACATCGTGCGAAAGGGCGGCATTGACGTGGTGGTGCTGGACATCTCGATGCCGGGCCAGAGCGGGGTCGACGCGCTGGCCGCCATCCGCGCGCGCGCGCCGGATCTTCCGGTGCTGATCCTGAGCGGCTTCGCCGAGCAGCACTACGCCACCACGCTGTTGCGCCAGGGGGCCAGCGGCTACCTGAACAAGGACTGCGACCCGGAAGAGATCGTGAAGGCGGTCCGCACCGTGGCGCGCGGCCGCAAGTACATCAGCGCCGGCGTTGCCGAGCAGCTGGCCGAGGGACTGGGCGGCGGCAGCGACAGGCCGTTGCACGAGCAGCTGTCCGAGCGCGAATTGCAGGTCTTCCTGCGGCTGGCGCAGGGCGAGACCATCGGCCACCTGGCCGAGAGTCTGTCGTTGAGCGTCAAGACCGTCAGCACCTACCGCACGCGGGTGATGGAGAAGATGGGTCTGGCATCGAACAGCGATCTGACCTATTACGCGTTGAAGAACGGCCTGATCCGGTAGCGGCGCAGTCCCCGTTCAGGCTGGCGGTTCCTCCGCTGCGCCATCGCCGCCACCCGCGGCAAGCCGATCACAGTACGCTACCAGCGCGTCGATCTCGGTCGATTTGTCGAACACCCGCTCCGCCCCTAGCCCCAGGCAGGTGCGGCGCATGTCGGGCGTGGCGTAGTTGCTCAGTACCACGAGCCGGAAGCGCCCCGGCAACGTGCGGGCCGCGCGCAGTACGCCCAGGCCCGAGCCCGACTTGAGGAAGATGTCGACGATCACCAGGTCGACGCGGCGGCTGCGCTCGGCCAGCCATTGCAGCGCCGACGCTTCGTCCCCGGCCGTGCCAACGACGCACACCGGCACCAGCTCCTCCAGCGTTTCGATCAGGTTCTCGCAGATGACCGGGCTGTCTTCGACGATGTAGAGGTTCAACAGCGCAGGCATCGGCGGCAGAGGCGATTGGATGAGCGGGACCAGGGTACGTGCAGGAGTGTGACCGTCTCCTGGGTTGCCGGCCCTAGGTGCACGGCCCCGCTGGGCGTAGGACGACACCTACGCCCAGCGGGCGGCGTGCCAGGTCAAGCCCGTGTAGGACTTCGACTACTGCCGACGGCGGCAACGTCCGCTGTGCAAGCTTCGTGGCCCGCCCCATGCTCGCGGCGACGAGACGGGCCGACCCGCCTTGCCAAGGAGACATCGATGCATGCACGACTCGAAGCCGCGATGCCGCGGCCCGCACGCACACCGGCCAGCGTGGCCCCAGCGAAGCAAACCCTGGCTGCAGCCCCTGACTTTCAGGACTGCACCATCACGGTCCACCGTGGCGGCGAGCCGCGAGCCTGAACAGGAACCGACACCATGAGCACCATCAAAGTGATCGCCGCGGCCCTGATCCTCGCCGGGGTGCTGGCCCTGGTCATGGGCGGCTTCAGCTACACGAAGCAGACGCACGAGGCGCAGATCGGCCCCATCGAGTTGTCGGTGAAGGAAAGCAAGACCGTGAACGTCCCGCTCTGGGCCGGCATCGGTGCGATCGCCGCCGGTGTCGCGCTGCTGCTGTTCGGCGGCAAGCGGGGCTAGCGTCGCGCGAGACCGGGCACCTACACCCCGCAGAGCGGTCATGAGCGTGGCAGCCATGTCTCAAGACCCAGCGGCAGCGCCTTCGTCGGCGCGAGGTGGCGCATTGGCAGACGCTGTCCGGACGGGGTGGCAGCGGGTGCGCGGGCATCGGCGCGGGGGGCTGCTGGCCGACTTCGGGCCCGCAGCCGTGGCGCTGCTCGGCATCCTCGCCCTGCTCCTGACCTTCATACACGTGGTGCAGCGCGCAGCGGAGCATGGCGACCAACGACGCAAGGCTGTGGCACTGCACGCCACGGCGACCTGGCGCTGCCACGCCTTGCGCGTGGCCGCGCCGCGCGACGACTGCCTGGCCCGGCTCGGGCCGGTGCCTTGACGCATCGTCAGCGTCCGAGCAACTCGCCGACCGGTCGCAATTCGTCGACGCGGTCGCAAACAGCTTTCACGATCAACAGGATCGGAACGCCAAGCACCAGACCCCACAAGCCCCACAGCCAGCCGAAGGCGAGCACGCCGACGAACACCGTGACAGCGTTCAGGCGGCTGGCACGGCTCGTCAACCAGGGCGTGAGCAAGTTGCCCGAGACCACGTGCACGGCCATCGACACGGCGGCCACCAGCACCGCCATGTCGAAGCTGCCGAACTGGACGAAGCTGACCAGGGCCGCGCCACCGGTCAGCACGAT
>Ga0224505_10001801_pt1 | contig 13127 bp, 13 predicted proteins | sample SF_Jan12_sed_USG_FD_169102 | JGI IMG/M metagenome (GOLD analysis project Ga0224505, IMG submission 169102) | Sediment microbial communities from San Francisco Bay, California, United States - SF_Jan12_sed_USGS_4_1 | ecosystem: Environmental > Aquatic > Marine > Sediment | place: USA: California...
TCGAGGTGATCGACGAGGACAACATCTCGCTAAAGCTCTATCCGAACTATCACATCCTGGTCGCGATGACCGACGGAGGCACCGGGAACCACAGCATCTACCTTTGGGAACGGCGATATGTGGTGGATGGCGCGATCGACATGAGCCAGAGTCCGGAGGACATCATCAGCGAGTTCAAGCTGGCGATGGGTTCCGCGGATGTGATTTTCTACGCCGGCAAGTTCTACTTCTACCCGGGAGCCTATTCGGTGCCGAGCTTCACTATCACCGAGGACATGATCATCGGGGAGGTCGAATACAGCAACATTTCGAGCAGGCGGGATCGGATCAACGAGGTCGGAGGCGTCTACATGAGCGAGGAGAACGCCTGGCAGCCGTTCGACTTCCCGGTCGTATCCAACACGACCTACCGGACGAATGACGGCGAGAAACTGCGTGCCGATCTCCAGCTCCCATTCACAAAATCTCCAGCCGCGGCGCAGCGGCTGGCCAAGATCGTGATGGAACAGAGCCGGATGACAAAGCGGCTCTCTCTGGTCTGCAATCTGCGAGCATTCCCGGCGCTGACCGCCAACACCGTGATGGTGACGATCCCGCGGTATAATTTTTCCAGCAAGGTTTTCCGGGTCGAGAAGATTTCCTACTCCGGGCAAGCCGGCGAGGACATCGACCTGGCGCTCGAGCTGCTCGAGTGGGAATCCGCAATCTTTGACTGGGACTACTCGACCGATGAGGTCGAGATCAACGTGGCAGCATCGATCCTGAACGCCGGGAAAAAAGTGGATGATGTCGAGTCCGATCCAGCGGCCGGAAGCGGACACTCGTTCCCGCTCTCGATCACGCTTTCCTGCGCGACGGACGGCGCCGCGATCCGCTACACGGTCAATGGCACCACGCCGGCGACGGTGGCCAGCGGCACCGAATACACCGCCAGTTTCAACGTCTCGGACGGAGACACGGTGAGGGCTAGAGCCTTCCTCTCCGGATTCCAGGATAGTGATGAATTTTTAGGCACCTACACTTCATGACCACCCGGAAAATATTTGCGAAAGGTGCCATTCCGGGCGACATAATCTAACAAACAAACTGAAAATACTATTATGGCTAGCGCACTTTATCCTAACTTTAAAGAAAACTGCCTCACGCAGGCCGACGCGGTCGACTTCGACACCGACACGATCAAGGTATCGGCGGTTGACCTGACAGCCGACTACACCTACAGCGCAGCGCACACAGGCAAGGCGTCGGTGACCAGTTACAGCGGCACCACCGACCAGACACTTGGTTCCAAGACGATGACAAACGGGGCGTTCGATGCAGCAAACAGCACGTTTACCGCTGTCACCCAGGATGCGGCGAAAACCGTCGGCGCTCTCGTCATCTGGGACGACACCACCGCGACGACGATCACTGACATGCTGATCTGTTACATTGACGGGTTCACTCCGGTGACACCCAACGGCGGAGACATCACAGTCACCTGGGATACAACAATCTTCAGTCTCTGATGGCGAAAATAGCCATTTGTGATGATGGGCCAGATGTTTTTGTGAACGTCGACGACCGCGTCTATTTCGCGATCGACCCGGCGCACGCCAGGGACGTGGCGGATGCGCTCATCGCGAAAGCGGCGGTCGCGGATGAATACCGCCAGGCGTCCCGCATCATCGAGGATCAAGCAATCCTCATCCAGTATGGAATCCACGTCGGCCTTACAGACAACAAGGCGATGCTTCGCGAGGCGCACAAAGTCGCCGCCGGGAAGATCGGCGGGATCAAGCAAGATGTTGTTTTAGGAAAACCACGAATCAACCATACGTAATGAGAAGCATTCTTTTGTTCCTATGCCTGGCCACATTCCTGGCCACGTCGGCCAGCGCCCAGGTCAGTATTACCGGCCTCAGTGAACTGTCTGGGACTCCCGCTGATGGAGACCTCATTCCGATTGTCGATGTCTCTGACACCGCGATGTCTGCCAACGGCACCACGAAAAAGATAACGATCCAGAATTTCATCTCAAAGGCCGGGGGGATTACATGGACAACGTTCAACGATGCATCACCTGATCCACTTGCGCTGAACACGGGCTATGCCGGAGTAGTTGATCAACCTGTGGTGACCATTCCAGCCATGCCCGGAGGGCCTTCTGCTGGTGATCAAGTTCAGTTTCGTTTTGATGTCCAGGGCGCAAACCGAGACATTGATTTCCACACTAATTCTAGCGTGTATCGAGTAGATGGAGGACTACTATCCGCCGCTATCAATCTTGAAATCGGACCCCACTGGCTGAATTTACAATATGTAAATAGTAGGTGGGAATTGACTGACTCCGGTGTTGACGAGGAGTTAGCTAATCTTTTTTATGCGAGTCCAGACTCTGTCACTGGTGCGCCGGATTTCCGTGCCATGGTCGCCGGGGATATCCCTGACGATATCATCACTGCCGCCAAGTTTGCCGATGGCGACTGGGGAGATGTAAGCGTCGCTACTAATAGTGTTACATTGGATGCTGGAACTGTCGATGCAGATGCGCTTGCATCAACCACTGTTACTCCCGGAAGTTATACATTTACTGATATTACGGTGGATGCGGATGGGAGGATCACCGCTGCATCGAACGGTAGCCCCACTGAGGTAACGTGGAATGCGTTCAACGATGCTTCTCCTGCCGCGTTATCTCTCAACAACGGATATGCCGGAATATGTGATCTTGTCGCCACCGAAGTAGTAATTCCGGCAATGCCCGGTTCCCCATCTACTGGTGACGTGGTTCTATTTCGTTTCGATGTGCAAACGGAGGCGCAAGAAATCAATTTTCACACCAATAACTCGGGAACTATTTTTCGAGTAGGTTACGACGGAGCATTGGCATCCTCGATTAGTTTGAGCCTTGGACACCATTGGATGAATCTCGAATACGTAAATAGCAGATGGGAGCTTGCGGACTCTGGCTTCCCTGCCGGGACTTCTGGCCAAGTCTTGACATCCAACGGCGCTGGTGCCGCGCCTACGTTTCAGACACCGACTGGTGGTGGCGATGTGGCGACGGACGCTATATTCGATGCTGCTGGTGATTTAGTCGTTGGCACTGGAGCAGATGCGTCAGCAAGACTTGCCATTGGCGCAGCTTACCAAAAACTCCGAGTAAATAGCGGAGCGACTAATCTTGAGTATTTTACTGAAGCCGGGTTGAGGGGTTTAGGATTTCGAGAAAATCAATACACATGGGGCGAAGCCGGAACTGGCAACGCTAGCTCATCCACTTCAAGTGGGATATATTATCAGACTGCAACAGGCAGTCTTGTTGATGTTGATCCAACATCGACATCAACAAGATATAGTCTCGTAACAACTGGAGCAGTTACCGGGAACCGGGTAATAATAGATTCGGGGAGTTCTGACAAATTCATTTGGTCAGATAGGGCGTATTATTACAAGGTCGTGGTCAATGTTGTGGATACAACTGATGTTAGATTATGGGTTGGGGTTGCCAATGTAAATGGAACAACGATAGCTCAGTCAGACGATCCTGCCGCAGAATATGCAGGATTCAGGTTTTCTACTGGCGTGGATTCATTTTGGATGTGTGTTACGGACGATGGGACGCAATCGGCAGTTGCGAGTGACATAGCACTGGCAGCAGGACAATTTATTTTCGAGATTATCTATAACGGAACAGATACGAAATTTTATATTGATAATGTGCTAAAGCGCACCGCAACTGTAAACCAACCATCAGTTGTAGCTATGGCTCCATTTTTCACTATTGAAACCAAGGCTGAAGCGGCTAAGCAATTTGGATGGTCAACAACTTATTATGAATCAGCGAATCCTTAAGTTAGCACTAGCGATTCAGATAATTACCGGGAGTGCAAGTGCAGCGCCTCCAATAATTACGACGGTTGCCACATATGAGAGCATGTCGCTCTACTGGCCGTGGACTGATGATTTGGCTTCGGCCACAGAATCCAGCGTTTGTACGGCGGAATATAGAACTCCTGCTGGTTCCGGGGATTGGTTGCCAGCTTTAAATCTATGGTCTGATAATCAAAATAATACGTTTTCGGGAAGCGTTGTTTACTTAGATCCGGACACAGAATACGAGTTCCGTTTAACGTGTGATTCCCCGGCAGTCCAAACAACGGTAACAGCGTCAACTCGCAGTGACACGTTTCCCGAGGGCACTGTCACCGCAATTGGAGCGCAAACATCGCTTTACACAATAGCTGTTGGAGCGTCAGGAACAGCAGGCGGATACCACGTCTACAATGCTGGATCATTGACCACATCCAATCCCGGAGCGCCAGTCCAGCTATACATTGAGCCATCAACTCACCACATAATCATTAGGGATATTACGTTTACAGGGGGCCAGAAAAACTGCATTCAAATCGGCAACAATTGCACAGATATTGTAATTGAGCGTTGCACGTTTTCCGGATTTGGCGAACCGGGGTTGGCTGACAGCTACATTTTTCCAGATTTGCGGTCTAATTCTGCGATCGCAAGCGAGACAAGTGCATCTAATCTTGAGAGGGTAACGATACAGAATTGCACGTTTATATCTGACACTTCTGGATCTATAGATTGGACAGATTTAAAGGAAGACAGAGTAAGTGGAATTGTCGCGGACAAGGCTTTTACTGCCGTAAATGACGAAGGAGGGGGAAATATCTCGTTTACGGTCGCCGATACCAACGATGTCACGGTGACCGATAATTTCAAAGTTGGCGTAGTTGGCGGATCTTATGACACTGGAGGCGGTAGCGGCTGGGCAAACCTGTATTTGATTACCGGCAAGACATCCACAACATTGATTGCGGCAGGAACATTTTCTGGAACATCATCTGGAACGTTGGACTTTGACAATACATCTCACCCAGTTGGGCCTCATGCGGTGGTCTTTGTTGAGTCTATCGGGCAGCACGTAATCCGTTACAATCGAGCCTATGCGACCAGTAGCGATCGTATGTTTAATGACGTGTTCGGCGGAGGTTCAAACTCATCTCTGACAAAGGGAGCATATGGTAATAATTCAGACATTCATGGCAATGACATTGGATGGGCTCTTGACGATGGGATCGAATGCGAAGGCAGCAACACAAATAACCGAATATGGAATAACTACATACATCATTGTCATGTGGCTATCGCAACAGCGTCCATTAAAGACGGACCCGTTTACACTTGGCAAAACGTAGTCGCTCAGTGCAAGGCAGAGCGAGAAAATGACACGAGTAGCAGTTCTGCGTGGAAAACAGGAAACACTTCTCTTGGAAGACAATACTGGTTCTTTAATACAATCACGCAAGACGGAACTACAAATGGGCACTCGGAGGGCTATTCCCAAAGTGGTGGCGTCTCAGTAAAATACTGGTATGCTCGCAACAACATTGTCGATGTGGAGGGTCGCATAGCTTACGATCCCGCCGAAGACACTACCCATAACCTGCAATTTGATACCATTGTAAGGGTGCCAAATTACTCGGCTCTCGCGGACAACAACTACGGCGGAGCAACAAATCCACCAGATGGCGTATCGCCTCCTAGTGGCGGCGAAGGATATTTCCTTGGGACGGCCACATTTACAGGCGGAGGTCAATTTGCGGACTGCAACGCGAATTACATTACAGCGGTATCACTAGGCTATCGGGGAGGGCAGGCTGTCGCTAATTTCGGAATGAATGCTACGACGAGAGCCACAATCACAGATCCAGACGTGGGCGCGCTCGATCCGAGGATGCCAGCGTTTGTTTATGGTGTCCAGTCGTCTTCACCCTCCACGCGAAATCCCCGCCCCCCGTCCAAGGCCCGCAAGCTGGGACTTTTGCAATAAAATAATTTAACTGCAAGCCACGACAACGAATAGAATGGCCAAATCCTCTTAAATATGGCCCAAACGATTCGACCTGACGGGAACGTCACCCAGACAAATTTCACAGGCGGCTATGCGGAAATCGACGAGGCGTCTCCCTCTGATGCCGACTTTGCGTATGGTGATGACAACACGAACGCGACGTTGGAGGTGTCTCTCCAGAATCCTGGCGGCACTCCAGGCGCAGGGACGACCACGGTCAAATACCGCATCGCCCAGGTGGATGGGGGCGTCTATCCGGGGACTGGGGGGAATAGTCTGACGATCACTGCATCTGTCTACCAGGGCGGAACGCTGATTAGTGCGGACACGGCCCGAACGGCACCCGACTCGTGGACTGAGTACTCGTGGACTCCGGATATGTCGAGTGTGACGGACTGGAATGACCTCCGGATCAGGTTTGATACCTCTACCTCGGGCGGATCTCCAACCAACCGGCGGGGCGGGGCGGTTTCCTGGGCGGAACTCGAGGCTCCGAACGCGGTTCAGAATATCTCTCCAACGGCGGTTGCATCTGGGACGACGATAGGATCGCCGACAGTGGCGGTCTCCGGCGGCGGATCGCAGAATATCAACGTGACCGCGATCGCCTCTGGCGCGGCGATCGGATCGCCGACTGTATCGGCTGGATCGGTTGCAATATCGCCAACAGCGATCGCCTCTGGCGCGGCGACAGGATCGCCGACAGTATCGGCTGGATCGGTTACAATATCGCCAACAGGGATCGCCTCTGGCGCGGCGACAGGATCGCCGACAGCGGCGTTGGCTGGTTCGGTCGTCCAATACATCAACGCTCCGATCGCGTTGACCGACGAGGCGGGCAACATCCTGACCGACGAGGCAGGCAATACGATCTACACTGAGTCGAGAGGATTGGCCGCGATCGCCTCTGGCGCGGCGATCGGATCGCCGACTGTATCGGCTGGATCGGTTGCAATATCGCCAACAGGGATCGCCTCTGGCGCGGCGACAGGATCGCCGACTGTATCGGCTGGATCGGTTGCAATATCGCCAACAGGGATCGCCTCTGGCGCGGCGATAGGATCGCCGACAGCGGCGTTGGCTGGTTCGGTCGTCCAATACATCAACGCTCCGATCGCGTTGACCGACGAGGCGGGCAACATCCTGACCGACGAGGCAGGCAATACGATCTACACTGAGTCGAGAGGATTGGCCGCGATCGCCTCTGGCGCGGCGATAGGATCGCCGACTGTATCGGCCGGATCGGTTGCAATATCGCCAACAGCGATCGCCTCTGGCGCGGCGATAGGATCGCCGACTGTATCGGCCGGATCCGGCGTACAGAACATTTCGCCCACCGCCATTGCATCAGGCGCAGCAGTTGGCGCGCCGACACTCGCAGCAGGAAATGCCATCGCCCCGACTGCCATGGCATCGACGGCAACGGTGGGGTCTCCAACCCTCGGCGCGATTTACGCGATCACGCCAACAGCGCTGGCGAGCGGGGCTGCGATCGGATCTCCATCCGTTGATGGAATTTACGCCATTACGGTCACCGCTCTGGCGTCGAGCGAAGACGTTGGATCTCCGACGTTGGTGCCCGGAGCAGTGGCGATTATCCCAATTGCTCTCGCCAGTGGATCAAACATCGGAGACCCTGTCACTACCGGCGCGGACATCATCGAGACCACCGCATTGGCCAGCGGGGCCGCCATCGGTTCTCCATCCGTTAATCCTGGCACAGCGACCATCACGCCGACGGAGTTGGCGTCTACAGCTGCTATCGGTGATCCGACTCTGACTGGGTCAGTCTCGATCCTGGCCTCCGCATTGGTCAGCGGCGAGGATATTGGGGATCCGGCAGTGGTCAGCGGGGCGTCCGTGATCTCCGTCACAGCGATCGCCAGCACCGAGGACATTGGGGCGCCTGCCTTGGCACCCGGATCGGTGGCGATCACCGTGTCCGGCATCGATTCCGGCGCCGCATTGGGGCTGCCAATGGCGGCGGCCGGTCAGACGATTTCGGCTAGCGGTGTCGTCTCCACCGTTGCCATCGGTGATCCGACTCTGCAGCCCGGATCTGTCGACATCTCGCCAAGCGCATTTGCTAGCGGCGGATCCGGGTTCGGCATCCCGGCCCTTGTGGGAGGTACCGTCGTAATCCTGCCGGCCAGCATTGCATCGGGCGAGGACATTGGGACGCATTCCGTCTATTCGGGCCTCCAAAACTACACAATCATCGATTTGACGATTATAGGCGTTGTGGAGACGGTGGCGCAAAGTAACTTAAGCTCTACAACAACAACGAGCAACTTAGGATCTACAACAACAACGAGCAACTTTGCAGTTCAGAGAGGACCTTGATATGCCAACTGTAACCATCAAACGCAACGACACATCCCTATTGTTTACCGATACGTTGTTAACCAATGGGATCGCGGTCGATCTCACGGGGGCATCGGTGATTTTCCTTATTAAACGCAAAGGGGACAACACGTCAGCATTCAGCGCGGCGGCGACGATCACTGACGCGCCATCCGGCCAGGTCGAATACGGAGGTCCTTTGCCAGGAGGATTCCCAACCGCGGCCGGCATTTACGCGCACGAGTGGGAGGTGACATTTTCCGACTCTTCGATCCTCACGTTTCCGTCAGATGGCAACAACACTGTAATCATCGACCCTGACCTTGGACCCTGACCTTGGATAAAACTGAATGACATGCCGTCGCCAAATCCATCACGCAAGTGGCGCAATGCGCCGCTGGCCAAACGCACACAAAACCAACGCCGATCATCGCCAGGATTTTTGTTTTGGTGGCGATCGGTGAACCAAATACGCAAAATAAACATGGATAAGCTGAAATCACGCAAGTTGTGGGTCACTGTAATGGGCAGCGCACTCATCACATTGGGGCGGGAGTTGGGGATGAATGAGGAAACGGTACAGTCGTTGGTCGCCATTCTGGCGGCTTACCTAGTCGGGCAGGGCATCGCCGACCACGGCAAAACCGTGATCATCATCGCGGCCGGGTTGCTGGCAATATCCCCGGTGGCCAACGCGGGGACGGCACTCACTGATCCTGCGCCGGTCAATCTCACCTTGCCGGAAATTCCCGAAACACCGGATCCCAACTGGATCGAGAAGGGCAGCCTATGGACGTTCGCCTGGTATGATGTATCAGACCAAAGCAATGGTACCGGGGTCAGGGTCGGATATGAACTGACCAAAAATTTACGGATCCGATTTGATTACCTGGTAGAGGGATTTGACTTCGAGACAAATACGATCACCGACGATAGCGAGGGCACGTTGTCATTTCGCCTCGACGTGTTCCAAGGCAAAGGCATTTATCCCTACCTGATCGCCGGGGGTGGCAGCGCCAGCCTGTCAACGTTCGAGTGGCAATACCTCATTGGGGCGGGCGTCGACTACGAGATTGCTGACCTGACTCTTTTTGTTGAGTTCCTGCACATCCGTGCGGAAGACCGACAGTCGTCGGATCGAAACGAAATCCGAGCCGGAGTAGGGATGGATTTTAGCGCGATCGGGCAACTGTTCGCCGGTCGGTTGCCATTCCGACGGAGTCCTGATCCTGTCAGCATCCCGACAAAATGAGCTGGTGGCTGCGTCCTGAAATCAAACCAACATTTGAAAATGACAAAATCAAAAACCCTCGGCATTGGTATTTTGGCTTTCGTGTCACCCTTGGCTTTGATCAGTTGCGAGACGCACGGATCAAGGCGCGGAAGTGGATTGGAAATCGTCGACGCAACCGGACGCTACAGAAGCAAAGTGCCGGGGATGCTGAAGGAGGCGACCATGCGAGTCAACCGGGCGAGAGCAACGGAGGGGAGAAATCCGATTGAGTTCCGCGGATCAGCAATCCACATCACCGAACCCCGCGGCGACATCGACCGGGCCAGCGATATGACGATCGATGACGACCTGACGATCGCGGGGACTGCCTACAAGGACGGCACCGCCTACATCATCCCATTCATCAAGCGTCCCAGCCGGGAATCGATGGTGCACGAACTCGCGCATGCGGTGCTACTTTCCAACGGAATCAAGGGTCATCCCAATGATTACGGAGACGAGTTCAAAAACTGGGCCGAATGAAAACACATCAGATTATTGCCACTCAAAAGCGGGTCGGCGCCGACCCGGACGGGTTTTGGGGGCCGATGTCGACCAGGGCCGCCCAGGCGCATCTGCAGCGCATGATGCCGAACCCTCATCCATTCCCTCGCCAGCGCGACGTGGCGAAGTTCTACGGGATCCCTGGGGATGTCGACCGTAGGAAAATCTCGATCCCGTTCCCGATCTACTACGAGGACAAAGCGGTTCAAGAATTGTCGCCGCACACCCTATGCGCCGACTCACTAGTGAGGGTGTTCGCCAGGCTTGAGGCAGCCTACCCGACGGAGGATGATCGCCAGGCTGCCGGGATCACAGTTTACGACGGGCTTTACAACCCTCGCAAAATGCGAGGTGGATCCGCATGGTCGATGCACGCCTGGGCGATCGCTATTGACCTCAACGCAGCCAAAAACGGAAACCGCGACCATTGGCCGACGAGGTCATCGATGCCGATCGAGGTCATGGAGTGCTTCGCTCAGGAAGGGTGGACGGCGGCTGGCGCCTTTTGGAGTCGTGACGCCATGCACTTTCAAGCAACCCAACCATGAATGAAATTAGACGAGCATCACATTCTGTTCAGCCTGATATTCGCGGGCGGGTCCATTGGTGGGCTATCAGCACTACTGCGGAGCAACAAACGCCTTACGTTGCGAAGCGTGACGAGTGCGATGCTCAACAGTGGTATCATGTCGCTCGTCATAAGTCTCATTTGGTGGAACAATTACCGTGAAACGAATCTTTACTTCTTGGTTGGCGTCTCTATTCTCGCCGGACTGGGAGGAGCGACGACCCTTGACTTTGCCGTGCTCTACGTGCGAAAACGGCTTGGCATTCAAGGAAGCGATGAAGCTAAGCCGAAGGATTAGGCTGTCATCAGCGGTGATCCTGATTATTGCCTGGGGAGTATTCTCAGGAGCAATCGCTGTATTTTACCATGATAAAGCAGAGCTGGATGGCGCGACACTTGCCGAGATGGATGCCGCACTAGATGCGGCGGATGCCGGGCGCTGGTATTGGCAGATTGATTCCGGCAAATTATTTTGGGACAGTAGGCAACGCGAGCTTTTCGAGGTGGATGGGGAAATGACTTACGATAGGTTCCTATCGTCCATCCATCCTGAAGACCGAGGGTTCATAGATGACGCAGTGCGCAAATGCGTTGCTGACGGTTCTCGCTATGCGGCGATTTTTCGGATCAAACATGGTGACACATGGATACCGATCCGGGCGTTCGGTCAGGTGACTGATGATGGCGAGGCGATGGCCGGGATTTGTCTTCCGCAGCCAAAGACGGTTTATTGGCCCCCAGGGCTGGACGAATCGGAAAAAGTAACTCTCGACAACGGCACGCCGTGATAAAAAGGTGATAAATCGGAAAATCGTCCGCGCAACTCGTTGATTTTGCGCTATCGGCCACGATACGAAGAACCGCGCATGCGCATCATAACTGCCTAAGAATCAACATGAGCGCAACCAATGCGTGCGCATAATAAGGCAAAATCTGATAAATTTATCACCAAAAACCTCAGCCAGTCGGCGATGATTGCCGCTTGGATTCGGCGCGCGCGGGATCGGGCATGATCGACCAATAGAGTTGGCCATCCTCGGGGAGCGCGACGCGGTCGTAATGGCGCCGGATGTCGCTGATCCCGTTCCCCATTTCATCGGACACCCGGCCAGCATCGCGACAGATGGCCATCCTGTAGGTGCCGTAACTGTGCCGGAGACAATTGTGGGGCCATCTCGCGAGGCCCAGCCGGGTCGCCAGCCGCGTGGATTCGCCAGCCGTGAATGCCGATTTGCCTGGGACGACCAGACCGACGTGTGGGCCGATCGATCGCAACCATGCAGCGAGGTTGGGTTGGATCGGGATGATGCGCGGACGACCACGCCTACCTTTGCTCGTCTCAGCTCGGATCCGGATGTAATCGGTGCCGATGTCCTCCCACCGGAGGGGATCCTTGTGTGAGTGTCGGTCAGGCCGGATCTCCTGGTGGCGGATGCCGGCGAACCCCGCGAGCAGGACGTAAGGCAACCAGTCCTCACGCACCTCGGACAGCACCGTGGCCATGTGATCAGGGGTCAGGATCTCCGGTTGACCTGGCACTACGTTGATTTCAGCCGTTTTCTCCGCCGCCGTCCGCGAGTACGGGATCAACTCCTGATCGCGCGCGAAACTCCAAAACTGGACGCATAATGCGCGCCTATGGTGCCGCGTCAGGGGAGCGTGCGCCGGGTCGAGGTGGATCCACCCGTCGACCTCGGCCGCGTCGATGCCGGCCATCCTACGGCCCTCGAAATACGCAACCAGGCGACCTACTGCCGCCGTGGTCTCGTGTAATGTCCGTTCCGATCGGCGCGACTTGAGCCGCTGGCGAGCCAGGAAGCGTTCGGCGACATCCTCGATGCGTGCGCTGTGATCTTGCGCTTTGTATGCCTGATACTGCCGCCACTCTCGCTCCGATATTTGGCGCATCTCGCCGCCGTCCTGTAGGCGCCGGGCCAGCGACTCCATTGCCCGGCGCATTTTATCCTGGTTGGCGTAGGTGAGGTGTTTCCTGCCGCCATCATCGTATGTGCAGCGCCAGCGACCATCGGGCAACTGGCGCGCCTCCAGGACGATGTTGCCGAGCGTGTAGCGCATTATTCCAGGTCCACCTCGAGATCTGTGTGAGCGATCTTGCCATGGCGGACGGCCCAGATCAGCACCGCCCGGACGTATTCGGTCTCAGACAGGGATGATTTCTTCGCTAGCGACTTCAGTTCACTCTTCGTCTTCTTGTCGATCCGTAGAGTTGTCGAGCACTCTTTTGGATTGGTATTTCTCATATTGGCGTTGTTACAGGTGTTACAAGAGTTGTGTCGGTTTATTCGATTTTAACTGCACTTTAAAAAAATGCAAGAATGCTTTAATAAATGTCTTTACATGGGTGCAAAAATTGCGTACGCTTCAGACCAATGGACACTCAAGCCAACTTAAATATTAGGCTCCCCAAAGAGATCCTCGAGAAAATCGAGGATATCGCCGGTGCCATGTCGCCTCCGGTCACTCGCAATGCGTTGATCGGCGACTTCCTTGCCAGGGTTGCCCGCGGCGAGGTCAAGGTTGATCCCAAGATTACTCCCCCCCCCCCCCCCCCACACCACTTT
>Ga0224505_10001802_pt1 | contig 13126 bp, 9 predicted proteins | sample SF_Jan12_sed_USG_FD_169102 | JGI IMG/M metagenome (GOLD analysis project Ga0224505, IMG submission 169102) | Sediment microbial communities from San Francisco Bay, California, United States - SF_Jan12_sed_USGS_4_1 | ecosystem: Environmental > Aquatic > Marine > Sediment | place: USA: California...
CAGCCCAGGGCAGTGTGGCTTTTGCGGGAGAGGGCACGGAGAAGGCGGCATTGCGGGGAGTAGTCAACCTCTCATCGGTCAAGGCGCAGGTTGAAGGGTACCCGATCGTGGGCGACGGGCCGCTTCATCTTGTCGTGCAGGGTGAAACGGTGACGATCCGCACCCTGGCCTTCAAGGGGAAGGGGACCTCCTTCGATGCGCTGGGAAGCATTCGCATCGGCAAGTCGTACGACCTTCTTGTCCGGGGCGAGGCGGAGGTCAACCTGTTGAAGGCATTTTCCAAAAAGCTGGAAGGGGCATCGGGCCGTTCCGACCTGGTCCTCTCCATAGAAGGCCCCTGGGATGACCCCGATACTACGGGAATCTTTCACGTGGCCGACGGCCAGTTCAAGGTCCAGGACGTAAAGTACCGCATCACCGACCTCGACGCCGTCTTCATGTTCGGCCATGACGAGGTGATACTCCAGTCGCTGCGGGGCTTGGCGAGCGGCGGTACCTTTACCGGTACGGGACAAATGATCCTGAAGAAGTTCATGCCCGACTCGATCTTTCTTACCCTCTCCATCGATAATTTCCACTACCGGCACGAAGACGCCCTCACCGCCATTCTCGACGGACGCCTCAACTATGAAAAGACCCAAAAGGGGCAGCTGATCAGTGGTGAAGTGATGCTCGACCGGGCGCGCTATACCAAACGGATCGACTGGAAAACGGCCATTCTCAAAGGCAAGGAAAAGGGCGGTCTCCCCGTGCTGGAATTCGACATCCCCCTCATCGGTCCGGCGGCCCTGAATGTCCACTGTTTCGGCGAGGAGAAGTTTGTCATCGACAACAATCTGGCGCGACTGCCCATAAGCGTCGACCTCTATCTCCGAGGGACGGTGAACCGCCCCCAAGTGCTGGGACGGCTTGAGGCGGCAAAGGGGAACGTCTATCTGCGGAGCACCGATTACACCATCTCTTCGGCCGTCGTCGAATTCTCCGATCCCGACCGGATATACCCTTCATTCAACATAACGGCGAATACCGCTATCAGGGATTACAAGGTAAGCATGAACCTCTCGGGCACGCTGGACCGTTTTGCGGTAAACCTCCAGTCCGACCCGCCCCTGCCCGATATCGATGTCATCGGACTGCTGACCGTGGGCAAGACCGGGGCGGAGCTTGGTGGAGGAGAGGGCGGAATGGCGGCGGGCGAGGCAGTGTCCTTCGTTACCGGCCAGGTGCAGGATGTAATGGAGGAGCGGGTGAAGCGGATTACCGGTTTCGACCGTTTCCAGCTGGACCCCTACGCGGGGGGCATCCAGTCGTCGGGCGGCGCCCGGCTTACCGTGGGCAAGCGCCTTCTCAACGAGCGTCTGCTGGTGACGTACACGGCCAATATCGGTTCGACCGAGGAACAGGTGATGACGGTGGAGTACAAACTGGCGAAGAACGTGTCGCTGGTGGGGAAGAAGGATGAAAAAGGGCGGGTGAAGGCGGACCTGAAGTACCGGTTTGAGTTCAGGTAAACTAACCCTTTTGAAGGTCTGGGGTTTTTGTAAAAAAGTTGTCACCCCGGTGAAAGCCGGGGTCCAGGAATTTTGCGGCATAGAGAAATGCATGGATTCCGGCTTTTGCCGGAATGACGACAATACTTCGTTCAGTTTTATTGGGAGTCCATCAAGGTTCATGATGAAAAAACTGGTTCTGGCGGGAGTGAGCGTTTTTCTGCTGCTGTTTCTCTCCGCGCCTCTTTTTGCCGCCACCCTTCAGGGGAAGACGATCAGTTCCATCGAGTTCTCGGTGCAGGGACAGCCGCCGGACTATGATCTTAAGCGTCTTGTTGCTATCCGGCCCGGCGACCCTTTCAGCCAGCGTGCTGTCCGCGAGGCCATGAAGGCCCTCTATGACGAAGGGCTTGGACGGGATGTAGCGGTCGATGCCGTGGAGGAAAAAGGCGGGGTCCGTCTCACCTTTACCATTGTCCCGACAGAGTTGGTGACCACTGTGTCCGTCGAGGGGAATCGCTCCCTCTCGGACAAGAAGGTGAAGCGGATTCTGTTCATTAAAGAGGGGGAGGAGTTCACCGAGTGGAAGGCCAAAAAGAGCCTGGAGGCTCTGGAGGAGCGGTATCGGCAGGAAGGACACCTTGGTGTCGTGGTGACCATTACCCCGCGGAAGAGCGATGGCATTGTTGATGTAACGGTAAGTGTGGACGAGGGGCAGCAGGTCCGCATAAGCCGGGTCGATTTTACCGGCAATACAGTCTTGCCCGTCGAGGAATTGGCAAAGTTGGCGCCGCTTAAACCGGGAGATCCGTTTCGCCGTAAGTACGTTGACAGGACCGTCGAGGCGCTGGAAAAGAGATACAGAAATGCCGGATATCTGCATGCGACCATCGGCAAGCCGGTGATACACGGCGAGCCCGGTGGCATATCGGTGACAATGGAGTTTCCAATCGAGGCCGGGGACAGGCTGGATGTGACATTCTCCGGCAACAAACGGTATTCGGACAAGGCCCTGACGAAGCAGCTTCCCTTTGCCGAGAGCCATGACCTTTCCGAAGGGGGTGTCGAGGAGGCAAAAGAGGCGCTCGATAGGTTCTACAAAAAGAACGGCTGGTACTTTGCGAAGGTGTCCGCGGAAATCAGGAGAGAGCCCGGTGTATTCCATGTCGATTTCAGCCTGGACGAGGGGCGGAAGGTCCGCCTTGCGAAGATCAGTTTCGAGGGGAACAGGGCGATCCCCCGCGACGAGCTTCTTTCAGTAATGGAGTTGCAGGAGAAGGGGTGGTTTAGCGGAGGCATCTTTACCGACGAGGCCCTGGAGCACGATGTCGCCGCTATCGTCGCCCATTATGCCGACCACGGATATCTGGGGACTTCCGTTACGCAACAGAAGGTCGATATCGAGGGAGACGAGGTGCGGTTGACCCTTGGGGTCGACGAGGGAGTGCAGACGAAAGTCAGCGGGCTTTCCATCAAGGGGAATGCGGCGATCGATTCCGCCGAGATCATGAAGGCCATCAAGGTCGAGAGCGGCGGCACTTTCAGCGAGAAGATGGTGCGGGAAAGCCGTTACAGCCTGTTGTCGCTCTATGCCAACCGCGGGTACATCTATGCCGATGTGGCGATAGACCAGCGGTTCAGCGAGGACAAAAGCGGTGTTGAACTGACCTGCACTATTAGCGAAGACAAGCCGGTGACGGTCGGCCGGATCATGATGACCGGTCTTGAACTTACCAGGCCCAAGGTCGTCAAGCGCGAGATCACCGTGAAGGAGGGAGAGACCTTCAATTATGAAAAGATACTCAAGGACCAGGGCCGGGTTTACCGGACCGGCCTCTTTTCTTCCGTCATGTTCGAGCCGGCGGACAAGGAGGAGAAGACGTACGTAAAAGACCTGGTGATGAAGGTAAAGGAGAAGAACGCCGGGGCGGTGGAGGTCGGTATCGGTTACGGCGACGAGGAGCGTTTCCGGGGAACCTTCGACGTCTCCTACAACAACCTGTGGGGCCTCAACCGCTACCTGGGTTTCCGGGGTGAGATCAGCGCCATCGAGAGCAAGTATTCCATCAACTTCAAGGAGCCGCGCCTCTTCAACAAACCCTACGATTTTCGGGCCAGTGTCATTAAGCAGCGGCTCGAACGGAAGGAGTACGACCTCGACATTATCGGCACCACCGCCGGCATAGAGAAGGACCTGACCGACACCCTGAAGGGGTCGATCCTCTACCAGTTTGAAAATGCCGATGTGCGGAGCGTAAAGCAGGGCGCCATCCTGAGGGAAGAGGACAGCGGGCGGATCGACATCGCCAGTATCATCCCCTCTCTTACCTGGGATACCCGCGACAACCCGCTTGACCCGACGAAGGGGTTCCTCAACGGACTTACCCTTAAATACGCGTCGGAAGGGCTGGGTTCCGAGATCAACTTTTACAAGCTCACGGGGCAGAGCAGCTGGTATTACACGCCGTGGGGCAGAACGACGCTGGCTCTCTCGGGCAGGTTCGGCATATCCGAGACCTTTTCGGGCGACGCCCAGCTTCCCATATCGGAGCGCTTCTTCATCGGCGGCCGGACCACGGTGCGCGGCTATTCGCTCGATACCCTCGGCCCCAAAGGTTTTGACGGCGCCCCCACCGGCGGCAACGCCATGGTGATCATCAACGCCGAGGTCCGGTTCCCGCTCTATGACAGCCTTGCCGGGGCGGTGTTCGTCGACAGCGGCAACGTCTGGCAGTCGCTGAGCGATATGGATGTAAGCAATTTGAAATCGACCACCGGCTTCGGTGTCCTCTACCGCACACCCGTTGGACCGCTGCGGCTCGACTATGCGGTGAAGCTCGACCGTGAGTACGGCGAAAGCACCAGTGAATGGCACTTTACCTTGGGGTATTCATTCTAATGTATGGGCTGATTCTCATGACTTTCCAAAATGTTGTCACACCGGTGAAAACCGGTGTCCAGAGGATATCTAATTATTTTAATAAACTGGATTCCGGCGTTCGCCGGAATGACAGGAAATGGTCCTGTATGTTTATAAGAAGCTCTCTGGTTCTTGCTTTAGCATTCTTGCCGGCGATTAACGCCCACGCCGAAGTCATCGACCGCATACTGGCGATAGTCAACGGCGACATCATAACCCGCAGCGACCTCGATGACGCCATTGAGGTCAATCGTCTGCGCAATCCGTCGGAGCGGCGCGAAAGACCTGTCCTCGAAAAAGAGATTCTGGAGGAGCTGGTCGACCGCAGGCTTCTGGTCCAGGAAGCACGGCGGCTGATGATTTCGGAGATATCAGCGGAAGAGATCGATGACGCGGTACGCCAGGTAAAAGCCGGGTATACTGACGAAGAGGCATTCAGAAAAGCCCTGGCCGACGCCGATATGACCGAGGCCGACATGCGGGAACAGCTCAAGGACCAGCTTCTCATCCGCCGGTTTATCGAGCGGCGCATCAGGCTCATGGTGCGGGTGGACATGGAGGAGGTCAAGCGCTTCTTCGAGGCAAACAAGGAGGGGATGGGCGACCAGAACTTCAGGGAGTTCAGGGATGAGTTGAGGGAGTTCTTGATAGAGAAGAAGACCAATGAGCGATTGGAAGAGTATCGGAAAGAGTTACGGGAAAAGGCGGACATACGATTCAATTGAGAGGTCATGAATGATAAAAGCGCTACGTCACATCGTTCTCTGTCTGGTTCTCCTGAATGTCTCCGCTGTCTTTGCCCAGGAAGCGCCGACAACCGCCGTCGTCATGGTCCCGATCGAGTTTTCCGGCACCGATCAAGGGAAGGACATCACCAGCGGCATAGCCACCACTTTGGCAGTGGACCTTTCGTCCATTCCCGGCATTTCAGTGATCCCATCGGCACGAACCGTGGAGTTTCTTGCCTCCGAGAAGATCGAGGCGGGCTACTTCTCGTCCGAGGCGCGGAAGAAGATGATCGAAGGGCTGCACGCCCGCTACCTCCTCTCGGGGAGTTTCCTGGCAGTGGGGCCGAAGTATCGTCTCGATCTGCAGCTTATCGATCTCAGGACCGGCGATGTCCGTTTTCTCGACAAGGCCCAGGGGAGCGAAGAGCAGTTCATGGATGTCCTTGCCGAGCTCTCGGGCAAGCTGACGACGTGGTTCGGCGGAGTCTCGCCGGTAAAGGGCGGTGATTTGGAGCTGCTCACCAAGCCCGAGGGAGCGCAGGTGTTTCTGGAGGAAGAGCTGCTGGGCGACACGCCCCTGCGCAGAAAAGGGATGAAGGCGGGGGAGTACCGGCTGCGCATAGAGCTTGGCGGCTATCAACCGCTGGAAGAGACGGTTGTCGTCAAGGACAGGGAAAAGACCAGCCGGAACTGGACCCTCAAGCGGGCCAACGGCGGCATACGGGTTTGGTGGAAGACCAAGGTCGACAGCGAGGTGCGGCTGGGGAGCGAGCGGATCATGATACCGCGGGATGCCCGCTACAGCAGAAACCTCCCCGCGGGCGAATACGAGGTCGAGACGCGCATCCCCTTCACCGACGAATCGAAATGGGAGAACAACAAGTCGTGGAAGACCTACACCGCTACCGTAACCGTTGAGCCGGACCAGGTGGTGGATGTGCTCATCGACAACAGCCTGTTTGATCCGGGGATAAAGGTATCGCGCTGCACCGAGTGCGAGAACGGCTGGGACTGGGGGACGCAGTTGGTGTGGTATGAGAAGTAGGCAGTGTCCTTGCTTGGCATTTTGCAAAAGTTGTGGATGTTGGTAAAGTCGGTGGAATTGCTTAATAACTTATTAGATGTCAGGAGCTAGTGACAGTGGCAAATAGTCAGGTTAATGAAAGCTTAATCAGGTACCTCAGCCTAGTTCAGCAGCCAGGAGAATTAGAGTTACTTATCCTGCGTGCGCACATGCTTGCAGAAGAGCTGTTGCACGAGCTAATAGGCAAAAAACTGGTAGCAGTTCAGCACTTTAACTTGGAAAGGATCACTTTTTGCCAGAGCCTCTCTCTGGCGAAGGCGATGTATTGGAGAGAGGAGGACGAGTGGCTATGGGAGTGTCTCGTGCTTCTGAATGGCGCACGTAATCACATGGCCCATAAGATTCTTAAACGTGAAGACGAAAAAGTATTGCGAAAAATTGATCGCATGGACGAGCTTATCGGTAAAAACTCAGGAGTTCCAATACCGAGCAAGCTTGCCCCTAGTGTTCAAAGAATTCACTGGCGTCTCGCTTCTTTGTATTCATGCATGAGCAGGCTGCCTTATGTGCAAGAGCACAGTAGTTTGGCCTGACGCAGAAACCACATCAATTTACGGCACCAACACAATCTTCCCATACGCCCCCGCTTCCAGCACTGCCTTGTGCGCCTCGGCCGCAGCCGACAGCGGCATCTCCCTGCCGATGACGGGACGTAATGTCCCGTTCTCCAGCCCCGCAACCAGTGCCGCATGGATGCTTGTCTTCTCCGCCTCGCTGGCATTGAAGAGCGACATGGCGACGATGCTGGCGTCTTTGCTCATGGCGTCCCTCGGGTTGATTTCCACGCTTCCCCGACAGCCGATGACGACGACGCGGCCCTTTGGCGCCAGCACGGTGAGGTCTTTCCCCAGGTTCTCGTTGGCGAGCATTTCGAGGATGACATCCACCCCTCTCCCTCCCGTAATATCCTTGAGCCGGTCGATATAGCCGGGGTCTTTGTGGTCGAGGACATGATGCGCCCCCTGCGCTTCAACGAGTGTGCGCCCTTTGTCCGTGCCTGCGGTGCCGATTACGGTCATGCCTGCTGCCCGGGCCAGTTGAACGGCGGCGGTGCCGACCCCGCCGCTGGCCCCATGGACCAGCACGGTATCGCCCGGCAATGCGTGGGCCCGCTGGAAAAGCGCGCGGAAGGCGGTGGCATAGGGCACGCCCAGCGACGCCCCCTGCTGAAAGGATGCCTGCTTCGGCAGTGGATGCACTTGCGATTCCTCGCAGAGCACTTTTTCGGCATAGGCGCCGCTCACGGTGCCTGCGGTATAAACCCGGTCACCCACGGCGAAGCGTTTTACATGCGCCCCCACGGCCTCGACCTCTCCGGCGGCATCCATGCCCGGTGTATAGGGGAGCGGGGGCGTGCCGTACATCCCGGCCCGGATATAGGTATCGACCGGGTTTACCCCGGCGGCCCGCACCCTGATGAGCACCTGCGTGGGGGCGGGTTTCGGGTCGGGTACTTCCTCCAGCCGCATCACTTCCGGCGCGCCAAGCTCGTGTACACGAATTGCTTTCATAATGGATTCCTCGTTTAAAGTGGATACGTTTGCTAAAAATCCGGAAACGACTTCTTGTCATTCCGGCGAAAGCCGGAATCCAGATTTTCATGGGATAGAAGATCACTGGACACCGGTTTTCACCGGTGTGACGACTTTAAGGTTTAATATAGCATTATTGAGGCGTTGCAGGACAGTTTGTAGCTAAAGATGATGACTTGATGTATGATCCCCCCATGAGCAAACGGACAAAAGTCTTTCACATCATCACCAAGCTGGAACTGGGCGGGGCGCAGCAGAACACCCTCTACACCGTGGGGCACCTCGACCGTTCGCGCTTTGAACCGTATCTGATCGCCAACGACGAAGGGATACTGGTGGAAGAGGCGCGGAAGATTCCCGATCTGAAGACCTACTTCATACCCGAGATGATCCGGGAGATAAACCCTCTCACCGATTTCAAAGGGTATCAGCGCATCAAGGCCATCCTGCGCGAAAATATCAAGCCCGGCGAGAAGGCCATCGTGCATACTCACAGCTCCAAGGCGGGCATTCTCGGGCGCTGGGCGGCGAAGGCCATTGGCGTACCGGTGATTATCCACTCCATCCACGGCTACGCCTTCCACGATTTTCAGCATCCCTTTGTCCGCCAGGCGTACATAACCCTCGAAAAGATCACCGCTCCCATGACCACAAAGTTTATCGCCGTGTCGCAGAAGAACATCGAGACGGGAGTGAAGGAGGGGATCTTCGCGCGGGAGCGGGCGGTGCTGATCCGCAGCGGCATCGACATCGCAAGATTCCGTGACGTCACCGTCGACAAGGCGGCCCTGCGGCGTGATCTGGGTGTTCCCGTCGACGCGCCGCTGGTGGGCACGGTGGCGAACTTCAAGCCGCAGAAGGCACCGCTGGATTTTATCCGCGTGGCGGAACTGGTCCGCAAAGAGGTGCCGGAGGCGAAGTTCGTCTACTACGGCGACGGAGAGCTGCGGGGCGAGGTGGAGAGCCTCATCAAAAAGTTGAAGCTCGAAGACACGGTCATTCTTGCAGGCTGGCGGCGCGACGTGCCGGAGATACTGCACTGTATCGACGTCTTTCTCCTCACCTCACTGTGGGAAGGGCTGCCCCGGGTGCTGCCCCAGGCTATGTCAGCCGGAAAGCCCTCCGTGGCGACGGCGGTGGACGGCAGTCCCGAGGCGGTGAAGGACGGTGAGAACGGCTATATCTGCGAGCCCCGGGATGTGGTGGCCATGGCGGAGAAGGTGGTCTACCTCCTGAAAAATCCGGAGATCGCCCGCCGGATGGGGGAAAAAGGGCGGACAATGGTGGACGAGTGGGACATCGACCTCATGGTGCGGCAACAGGAGGAGCTGTACGATGCCCTTCTCCGATAAGGTCGCTGTAGTCCTCGTGGAGCCGCAGAAGCCGGTTAACATCGGCATGGTCTGCCGGGCCATGAAGAACATGGGTTTTTCGGACCTGCGGCTGGTGAACCCGTGCGATTACGGCGTCGATACCGAGGCGCAGGTGGCGGCGGTCTCGGCCCGCGACATTCTGGACAGGGCGCGGGTATTTCCGTCTCTGGCCGAGGCGCTGGCCGACATTTCGCTCTCTGTCGCCACGACCCGCAGGCTGGGGCAGTACCGCAAGGAGACCATGCCGCCCGGCGTCCTCGTGGAGAAGATGGTGCCTCTGCTGGCCGAAAATCGCGCGGCCCTCGTCTTCGGCCGCGAGGACCGGGGGCTTTTCACTGAAGAGGTCGCCCTCTGCCGCTGGCGTGCCACCATCCCGACGGCCCCCGACCTGCCGTCGCTCAACCTGGCCCAGGCGGTGCTTCTCTTCTGCTACGAGCTTCAGCAGGGGCTGCGGGAAAAAGGGGATCGAAAAAAGAGGACGCTGGCGAAGACCGGCGCGATGGAGGGGCTGTTCGGCCAGATGGAGGAGGTACTCTCCGGCATCGGTTTCCTTAACCCCCAGAACCCGGACCACCAGATGCACGCCCTGCGGGGCATCTTCAACCGCGCCGAGCTTGACGAAAAAGAGGTGCACATCCTGCGGGGGATATTCTCGCAGGTGGAGTGGGCGGCGAAGAAGGCCGACAGAGAGAGCGCCTGAGTCGGGTTACGTTTTGAGTTTCCTTCCGAGCCGTTTCTCCACGCTGTCGAGCTTGCCCGACAACCTGCCCGCCGGAGCTTTCCGGTAATCCACCTTGGCGGAAACCGCTATCCGGTTGCAATCAACACGCATCCGCTCAAAGCACTCCTTCACCACGCCGAACACCTCGTCCCATTCGCCTTCCAGAATCGTCCCCATGGGGGTGAGCCGGTAGTCGAGGCCGCTTTTGTCGATGATGTCCAGCGACCTCGATACGTATTCGCTGACGCTCTCCCCCTTGTCCATCGGGGTCATGCTGAATTCGAGCAGAACCATGGAATCCTCCTGTGATGTAATCCTGGCGTTGTCGTCATTTGGATTGGAATAACTTCTCAGAGATTTAATTATGCACCATTTCATCCTTGTTGTGGCAAATGAATATGGATTAACGCTGGCCTGCGTGGTGTAGTCGCATTTGGGTACGCAAAAATGTCAGAAGTTATAACTGTTATCAAAGTAAAAGCGTCTTATTTTGATGAATTTTCGGCTTGACCTTGTTGGTTGGAAAATGCATTATTATCAAAAAACAGGTCTATTGTAGTCCTGTTTTTTGGCCGCGTGCTAAATGTACTTGTTTTCACCGTGACTTCTGTTACGCTGTTTCCGGCCTCTATCCTGTAGCGCGGCTATTGTAGTCCGCAAAAATTACCAGGAGCTTGCTGCCCTCGTGAAGCCCAGTCTTAAGACGATAACCCTCCGTAACCTCATTAATTTTCTCCTTTTGCTTACCGTGGTAATCCTTGTAGTGCTTGGTGTTCGTTTCAGGCAGATATCGGTTCAGATTATGGAGGACAAGGCCCTGGCCCTTGCGGAGGTGGTCAAGGGCGGCCTGACGGCCCATATGAAGGGCGGGATCATGGACAAGCGGGATTATTTCCTGAACGAGATCAATTCATTGACGCTGGTGGAGAATGTAAAGATCATCCGTTCAAAAGAAGTTAACAGCCAGTTCGGCGCCGGCCTTGATCTTGAAGAACATATGGATGACATGACCAGGCAGGTCTTTGAGCGCGGGGAGCCGATCTATGTTATCGACGACCTGAGCTTGCACCCCAACATGCGGGCGGTGGTGCCGTTCATTGCTTCCAGCAAGGGGGAGCTGAACTGTCTTAAATGTCACAACGTCACGGAAGGAACGGTGCTGGGTGCTATCAGCCTGGAAATGGACCTGACGGGATATCGTAATATTACGCTGGCGCTTCTGCTTGTGGTGGGCGGCATTGCCGTTGTCTTTATCGTCCTTATCATCTCCAATAATGTAAGGACCATCCAGCATCATGTCCAGGGCCCCCTGGAGGAGCTTATCAAGAGAGGGGAAGATGCTTACTATAAAAATACGCCCATCGATGAGTCGAGGTTCGAATGCGCGGAGTTCGAGAATGTAGCCCGGGAATTCAACATGTTTGCCGTGGACATTCTTCAGAACCAGAGTGAGATAGAGACGAAGACGAAGCGCCTTGAGGAGCTTTCCGCCGAGATAGAGGATGCCCACAAGGAAACGATCTATACCATGGGTGTTATCGAAGAGCACCGGTCGAAAGAGACCAACTATCACACCATGCGTGTTACCCAGTACTGCGCCCTGCTGGCCCAGAAGGCGGGATTGTCCGAGTATGAGGTCGACCTGATTACTACGGCGGCGCCATTGCACGACATTGGCAAGCTGAGCATTCCCGATTCGATCCTCATGAAGCCCTGTCGCCTTACCGATGAAGAATTCGCGATAATGAAAAATCATGCCGAGATCGGCTTCAACATGCTGCGGCATTCGAAGCGGGATGTGCTGAGTTCTGCGGCGATCATCGCCCATCAGCATCATGAGCGCTGGGACGGGGCCGGCTATCCGCGCGGCCTTAAGGGAGACCAGATACATGTCTTTGGCCGCATCGTCGCGCTGGTCGATGTGTTTGATGCGCTTGCTACCAAACGGGTTTACAAGGAGAAGTGGCCGCTGGACGAGGTTGCCCGGTACATTGAATCGGAAAGCGGCAGGCAGTTTGATCCCAAGCTGTCCCAGCTGCTGTTGAATAATTTTGATGAGTTCGTCGCTATCCTTAATAAATATCAGTAATACTGTGTTGATCGCTGTCCGCTTTCTCGCCATTCTGTTGCCTGCCATTTTTGTTTGTGGTAGCTTTCTTCATAAGCAGTCGTTTTGTACCGCAAGGTGAAAGGAGAGAACCATGGGTATTCTTAGGGCAACATTGGCGTTGTTGGCGGTAGTTGCCGTATCAGGCCCGGTGCAGCCGGGTTGGGCGGCGGATGGTCTGGTTGATGTTGTGGTGAGTCTCAAGAAGGCGGACCTTCGTCCCGGAATGGGAGAGGTAAACAGGGCGCGGGCAGCAGGCGTTGCGGCGCGGCACGGAGTGGCACCCGCCTTTACCTATGGGATAGTCCTTGCCGGGTTTGCAGGGAGCGTCCCCCCGGCGCGCCTGGAGATGTTGAAAAACGACCCCGATGTCGAGAGTGTTTCCATTGATGAGCCGATGTATGCCATTGGCAAGCCGGCAAGCCAGGGCGGCTCTGCAAATGCGGGCCAGGTTGTGCCGTGGGGCGTGGAGCGTATCGGCGCGACGGCTTCTCTGGGCAGTAAAGGCGCGGGTGTTGACGTCTATATACTTGATACCGGCATTGATGCCGACCATCCGGACATTCAGGGTAATCTTGGCAACGGCGCTTATGTCTATAAGTGTACGGGGAGATCATGCAAGGCCCCCTGGGATGACAACCACGGCCATGGGACCCATGTGGCCGGCACCGTCGCCGCTATCGACAACGGCAGGGACGTGGTCGGCGTTGCCCCTCTCGCCACTCTTCACGCGGTCAAGGTGCTGAGCGGGTCGGGTTCCGGCACCATTTCCGGGATTATCGCGGGCATCGACTGGGTTGCAGGAGAGGCGCAGGCAAAAGGGACGGCGGTGGTCGCCAATATGAGCCTCGGAGGCAGCGGCTCCAGGACCGGGACCTGTTCTTCAGGCGGGTATGCGGGGACGGATAACTTTCACCGGGCCATCTGTAATGCGAAAAACAAGGGTGTTGTCTTTGCCGTTGCCGCGGGCAACAGCGGGGTCGATGCCGAGCTGGCAACACCCGCAGCCTATGATGATGCGGTGATTACCGTGAGTGCCACGACGTCGACGGATGACTGGCCTTACTGGTCGAACTGGGGCAACAACGCCGGGGTAGGGAATAATTCTGCGCCTGTCGCCATTGCCGCGCCGGGGGTAAGCGTGCTGTCGACCAAGAAAGGCGGCGGCACT
>Ga0224505_10001803_pt1 | contig 13125 bp, 12 predicted proteins | sample SF_Jan12_sed_USG_FD_169102 | JGI IMG/M metagenome (GOLD analysis project Ga0224505, IMG submission 169102) | Sediment microbial communities from San Francisco Bay, California, United States - SF_Jan12_sed_USGS_4_1 | ecosystem: Environmental > Aquatic > Marine > Sediment | place: USA: California...
CGACGGGCCGGCGAGCTCGACATGCGGGCCGCCGCGTGGATGATCGGGCCCGGCGTGCTCTCGGCGATCTTCGGCGCGCTGCTCACCGACGTCGTCGACACGCACTTCCTGCTCGTGGTCACCGCGGTTCTGCTCGCCTATCAATCGGCGGGGATCCTGCGGGGATCGCGCGACCGGCGAGGGCCGACCTTCGTGGCCACGCCGTCGATGTACATCGGGGTCGGGCTGGTCGCCGGGTTCGCCAGCGGCCTGCTCGGCATCGGCGGTGGACTCGTCATGGTGCCGATGCTCGCCGGATGGCTCGGCATGTCGCTGAAACGCGCGCTCGGCACGTCGCTGCTCGCGATCGTCGCGCTCGTGATCCCGGGAACGATCACGCACGCCGCGCTCGGCCACATCGACTGGGCCCTGTTCCTGGTCGTGACGGTCGGCGCCGTCCCGGGAGCGCGTCTTGGGGCGACGATCGCGCTGGGGGCACACGAACGCACCCTGCGTGTGCTGGTCGGTGGCTTCCTGTTCGTGGTGGCCGCCGCCTATGGCGTGTCCGAAGCCATGGAGCTGCTCGGGCGCTGACCCCCCCGCGGCTACGATGGGGCTCCGCCATGAGAATCTTCCGCGCGCTCGGCGCGCTCTTGCCGCTCGCGCTGGTCGCCACGACCGCGCTGAGCGGGGTGTCTCCCGCCACAGCCCAGGAACCTGCCGTGGCCTTGACGCTGCGAGCCCAGACACCGATCACCACGCTGGCCAAGCCCGTGGTCACGATCACGTTCCGAGCAGAGAACCTCGGCGACGGGCCCCTGGGGGAGCTCGCGGCGGGCTTCATCATCGGTCCCGCGATCAGATCGAGGGTCGACTACGAATCCTCGCTCGTCGATGGCCCCGTGGGCACCCTGATCTACGTCGACACGTTCGCGCAGGAAGGCACGTTGGAAGCGGACGAGACCCGCGAGTTCCGCATCTCCGTGGACCTGAGCGAGATCGACGGCGTCAGCGACGTCGACTCGCTCGTCTACCCGGCACGGATCGATCTGCGCAGCGAGGGTACCGCGGTCGCTCACATCGATACGCCGCTGGTGAACCTGGTGCGCACACCCGATGTGCCGATCAAGCTCGCGTGGTGGGCGGAGTTCGCCGCTCCCGTCGCCCTCGATCCCCACGGCCGTCTCGCCGATGCGGCGTTCGAAGACGCGATCGGGCCGCAAGGAGCATTGACACAGCAGGTGTCGACGCTTCGCGCCGCCGCATCGCTCGACGACGGAGGGGTCGACGTCGACGTCGTCGTGATGCCCGCCGTGATCGACCAGCTCGCCCGCATGTCCGACGGCTACGAGCGGGCCTCGGGCGAGGCGGTGCCCGAAGACGAGCCGCCGGCGACCCACGCGGCCGCGCTGCTCGCGAACCTACGATCGCTCGTGGCCGAGCCGAACGTGGAGCTCGTCGCCATGCCGTTCGCGGCGCCACTGCTGCCATCGCTGGCGTCGGGGGGGCTTGCGCCCGACCTCGATCGCCAACAGTCATCGGGCGAGGCGGTCGTATCGCAGCGGCTCGGGCGCCACCCATCGGCGGCGACCGCCGCCCCGGCGCAGGGGGCGCTCGACGAGCCGAGCCTGCAGTGGCTCGCCGAGCGAGGAAGCACCACCGTGCTGGCGCGATCGGACACCGTCGAGCGCCCGGCGCAGCCCAACGACTTCGCGCCGCTCCCCACGGCCACCGTGACGACGTCGGACGGTCAGATTCTCGAACTCGTGCTGCCCGATCCGGGCGTGCAGGGCCTGCTGGCCGACCCCACGCTGCTCGCCGACCCGGTCCGGGCCGGCCAGGCGGTGCTCGGCGAGCTCGCCACGATCTGGCGCGAGCAGCCCGTGCCGGGCCTGCAACCCGACGGCACCGAGACGATCCGCGGTGTCGCTGTGGCGATGCCGTCGACGCTTCCGGCCGACATGTGGGCTCCGCTGGTCCGCCGGCTCTCCGAGGCCTCGTTCCTGCGCCCTTCGCGGGCTCGGGACTTCGCCGTGCAGGTGAATCCGGTGCAGACCGGCGCCACGGTCTCGCCGTCGCTTGCCCGCTTCCCCCGCGACTACGTCGATGCGATCCGCGATCAGCGTCGCAACGTCGCCGCCTACCGGTCGATGCTCGCGGGGCCGAGCGCGCAGCCGGGCCGTCTCGATCGCAACCTCCTGTACGCCGAGGCGGGCGAGTACGTGAGCACGCCGGTCGTCGGGAGGCGCTGGTACGACCAGGTGAACGCAGCCACCGGCTCGATCTTCCGAGGCGTGCTGCCCGACGTGCAGCAGGCGTTCCTGTTGACGTCGAGCGAGGGCTCGATCCCGCTGCGCATGGGCGACCCGGGCCCCACCCCGCTCACGGTGCAGGTCGTGCTGCGCTCGGCGTCCTTCGAGTTCCCTGGCGGCTTCCAACGCACGGTCACCCTCGAGGGCCCCGACGAGATCGTGACGTTCGACGTGGTGGCCAAGGCGGGAGGCCCTCAGACGATCAGGGTGAAGACACGGGCGCCGTCGGGCCGCGATCTCGGTGAGGAACAGAACCTCGCGGTGCGCACGACGGCGGTCAATGGCATGGCGCTGTGGATCACGATCGGTGCCGGTGTGTTGCTGCTGCTGTTGTGGTCGAGGAGGTTGATCCGACGCCCGAAGCAGTGATGCCGGAACGGCAACCCGAGCGGGACCAGGCGCCGCAGCTGCCCGCCGACACGACGGGCGCCTACGTTCGCAATACGGCGCTGATGACGGTCGGCACCACGCTGTCTCGACTCACCGGCTACGTGCGCATCGCGGCTCAGACGGCAGCGCTCGGCGTCACGGTCGGCGCGCTCGGCGACGTGTACACGAGGGCCAACACCACGCCCAACATCGTCTACGAGCTGATCCTCGGCGGCATCCTCACGTCGGTGTTCGTGCCGGTGTTCGTCGATCATCAGCGCCGGCACGGACGCGAGGGAGCGTTCGACTTGGGACGGCGCGTGCTGACGCTCGCGCTCGTGATGCTGGCGGCCGTGGCGGCGGTCGGCATCGTGTTCGCGCCGCAGATCATGCGCCTGTACCTCGTGGCTTCGGATGCACCCGACCGAGCCGCACAGATCGATCTCGGCGTCTTCCTGCTTCGGTGGTTCATGCCGCAGGTCGTCTTCTACGGGATCGCCGCGATCGCCGGGGGGTTGCTCAATGCGGAGCGCCGGTTCGGGCCGCCGATGTTCGTCCCGATCCTCAACAACCTCGTGGTCATCGCAACCTTCGCCGCCTACGCGACGATCCGGGCCGACGGCTCGAGCGCCCCATCAGTGGTCGGCATCACGGGGTTCGAGAAGACCCTGCTCGGCGCCGGCACGACGCTCGGGGTCGTCGCGATGACCGTGGCGCTGTGGCCCTCCCTCCGCCGCACCGGGTTCCGATGGCGACTCGCGGGCGGGTGGGGGCATCCAGGGATCCGCCGCATCGTTCGACTCTCCGGCTGGGTACTCGTCTATGTCGCGGCCAACCAGGCCGCGTACCTCGCGATCAACGTGCTCGCCGGTGGCATCGGCGTGGCGCGGTTCCAGATCTACGCCACGGCGTTCATCATCTTCCTGCTGCCGCATTCGATCTTCGCCGTCTCGATCTTCACGGCGTTGCTGCCTGCGATGGCGGATCGGTGGAGCGGCGGCGATCTCGTGGGCGTGCGAGACCGGTTCTCGCTCGGTCTTCGGGACACCGTGGTCGTCATCGTTCCGGCGGCGTTCGCCTTCCTCGTGCTCGCTGAGCCGATCGTGTCCCTACTGCTCGAGCACGGGCAAGCGAACCTCGAAGACGCCAGGCTGATCGCGCGCACCCTGCAAGGATTCGCCGTGGGACTGCCCTTCTTCTCGGCGTTCCAGCTGATCACGCGCACCTTCTACGCGACCCAGGACAGCCGAACTCCGGCATTCGTGAACGTCGGCGCCGCGATCGTGACGGTCGCGGTCGACGTGGTGCTCGTGCGCGCGATCGGGTGGGACGTGCCCGGCCTCGCGCTCGGTCACGCGGTGTCCTACGTGTTCGCGACCGTGGTCGGCCTGGTCGTGCTCAGGACCAAGATCTCGTCCATCGATGGAGCCCGTATCTGGCGCACGATCGCGCGAGCGGTGCCGGCCGCGGCGGCGACTGCGCTCGCGGCGTGGCTCGTCGCAACAGGCAGCGCTTCGCTGGTCGATGGGGCGTCCGTGCTCGGACGGCTCGTGCAGGTCGGCCTCGCCGTCGTCGCGGGCGTCGGCGTGTATCTCGCCGCGGCCCTCATGTTGGGGATCGAGGAGGTCGATGATGTGATGAGCGCGGTGCGCAGGAGGTTCAGCGGATGAGCAGCACGCAGCGCCACATCGACACCGGACTCGCCGCGCAGGCGGGCCTGATCGGCAAGGCGGCCATGCTCTGGCTGCTGATCGTCGCCGTGCTCGGCGTCGGGGTTGTCGACGCCGTGTCGATCGCCCGAGCGACGCTGCACCTCTCGTCGGTTGCGACCGAAGCCGCGAGCGACGGCGCAGCCGCCTTCCAGACGCAGGGCCGGAGCGTGCTGAAGACCTGCGAAACCGTCGCGGCGAGCGTCGAGGCCCAAGATCCGAAGCTCAAGCTCGGGAAGAACGCGTGTGCTGTCGACAGCGCGACGGGGCGGGTGACCGTCACCCTTCGCACGACGGCGAACACGCTCCTCGCGGGACGCTTCGGCCCGACCGCCGAATACACCGAAGTGGTCGTTCGCGAGACCAACGGCAGATCGAACGTGTAGCGTTCGAGGGCGTGAGCGACGCCGAGCGCGACGAAGACCTCGTCCGTCGCTTCCGGGCGGGTGAGCCCGACGCTTTCACCGACCTCGTACGGCGACACCAGCAGCGCGTCTATTCGCTGTGCCTCCGCGTGCTCGGCGACGCCGACGCCGCAGCCGACGTCGCGCAGGACACGTTCATCGCGGTGTTGCGCAAGCTCGACAGCTTCCGAGGGGACGCCGCGTTCACGACCTGGCTGCATCGCGTCGCGCTGAACGCCTGCTACGACGAGCTCCGCAAGAAGCGGCGTCGACCGATGCTGCACATCGCTGCCGATGACGGCACCCAGCGCGAGCCCGGACCGCCGGTGCTCGACCATGCCGACGAGGTCGCCGGTACGCGGGACGTCGCGGCCGCGCTGGCCACCATCCCCGAGGAGTTCCGCGTGGCGCTGGTGCTGGCCGACGTGCAGGACATGGCCTACGACCGCATCGCGCACGTGCTCGACGTGCCGATCGGCACCGTAAAGTCCCGGGTGCATCGCGGACGTCTCGCGCTGGCCGCCGCGATGGGCATCGACCTCGCGACTGGGGAACCCCCGGCTCGCTCGAGACCGTCGGAGCAAGAACCGTGACCCACCCCGTCGATCGACTCGCGCCCTTCGTCGACGGTGCGCTCGACCCCAGCGACCGCGCCGTTGTCGACGAGCATCTGCGCTCGTGCGCGCGCTGTCGGCATGAGGTGGCAGTGGCGAGGGCCGCCCGGGAAGCCCTCCGGGCTCTGCCCGCCCCCGAGGCTCCCGACATCGCGGCCCAGTTCTCCCCCGACCGCGTCGCCGAGCTGGCCGAGCCAACTCCGGTGGCGCGCTCGCGCTGGTCCAAGGCCGCGCCACTCCTCGCGGCGGCCGCCGTCGTGGCGCTCGTGGCGCTGGCGATTCCCCGGCTCGGGGGCTCATCCGGCGACACCGGGGTTACCGCTGCCGACGCCGCGGCAGGTGCGGACGGTGCCCGGTCCGACATCCCCCTCCGACTCGAGCTCGACGGAACCGACTACGACAGCGCCTCGTTGGAGGATGCGGCGGCCTCGTTCGCGGCGACGCAGACCGGTCAGGCGGCCGGCGAGAGTGCGGATGGCATCAGCGCCGAGGATCAAGGAGCGCCGGCGGGCGAAGCCTCGGCGGTTGCGGCACCCGATCAGCTCCGCATCGCCGGCCCGCAGCGCTCGGCGCGAGCGGTGCGATGTCTCGAGCGGGCGTTCCCGGGGTTCCCGGGCGAGATCGTGCGGATCGGCCAAGCGCGGTTCGAGGGCACCCCGGCATTCCTCGGCTACGTCATCGAGGGCCCTGGCGCCGGCACGCCGGCCGACACCGCATCGATCTGGGTGGCGGCGGTCGAGGACTGCTCGATCCTGTCCTACTCGTCAGCCAGCCTGTAGCACCTCCTTCGGTCGAGCGGGCATGTACGGGAATGCTCCAGCGTTCCTGGCTGTGGGAGGATTCTTGCTCATGGCAGACGAACACAAGGTGATCGTGATCGGTTCGGGGCCGGCCGGCTACACGGCCGCCCTCTACGCGGCGCGCGCGAACCTGGCCCCGCTGGTGCTCAAGGGGCTCGACGCCGGAGGGCAACTCATGCTCACCACCGACGTGGAGAACTACCCGGGGTTCCCCGACGGTCTGTTGGGGCCCGAGCTGATGGAGCGGTTCGAGAAACAGGCCGCCCGGTTCGGCGCGGAGATCCTGCCGGTTCACGTGACCGACGTCGATCTTTCGAGCCGGCCGTTCACGGTCAAGGCCGGCGACCAGACGTGGAGCGCCCAGACCGTGATCATCTCGACCGGCGCCAGCGCACGCTGGCTCGGCGTGCCGGGCGAGGAGCAGCTCCGCGGCCGAGGCGTGAGCGCCTGCGCCACGTGCGACGGGTTCTTCTTCCGCGATCGCGAGCTGGTGGTCGTCGGCGGCGGCGACTCCGCGATGGAAGAGGCGACCTTCCTCACGAAGTTCGCATCGAAGGTCTCGATCGTGCACCGTCGCGACGAGTTCCGCGCCTCGAAGATCATGCAGGAGCGCGTGCTCGCCAATCCGAAGATCGAGGTCGTCTGGAACACGACCGTCTCCGAGATCCTCGGCGAGGGGGCGGTCACCGGTGTTCGCCTCACCGACACCGTCACGGGCGAGGAGCGCGAGATGGCCACGGACGGCGTGTTCATGGCGATCGGGCACGACCCCAATACCGCCCTGTTCGCGGGACAGGTCGATCTCGACGAGAACGGCTACGTGCTCGTGGCCGAACCACGTACCGATACGAGCGTGCCCGGCGTGTACGCGGCCGGAGATGTCACCGACACGATCTACAAGCAGGCCGTCACGGCTGCCGGTCAAGGCTGCAAGGCCGCGATCGACGCCGAGCGGTTCTTGGAGGAGATGGCGCACACAGGCGCCTGACGTACCGATCGAACGAGGAGCGAACGACGATGGCGAACGTGAACAGTGTGACCGACGAGAGCTTCCAGACATCGGTCTTGGACTCCCAGACCCCCGTGCTCGTGGACTTCTGGGCCGACTGGTGCGTGCCCTGCCACATGGTCTCCCCGGTCGTCGAGGAGATCGGCCAAGACAAGGGCGAGGCGCTCACGGTCATGAAGCTCAACATCGACGAGAACCCACAAGCCACGCGCACGTACGGCGTGATGAGCATCCCGAGCCTGATCCTGTTCAAGGGCGGTCAGGAAGTCGCGAGGGTGATCGGAGCCAAGCCGAAGGACGCGATCCTGCGCGACATCGAGCCGCATCTCGCCTGAGCGGCATCGCCGGACTCCCCCCGGTTGCCGCTCGGCGCCGGTGGGGGGCAGACTCGACGCGTGCGTATCTACCACCTCGGCGACGAGGGTCCGGGCGTCGCCGACATCCAGGAGCGGCTGGTCGGGCTCGACCTCACGATCGACCCCGATGAGCTCGGTGGGCGTTTCGGCCCCTCGACCGAAGGCGCCGTCCGCGAGTTCCAGGCGCGTCGAAGCCTGCGGGTCGACGGCTTGGTCGGGCCCGACACCTGGGGTCAGCTCGTGGAGGCCGGCTACCGCCTCGGCGACCGCACGCTGTATCTCCATGCCCCCTTCTTCCGCGGCGACGACGTGCGTGAGTTGCAGCGCAAACTGAATGCGTTGGGCTTCGACGCCGGCCGCGAGGACGGCATGTTCGGGAGCAACACCGAAACCGCCATGCGCGAGTTCCAACGCAACGTGGGCGAGGAGCCGGACGGGATCGTGGGACTGCACGCGATCGCAACGCTTCAGCGCATGCGTCCGCTCGAATCGGGCCCCGGCAGAGCACTGGTGCGCGAGGCCGAGGAACTGCGGACGACCCGGGCATCGATCGAGGGACAGGTGCTCGCGATCGACCCAGGCGATCCGGGCGAGCGAGGCAGCGGCTGCACCTACTCGATCGCTGAGACCCTGCACGACGAGCTCGCGGCGATGGGCGCGAAGCCGACGTTGCTGCGAGCTCGAGATGAGCCGCTCGGTCCGACCGAACGCGCCCGCGAGGCCAACGCGATCGGGGCAAGCATGACGGTCTCGATCGAGCTCGCGACCGGACCGCCCAGTGCTTCGGGTCCGACCGTGTCGTACTTCGGCAGCGATCGCACGCATTCGCCTGCCGGCATGCTGCTCGCCGAGCTGATCCTCGAAGAGGTCGAGGCCGCGCTCGGCACGCGCGGGCGTCTGCTCGCGCTGTCGATCACGATGCTCCGGGAAACGCGCATGCCTGCCGTGCAGGTCGAGCCGGCCTTCCTCTCGAACGACCGGGAGGCGGCATCGATCGATGACCCGATGTTCGCCGACAAGGTCGGCCGCGCCGTGGCCGTGGGTATCAGGCGCTTCTTCGCCGACTGACCAGCCGTAGGAAGACGCCGAGCGCGAGACCGGCGAGCGATGCCCGCATCGCTCGCTCCGGCTCGGTCAGGTGACGACCGTGCGCGTCGGGCCGCGCCGAGGGTGCTCCGGCCGACGGCGTCGCGGGAGGGTTCGACATCGCGGCTATGCTACGCGCCCATGCGGTTCTGCCTGATGCTCGAAGGCCAGGAAGGCGTCACGTGGCCCGACTGGCTGGGCGCGGCCCGCGCCGCCGAGCGGCTCGGCTTCGAGGCGATCTTCACCTCCGACCACTACCTCTCGGTGATGCGCCATCGCGCTCGCGACCGCGGGTCCTCGGATGCGTGGACGATGCTCTCCGCGCTCGCCGCCTCGACCGAGACGATCCGGCTCGGCACGATGGTCTCCCCCGTGACCTTTCGGCTTCCGGCCGTCCTCGCGAAGGCCGCGGTCACGGTCGATCGCGTGAGCGACGGGCGGGTCGAGATCGGTATGGGGGCCGGCTGGTGGGAAGAGGAACATCGGACTCATGGATTCGGGTTCCCCGAGGTCGCCACGCGGTTCGACATGCTGGCAGAGCAGCTCGAGATCGTGCACGGCCTCCTGACCGACGACCGCTTTTCGTTCCACGGCAAGCACTATCAACTCGAGGACGTGGCGTTCGCTCCGAAGGGGATCCAGCACCCGCACCCCCCGATCGTGGTGGGGGGCAACGGTGGTCCGCGCGTCGCCGAGCTCGTGTCGCGCTGGGCCGACGAGTTCAACACGGTGGGGCCCTCCCCCGACCAGGCCCGCGAACGCTTCGGGGGCGTGCGAGATCGCCTCGACGCAGACGGACGTTCACAGGACACGCTTACGACCTCGGTCATGACGTGGTGCTACGTCGGAGAAACCGAAGCCGACGCGATGCGGGTGATCGAAGCGGCGAGGCGACGCGCGATGCGAGTGGCGAGGTTCGAGGACGAGCTCGACGAGCTGCGCGCCCATTGCGTCGTGGGCTCGGCCGACCAAGCCGTCGAGCGGCTCAACCAGTATGCGGAAGCGGGGGTGCAGCGCATCATGCTCAACCATGAGTTGTTCGACGACCTCGAGATGCTCGACGTGCTCGCCGAGCGCGTCTTCCCACACGTGGACGGCGCGTCGTGAGCCCCTTGCCGATGCCGGCGCTCGACGAGGGAGCCGCGTACGAGGGCGACGAAGCGGAGGTCCTCACGGGATTCCTCGACTACCTACGTGCAGTGATGCTCCGGAAGGTCGCCGACCTCGACGACGACGGTCTGCGGCAGGTGATGACACCGAGCGGGCTCACGTTGCTCGGCATGCTCAAGCACCTCGCCTACGTCGAGCGGTACTGGTTCCGAAGCGTGTTCGACGGCGAGGACGTTCCGTTCCCCTGGACCGACGAGGACCCCGACGCGGACTGGCGTGTCGAGCCCGGCGAGAGTGCCGAACAGATCGCCGCGCTGTACCGCGACGAGTGCGAACGAGCGCGTGCGATCGTCGCTGCAGCTTCGCTCGGCGACACCGTGACGAGCCCGCGGGGGCGCACGATGTCGTTGCGATGGATCCTCGTGCACATGATCGAAGAGACGGCACGCCACCTCGGCCACGCTGACATCATGCGCGAGGCGATCGACGGCTCGACGGGGGACTAGCGGTGACCGACGGATCGCGGGTCGTGGTGATCACAGGGGGCGCGGGCGGCATGGGTCGCGCGATCGCGGAGCGGTTCGCCGGCGCCGGCTCGACCGTGGTGCTGGCCGACCTCAGGCCGAGCGCGCTCGATGATGCGGTTCGCGACGTCACCGGAGTCGACACGATCGCCGCCGACGTCACGTCGGTCGACGACTGTGAGCGCATCGTCGCGACCACCCTCGAGCGCCACGGCCGCATCGACGTGCTCGTGACCGCTGCCGGCGTGTGGGTCGAGGGCCCCAGTGTCGAGATGACCGAGGCGCAATGGGACCGGACGATCGACGTGAACCTCAAGGGAACGTTCTTCGCGTGCAGATCGGCGATCCCGGCCCTCGTCGCCAGCCGGGGATGCATCGTGGCGATCTCCAGCGACTACGGACTCGTCGGGGGGCCGGGAGCGGCGATCTACTGCGCGTCGAAGTTCGGCGTGAACGGCCTCGTCCGGTCTCTCGCCCTCGAGCTGGCGCCGCAAGGGGTTCGGGCCAATAGCGTGTGCCCCGCCGACGTCGACACACCGATGCTTGCCGGTCAGGCGCGCGACTTCGGAAACGGCGACGAGGCCGGGTACCTCGCGAACCTGCTGGCGACCCTCCCCCAGGGTGAGCGCGCGCGGTTCATCCGTCCCGACGAGGTGGCGTCGCTGGTGGCCTTCCTCGCCTCGGACGAGGCAACGCCGATCACCGGGCTCTGCGTGCCGATCGAATGGGGCGTCACCGCCGGCTACTGAGCCGGCGCGCGCCCCCACGCGGAGACTCCTCCAAGGTCACGGGGCGCTCGCAGGCCGATGCTAGCCTTGGGGTCTTCCCATGGCCGAGCTCTCCATCGATCGATTCGTCGACCTGTACGCCCATCGCACCTCGGGCATGTCCGCGTCAGAGGTGCGCGCGCTGTTCGCGGTGGCCGCTCGCCCTGAGGTGGTCTCGCTCGCGGGCGGCATGCCGTTCGTCGAGGCCCTGCCCACGGGCGACATCCTCGACGTGGTGCAGGAGGTGGTCGACCAGCAAGGGGCGATGTCGCTGCAGTACGGAGGCGGGCAGGGTCACCTCGGTTTGCGGGAGCGATTGGCCGGCCTGATGGCGGCCGAAGGCGTGATCGGCGACCCGGACGACATGGTGATCACGACCGGCGCCCAGCAGGCCCTCGACCTGATCGGCAAGATCTTCATCGACCCCGGCGATCTGATCGCCGTCGAGGCTCCCGCATACGTCGGGGCGCTCACGGCCTTCGGTGCCTACGAGCCGCGATACCTGCAGATCGAGATCGACGACGACGGCATGGTCGTCGATCACCTTCAAGAGGCGTTCGTGCGCGGCGAGCGCCCCAAGTTCGTCTACACCTGCCCAAACTTCGGGAATCCAGGAGGTGTGACATTATCATACGCGCGCCGTCGGCAACTCGTCTCGCTCTGCCGCGAGGCCGGCGTTCCGATCGTCGAGGACAACCCATACGGCATGCTCAGGTTCGAAGGCGAGGCGCTGCCGGCGCTTCGAACCCTCGACCCCGACAACGTGCTCTACCTCGGCACGGTCTCGAAGGTCTTCTCCCCCGGCGTGCGGGTGGGGTGGGCCCTCGCCGAGCAATCGGTGGTGCAACGCCTCGTGCTCGCCAAGGAAGCATCGGATCTCTGCGGCTCGTCGTTCACGATGCTGATGACCGAGCGCTACTTCTCCGACGAGGCGCGCTGGCGCGGAAACCTCGCGACCATGACCGAGCTCTACCGGTCGAGGCGCGACGCGATGCTCGGCGCGATCAACGAGCACTTCCCAGACGGCGCGATGTGGACCCACCCCGCGGGAGGGTTCTACGTGTGGGTCACCCTGCCGGAGTGGTTCGACACTCGCGCGATGCTCGCGGCCGCCGTCGAACGTCGCGTGGCATACGTACCCGGCACGGCGTTCTATCCCGACGGGCGCGGAGGCAACCGGATGCGGCTCGCCTTCTGCTACCCGCCGGAGGAACGCATCCGCGAGGGGGTCGCCCGGCTCGGCGACCTGCTCGAGGATGAGCAGGTCCTGTACCGGAGCTTGCATCCATGAAAGTCGCCGTGCTCGCCGGCGGGCGGACCCCCGAACGCGACGTGTCCCTGCGCAGCGGGCACCGCGTGCTCGTCGCGATGCACGAGCTCGGCCACGACGCCATGTTGATCGATCCTGCCGAGACACCGCTGGCCGAAACCCTGCAGGAACGCTCCCCCGACCTGTGCTACCTGACCCTGCACGGCAAGGATGGTGAGGACGGCACGGTGCAACGCCTGCTCGACCTGCTGGACATCGCCTACACCGGTACCTCCGCGTTCGATTGCGAGATCGCGTTCGACAAGTTGCTCGCCAAGGATGCCCTCGACCGAGCCGGCGTTCGCACGCCGGCGTGGGCCCCGATCGAGGACGCGGCCCTGCGCGATCTGGGCGGCGGGGCGGCGCTCAGCCGGGCGGTCGAACGGGTCGGGTCGCCGAGCGTCGTGAAACCCTCGAGGAGTGGATCGGCCTTGGGCGTGAGCACGGTCGCGCGCGAAGCCGACCTGGCGGCTGCCGTGATGGCCGCCTTGTCATTCAGCGGGGGAGTCGTGGTCGAAGCCGCGATCACCGGCACCGAGGTTGCCGTCGGCATCATCGGCACGCCGGGCGAGGTGCTCCCCGCGGTGGAGATCGTCCCCAAGGGTGGCACCTACGACTACGCGGCGCGATACACGGCCGGGGCCACGGAGTACTTCGCTCCCGCCCGCCTCGCGGACGACGTGGCGGGCGCCTGCGCCGACGCCGCGATGGCCGCCTGGACCGCTCTGCACCTTCGCGACGTCACGAGGGTGGATATGATCGTCGATGGCGCCGGCG
>Ga0224505_10001804_pt1 | contig 13124 bp, 12 predicted proteins | sample SF_Jan12_sed_USG_FD_169102 | JGI IMG/M metagenome (GOLD analysis project Ga0224505, IMG submission 169102) | Sediment microbial communities from San Francisco Bay, California, United States - SF_Jan12_sed_USGS_4_1 | ecosystem: Environmental > Aquatic > Marine > Sediment | place: USA: California...
GCGGCGGTCGCCGGGCGCGACCACGCCGTCGACCTGCTGCACGAGTCGGACGTGCTCGTCGGGACCGGGGGGGCCGACCCCCACGTCTGGCTCGACCCCGTGCGCTTCGCCGCGATCGCACGGCGCATCGGCACCGCGCTTCGCTCGCCGGAGGGCGCCGACCGGCTGGCCACGCGGCTCGAGGGTCTCGACCGCGAGCTACGAGCGGGGCTCGCCGACTGCGCGCGCCGGGAGATCGTGACCGCACACGCGGCCTTCGGCTACCTCGCCGGCCGGTACGAGCTCACGGAGGTCGCCCTCACGGGGCTCGCCCCGGAGGCGGAGCCGCCCGCGCGCGAGCTCGAAGCGCTCGTCGACGAGGTGCGGCGCACTGGCGCGACGACGGTGTTCGTCGAGCCGCTGGTGGCGCCGGGCCTCGCGCGGACGATCGCCCGTGAGGCGGGTGTCGCGGCCGCGGTGCTCGACCCGCTCGAGGGGCTCGGGCACGCCGAGCTCGGCCGGGGCGCCGACTACTTCTCGGTGATGCGCTCGAATCTCACGGCGCTCCGGCGGGCGCTGGGCTGCCGATGACCATGGTCGCGGCGATCGAGCTGGAGCACGTGTCCTTCGCGTACCGGCCCGGCGTGCCGGTGCTCGCAGACGTCACGCTGCGGGTGTCCGAGGGCGAGTTCCTCGCCGTGGCGGGACCGAACGGGGGCGGCAAGACCACCCTGCTCCGCCTCGTTCTCGGACTGGAGCGGGCGTCGGTGGGTGAGGTTCGCGTCTTCGGGCGTCCAGCCGGGCGGCGCGACCGCTCCCGAAGGATCGGCTACCTGCCACAGCGGGCAGGCGCCGGCGGCGAGGCCCCCGTCACCGTCCGCGAGCTCGTCTCGGCCGGCCGGCTTGCTCCCAGCGGCATCTTCGGGCCGTTGCGACGCGCCGATCGCGAGGTCGTCGACTCCGCGATCGCCCGCGTCGGCCTCGCCGATCGTGCGACCGCTCCCCTGCGGACGCTCTCGGGGGGCCTCCGCCAGCGCGCGTTCATCGCCAAGGCGCTGGCGTGCGAGCCGTCGCTGCTCGTGCTCGACGAGCCGACGACGGGCGTCGACGCCGAGTCGCAGGAGTCGCTGGCCGTGCTGCTGGAGCGGCTGCGGCGCGACCTCGGGGTGACCATCCTGTACGTGTCCCATGAGTTCGGTGCCGTCGAGCACGTCGTCGAGCGGCTCGTGCTCGTCCGCGGCGGGATCGTCTTCGACGGCCCACCGGCAGACCTGCCGGCGGTCTGGCACGACCCGTCCCACGACCACGCGCAGGGCCATTGATGCTGCGGCTGGAGTTCATGCGGCTCGCCTTCGCCGCCGGCGCGGTGGTCGGCGTCCTGGCGCCGGCGGTGGGCTTCTTCCTCGTCGAGCGGCGGCAGTCGCTGATCGGGGACGGGCTCGGCCACGTCGCGTTCGCGGGTGTCGCCGCCGGCGTCCTGCTCGACGTGTCGCCCGTGGCCGTGGCGCTGGTGTTCGCGGTGGTCGGCGCCGTGGCGGTGGAGCTGCTTCGCACCAAAGGAGGCACGGTAGGAGACCAGGCGCTCGCGCTCGTCTTCTACGTCGGCCTCGCCCTCGGCGTCGTGCTCGTCTCGTCGGCCGGCGCGCTGAACGTCAACCTCTTCCAGTACCTCTTCGGCTCGATCCTGACCGTCACCTGGTCCGACGTCTGGCTCGTGCTCGCGCTCGGCCTGGCCGCGATCGCGACGCTCGGCGTGCTCTACCGCGGGCTGGTCGGGTCGGTCGTGGACGAGGAGGGCAGCAGGGTCGCCGGCGTGGCCGTGGACACGCTGAACATGGTGGTCGCCGTGCTCGCGGCGCTCACGGTTGCGCTCGCGATGCGGATCGTCGGCCTCCTCCTGGTCGCCGCGCTGATGGTGCTGCCGGTGACGGCGGCCGGCCGCGTCGCGTGGAGCCTCCGCTCGACGCTCGGGATCGCCGTGGGGATCGGGGTCGGGTCGGTGCTCGTCGGCCTCACGATCGCGTACTACGCGGACCTGGCGCCCGGGGGGACGATCGTGCTGGCGGCGGGCTTGGCCTACCCGGTGTGCGCGATCCTCGGCGGTGCCCGCCGCTGATCAGGCGGCGGCTGCCACGGCCCCGGCCCCCGGCTCGTGACAGTCGCGGCAGCGCGCCTCGTACTGCTCCGCTGCGCCGACCACGATCGTGTCCCCCGAGTACGGCGCCGGCCGTCCGTCGACGAGCCGCTGCGTCGTCGTCGCCGGCCCGCCGCAGCGGTGGCAGACGGCCTGCAGCTTGTCGACGAACTCGGCTCGGGCGAGCAGCTCGGGCACCGGCCCGAAGGGCAGGCGGCGGAAGTCCTGGTCGAGGCCCGAGCAGATCACCCGGGCGCCTCCGTCAGCGAGCTCGAGCGCGGCGTGGACGACCTCCTGCTCGAAGAACTGCACCTCGTCGATGCCCACCACGTCGTGGCTGCGCGCGCGAGCGACGACCTCCGCATAGCCGTCGACCGGCACGGCGGACATGCGCACGCCGGCATGGCTGACGACGTCCGCGACGTCATAGCGGGAGTCGATCCGCGGCTTGAACAGGATCACGCGCTGCCCGGCGATCTCGGCGCGGCGCAGGCGGCGGATCATCTCCTCGCTCTTGCCGCTGAACATCGGGCCGCAGACGACCTCGAGCCAGCCGCCACGCTGCGGGGGAACGCGGATCACGGGCCGGATCCTACGGAGCCGACCGGTCGGAGTCACGGAGGCCGCCAGAGCACGCGAAGCGCCTCGCCCTCGGGGTCGACGTCGTGCCGACGCCGAGGGCGGCAGGACGGTCCCGCAGCTCGGCGGCGCGGTCGAGCTCACGCAGGATTGCGTGCTCGACGGGGATGTCTCGCCCGAGACGGCGGGCTCGCCCGCCCGCGCGGCCGTCGACACGCGGGCGCGAGCCAGGATCGAAAGCGCCGCCCGACAGGCCGCCGACCCCGAGGCGGGACGCTGCTATGCTTCTCGTCCGCCGGGGCGGCGTAGCTCAGTTGGTTAGAGCAGCGGAATCATAATCCGCGTGTCGTAGGTTCGAGTCCTACCGCCGCTACCTCCCGCCGCGTATCCGTACCCACGAGAGAAGCTGAGAGATGGCCACCGGAGTCAGAGTCGCGATCACGCTCGCCTGCACCGAGTGCAAGCGGCGGAACTACCAGACGCAGAAGTCCAAGCGGAACTCGCCGGATCGCGTGGAGTTCAGCAAGTACTGCCGCTGGTGCGGCAGGCACACCCCGCACCGCGAGACCCGTTAGCGCGGAAGGAGCACCTGGCGATGGCAGGCGAGACCAGACGGCAGCGTCGCGACGCGCGGCGCTCGGCGGGAGGCGCGAAGCGCGAGCCCGCCCGCGAGCCGGTCGAGACCGGCGGTGGCCCGGCGGCCGCGGCGGCGGCACCGCATGTCCAGGCGCCGCGCCGAGGCGGCTTCCTCCGCGAGTCCGTCGGTGAGCTCAAGAAGGTCGAGTGGCCGAACCGGCCGCAGGTGATCCAGGGGACGATCGTCGTGCTGATCGCGTGCGCCATCGTCGGTGCGTATCTCTGGGGGGTCGACCAGGTGCTCCGTCCGTTCGTCCGCGACGTGCTTCTCGGCCAGTAGGAGATCGCAGATGTTCCAGTGGTACGTCGTCAACACCTACTCGGGGCACGAGAACAAGGTCAAGCAGAACCTCGAGCACCGGATCCTCTCCATGGGGCAGCAGCACCGCTTCCGCCGGGTGGTCGTGCCCACGGAGCAGGTGATCGAGACCAAGGACGGGCAGAAGGTCCAGATCGAGAAGCGCGTGCTCCCCGGCTACGTGCTGGTGAACATGGACCTGAGCGACGAGGCGTGGACGGTCGTCAAGGGCACGCCCGGCGTGACCGCCTTCGTCGGCGCCGGCGCCAAGCCGGTGCCGCTCGCACAGGGCGAGGTCGACCGCATCCTGCAACACGGCGGCGCTGCGGGCGCGCCCGCTCCGAAGTCCCAGGTCGAGTTCACGCTCGGTGAGTCCGTCAAGGTGACGTCGGGCCCGCTCTCCGACTTCGACGGCGAGATCGTCGACGTCAACGCGGACCAGCAGAAGCTGAAGGTGCTCGTGGACATCTTCGAGCGCCAGGTACCGGTCGAGCTCGGCTTCGACCAGGTGAAGAAGATCGACTGACCCGCACCACGACAAGACGGGAGGAGGGGCGGGCAGCCCCGCATGCACTCACGCACATGGCGAAGAAGGTCCTCACACTCATCAAGCTCCAGATCCCGGGCGGGCAGGCGAACCCTGCGCCGCCGGTCGGGCCTGCGCTGGGCCAGCACGGGGTCAACATCGTCGAGTTCACCAAGGCGTTCAACGCGCAGACCGCGCACGAGAACGGCCGTATCATCCCCGTGGAGATCACGGTCTTCGAGGACCGCTCCTTCACGTTCATCACCAAGACGCCCCCGGCCGCCGTGCTGATCAAGGAGGCGCTCGGGATCGAGTCCGGCTCCGGCGAGCCCAACCGCGAGAAGGTGGGCAGGCTGACGAAGGCGCAGCTGCGCTCGATCGCGGAGACCAAGATGCCCGACCTCAACGCGAACGACGTCGAGGCGGCGATGCTCGTGATCGCCGGGACGGCCCGCTCGATGGGCGTGGAGGTGGAGGGATGACCGTCGTGGGCGAATCGCCGGCCGGCCGCGGCGGCGGCTGCTTCCGGGGGTGCCCTGCGGGGCAGACGGGCCTGGAGGTGGAGCGCTGATGGCCGCGCACGGAAAGCGGTACAGGGCGGCGCGGGCGACGATCGACCGTGAGCGGCTCTACACCCCGGCCGAGGCGGTGCGGGCGCTCAAGGCCTTCGAGGGCGCGAAGTTCGACGAGACGGTCGAGGTGCACTTCCGGCTCGGCCTCAACGTCCGCCACGCCGACGAGCAGCTGCGCGGCACGCTGATGCTGCCGCACGGCATCGGCAGGGCGGTGCGCGTGGCCGTGTTCGCCGAGGGCGAGAAGGCGCGCGAGGCCGAGGAGGCGGGCGCAGACGTCGTCGGGTCCGCCGACCTCGCGACGCGCATCGAGGGTGGGTTCCTCGAGTTCGACGTCGCGATCGCCACGCCGGATCAGATGGGCAACGTGGGCAAGCTGGGCCGGGTGCTCGGCCCCCGCGGCCTGATGCCGAACCCGAAGACGGGGACGGTGACCTTCGACGTCGGCAAGGCAGTCACCGACGCGAAGGCGGGCAAGCTCGAGTACCGCACCGACCGTGGCGCCAACGTGCACCTGCCGATCGGCAAGAAGAGCTTCGACGAGCGCCAGCTGCTCGAGAACTACGCCACGCTGCTCGACGAGATCGTGCGTGCCAAGCCGGCCGCGGCGAAGGGGCGCTACATCAAGGGCATCACCCTGACGACAACGATGGGCCCGGGGCTGCACGTCGACCCGACGCGCACCCGCGACCTCGTCGAGGAGCTCGACGCCGCAGAGGAGGCCGTCCCGGCCTAGGTCGCACGGAAGCCAGCCCGTCGCCACAGACAGCCGGCAGCCGGCGCCCGCGGGCGCCCGCAGAGGACCGGCCGAGGCGGCCTCGATCGTCGAGCAGGAGTCGCCTGCCTCTCCTTCGAGCCCGCCCCAGGCGGGCCCGAACGTTCGAGAGGAGGTACGGAGTGCAGAGAACCGAGAAGGAGCGCGTCGTCGGCGAGCTGACGGAGCGGCTGCGGGAGACCGAGTCGCTGCTCGTCGCCGACTACCGCGGCCTGACCAACGCCCAGCTCGCCGAGGTGCGCAGGAGGCTCCGGGAGCACGGGGCGACACTGACGGTCGTCAAGAACTCCCTGACCCGCCGCGCCGCCGAGGCGGCCGGTGCGGAGCAGCTGCTCGCGTTGCTCGAGGGCCCGACGGCGATCGCGTTCGTCGAGTCCGACGGTGACGCCGTCGCCGTCGCCAAGGCGCTCTCCGACACCGCGAGGGAGACGAAGATCCTTGCGCTGCGCGGCGGCGTCTTCGAGGGCAAGCAGCTCGAGGCGTCTGACGTGGAGCGGCTGGCGAAGTTGCCGCCGGTCGACGTCCTGAAGAGCCAGCTCGTCGGAGTGATCATCGCCCCGGTGACCCAGCTCGCCGGCCTGCTGGAGGCCCCGCTGCGCGACCTGGCCGGTCTGATCGACGCCCGGATCGCTCAGCTCGAGGAGCAGGGTGGGGGCGCCGAGGAGCACGTTCAGGAGCCAGTCGCCGACGACACGGCCGACGAGGCCCCGCAGGAGCCGGCGACGGCCGTCGAGCAGCCGTCGGCGCCCGACGCAGAGGCGGAGGCCGGCTCGGAAGCCGAGGCCCGGCCCGACACCGAAGCAGCGGCGGAAGCCCCTTCGGCCGAAGCCGACACCGAGAACGAGACCGAACCCGGAAACGAGGAGGAGTAACAGTGGCAACCGACGTGAAGAACGTCCTCGAGACGCTCGGCGGCATGACCGTGCTCGAGCTCGTCGAGCTGAAGAACGCGATCGAGGAGGAGTGGGGCGTCACCGCCGCAGCTCCCGTCGCCGTCGCCGCCGCCGTGCCGGCCGCTGGGGAAGCGGGCGGAGCCGCGGTGGAGGAGAAGGACTCCTTCGACGTGGTGCTCATCGCCGCGGGCGACAAGAAGATCCAGGTGATCAAGGTCGTGCGCGCGGCGACCGGGCTCGGCCTCAAGGAGGCGAAGGACCTCGTCGACGGCGCCCCCAACGCCGTCAAGGAGGGCCTCAACAAGGACGAGTCCGAGAAGCTGAAGGCGGAGCTCGAGGAGGCCGGCGCCTCCGTCGAGCTCAAGTAACGCGGCGCACCGGTCCAAGCCCGACTCGGGCCCGGTCGCACGGGGGCCGCCGGGAGGCGGCCCCCGTCGACGCTCGCTGCCCACGGGGGGTGGGTCGTCCATGGAGCCGTTCGTGCGCGGACGCGTGCACCCGTTTCGTGGGGGTCGCCTCGAGCGCTGACGACGGTGCTGCTCGCAGTCGCGGCCGTGCCTCCCGGCGGCCCGAGCCGTTCCCGGTGGGGTGGTTCGCACGCCCGTCGGCGGTTCGCGGCCCGTGGGCCTCCCGGCTCGGCGTCGGCCCGTCCCACGCCCTGGGCGCGCGCTCTCCGCTATGGTTCTCGGAGGACTTCTCCACCGCGGCCCGCGGTTGCGGTGGAGTGCGCGCGTCCTGTAGGATCAAAGGTTCCGCCGAGCGCTAGCTCTCACGACCCTGCCTGTCGTTCCCACCGCACGCCCTAAGGGAGGCTGTTCTTGAGCAGCACTGCTGTCGCGCCCCGTGCGCGCAAGACGTTTTCGCGCCTGAAGCACATCCTCGACCTCCCCAACCTGATCGACATCCAGAAGGCCTCCTTCCAGTGGTTCCTGGATGACGGCCTGCGGGAGACGATCGACGACATCTCTCCGATCACGGACTACACCGGAACGCTCGCGGTGGAGTTCGCGGAGTACGAGTTCGGGGAGCCGCAGTTCACGCTGCAGGAGTGCCGGGAGAAGGACCTGACCTACCAGGCGCCGCTGTCCATGGTCGTCCGCTTCGTGAACACGGAGACCGGGGAGATCCGCGAGCAGCGGGTCTTCATGGGCGACTTCCCGATGATGACCGAATACGGCACGTTCATCATCAACGGCACCGAGCGCGTGATCGTCACGCAGCTCGTCCGCTCACCCGGCGCGTACCTGATGGAGCCGAAGGACGCGACCAAGCAGGTCTTCACCGCGAACCTGATGCCCTCCCGCGGCTCGTGGCTCGAGCTCGAGATCGACAAGAAGGGCATCGTCTACGCGCGGATCGACCGGAAGCGAAAGCTCCCGATCACGACGCTGCTCCGGGCGCTGCCCGAGGAGGACCCGACCACCGGCTTCGTGCTCGACACGTCGAGCAACGAGGCGATCCTGGCGCTGTTCGACGAGGCCGGGCGCGTCTACATCCAGAACACGCTCGACAAGGACCCCTCCACCCGCGAGGAGGAGGCCCTGATCGAGGTCTTCAAGAAGCAGCGTCCCGGTGAGCCGCCGACGCTCGACAACGCGCGGAACCTGCTGCGCTCGCTCTTCTTCGATCCGAAGCGCTACGACCTGACGAAGGTCGGCCGCTACAAGCTCAACCACCGGCTCGGCGTCCACGTGCCCGAGGGCACCCGGGTGCTGACGACCGAGGACATCATCGCCCTCGTCCGGCGCCTCGTCAGCCTCCCGGTCAAGCTGGGCGTGCCCGAGGACGCGAAGGACTACGCCGCCGAGGCGGCGGTGCTCGGCCGTGAGCCGATCCGCGGCGAGCTCGACGAGTACGAGGACTTCGGCAACCGGCGGCTCCGCACGACTGGCGAGCTGATCCAGGACGCGTTCCGGGTCGGCCTCTACCGGATGGAGCGTGTCGTTCGCGAGCGGATGACCACCGAGGACGTCGACACGATCACGCCGCAGACGATCATCAACATCAGGCCGGTGGTGGCGGCGCTGAAGGAGTTCTTCGGCTCCTCACAGCTCTCGCAGTTCATGGACCAGACGAACTCGCTCGCCGGGCTCACCCACCGGAGGCGCCTGAGCGCGCTCGGCGCCGGCGGCCTCACGCGCGAGCGCGCGCCGATCGAGGTGCGCGACGTCCATCCCACCCACTACGGGCGCATGTGCCCGATCGAGACCCCGGAGGGGCCGAACATCGGCCTCATCGGCTCGCTCGCGTCGTTCGCGACCGTCAGCGAGTTCGGCTTCATCCAGACGCCGTACCGCGTGGTCGCGCGCGGCAAGGTCACCGACGAGATCGTGTACCTCGACGCCTCGGAGGAGGCGCAGTACACGATCGCGCAGGCCTCCGAGCCCGTCGACGAGAAGACCGGGAAGTTCGAGAACGACCAGGTGCTCTGCCGCTCGCAGGCGGGCGAGGCCGTGATCGCGTCGCCGACCGACGTCGACTACATGGACGTCTCCCCGGCGCAGATCGTGTCGGTGGCGACGGCGCTGATCCCCTTCCTCGAGCACAACGACGCCAACCGCGCGCTGATGGGCGCCAACATGCAGCGGCAGGCGGTGCCGCTGATGATCCCGCAGGCGCCGCTCGTCGGCACCGGCCTCGAGTTCCGCGCCGCCGTGGACACCGGCGACGTCGTGCTCGCCCGGCGCGCCGGCACCGTGATCGACGTCGACGCCGGGAAGATCGTCGTCGAGGGCCGCGGCTCGCGTGACGAGTACGAGCTGACGAAGTTCATGCGCTCCAACCAGGGAACGCTGATCCACCAGAAGCCGGTCGTGAAGCTCGGCGACAAGGTGCATGCCGGCGAGGTGATCGCGGACGGCTCGTCCACGGACGGTGGCGAGCTCGCGCTCGGCGCCAACCTGCTCGTCGCGTTCATGCCGTTCGAGGGCTTCAACTTCGAGGACGCGATCGTGCTCTCGGAGCGGATCGTGAAGGACGACGTGCTCAGCTCGATCCACATCCACGAGTACGAGATCGACGCCCGCTCGACGAAGCTGGGCGACGAGGAGATCACCCGCGACATCCCGAACCGCTCCGAGGAGTCGCTCGCCAACCTCGACGAGCGGGGCGTCGTCCGCCTCGGCGCCGAGGTCGGCTCCGGCGACCTGCTCGTCGGCAAGGTGACGCCGAAGGGCGAGACCGAGCTCACCGCGGAGGAGAAGCTGATCCGCGCCATCTTCAAGGAGAAGGCGCGCGAGGTCCGCGACACCTCGCTCAAGGTGCCGCACGGCGAGGGCGGCAAGGTGATCGGGGTGAAGACGTTCTCGCGCGACGGTGGCGACGACCTGCCGCCGGGGGTGAACGAGCTCGTCCGCGTCTACGTGGCGAAGAAGCGCAAGATCGCCGAGGGCGACAAGCTCGCCGGGCGCCACGGCAACAAGGGCGTGATCTCGAAGATCGTCCCCGAGGAGGACATGCCGTTCCTCGAGGACGGCCGCTCGGTCGACGTCGTGCTCAACCCGCTCGGCGTGCCCAGCCGCATGAACATCGGCCAGATCCTCGAGACGCACCTCGGGTGGGCAGCAGCCCACGGGGTGTTCGAGGACGGCGAGCCCGTGAACCCGCGGGCGCCGATCAACGCGCCGAACCCGCGCGCGGTGGCGACACCCGTGTTCGACGGCGCCACCGAGGAGGACGTGGACGACGCGCTCGTCGCCTGGGCCACCTCGCCCGGGGCCGAGATCGCGATGAAGGTCGACACGAAGCGGGCGGCGGGGCGGCGCTGCTCCGGGAAGGTGCAGCTCTACGACGGCAAGACGGGCGAGCCCTTCGAGCAGAAGGTGACCGTCGGCTACATGTACATCCTCAAGCTGCTGCACCTCGTCGACGACAAGATCCACGCCCGCTCCACGGGGCCCTACTCGCTCGTCACGCAGCAGCCGCTCGGCGGCAAGGCGCAGTTCGGCGGCCAGCGCTTCGGCGAGATGGAGGTGTGGGCGCTCGAGGCGTACGGCGCCGCGTACACCCTCCAGGAGATGCTCACGATCAAGTCCGACGACACGATCGGGCGCGTCAAGGCCTACGAGGCGATCGTCAAGGGCGAGAACATCGCCGAGCCGTCGATCCCCGAGTCGTTCAAGGTGCTGCTCAAGGAGATGCAGTCGCTGGCGCTCGACGTCCACGTGCTCTCCGACGAGGGCCGCGAGGTCGAGGTGCGGGAAGAGGACGACGAGCTGCTCCGCGCCGCGGAGGAGCTCGGCATCGACCTCTCGGCGGCGACGATGCGGGCGGCTGCGGCCGACCCGTCCGCCCAGGAGGTCGAGGAAGGCGCCAGCGAGGGCGCCGACGGCGACCTGCTGGTGGCGAACGACGAGGAGCTCAAGGCGGCCGTCGCCGAGGGCGAGCTGGACGAGCTCGAGGCGGACGCCGCCGAGCTCGACGTCGAGGACTGAGGCAAGGGCGACCGGGAGACCACCCGCGTGACGGGCGACGGACGCGTGAGCGCTCCGCGCCGAAGGAGACAGGGACTTGGCACAGATCGACATCAACGACTTCGACGCGATCAAGATCGGGCTGGCTTCGCCGAAGCAGATCCGTGACTGGTCGATGGGCGAGGTCACGAAGCCCGAGACGATCAACTACCGGACGCTGAAGCCCGAGCGCGACGGGCTCTTCTGCGAGCGCATCTTCGGCCCCACGAAGGACTGGGAGTGCTACTGCGGCAAGTACAAGCGCGTCCGCTACAAGGGGATCATCTGCGAGCGCTGCGGCGTCGAGGTGACGCGCCAGAAGGTGCGGCGCGAGCGGATGGGCCACATCGACCTGGCGGCGCCGGTCTCGCACATCTGGTTCTTCAAGGGCGTCCCGAGCCGCATCGGCTACCTGCTCGACATCGCCCCGCGCGAGCTCGAGAAGGTGCTCTACTTCGCCGCCTCGATCGTGACCGCGGTGGACGAGGAGAAGCGCGCCGCGGACCTCGCCGACCTCGAGGACAAGGTGAGGGGCGAGTCCGAGCAGATCTACCTCGATCGCGACGAGCAGCTGACCCAGCTCGAGGGCCGCCTCAACCGGCGGCGCCAGTACCTGGCGGCCGGCAAGGACCGCGGCTTCGACGAGGACGACGAGTTCTGGGCACGCGGCCTCTCCAACTGGGCGGAGGACCAGGGCCTCTCCTCGCTCGAGGAGGTGCGCGAGCTCGGCGCGGGCCTCTTCAAGGATCTCGCGAAGTCGATCTCGCTCGAGGACGCGAAGAAGATCAGGGACCTCGTCCGCCAGACCGCGACCCGCGACGACCGCCGTCTCGCGCCGCGCGAGGTCGAGACGGTGGCGCTCGCCGCCCAGCAGGTGAACGAGGGCCTCGACCCGCTCCGGGCCGAGATCGAGAGGGAGTCCGGCTCCAAGAAGGGGGCGCTCACGAAGCGCGCCAACCGGATCGTCGAGGCACTGCTCGAGGGCGGCGAGCTCGACGGCGAGGACGCGGAGCTGGTCGCCGCCGTGGACACGAAGAACCTGGAGCGGGCCCGGGAGGTCGGCAGCGGCCTGCTCGGGGACGTGCTCCAGGCGGCCGAGCCCGACGCCTCGCTCGAAGACCTGCGGGAAGTCGTGCAGGACCTCTGCCTCGTCGAGGGCGCCCGCAAGGACGACCTCGACGTGGTCACGCAGTGGGCGTCGAAGGTGCGCGAGATGGCCGCCGACATCGAGACCCGCCGCGACGACGCGCGCGAGGCCGCCGTCGAGGGAGTGCGCAGGCTCGAGGAGACGTGGAAGCTGTTCCGCGAGCTCGAGCCCAAGCTCGTGGTCAACGACGAGCAGATCTTCCGCGAGCTGAAGGACCGCTTCGGGTCGCCGTACGGCTTCGGCGTGTACTTCCGCGGGGGCATGGGGGCGGAGGCGATCCGCGACCTGCTCCGCGACCTCGACCTCGACGCCGAGTCGACGATGCTCCGCGACACGATCAAGACATCGAAGGGGCAGAAGCAGCAGCGGGCGATCAAGCGCCTCAAGGTCGTGAGCGCCTTCATCACCTCCGAGAACAAGCCGGAGTGGATGGTGCTCGAGGCCGTGCCCGTGATCCCGCCAGAGCTGCGGCCGATGGTGCAGCTCGACGGGGGTCGCTTCGCGACCAGCGACCTCAACGACCTCTACCGGCGCGTGATCAACCGCAACAACCGGTTGAAGCGGCTGCTCGACCTCGGCGCGCCCGAGATCATCGTCAACAACGAGAAGCGGATGCTCCAGGAGGCCGTCGACGCGCTGTTCGACAACGGACGCCGCGGGCGGGCCGTGACCGGCCCCGGCAACCGGCCGCTGAAGTCGCTCTCGGACATGCTCAAGGGGAAGCAGGGGCGGTTCCGCCAGAACCTGCTCGGCAAGCGCGTCGACTACTCGGGCCGCTCCGTGATCGTCGCCGGCCCGCAGCTCAAGCTGCACCAGTGCGGGCTGCCGAAGCTGATGGCGCTGGAGCTCTTCAAGCCCTTCATCATGAGCCGGCTCGTCGAGCGCAAGTCCGTGCAGAACATCAAGGCCGCGAAGAAGATGGTCGACTCGATGATCCCCGAGGTGTGGGACGTGCTCGAGGAGGTGATCGCGGAGCATCCGGTGCTGCTCAACCGCGCGCCGACGCTGCACCGCCTCGGCATCCAGGCGTTCGAGCCGGTGCTCGTCGAGGGCAAGGCGATCCAGGTGCACCCGCTCGTCTGCCACGCCTTCAACGCCGACTTCGACGGCGACCAGATGGCGGTGCACGTGCCG
>Ga0224505_10001805_pt1 | contig 13123 bp, 12 predicted proteins | sample SF_Jan12_sed_USG_FD_169102 | JGI IMG/M metagenome (GOLD analysis project Ga0224505, IMG submission 169102) | Sediment microbial communities from San Francisco Bay, California, United States - SF_Jan12_sed_USGS_4_1 | ecosystem: Environmental > Aquatic > Marine > Sediment | place: USA: California...
CCTCGTCGCTGCCGGAGGACGTGAAGCAGCGGTTGCTGGCGTTGGGCGACCAGCGGCTCACGGCCGATGGCGTGCTCGTGATCAAGGCCCAGGAACACCGCAGCCTGCCGATGAACCGCGCCGCGGCGCTGGCGCGCCTGCAGGCCTTGGTCGACGCGGTGGCCGACCCGCCGCGGCCGCGCCGCCCGACCCGGCCGACCTTGGCGTCCAAGCGCCGCCGGCTGCAGGGCAAGGCGGTGCGCAGCGAGGTCAAGTCGCTGCGCGGCAAGGTGCGCGGCGAGCCGTAGCCACCGTAGACTGGGTTGCATGGCCAAGGACAAGTCCGTCTACAACTGCAGCGAGTGCGGCGGCAGCACGCCCCGGTGGATGGGCCAGTGCCCGCACTGCAAGGCCTGGAACACGCTGGTCGAGAGCGTGGCCGACACGCCGGGCCGGCACCGCTTCCAGTCGCTGGTGAAGGCGCAGCCGGTGGCCACGCTGGCGGACATCGAGGCCTCGGACGTGGACCGCGCGCCCACCGGCGTCGGCGAGCTCGACCGCGTGCTCGGCGGCGGCCTGGTCGCCGGCGGCGTGGTGCTGATCGGCGGCGACCCGGGCATCGGCAAGAGCACGCTGCTGTTGCAGGCGCTGGACGCGCTGTCGCGCAGCGTCAAGACGCTGTACGTCACGGGCGAGGAAAGCGGCGCGCAGGTGGCGCTGCGGGCGCGTCGGCTGGGGCTGGACGGCTCGGCGGTGCGCGTGCTGGCCGAGATCCAACTGGAGAAGATCCAGACCGCGATCGAGACCGAGCAGCCCGCGGTCTGCGTCATCGACTCGATCCAGACCGTGTACTCCGACCAGCTGACGTCGGCGCCCGGCTCGGTGGCGCAGGTGCGCGAGTGCGCCGCCCAGCTGACCCGGCTGGCGAAGTCCGGCGGCACCACCATCGTGCTCGTCGGCCACGTGACCAAGGAAGGCGCGTTGGCCGGCCCGCGCGTGCTGGAGCACATCGTCGACACGGTCCTGTACTTCGAAGGCGACACGCACAGCAGCTTCCGCCTCGTGCGAGCGATCAAGAACCGCTTCGGTGCCGTCAACGAGATCGGCGTCTTTGCCATGACCGAACGCGGGCTGAAGGGCGTGGCCAACCCGAGCGCGATCTTCCTGTCGACGCACGGCGACCCGGTGCCGGGCAGCTGCGTGCTCGTCACGCTGGAGGGCACGCGCCCGCTGCTGGTGGAGATCCAGGCGCTGGTCGACAGCGGTGGGCCCAGTCCGCGCCGGCTTTCGGTCGGCCTGGAGCGCGACCGGCTGGCGATGCTGCTGGCGGTGCTGCACCGCCACGCCGGTGTGTCGTGCATGGACCAGGACGTGTTCGTCAACGCGGTCGGGGGCGTCAGGATCTCCGAGCCGGCGGCCGATCTGGCGGTGCTGCTGGCGATCCAGGGCAGCCTGCGCGGCAAGCCGCTGCCGCGCGGCTTCATCGCCTTCGGAGAGGTCGGGCTGGCGGGCGAGATCCGGCCGGCGCCGCGCGGCCAGGAGCGCCTGAAGGAGGCGGCCAAGCTCGGCTTCAGCGTCGCCCTGGTGCCGACCGCCAACGCGCCGAAGAAGCCGATCGAAGGCCTGACGATCCACGCCGTGGACCGCGTCGAGCAGGCAATGGACCGGGTGCGCGAGCTTTGAGGCTGGCCGTCGTCTCCGACATCCATGGCAACCTGCCGGCGCTGCAGGCGGTGGCTGCCGAGATCGCGCACGCCGGCGTGGACGCGGTCTGGAACCTGGGCGACATCGCGTCCGGTCCGCTGTGGCCGGCCGAGACCTGCGCCTGGCTGATGTCCCCGCAGGCGAGCGGCTGGCACACGATCCGGGGCAATCACGAGCGCCAGGTGCTGGCCGCGCGCAGCGGCATGGGCGCCAGCGACGCCTATGCCGCCGACCGGCTGGGCGAGGCCGCGCGCCGCTGGCTGGCCAGGCTGCCGGCCACGGCGCCGTTCGCCGACGGCCGCGGCCTGGCCTGCCATGGGACGCCGACGAGCGGCCTTCGCTACCTGCTGGAGACGGTGACGCCCGACTTTGGCCGCGACGGCTCGCGCGGGGTGCGCAGGGCCAGCGCCAGCGAGGTCGCGGAGCGCGTGGAGGACCCGGGCGGCCCGGTCGACGCGCGCACCGACGTCGTGCTGTGCGGCCACAGCCACCAGCCGCGCGTGCTGCAGGCCCGCGGCTGTCTGCTCGTCAATCCGGGCAGCCTGGGGCTGCCAGCGTTCGACGACACGCACCCGCACTACCAATGCATCGAGACCGGCAGCCCGCATGCGCGCTGGGCGGTGGTCGAGCGAACCGCCGCGGGCTGGCAGGCACAACTGCGCTGCACGGCCTCCGACTGGACGGCGGCGGCGCGGCAGGCGGAGCGTGCCGGGCGGGGTGACTGGGCCGACGCGCTGGCCCCGGGCTTTGTCGGCCGCACCGAGGCCGAGATCCTGCATTGAGACCACTTGCCGGTTGGGGTCTGGCGATTGCAGGCCTCATGGTGGGCGCTTGGCAGCATGGCTGGCGCGGTGTTGCGGTGGCCTTCAGCGCCATCGTGTTGTGGCTGCTGCTGCAGTTCAGCCTGGCGGCACGCGCCTTGCGCGCGGCCGGCCAGCGGCCGGTGGGCCGGGTGGACAGTGCAGTGATGCTGCAGTCGCAGTTGCGCCGAGGCATGCCGCTGCGGCAGGTGCTCCTGCTCGCGCGCAGCCTGGGGCGGCGCGTCGGCGACGACCCCGAGCGTTGGCACTGGGCCGACGCCGGGGGCGCCGAGCTCACGATCGAGCTGCGCGGCGGGCGCCTGTGCGCCTGGCGCCTGTCGCGCGCCGACAGTGCGGCGGCAGTCGCGGCGGGCGATCGAGGGGATCAGGCCGCGCAGGCGGCCTCGACCACCGGCGGCGTGGACAGTTCGCGGTAGGTCTGGCTGCCTTCCAGCGTGTCGACGCAGCGCCGCCAGGCGAGGTCGCTGGCTTCCACGGCCAGGCCCCAGGCGGCGGGGCCGGCGCGGCGCACGACGCGCACTTGCACGCGTGACGTCCGGCCCGGTCCCAGCGTCACCTGCAGTTCGCCGCGCGTGCCTTTGACCAGGGTCTGCGACTCCAGCGTGACGCGGCAGCCCCCATGCGATATTTCGAGCAGGTGCAGCGGCAGGCGAGCACGCGCCACGCTCTGGTCGGCGGCGACGAACCAGCCGGGGCACCGGATCGAGTGCCGCTGGCTGCCCCGCAGGGGCTGCTCGGGTGCCGGGTCGGCGTCCGCTGGCGGCAGCACGTCGCGGTAGGCCGGGCCATGGTAGACGCCGCGCAGCAGCTGGCGTTGGCGTGCGGTCAAGGTGTCGAAGACCTGGGTGCGCTTGTTGAAGAACTCGTCCAGCAAGGCCGGCGTCATGACGGGGTCGTTGGTGGTGAAGTACGGCCGCGGCGGCAACTGAAGCTGCGGCAGCGTCGTTTCCACGAAGTAGGCGTAGAGATCGCGCTGCGGCGGCTGGCCGGCGTAGAGCGTCTCGTAACGTGCCGGGGCGTCCGCCAGATCCAGCCAGGCCCCGACCGCGGCGGCGCCATTGGCAAATGCGTAGTGGTCCACCGGCCTGGCCGACAGGCGCTCGAAAAGCAGCAGCGACTCGTACATCTCGATCTTGTTCGGATTCACCGCGATCAGCAGGTGGCGGGTGTCGAAGTACCGCGTGCAGTACTCGTACATGAACTTCATCAGCGGAAAGAGGATCGCACCGCCCGTGCGGCGGAAGTCCTTGCGCACCGCCAGCGCCGAGATCTCGGCCACCTTGCCCGGCCTGGCCCGCACGCGCGACAGGTCGAAGGCGCTCTGCAGCGGCAGGCCGAAGACGCCTGCGCGCACCATCGACAGGGTGCCCACGACCTCGCCGCCGACCTTGGCGCAGACCGTGGTCGTGGTCGGCAGCGCGTGCCAGGGCGTGACGCGCAGGCCCGACGGGTGGGGTGGCATGAAGCCGTTGCCGACATAGGCGTCGTGCAGGATGCGGAAGCAGGCCTCCAGCTCCTCGGCGGTCTCGGCCACCTTGACCACGAGCGCGCCTGACGGCCGGGGCTGGCAATCGACCAGCCGGCGGTACAGCGCGAAGCGGCGCTCGACCGGCAGCAGCGCCAATGCCCGGCGCAGCGCGCGGTGGGCCAACTGGCGGAGGGTGGTCAGGGCGGTGGCTCTCATCGGGGGGCTCTGCCCGTCATATCGGCCAGATCGCGCCGGATCTGAAGCCCGCAGGCTCCTAGAATGTCGGAATCCACCCGAAGCAGAGGAACCCCCCATGTCCATGGCCGACCGCGACGGCAAGATCTGGATGGACGGCGAGCTGGTCGAATGGCGCGACGCCAAGATCCATGTGCTGACCCACACGCTGCACTATGGCTGCGGCGCCTTCGAAGGCGTGCGTGCCTACGAGACGGCGGCCGGGCCGGCGATCTTCCGCCTGCGTGAGCACACCGAGCGGCTGTTCAACAGTGCCAAGATCCTGCGCATGAAGATCCCGTTCACGCATGAGCGGGTGATGGAGGCGCAGCGCGAGGTCGTGCGCGCCAACGGCCTGAAGAGTTGCTACCTGCGTCCGCTGACCTGGATCGGCTCGGAAAAGCTCGGCGTCAGCCCCAAGGGCTGCACGATCCACCTGATGATCGCCGCGTGGCCCTGGGGCGCCTACCTGGGCGAAGAAGGCATGAAGCGCGGCATCCGCGTCAAGACCAGCAGCTACACGCGCCACCACGTCAACATCACGATGACGCAGGCCAAGGCGGTGAGCAACTACACGAACTCCATCCTGGCCAACATGGAAGCGGTGGACGATGGCTACGACGAGGCGATGCTGCTGGACGCCTCGGGCTTCGTGAGCGAGGGCGCGGGCGAGAATCTGTTCGTGATCAAGAAGGGCGTGGTCTACACGCCCGACCTGTCCGCCGGCGCGCTGAACGGCATCACGCGCGACACCATCTTCGCCATCTGTCAGGACCTGGGCCTGAAGCTGGTGGAAAAGCGCATCACGCGGGACGAGGTCTACATCAGCGACGAGGCCTTCTTCACCGGCACCGCAGCCGAAGTGACGCCGATCCGCGAACTGGACCGCGTCACGCTGGGCGCCGGCAGCCGGGGGCCGATCACCGAGAAGATCCAGGCCGCATTCTTCGACATCGTCAACGGCCGCAATGCCAAGTACGCCGAATGGCTGACCCGGGTGTGAACATGAGCGAAGCCAAGGCCGTGGTCGAGTTGCTCGCCAGTGACCTGCAGGGTCCGGGCGTGGCCTTCTGTCCGAACCCCAAGATGGGGCTGTGGAACCAGCACCCGCGCGTGTTCATCGACGTCGCCAAGACCGGCGAGGGCCGCTGCCCGTATTGCGGCACGGTGTACCGGCTGAAGGCCGGCGAGCACCTGCCATCCGGCCACTGACGTCGGCGTGCGGTCCGGGTTGCGGGTCGGCGCCGGCGTGCGGGCCGGTGAGACGGCCGGTCCCTACAATCGCGCCCCATGACGCAGCCTCCCGAGTACGTCCTGACGCTGTCCGCGAGCGACACCAAGGGCTTGGTGTACGCGGTTTCGGGGCTGCTGTACCAGGCCGGCTGCAACATCATCGACTCGCAGCAGTTCGGCGACCTGGAAGGCGATGACGCCACCGGTCAGTTCTTCATGCGGGTTCATTTCCAGGCGCCCGACCACCTGGCCGACCGCGCCGACCTCGACACCCTGTTCGCGCACGCCCGGCGCCAGTACGGCATGGCGGTGCAGTTCTACCCGCTGGCGCAGCGCTCTCGCGTGCTGCTGATGGTCAGCCAGCACGGGCACTGCCTGAACGACCTGTTGTTCCGCTGGCGCAGCGGCCAGTTGCCGGTGGACATCCCGGCCGTGGCGTCCAACCACGACAAGTACCGGGAACTGGTGGAAGCCTACGGGCTGCCGTTCCACCACCTGTCGCTCCAGCCCGGCGCCGGGGCCGACGCCAAGGCGGCGCAGGAGGCCGGCCTGCTGGAGCTGATCGCGCGCGAGCATATCGACCTCGTGGTGCTCGCCCGCTACATGCAGATCCTGAGCTCGGGGCTGTGCGAGCGCCTGGCAGGCCGTGCGATCAACATTCACCACAGCTTCCTGCCCAGCTTCAAGGGGGCGAAGCCGTATTTCCAGGCGCACGCGCGCGGCGTCAAGCTGATCGGCGCCACGGCGCACTACGTGACGGCCGACCTCGACGAGGGTCCGATCATCGAGCAGGACGTCGAACGCGTGGACCACTCGCTGTCGGCCGAGGACTTCACCGCCGTCGGCCGTGACATCGAATGCCAGGTGCTGGCGCGCGCCGTGCGCTGGCATGTCGAGCACCGCGTGCTGCTGAACGGGCACAAGACCGTGGTCTTCCGCTGAGCATGGCGCGAAAGCCGCCCATCACGGCGCTCGGCGCGACGCCGGACGAACTCGAGCAGCGCTTCTACGACGCACTGCGCAAGGGCGACATCGAGGCGCTGATGGCGGTCTGGGCAGACGACGACGAAGTCGTCTGCGTGCACCCCGGTGGCCCGCGCGTGGTCGGCCCGGCGGCCATCCGTGCCAGCTTCGAGGCCATCTTCGGCAACGGGCCGATCCCGGTGCAGCCCGAGCAGATGCACCGGCTGGAGTCCATGGCTGCCGTTGTGCACCACCTGATGGAGCGTGTGCAGGTGAACACCAGCGACGGTCCGCGCGACGCCTGGGTCATCGCCACCAACGTCTACGTGCAGACCGCGCAAGGCTGGCGGCTGGTGGCCCACCACGCCAGCCCGGGCAGTCTGCAGGCGCCCGACCTGGACGCCGGGCCCGCCACACTGCATTGACCACGCCGGACTTCCGTGGCCCGGCCTGGCTTCCCGGCGGCCACGCACAGACCATCTGGCCGGCCCTGTGGGGGCGCCGCCACCTGGCCGGGCGGCTGGACTTCCGGCGCGAGCGCTGGGACACGCCGGACGGCGACTTCATCGACGTCGACTTCACCGCGCCGGGCCGCGACGGTGCGCCGATGCTGGTGTTGCTTCATGGCCTGGAAGGGTCGACCGCCAGCCATTACGCGATGGCCTTTGCGCTGGAGGCGCGCCGGCGCGGCTGGCACTTCGCGCTGCCGCACTTTCGAGGTTGTTCCGGCGAACTGAACCGTGCGCCGCGCGCCTACCATTCAGGCGACTTCGAGGAGGTCGGTTGGATCCTGTCCCGCTTGCGTGCGCCGCAGGCCCGTCCGCTGCTGGTGGTCGGCGTGTCGCTGGGAGGCAACGCGCTGCTGCGCTGGGCCGAGGAATCCGGCGCCAGCGCCGCAGCCGTCGCCAGCGCGGTGGCGGCGGTCTGTTCTCCGGTGGACCTGACCGCCAGCGGCCATGCCATCGGCCAGGGCTTCAACCGGCTCAGCTACACACGCATGTTCCTGTCGACGATGAAGCCCAAGGCCTTGGCCAAGTGGGCGCAGTTCCCGGGCCTGTTCGACCGGGAGCGCCTGGCCGCGGCGCGGTCGCTGGCCGAGTTCGACGACGTGTTCACCGGGCCGCTGCACGGCTTTGCCGGCGTCGAGGACTACTGGCGGCGCGCATCGGCGAAGCCGCAGCTGGCGCGCATCCGCATCCCGGCGCTGTTGCTGAACGCACGCAACGACCCCTTTGTCCCGGCGGCCAGCCTGCCGCGGGCCGCCGACGTGGGACAGCACGTCACGCTCTGGCAGCCGGCCCACGGCGGCCACGTGGGTTTTCCCGCCGGCGCGCCGCCGGGGCACGTGCAGCGCATGCCGCAGGCGGTGAGCGACTGGCTGGCGCGGGCCGGCTGAGCTAAGGTCCGCGCCATGGACGAGATCGTCAGGGCGGCGCTGAAGAAGTGGCCCAACGTGCCGCATTGCCATGGCTGGCTGGCGCTGGACGCGCGCGGCGACTGGTACATGCGCGACGACCGCGTGCGGGCGGCGGGGCCGTTCCCGCAGGTCAAGGGCAGCCGCATCCTGCACGACAAGCTGCGCGAGTTCATCGGCCGCAACTACGCCGCCGACGAGGCCGGCAACTGGTACTTCCAGAACGGCCCGCAGCGGGTCTACGTCGAGCTCGAGGCCGCCCCGTTCGTGTGGCGGTTGCAGCCGGGTCCCGACGGCCTGCGCATCGAATCGCACAACGGCCTGCCGGCCAGACTGCGCGAGGTCTGGCTGGACGAAGCCGGCCGCCTGTATCTGGACACCGACCTCGGCTTCGGCCTGGTGCACACGCTGGACATGGAGACGGCGGCAAACGCCGTCGAGCAAGGCGCCTGGGTGCCCCAGGCGCTGCCCTTCGGCAGCATGCCGGCGCGCTTCGGCTACCGGCTGCGGCCCGAAGGCCAGGGCTAGGGCTGCCTGGGCGCCGGGCCGGCAGGCGGCGCCGGTCGTGCGGTCAGTTGGCGGCGCTGGCCGCGCCGCCCGGCGCGCTGGCGGCGGGCACGGCGGGCTCGGGGAAGTCGGCCCCGGCCTGCTTGGTGAGGTAGACCACCGCGCGGCCGACCTCCAGGTCGCTGTAGTCGCCGCCGCCCTGGGCGCTCATGGCGCCCTTGCCCTTCAGCGCCGAATGCAACAGCGCCTCGTAGCCGGTGGCGATGCGGGGCGCCCAGGCGGCAGTGTCGCCCACCTTGGGCGCGCCGGCGGCGCCCGTCGTGTGGCAGGCCGAGCACACGCCGTTGAAGACCTGTTCGCCGCTGCGCAGCGCGGCGACGTCCGACGCGTCGCGGATCTCCACCTGGCCGACGCGCTGCAGGCGATGCGCCACGGCTTCTTCGGACAGCCCCGCGCTGCCGGCTGCCGTCTTGTTGCCGACGGCGACGTAGTTGACGAGCAGGATGATGATCGCGATGGGCACCACGAAGGCGGCCACGACGATGAGGATCAGCTGCTTGGGCGTCTTGATCGGGCTTTCGTGCGATTCCGGGGCGTCGTGCGCATCGGAAGGCTGGTGGGTGTCGTGCACTGGCGAATCGCTCATGGAGTTCTCGATCAGGATATCGAACGCAAAAAACCCTGAAATTATAGGCGCCCGCATTCCATCGCGCCCTCGGACGATCCGATCCCGGAGGCCTCAGCCCCGGATGGGCTTCTTGCGCTTGCGGCCTTGCGACCTGCCGAAGGCGCCGGGGCTTGCGCCGCGAAGTACTTTCGACGGGCCGGCAGCGTCCGCTGGCGCGCGGGCTCAGCGCCAGGCGATCGGCGGCGCAGGCAGCCACAGCGCGCCGGCAGCGGCTTCGACGGCGGCGGCCTCCGCCCCGAGCAGTTGGTGGCGTAGCGCGAAGTCCAGCGTCACCAGCGCGGCATCCACCGTCATCGCCCCGTTGCGGGCGAGTTCGATCGCCTGGGCCACCGGCAGGCACTGGAAGCCGGCCACCTCGCCGTCCTGGTTGTCGGGCAGCACGTCGGCCGGCAGCTCGAGATCGAAGCTGTAGAGCCACTCGCGCTGCCAGCCCTCCGGAATCTGTCGCGCCAGGCGGATCACGCGCCCGGGCACGGCGCGCGCCACCCATTCGGCCGGCAGCCCGGCTTCCTCCCAGCCCTCCCGTTGGAGTGTCTCGGTGGGAGTCTGGCCGGCGGGCACGCCGCCGCCGATCAGGTTGTCCAGCAGGCCGGGGTCGGTCGCCTTGTTCAGCGCACGCTGCGCGATCCACAGGGCGGCCGGCCGGCCGTCGGTCGCCGCAACCCAGCCGGTGGCGTGCGCCCCCAGCGTCAGCGTGCCCCAGAAGCGCGAGGCGGCGCGTTCCAGTCTGGCGAGCACCTCGGCCGTGCCGGTCGCAAACACGGGGTAGGTTTCATCCCGCCAGGCGCACACGAGACCACGCTGACGCAGCGCCAGGTTGAGTTCGGCCAGCGCGTCGTCGCGCTCGCCGGCCGCCGCCAGCAAAGCGACCGCATCGCGTCGGACGACCCAGCGCGCATCGTTGCGCGTCAGGTGGGCCAGCACCGCCAGGTGGCCCGAGGCCACCGACCCGACGTTCTGCCCGCCCAGGCTGAAGGTGACCCGCGCGTCGGCGTCCCCCTCGGTGGCCGCGGCGATCGCCGACCAGCCCGGAACGCCTTCGGGGAGACTCATGCGGCCTGCTGCATCGCCGGCGCGCGCCAGCGGGCCATCAGGCCGGCCCACTTGGTGCGCGCCGCGGCCAGGTGGCGCGCCTTCACGTGGCCGTAGCCGCGGATGTCCTCCGGCAGCCGCGCGATGTCCACCGCCAGCGTCAGCCGCTCGGCCGTGAGGCCTTGCAGCAGTTCGTCGATGCAGGCCTCGTATTCGCCGATCAGCGCGCGTTCGGTCCGCCGTTCGTCGGTGCGGGCAAAGGGGTCCAGCGCGCTGCCGCGCAGCCCCTTCATCGTGGCCAGGCCCGAGAACACGCGGCGGATCCAGGTTCCGAACGGCCGCTTGACCAGCTCGCCGCGCTCGTTCTTCTTCGCCGTCAGCGGTGGCGCCAGGTGGTGCACGATCCGATAGTCGCCCTCGAACATGTCGGCGATCCTGGCCGTGAAGGCCGGGTCGGTGTGCAGCCGGGCGACCTCGTACTCGTCCTTGTAGGCCATCAGCTTGAACAGGTAGCGCGCCACCGCCTCGGTCAGCCGGGTGCTCGCCAGCGGGGCCTCGGCGGCGCGCACCTTGTCCACGAAGGCCCGGTAGCGCGCCGCGTAGGCCGCGTCCTGGTAGCCGGTCAGGAAATCGACGCGGGTCTTGATCACGTCGTCCAGCGACGGCTTCCTGACGAACTCGATCACCTGCCGGGCCTGGAACAGGGCCTGAACCGCCGCCAGGTCGTGCGCGCATTGCCGGCCCCACTCGAACGCGGCCTTGTTGTTGTCGACCTGCACGCCGTTGAGTTCGATCGCGCGCATCAGCGCGGCAAGGCCGACGGGCACGCGGCCCTGCTGCCAGGCGTAGCCCAGCATCAACGGGTTGGTGTAGATCGAATCGCCGATCAACTGCACCGCGACCTGTTCGGCGTCGAACGCGCCCAGGCCGTCGTCGCCCACGCTGTGGCGGATCGCCGTCTCGCAGTTCGCGCCCGGGAAGGCCCAGTCCGGGTCGCGCACGAAGCCGGCGGTCGGTGTGCCGTGCGTGTTCAGCGCCACGTAGGTGCGGCCCTGCTGCATCACCGCCAGCGTGACCTTGGACGCGGCAACGATGTTGTCGCAGGCGATCACGAGGTCGGCATGCGCGGTGTCGACCTTGGTGCTGTGGATGTCCTCGGGCCGGGCCGCGATCTGGATGTGGCTCCAGGTCGCGCCGCCTTTCTGGGCCAGGCCGCCGGCGTCCTGCGTGACCACGCCCTTGCCTTCGATGTGCGCCGCCATGCCCAGCAACTGTCCGATCGTGATGACGCCCGTCCCGCCCACGCCCGCGACCACGATGCCCCAGGCCCGGCGGTCGGACGGGGCGGCCAGCGGCAGCGTCGGCTCGGGCGGCGCCGGCAGCGCCGACGGGTCCTGGCGCTGCGCCTTCTTGGCCTTCTTCAGCGTGCCGCCCTCGACGGTGACGAAGCTGGGGCAGAACCCCTTCACGCAGGAGAAGTCCAGGTTGCAGGTGTTCTGGTTGATGCGCCGCTTGCGGCCGAACTCGGTCTCCACCGGCTCCACGCTCAGGCAGTTGCTCTGCACGCTGCAGTCGCCGCAGCCTTCGCACACCGCTTCGTTGATGACGGTGCGCTTGTCCGGCGTGGCCATCTTGCCGCGCTTGCGGCGGCGCCGCTTTTCGGTCGCGCAGGTCTGGTCGTAGAGGATGACGGTGGTGCCCTGCAGCTCGCGGAACTGGCGCTGGATCGTGTCCAGCTCGTCGCGGTGGTGCACGGTGACGCCGGTTTCCAGCGGCGCGCCGCGGTACTTGTCGGGCTCGTCGGTGACGATGACGAGCTTGCGCACGCCCTCGCTGAGCAGGCTCTTCATGATCTGCGTGACCGAATGGCCCTCGGGCCGTTCGCCCACCGGCTGGCCGCCGGTCATCGCGACCGCGTCGTTGTACAGCACCTTGTAGGTGATGTTGACGCCGGCGGCGATGCTCTGGCGGATCGCCAGCAGCCCGCTGTGGAAGTAGGTGCCGTCGCCCAGGTTGGCAAACAGGTGCTTCTCGTTCGTGAACGGCGCCTGACCGACCCAGGGAACCCCCTCGCCTCCCATCTGCGTGAAGGTGCTGGTGCGGCGGTCCATCCACACCGCCATGTAGTGGCAGCCGATGCCGGCCACGGCACGACTGCCCTCGGGCACGCGGGTGCTGGTGTTGTGCGGGCAGCCGCTGCAGAACCACGGGGCGCGCTCGCCGGTGTCGGTCCTGAGCGCGGCCAGTTGCCGCTCGCGGGCGTCGATCTCGGCCAGGCGCGCGTCCATGCGCGCGGCCACGTCGCGATCCACGCCCAGCGTCTTCAGCCGCTTGGCGATGGCGCGCGCGATGATCGCCGGCGTCAGGTCGGCCTTGGCGCGCAGCAGCCAGTTCTGGCTCGGGTTGGCCATGCTCCATTCGCCGCCCTCGTCGCCCTCGGGCTGGTCGAACTTGCCCAGCACGTGCGGCCGCACGTCGGCGCGCCAGTTGTAGAGCTCCTCCTTCAGCTGGTACTCGATGACCTGGCGCTTCTCCTCGACCACCAGGATCTCGCGCAAGCCCAGCGCGAAGTCGCGCGTGATCGACGCCTCCAGCGGCCACACCACGTTGACCTTGTGCAGCCGCACCCCCAGCCGGCGGCAGGCGGCTTCGTCCAGGCCCAGGTCGGCCAGCGCCTGGCGCGTGTCGTTGAAGGCCTTGCCGCTGGCGATGATGCCGAAGCGGTCGTCCGGGCCCTCGATCACGTTGTGGTTGAGCTTGTTGGCGCGCACGTAGGCCAGCGCGGCGTACCACTTGTAGTCCATCAGCCGCGCTTCCTGCTCCAGCGGCGCGTCGGGCCAGCGGATGTGCAAGCCGCCCGGCGGCATCTGGAAGTCCTGCGGCAGCACGATCTTGACCCGGTCCGGGTCCACGACCACCGAGGCCGACGACTCCACGACCTCCTGGATCGTCTTCATGCCGCTCCACACGCCCGAGAACCGGCTCAGCGCGAAGGCGTGCAGCCCCATGTCCAGGATGTCCTGCACGTTGCTCGGGAAGAACACCGGCGTGCCGCAGGCCTTGAAGATGTGGTCGCTCTG
>Ga0224505_10001810_pt1 | contig 13110 bp, 11 predicted proteins | sample SF_Jan12_sed_USG_FD_169102 | JGI IMG/M metagenome (GOLD analysis project Ga0224505, IMG submission 169102) | Sediment microbial communities from San Francisco Bay, California, United States - SF_Jan12_sed_USGS_4_1 | ecosystem: Environmental > Aquatic > Marine > Sediment | place: USA: California...
CTCAGGCGATGCGCACTCCATCGCCGGCCACGACACGCCCGATGCGGAACCCGGTGAGCGATCCCACGGTCGCCAACACCTGCTCCGCGTCGGCGGGGTCGACCGCGAGCACCATGCCGATGCCCATGTTGAACGTCGAGAACATGTCGTCGTCGGTCGCACCAGCCGCCGTCCGCACCAGGTCGAACACCGGGTGCTCGGGCCACGCACCGCGCTCGATCTCTGCGCCCGCGCCCGCAGGCAGGATGCGCGGCACGTTCTCATGGAATCCTCCACCGGTGATGTGCGCCGCCGCGTGCACGAGGCCATCGCGTGCGAGGCCGAGCACCTGCGGCGTGTAGATCGCGCAGGGTTCGAGCAGTTCGTCGGCGATCGATCGCCCGCCGAGCTCGGGCGGTGTTTCGTCGAGTCCATGCCGCGCGAGCAGGGCGTGACGCACGAGGGAGTAGCCGTTCGCGTGCAACCCACTCGAGGCCAGACCGATCAGCACGTCGCCCTCGTGCACGAGCGCCGCCCCCAGCAGCGATGCCTCGTCGACCACTCCCACGCAGAACCCCGCCAGATCGAACCGATCGTCGGACATCGTGCCGGGGTGCTCCGCGGTCTCGCCGCCCAACAGCGCGCACCCCGCCCTGCGGCAGCCCTCGGCGACCCCCTCGACCAGGGCTGCGATCCGCTCCGGCACGACGGTGCCGACCGCGAGGTAGTCGAGGAAGAACAACGGCTCCGCGCCCGTGCACACCACATCGTCGGCGCACATCGCAACCAGGTCGATGCCGACGGTGGTGAGCCGTCCTGTCGCGCCGGCGATCTCGAGCTTCGTCCCGACGCCGTCGGTGGCCGCCGCGAGCAGCTTCCCGTCGCCGATGCGGAAGAGCCCGGCGAACCCCCCGAACTCGTCGGCCACCTCGGGACGGCGGGCCCGCGCGGCCAGGTCGCCGATCAGGACCACGGCTTCCGCGCCGGCGGCGGTATCGACGCCGGCACGCCGGTATGCCTCGCTCATCGGCAGGACGCCTCGCTCACGCTGTGGGCAGCCGAAGCTGATCTTCCAGGACGAACTTGCCCGCGTGCGAAGGCACGTCGATCGGATACTCACCGTCGAAGCACGCACGGCAGTACGAGTCCTTCGGGCCTCCGGACGCCGCGACCATGCCGTCGAGCGACAGGTAGCCGAGCGAGTCCGCACCGACGTAGGCGCGGATCTCCTCGACGGTCAGGTCGGCCCCGATCAGCTCCTGGCGGGTCGGCATGTCGATGCCGTAGAAGCAGGGCCATTGCACCGGCGGACACGTGATGCGGATGTGCACCTCGGTGGCGCCCGCCTCCCTCAACGCCAGCACGATCTGTTTCGTCGTCGTGCCGCGCACGATCGAGTCGTCGACGACGATCAGGCGTTTGCCGCGGATCGAATCGGGGAGCGGGTTCAGCTTCAGCTTCACGCCCCGGTCGCGCAGCCCCTGCGACGGTTGGATGAACGTGCGGCCCACGTACTGGTTCTTGTAGAGGCCGTCGCCGTAAGGGATGCCGCTGACTTCGCTGTAGCCCTGAGCAGCCGAATGACCTGTCGTCGGCACCGCGATGACCATGTCGGCCTCGGCCGGGTATTCCTCTGCGAGGATGCGTCCCATCTCGCGCCTGGATTCGTGCACCGAGGCGCCGCCCATGCGCGAGTCGGGCCTCGCGAGGTAGACCGACTCGAAGATGCAGAGCGCGCGCCTCGACGATTCCGCGAACCGCACCGAGTGCAACCCGCGATCGTCGAAGCGAATCAGCTCGCCGGGCTCCACGTCGCGGAGGAACACGGCCCCGACGATGTCGAGCGCACAGGTCTCGCTCGCGACCACGAACCCGTTCGGCAGACGGCCGATCGACAACGGTCGGACACCGTACGGATCGCGCGCCGCGTACACGCTGCGCTCGTCCATCATCACGAAGCAGTAGGCACCTTGCAGGCTGGGCAGCACGCGCATCGCCGCGCCTTCGAGGCCGCCGAGCACCGCCATCTCGTTGGCCATCAGTGTGGTGACGATGTCGGAGTCGGTCGTCGCCGCTGCGCCGGCCTGGGCGACGAGATCGGCCAGTTCCTGGGTGTTGACCAGGTTGCCGTTGTGACCGAGTGCGAGCGAATGGGCACCATCGGTCTTGAACACCGGCTGGGCGTTGTCCCAGGTGGTGGAGCCCGTCGTCGAATACCGGGTGTGTCCGATCGCGAGGTCGCCGTGCAACGTCGTGAGCGTGGCCTCGTTGAACACCTGGCTCACGAGTCCGAGATCCTTGTAGACGAGGATGTTGTGGGCGTCGCTGACCGCGATGCCGGCCGATTCCTGCCCTCGATGTTGCTGGGCGAAGAGTCCGAAGTAGGTGAGCCGGGCGACGTCGTCACCGGGCGCCCAGACGCCGAAGAGCCCGCATTCCTCGTTCGGTGATTCGGCTCCCACGAGGGTCTCAGTGTAACGAACGTGAAGCGGCGATCCGGGCGAAGTGAGACCCGATCGGGCGTGGAGCGGTCCCGTGAGGGAAGGGTCCATGCGCCCTGTCGATGACCGGGTCCACGCGCCACGATTGCCTCGAGGGGGACGAACCCGGCTCCATGAAGGAGGTGGCCCCGATGCGGGGCCGCATCATCCGCACCGCCCTCGCCCTGGCGGCCGCGACGACGCTCGCGATGACGTCGGCCGCGCCTCTTCTCGCATCCGATGACCGGGCCACCATCACCCTGCAGCCGCAGGCCGCGCAGCCCGGAGCACGGGTGCAGGTGACGGGACACGGATTCGTTCCGTACGAGGGCGTCGATGTGTTCGTGGACGGCGTGCACGCCGACGTGGTGACCGCGAACCGGGACGGAACGGTGGCCGCGAGGGTGACCACGGCCGATCGTGCCGTTCCAGGGCGACACTGGGTGTCGGTGCGTGGACGGCGGGACGGGGTGGTCGTTCAGGCTCCCGTCGATGTACGGCCGGCCGCGACGCTGGGGTGGCCGCAGCCGGGATTCGACGCCGGCCGCTCCGGCGCCGCGCGCGCCGATCCGTGGATCTCGCCAGGAACCATGAGCTCGATCGAGACCGTGTGGCGGCGACCGGTCTCCGGTCGTCCGCCGATCCTCGTCGGTGACACGATGATCGGAGTCGTCGGCGGCTACTACGAGGGCTACGAGATCGTCGCCAGCGATATCTGGACCGGCGACGTCCGCTGGCGCTCCGAGATGCAGAGCGAGTTCGGGGCCGACCCCGCCTCCGATGGCGACGTCGTGCTCGTCAGCGACTGGGGAAGGGTGCGGGCCCTCGACGTCGACACCGGCGCGACGAGGTGGACGCGTGCACTGCCGGACTGGGTCGACGAGCTCACGACGCCACCCACCATCTCGGACGGAACCGCCTTCGTTGCCGCACAGCGCTGGGGGGGTCGGTCGAAGGCGACCTTCTTCGCACTCGACGCCGGGTCAGGATCGGTGAGGTGGAGCACGACCCTGCCGGGCACCACGGGATGGTCACGGTCCGCGATCGCCGTCGACGAGGGCGCACTGTACACCCCGCTGTCGGGCAGCCGGCGGGGAGGCGTCGCGTCGTTCGACGCCACCACCGGCGCCTTGCGGTGGCGCAGGGTGTTGCGTGCCGATGAGAGTCCCGGACCGATCACGGTCTCGAACGGGCTCGTGCTGACCCACGCGGAGCCCTACGGCAACCTGATCGCGATCGACGCCGACACGGGCGCGCTGCGCTGGCGAGCGGACACCGTCGGCGGAGCCGGTGGCAACGATTCGATCACCGTCACGCAGGCAGGTGCAGTGGTCGGGGGCTATTGGTGGGAGTCCTCCGGCGGTGAGTTGGCCACGGTCGACCTTGGAACGGGAGCCGTCCTCTGGCGCCGCCCGCTCCAGCCGGCACCTGTCGGGACCGCATCTGCCGGGGCCCTCCTGCTCGCGATGACGGGTGAGGGCGATCTCCACAGCATCGATCCGGGCACCGGTGAGACCCGCTGGCGCTCGATGGTCACGAGCTCCCCCTCGGGCCGGCCGGTGATCGCCGACGGCGCCGTGTACGTCGCCTCCTGGAACGACACGGTGACGACGCTGCGCCGCCCCACCCCGGACAAGCCGGAACGTGACGCGCTCGAGCCCGATGCCACGGTGGCCCTCGATGGCGATCACGGCCTTGAGGCGCTGACCTCCGGGTGGACGATGCTCGGCGAGGGTGGCCTCGGCGACGTTCGCAACGGCGATGTCACGTCGGCCGTCTCCTACCTCGACGACGTGTACGTGGGAACCGAGGCAGCCTCAGGATCGACCGGGGCCGAGATCTGGCGCAGCTTCGGGGGCGCGCCCTTCGAGCGCGTGGCCGCCTTCGGCGGTGCTCGCACGATCGAATTGGCCGCGACCGCCACAGGCATGTACGCGGTGGCGGTGGGTGACGGGGGTATCGACCTGTATCGGTCCGACGACGGTGTCGGATACAGCCTGGTCGTGGGTGCGCCGACCCAAGGAGACGATGCGACGCTGGTACACCACGAGGACTCGACACTCATGCTGGTGCGGACCGACCACCGGGTGCACGCATACGCCATCGATCGCGCCGGTCGGGTGGTCGAAGCGCGCGTCCCCGAAGCGCAGCCGCGTGGCCTTCGCCTTCCAGCCGACCGGATGGCCCCTTGGTCCGACGGTGTCGGCTTCCGTGGAGCTCGGTATGTGGGGCTCGCTGCGCCGGCAGGCGGCGAGCTGTGGCGGAGCGACGACGGTGCGACGTTCGAGCGCGTCGAAGGCATCGAAGGGCTCGTGCCGAAGGGAGGAGCCCCCGTGCCGCAGGTGGTGGCCGGCGGCCGGCTCTACGTGGTGATCGAGTCCGCCGGCGGCGCCCGTGTGAGCATGACCGACGATGGCCGAACCTTCGAATGGGTGCCGACGGCGAACGACCCGTTGCCCGACCGAGACGTCAGCGGGGACTTGGCGGTGGCGGGCTCCCGAGTCGTGTTCGCGACGAGCAACCGGGACCAGCGCGTGCTCGACGGGAACGTGCCGCTCGAGATCGGCCGCGCCCGCGCCTTCTCCGTGCTGGTGTCGACGGACGGCGGCAGGTTCGATCGCGTGCGTCGCCTCCCTGCCGACCCCCACGACGCCCGCTCCGCGTTGGCCGGGACCGACGGCACGCTGCTCGTCGCGGTGTCGAACTTCCGCGAGGGCGACGCGGTGTGGCAGAGCGGCGACGGCATCGCGTGGGAGCCGATCTTCAGGGAGGACGGCACGACGCCGTTCACGACCGACGCCCGAATCGCGATCGTCGACGGATACGCGTTCCTGTTCCTGACGGACCAGCACAACGGAGTCACAATCTGGCGCTACGACACGGCGCTCGCAGCGATCGGCGAAGGTGGCTCGGGCGCCTGGATCTCGCTGCTCCTCGTCCTGTTGATCGCATCGGCGGTCATCGGCGCAGCATGGTTCGTCTCCCGCCGACGCCAGCGTCCACGACCACCCACACTCGGTCCGACCGAGCCGTGGGGTCCGGCGGTGCCAAACCACGAGCGACTGCATCTGTGAGTCGCCTCGCGATGGCACGGGTCAGGAGGCCGGGGCGGGCGCCCCGGCCTCCGATATGCGTGCCGTCGGCGGACGGGGCTTAGGTGAGCGAGCCTTCGAGTCGGAGCAGCGTCTGCTTGCGCGCCAGCCCACCCGCATAGCCGGTGAGGGAGCCGCTCACACCCACGATGCGGTGGCACGGGATCACGATGGGGATCGGGTTGGATCCCAGCGCGCGGCCCACCGCTCTGGCGGCCTTGGGCCGGTCGATCCGAGCGGCGATCTCCCCGTAGGTCGCCAGCTCGCCGAACCCTACCGAGCTCGTCGCCCGCAGCACGCTCCGGGCGAACGCGCTCATCAAACGGTCATCGATGCCGAGATCGAAGCGCCTGCGGCCGGCGCGGAAGTACTCCTCGAGCTCGCGGCGAGCATCGTCGGTCGGGGCAGCGGCCTCGAGCACCCGAGGCGAGACCTGCCGAACGAGTCGCTGCCACACCTCCTCACGCGATTCGGTCTCGTAGGCCACCGTGACGAGACCCTTCGAGGTGACGGCCACGAACAGCTCGCCGACGGGGGAGTCCATCGTCGCGACCGCGACGTCGACGAGGCCCTCGCCGGCCGCCCGCGCTGCGAGAGAACCGGTCGCCCCTCGTGCCCGAGCCTCGGACTTCGCTGCCGGAGCCAGCCGCTTCAGTTCTTTGGCGTTCATGACATCAGCTCCCTGAGACGCTTCGTGCCGTGCGAGACGTTGGCGCGGGCGGTTTCCTCGCTGCACTCCATCAGCTCGGCGATCTCGGCGTACGGGCGATCGAGGACGTGCCGGTGCACGACCGCCACCCGCTGGCGCGGCGGTAGAGATCGCACCGCCTCCCATAGCGGATCGCCCGGGTCGGCCGGCGCCGGATCATCGACCGGACGCTCGGGCGGATCGTCGGTCGGGATCGGCCGGCGAGCCGACCGCCGGTGGTGATCGATCGCCTTCCGAGAGGCGATGGACAGGATCCACCGGTCGAGCTTGTCCGGCTCCTCGACACGCGGGAAGGCGCGGAGCGCAGCGAGGAACGCCTCCTGGAAGACGTCGTCGGCCTCGGTGGGGCCGACCGCGACCGTGAGGAACCGATAGACCGTCGCTCGGTTCGCTTCCAGGAACTCCTGGAACGGCGGCAACATGCGGTGCGCACCGCTCACGTCCTCCACCTCGCAGCCGTGGCCCCTCGATCACCCATCATCCGGAACGACGACGCCGGCCGCCCGGCCGTGACATCGAGTGCCGAGCCCGGCGGCGTCGCCTCATGCCACGCCGAGGAGCGCGGGCAGCTTCCGGTGATCGTCGATCACGTGATCGGCCTCGGGGCCGGTCTCCGGCGAGCGGTCGTGGAAGCCGGTGAACCGCACCGCGATCATGCCGAGCGCGAGCGCCCCGGCCACGTCGGTGCGCCGGTTGTCGCCGACGTGCGCCGCGACGGCAGGATCGTCGATGCCGAGGCCGGCGAGTGCCGGCTCGAAGGCCCGGGCGGAGGGTTTGAACCACCCCGTCTCGTCGCTGAAGGCCCACGCATCGAACATGTGCAACAGCCCCAGCTCCTCGAGCCGCCTCCGCAGGGTGGGCGCAGATGTGAGCCCGACGTCGCACACGATCCCCAGGCGCACGCCGGCTGCCTGCAGAGTCGCGAGCGACTCCTCGATGCCGGCCCCCATCTGCAGCCCGACGTCCTCGCCGACCTGCCGGAAGCCGTCGATCAACGCATCACGGAGATCGTCGGTGAGTTCGACGCCGACGCGCTCGGCGATGAATCCGACCGAGTCGGCCGGCGTGTACTGGCCGGTGTTCGCCAGCCACCGCTCTTCGAACCGCGCCCAGTTCGCCTCGAACGCCTCGACGAGCTCGTCGGCGGAGACCGGGTGCCCGGCGTCGGCGAGCGTGCGGGCGAAGCGCTCGGTCTGCAGCCGACGCATGCCGGTGCCGCTTCCCTCGGTCGCGGCCACGATCGTGTCCCAGAAATCGAACGTCACGGCCCGAACCGCCGGCCGCATCGTCGTGCGAGTCATCGTCAGATCGCCTCCGAGAGCAGGCGAGGGATCGCCGACTCGTGGACCGCTCGCAGCTCCGCAACGGTGGTCTCGAGCATGGCGTCGACCACGATGCGGGGACCGCCGGTCTCCCCCAACCGCGAGACCGGCACGCCACGGGCCCCGGCGAGCTCCGTGAATGCCTGCTCGTGCTCGAGCGCCACCCCGGCCACGACCCGGGAAGCGCTCTCGCTGAACAACGCGACATGGGCCGGAAGGTCGGTCTGCACCGTGACCGCGAACCCGTGACCCCCGCCGATCGCGGACTCCACGAGAGCGACCGCCAGGCCTCCGTCGGCGCAGTCGTGCGCGCTGGCGAGCAGGTCGGCGGCAGCGGCCTCGACGAGCACGCCGATCAATGCGCGTTCCCGCTCGAGATCGACCGCAGGCGGGCGGCCGGCCACGACGCCCAGCACGGCCTCGGCGAACTCGGAGCCACCGAGCTCGGGGAAGGTCTCCCCCAGCAGGTAGACCGCCAGCCCAGCCCGGGGGAACCCCGCCGGCACCCGCAGGCGGTGATCGTCGAGCAGGCCGAGCATGCCGACGACCGGCGTCGGCCAGATCGCCGAGCCGCCCGACTCGTTGTAGAAGCTCACGTTGCCGCCGGTGACCGGTGTGTCGAGAGCGAGGCACGCATCGCGCAGGCCCCTGATCGACTCGGCGAACTGCCACATCACGATGGGACGCTCGGGGTTGCCGAAGTTCAGGCAGTTGGTGATCGCGAGCGGTCTCGCCCCCGTCACGGCCACGTTGCGGGCCGCTTCGGCGACCGCGTGCACGGCGCCGAGGTAGGGGTCGAGCGATCCGTACCGCCCCGCCCCGTCGGTCGACAAGGCGAGCGCTCGCATCGAACCAGGGATGCGCACGATGGCTGCGTCGCTCCCTGCTCCGGCCAGGGTCTGGCCCTGCACGAGGGAGTCGTACTGCTGCCAGATCCAGCGTTTCGAGGCGACGTTCGGGGCCCCGATCACCGAGCGGAGCGACTCGAGCAGATCTCCCTCGTAGGGCTGGAACGTCGGATCGTCGTCGTCCCCGGGGGCAGCGCGCGGAGCTTCGCACGGCCGGTCGTAGACGGGGCCTTCGTCGACCAATGAGACGGCAGGAACCTCCGCCACGAGCCGGCCCGCATGGGTCACCGTGAGATCGCCGCCCTCGACGAGCTCGGCGACCACGGCGATCTGCAGACCCCACCGATCGCACACCGCGCGGACGTCCTCGAGCTTCGACGGATGCACGATCGCGAGCATGCGCTCCTGCGACTCGCTCGTGAGGATCTCGAATGCTTCCATGTCTCGCTCCCGCAGGGGGACGGCGTCGAGATCGAGCCGGGCGCCCATGCCCGCGCGGGCCGCGGACTCGCTGACGGCACATGCGATGCCGGCACCTCCGAGGTCCTGGAGGCCCTCGAGTAGTCCACGTTCGATGAGCTCGAGCGACGCTTCGATCAGCAGCTTCTCGGCGAAGGGATCGCCGATCTGCACGCTCGGGCGCGATCCTTCGCTCGAGCCGTCGAGCGTGGCGCTCGCGAGCACGCTCACCCCGCCGATCCCGTCTCGCCCGGTGGCGGCTCCGTACAGCACCATGAAGGAGCCCGCGTGGGGCGTGAGCGAGGTGCTCGTGACGAGTGCGTCGGCTTCGGCGAGCCCCACGCACATCACATCGACGGTCGGGTTGGCCGAGTGGGGGTCCGCGAACCGGATCTCGCCACCGACCGTCGGCACACCGATGCAGTTCCCGTAGCCACCGATCCCGGCCACGACACCTTCGAGCAACCAGCGGTTCCGGGGTTCGGTGAGCGGGCCGAACATCAGGGGGTCGAGCAACGCCACGGGCCGGGCCCCCATCGAGACGATGTCGCGCACGATGCCGCCGACGCCGGTCGCTGCCCCTTGGTAGGGCTCGATCGCGCTGGGGTGCGAGTGCGATTCCATCTTGAAGACCGCCGCCAGGCCCTCGCCGACGTCGACGGCACCGGCATCCTGGCCCGGCCCCACCAACACCGCGCTGCCCTCTGTCGGGAGGGTCTTCAGGTGGATCTTCGAGGACTTGTAGCTGCAGTGCTCCGACCACATCGCCCCGTACATGGCGAGTTCGGCCGGGCGCGGGTCGCGACCGAGCGTGGCGCGGATGCGCTCGTACTCGTCGTCGGCGAGGCCGAGCTTGCGATGCAGGGGCTCCTCGTCGGCGCTCACGCGGTGGCTCCCGCACGCTCGAGCGCGGTCGCGAGCAACGAGGCGAACAACGGCTGTCCTCCGGTGGGACCGACGTCGGGGTCCACCGCATGCTCGGGATGCGGCATCAGACCCACCACGTTGCCGGCTCCGTTGCGAACCCCTGCGATATCGGCGAGGGAGCCGTTCGGGTTGGCGGCTCCGCCCACCTCGCCCCGCGAGTTCGCATAGCGGAACACGACGAGCCCCTCGCCCTCGATCATGCGCACCTGCTCGGGCGTGGCCACGTATTGGCCCTCGCCGTGCTTGACCGGAATCTCCACCACCTCGCCCGGCACGAGCTCGCTCGTCACCGGCGTCTGCGACGTCTCGACCCGCAGGAACACGTCTCGGCAGACGAACCGCAGCGACGCGTTGCGGATCAGGGCTCCCGGCAGCAGTCCCGCCTCGCAGAGGATCTGGAACCCGTTGCAGATGCCGAGCACCGGGCCTCCCCCTCTTGCGAAGGCCTTCACATCATCGAGGATCGGTGCGTGCCCGGCGATCGCCCCGCACCGCAGGTAGTCCCCGTAGCTGAATCCCCCCGGCAGGACGACGGCGTCGACCCCACGCAGATCGTGATCGGCATGCCACAGGCCGACGCCCTCCCCGCCCATCGTCTCGACCGCCCGCAGGGCGTCGCGATCGTCGAGCGATCCGGGGAACGTGATCACCCCGACGCGGGGAGGCGCATCAGTCATCGCCCGGTCACGCTGCCCCGTCGGCTGTGGCGCTCTGGAGCACGCGGAAGTCCTCGATCACCGGGTTCGAGAGCAGCCGGCGCGCGACCTCTTCGACCTGGGCCGCGGCCGTCGCCTCGTTCGTCGCCTCGACGTCGAGCCGAACGTGCCGGCCCACGTGAACGCCGGAGACGTTGGCGAACCCCATGGCCGGGAGCGAGGCTTCCACGGCCTTCCCCTGCGGATCGGCGAGGCCCGGCTTGAGCGTGACCAGCACCTCGAACGTGAACGTCATGCTCGCTCCTTTCGGATGCGGTCCAAGGACGCTGCGTCGAGCGCCGCGGCGCGCTGGGGGGCCCGCGCGACACCGACCGCCGACAGGTGTTCGACGAACGACCCACCGGTCACCCGCTCGTAGGCCTCGACGTAGCGGGCGGCCGTGCCGGCGACGACGTCGGGGGGAAGCGACGGTGGCGGAGGCTCGCGGTCCCACCCCGACGTATCGAGCCAATCGCGTACGTACTGCTTGTCGAAGCTCGGTTGCGCTCGGCCGGGCTCGTAACTCTCGGCCGGCCAGAACCGGCTCGAATCTGGCGTGCCCACCTCATCGACGAGCAGCAGGTCGCCGGCCGCGAACCCGAACTCGAACTTCGTGTCGGCCACGATCACGCCGCGGCCCGCCGCGGTCGAGGCGATGCGCTCGTAGATGCCGAGCGTGAGCTCCTTGAGCCGCTCGAACAGCCCGCGCCCGACGATGTCGATCGCCTCGTGCGGCGTCACGGGAACATCGTGGCCCTCTGCGGCCTTGGTGGTCGGCGTGAAGATCGGCTCAGGAAGCCGGCCGGACTCGACCAGACCGCCGGGCAGCTCGACGCCGCACACCGAGCCGCTGCCGGCGTACTGCGACCACCCGCTGCCGGCGAGGTAGCCGCGCGCGACGCACTCGAGTGGCACAACCTCGGCGCGACGCACGAGCATCGCGCGCCCCGCCAGGCTCGGCTCGTCGCCGAATGGCGCCGGGAACGCGGCTCGGTCAGCGCTCAGCAGGTGGTTGCCGACGAGGTCGGCGGTGCGCTCGAACCAGTAGAGCGAGAGCGCCGTGAGCACGCGGCCCTTGTCGGGGATCGGGTCGGGAAGCACGACGTCGAAGGCGCTGAGGCGATCGGTCGCGACGAGGAGCAGGGCGTCGTCGCCCGCCGCGTAGACATCGCGCACCTTGCCACGGGCGACGAGCTGCCCGGGTCCGCTCACGATGCGGGTTCCTCGACGGGAAGCTTCTCGAGCCGCTCGAACATAGGACCCAGGTTGCGGAGGAACCTCGCCGGGTCGAACAATCCGTCGAGCGCCGCGGCATCGAGCGCCTCACGCACCTCATCGTCGTCGGCGATCGCGCCGCGGAAGCTCTCATCCCGATCCCAGGCCGCCGCCGCCGCGCGCTGCACGATGCGGTACGCGTCGTCGCGCGCGAGCCCCGCTTCGACGAGCGCCAGCAGCACGGACTGGCTGTACGCGATGCCCCCGTGCGCCTCGAGGTTCTCGAGCATGCGGCCGGGAAACACGACAAGCCCGTCGACCACGTGCGTGAGATCGTCGAGCATGAAGGCCAGCAACCCCGTCGCGTCGGGGAAGATCACGCGTTCTGCGCTCGAATGCGAGATGTCGCGCTCGTGCCAGAGCGTGACGTTCTCGAGCGCAGCCAAAGCGTAGCCTCTGATCACGCGGGCCAGCCCGCTCACCCTCTCGCTGACGACCGGGTTCCGCTTGTGCGGCATCGCGCTCGATCCCTTCTGCCCGGAAGCGAAGGGCTCTTGCACCTCGCGGACCTCGGTGCGCGCGAGGTGGCGGATTTCGGTCGCGATCGCGTCGAGCGACGAGGCCGTCACCGCGAGCGCGGCCATGTACTCGGCATGGCGATCGCGCTGGATCACCTGTGTGCTGGCCTCGGCCGGGGTGAGGCCCAGCCGGGCGCAGACGAGTTGCTCGATACGAGGATCGACCGAACTGTAGGAGCCCACCACGCCGCTGATGGCTCCCACGCCGATCGACTCGCGGGCTCGGCGCAGGCGTTCCCGGTCGCGATCGAGTTCGAAGGCCCAGACGCCCATCTTGTGCCCGAACGACGTGGGCTCTGCGTGCACGCCGTGACTCCTGCCGATGATCGGCGTGTCACGGTGCGCCAACGCCTGCCGCTTCACGACCGCGAGCAGGGTCTCCAGCCGCGCGAGCAGCACGTCGGCCGCCGCACGCAGCTGGAGGCCGAATGCGGTGTCGAGCACATCGCTCGACGTCAGCCCGTAGTGGATCCACCGGCCTTCCTCACCGATGGAGCCTGCAACCACGTCGACGAACGCAGCGACGTCATGGCGGGTGACCCGCTCGCGCTCGGCCACGGCTGCGACCGTGAACCTCGCCCGATCGCGGCACGCGGCCGCATCGGCCGCCGGCACGACGCCGAGCTCTGCCCACGCCTCGACGGCAAGGAGCTCGATCTCGAGCCAGTGTCCGAGCCTGGCCTCGTCGGACCACACCGCCGAGATCTCGGGCACGTCGTACCGCGGGATCACAGCTTGAGACCCTCCGCGAGGTCATCTTTGAACCGCCACAAGGCCGCCTGCACCTCGTCGTCGCCGATGCCGAC
>Ga0224505_10001811_pt1 | contig 13110 bp, 10 predicted proteins | sample SF_Jan12_sed_USG_FD_169102 | JGI IMG/M metagenome (GOLD analysis project Ga0224505, IMG submission 169102) | Sediment microbial communities from San Francisco Bay, California, United States - SF_Jan12_sed_USGS_4_1 | ecosystem: Environmental > Aquatic > Marine > Sediment | place: USA: California...
AGGTAGAGCCGGGAGAAGTTAGAAGACAGAAGTCAGAAGTCAGAAGGACGATGGATGAGGGAAGCTTACCCGTTCTGCCCGCTGGCCGGGCCATGGGGGAAGCCAGGATGTGATTGACCAGATTGCCTCGTCGGCCCTTCGGGCCTCCTCGCAATGACCGACGTTTTTCATTGACGGCTCCAGCCTGTCATTGCGAGGAGTGAGCGAAGCGAACGACGAAGCAATCTGACTTTCTATGATGAGATGTCTGGTCATTGATCAACGCTTCTTCTCTGCAAGGAACGCTATGAGCAAAATATTTCCCGCCATCATTGCAGGCCTCTTCTTCACCGGCTGCTTCAAAGGAGAAGAGCCCATCGTCATCCTTTCCGCCGTTCTGACCGACCGGAAGGAGGTCACCACTGCTGTTCCGGAGGAATATTCGTCGTTTGCCCCTGCCGCGGCCGGGGCAACTATCTGGGTCGTCGGGGAAGTGAAGAACAGGGGGGATGAGGATGTTGCGAATGTTGAGATCATCTTCAAATGCACGGATGGGGTGGACAACAAGGTTCTTGTTGCGACCGTCCCGGCAATTCCGGCCGGAAAAGCGGTGGCCTACAGGACGAAAGGATACCGGTCACGGTACAATGTGAAACTGTCCGATGAGGCTCCGAAAATCGAGTATTAGTCCATTCTTGACTCGAGTTCAGAAGATCGGTATATTACAACCTCATTGATCGCGGGGTGGAGTCCGCCACAAAGATGGCGGATTTCGGTCCGACTCCCGTCGGACCTCAACAATTGGGTTGGCACTCGTGCAGATCGGACACTGATCGCGGGGTGGAGCAATTGGTAGCTCGTCGGGCTCATATCCCGACAAAGTCGGGATGCAGGTTCAAGTCCTGACAGTGGGAATGGTTGAAGGGAGAAGTCGTTATTGATCGCGGGGTGGAGCAATTGGTAGCTCGTCGGGCTCATATCCCGACAAAGTCGGGATGCAGGTTCAAGTCCTGACAGTGGGAATGGTTGAAGGGAAAAGTCGTTATTGATCGCGGGGTGGAGCAATTGGTAGCTCGTCGGGCTCATAACCCGAAGGTTGCAGGTTCAAGTCCTGTCCCCGCTACACCTGATGTTGCGCAACGCCTCTTCTGGAGGCGTTGTTCATTTTCAGCCCTTCGATACATTTCTTCGATTTCCGGCGATACGGCCGGTACCTTCCTGACGAAGCATCTGACGACGTTCGCATCCCGATCCACTTCGATCTTACTGACGATCCTCCGGATGAGCTCTTTCTTCTCATGGATCGGGACACGGGCGATCCTCTGCTCGAAGTTGAGGATGAAGTCCGCCACACGGGAGCCGACCTCGTCGATCAGCCCTTTGTCCTGTTTCATCTTCTCGATCCGTTCCTTCTGCCTCCTCAGGTCCTCAACCTCGAGTTCAACTTTTTGAAGCTGACTCATGAGAGTAGGGGAGGCTCCATGCTCTCCGATTGCGTCAGCCAGGTTCCGGGCCGAACCTTCAAGGATCAGGATCGAACGGTCGATGGACTTCTCATCCGCAGATTCTCCGGAGGATGAGAGGAGGGCCCTCAGCTTGTGCTCGATCAGTTTGAGCAGTACGGGGCTGGACAGAGTTTCTTTGATGGCATTCAGCACAAACGGCTCGATCTCATCACGCTTGATCGCACAGTACTCACAGATACGCTTCTTGTTGTAGCCACCGCAGACGTACTTGTAGTATCGTTTGTTCTTCGACTTTGTGGATTGGCCCTGGAACGGTGAGCCGCAGCGGCTGCAGACGATGAGGCCGGTAAGGAGGTAGGGGACATTGGCTCTGGGCTTCGATCCCGCCTGTAGACGGGGAGGCGTGACGCTGTTCGCCTTCTGCCAGAGCTCGCGGCTGACGATCCCCTCGTGGGCATTCTCCTCGATGATCCATTCCGAGGGATCATTCACCCAGTGTGGATACCGCACGCCGGGCCGCTTTGTCTTCCCACGCTGTGCGGCAATGATCTTGCTCATGGAGTTCCGGTTGTAGGTCCGCGTGCCGTAGTAGGCATGGTTCTCGATGATACTCTTCACCGTCCCCGGACTCCAACGGTCATCCTCGTTCCGCCAACGGCCTCGCCGGGGAGCAGGGATGTTTTTCTTGTTCAGGAAGAGGATGATCTGCATATAGGATTTGACCTGCCCCCCAAAAAGTGATCCATTTCGTATTATAAGAAATGGATCAACAGAAAGGGGCAGATTTGTATGGGCAAGAAGCGCCACACGGTAGAAGAAGTCATCACGAAGCTGCGAGAAGCAGATGTCCTTCAGTCGAAAGGACAGACAGTGCCGGAGATATGCCGGCAGTTGGGGATCAGCGATCAGACGTATTACAACTGGCGGAAGGAGTATGGGGGGCTGAAGATCGACCAGGCGAAGCGATTCAAGCAGCTGGAGCAGGAGAACAGTCGGTTGAAGAAGCTGGTGGCTGATCTCTCGATGGATAATGCGATCCTGAAGGAAGCCGCCCGGGGAAACTGGTAAGCCCGGCCAGACGCCGCCGGGCAGCGACAGAGATCCAGGAACAACTCGAGGTGTCAGAACGACGGGTGTGTCGAGTGCTGGGCCAACCACGATCCACCCAGAGGCAACAACCGATGGTGAGGGATCGAGAGGCGGTGCTGCGGGAGGAGATCGTGCATCTGGCCTGCCAGTACGGACGCTATGGGTACCGGCGTATCACGGCACTGCTTCACAATGATGGATGGCGAGTGAACCACAAGTGTGTTGAGCGGATCTGGAGACAGGAAGGGCTGAAAGTGCCTCAGAAACAGCCAAAGAGGCGGCGGCTCTGGTTCAACGACGGGTCCTGCATCAGACTTCGGCCCGAGTACCGGGACCATGTCTGGAGCTATGACTTTGTTGCTGACAGAACGAGTAACGGGAAGGCACTCAGGATGCTGACGGTGATGGACGAGTACACGAGGGAATGTCTGGCGATCAGGGTTGACCGGAAGTTGAACTCCTACGACGTGATCGAGCAGTTGGCAGAGCTGTTCGTCCAGCGAGGAACACCGGACTTCATCCGGTCAGACAACGGCGCTGAGTTCACGGCAAAGGCAGTGCGTGGATGGCTGAAGCGGCTCGGTGTGAAGACACTGTACATCGAACCGGGAAGTCCCTGGGAGAACGGCTACATCGAATCATTCAACGGAAAACTGAGGGATGAACTGCTGAACGGAGAGATCTTTGACGCGGTCCTGGAAGCACGAGTGATTATCGACCAATGGAAGAACCTCTACAACCGAAAACGGCCACACAGTTCGCTGGGGTACAAGCCCCCAGCACCAGAGGCTTCACTCCCTGATCAGAGAAACCAACTTGATCTGATCAGGCAAAATACCCAAATTCAGGTTGGTACATGAAACGGGGGCAGGTCAGTCTCTCATTTTGATCTCTTCTCTGACATCCTCAATTGACTCATCTGAGAAGTTGATTGAATAGGTGCTCGTTATGACAGTTCCCATAAGTTTCCCCTACCATTTGAGTCGGTGGCATGCTGAAAGCCTACCTGAGGAGGACGTTCGGTATATCACATTTTGTCGCTGGGATTCAACTCAGACTTTTCGCAATGCAGCCATAGCTCCATTCGCTTCCATCTACTACACCGGGGTCGACATACTCCAGACCTTGGACTTCCACTTTAGCCCGGTTTCAGTGTGAAGCCATACGCACAATTTGCTCACGAGTCTAAGATCAAACGGTCGATCGGGCAATCACTTTGTGAGCTCTCCACGACAAGATCACAAAACCACACCTTAATTTCTATATCTTATATGTCTTCATTGCTCTGACGGGATACAGTCATGTCACATCGGAAGATCTTGAGGAGATTGGTCAGAATAATGCAACAGTTACGCACCATGATCGCAGAATTGTCTTGACTTTCGCAATTCGGTTGGTTACATTCGCGGCAGACCCTTCAACCCTTCGACCCTTCGACCCTTCAACCCTTCGACGGGAAGAAGAGCCAGGCAGGTGTTTCAGACTTGAGGTGCCTGTTATGGAAATCAGTTGGCCTAAAGCCGCGCAGATACTCACCGTTGGAATTACCTATTTGCTGGCGTCTGTCTTTTTGATCTCAGCGATATCAAAGATGTTGGCACCGGATGGATTCCGTGTATTCCTTTCTGGAATTCTGCCCCCCTTCTTCTTGAGCTACAATACTCTCTCATATTTGTTGATTGTTCTCGAAATTACTCTTGGTTCAATGATTCTCTCAAGTCGGACGCGGGGAGTTGGTCTGTTCGCTGCCCTTGTTACTTTGCTTGGGTTTACGGCCGTGTTGCTTTATGCAAGCGTAGTTCAAGTGGAGTCTTCATGCGGATGTTTCGGAATACTGTCTGATCGGTCATCAATTGAAGTTGATATTGTGAGGAACTTGGTCCTCAGTCTTTGTTGTGTGTTTGTTATCGGGAATGAAGACAAACGAGTGATGACTAAGTGAAGCAAAGAGAGCATCGTCAATACTTTTCGTTGCCAAGACGCCCGGCTCCACTAATGCGGTCCTCGGGATTGCGGCTTTGGATTGGGAAGAAATGGCTTACAAGCTAAGACACCGTCAACGATTACTTCGAGTCGCGGTCTCCGTTGTATTCATCATTCTAATTGTCCAAAACTACCTTCTTGTATCGCGTATTGAGGTGCAAGGACAGATGATTGAGGAGCTGAATCGAACTATTGATCATTTGACTCAGATCGCAACCGGCGATACGGTGAGGAGCTTTACTGCTTTAACTGAAGATAGCGCATTGGTTATTGTTGACCCCAAAATCAAAGACCAAAAGATGCTGCTCTTGGTGTTTGCGACGTGGTGCAAAGCCTGCAAGGGGAACATGCATCAATGGAATCTGCTTGCGGATTCCCTCATCGGTTACGTTAATCTTGTCGGGTTGACATCCGACTCCCTCTTCAGGATTCACCAATACAAGACAGAAGCGCAAATGCGTTTCGAAACATATTCAGTTGCTCATGATTTCAACATCATGAAAAGGCATAAACTTCTTTCTTTCCCCAAAACGATTCTTGTCGATACAACAGGAATTGTGCTGAATGTCTGGACAGGGACATTGTCTGATCCTATGAGATCTCATATCCAGCGTGTGGTGCTTGGAATGAAATGACCAGCGGGACAAGAAGATTATGATGAAGACACGTTTCAGTCCGCGGAGAGCCCTTTCCCCGGTCAGGTGGAAATAATTCACAATTCACAGGAGGTAGAGCCATGGTAAGAAACATTCTGCTTGGGATCGGCCTAGCAGTATTCATTACTTCGGCCGCAATTAGTATGACTCCTTTCATTGGGAGTCTTGCCCCATATGACTGTTCGACTGGTCCTCCAGGTGGAGGTGGAGGTTGCGGCTCACCATGCCACTGTAACTATGACTCGTCTTGCATTTATCGACCAGCACCCCCCAATGTTGGGCCTGGATGCTGCTGCAAGAACATTAGTGAGACTGAGTGCGTTACGATTTGTTGGTGAGTGGTAAGCATTGTCTTCTCGGCTACTCACTTCGACACGTGCTTTCTGCTGTTCAATTCCTTTGTCTGGTTGTTGCGACCGACACGACACACGCCCAATTGCATGGTTCACTTTTTAGGAGGGTGAGTCGCCTAAGCAACTTTGAGTTCGCGGTGCACAACAACGGATTGCTTTGGGGCGATTGGACCCGGGAGAGTTCTCTGGGATATCTTTTTGCCGAGCCGTTGGCGCACTGGCCGCGTGGATCATTCCATATGAGAACCCCGGGGAACTATAGAGGGCTCGTTTTCCTCGCAAAGAAAAACGGCTCCTACCTTTCGTCGGAATGCAACTTCATGAGGGAATCAAGAAAAATTCACGGTCCCTTCAACCAAATGGTTCCTGGAAGGATTGGAGATCCAAACGCTGGATATGACCCTTCTTTCTCTGGGGCGGGATGGCTCTATATAGACGACCCAGACTATATTGTATATTCAAGTCTGGATTATAGTTCTCAGGGGGTCGACATCACGGGTAGCAATTATAACGATTGGCCGATTCGACTTGTAGACCACAAGAGAACATATGTTGCCGATCCGTCGGTTCGTGCTGCTTTTCCCCCTGTTTTTCGCTCAGATGAAGACCTATTCTGTGTGTTTAAGGACACCGACGCGAGGGCTGACCCAATTTATGGCGGGGTCAACGGTCCTAGTGTCCCGATTGGAGTGGAGATTAGGAATAGCATCATGACATGGGGGGATGGGCCAGGCAAGGATATTGTCCTGTTTGAATACGAGATTGTCAACAAAGGACGCTCGCCTCTTGATAGCTGTATTCTGGCATTCTGTTCGGGAATTCAACTCGGAGGTCCACGTGGGGCAACGGTTGATCCCGAGATCACCATTTCACGCTTTCAGGAGGACTCATGCAGAAACCTGGTGTACGAACGATCGGCAGACCCTTCCCATTGGTCTGACTGGTGGTTTGCAACCCCATCTCCACCTACCATTGGTTACACGTTGCTCAGTCCGCCCACATCCAACACTACTGATTGCGCTGGTCTATTGTATGGTGGAGTAATCGATACGGTTTGGCTATATTCCGACGGCTCGGGAGGTGTCGCAGGCTTATCATTCGCGCCAACGGATTCAATCGTTTATCATGCGATTTCTCATCCTCCTCAATGCACTTTACCGCCGTGGAACAGCTGCACGAGAGATGGTGAAGCGTTCTTGGTGACGAAACCGTTCTCTATGGAAATCGGAAGCGCTGTCGTGAAAACCTTCGCGATTCTCTTCTCCGACTCCCTTTCCCACCTTCTCCTGATGCACGACTACATCACCCGCGTTTACAATAACAACTTCACGCGGCCCGCTCCACCTCCCACTCCCCAACTCACCGCCGTCGGCCTGAACCGCTCTGTGAAGCTCAGCTGGGACAACACAGCCGAGAGCGCGACAGACGTCATCATTCCCGACAGCCTTGGCAGACCGTTCGTCGGCTACAAGCTCCTTCGTGGAACAACACGCGACGGTCCCTACACCGAGCTCGCCCGCTGGCACGCGGATACCCTGCTGGTGTATGAGTATCTGGATACGGGTGAGGATCTGGAAGGGGGTCTAAAGAACAACGTCACCTATTATTACCAGCTTCTCTCCTACGACGAGGGCGCGCCGTTATTGAAGCTTGACCCGATGGACTCTCCACCGGTCGAGGGGGTGAACTTCGTCGAAGTGATTCCGACCACGGAGCCGTCCGATGCGACATCTGAGTCGAGCGACGGCTCGGTTGTTGATGGTACGCTCGGCGCCGCGACTGCGCCTGTCCTCATCCCCCGGAACACCACGAACTTCAACCGGCTGCTGAGCGGCCGGGATTTGACACTTAGGCTTTCAGCGGCAAGCAACGGTCTCCGCTATACCCTTCCCGTAACGATCACCGACTCGATCTCGGGGAGAGTCCATAACGACGTCGTCGATCCCGAACTGCTTGTTCATGGGAGTTCGGAGACGGCAGGTCTGAGGTCCGGGACAGCCATCATCGAAGATGTGTTCGATATCGGAGCAGCGGACATTACATTCGACTACTCGTTCGAACAGCTTGGAGATCCTTTTCATGTCGCCTCATCGATAGAAGGATCCTCCGACTGTCCGATCATCATCGGTGACTCATTGGGCACAACAGGCCTCCAGCTATCGAGTCCGTACACGAGTGCCGCCCAGGAGCTGTATCTCGAGTTCTCACAAGGTGGTATCGATACGATCAGTACGATCTTCCAGCGTTATCTGCCATATCTGACGGTCAACCTGATCGATGCCGTAACAGGAGAACCATACACAGGCAGCTGGTCCTTCACTCCCAAAGGAGCAAGACGCACCGGGACAATAACGTTCAACCCTCCATCCGGAAGGAAGTATTATCTGACCGGTACGCTGAGCAATGGTGAAGAGTGGGACTTCGGAGCCCTGCTTGAGCTCTACAACTGGGCGATCGCATTCGACTTCCCGGACCGCGGCATCGGTTCAGGCAAATCAGGCCCGGCCTTCCCGTGGGGGAGCCAGGGAGTGGCAGGGACGGTCGACTTCTCAGCAGGAGACCGGGTAAGGCTCAGCTGGGAGGGGGGAGTAAGGGGGGTCTTCCCGGACGGGACGGTGCGCCTGACGGGAGCACCGGCGGGGAGAACCGACGTGACACAGGAGATGATGGAAGGAATCAGGATCGTCCCGAACCCGTACCTCATCAGGCACGAGGCACAGAGGACGAATGCTGAGCTTTACTTCAATTACCTCCCCGAAGAATGCACGATCAGGATCTACACGCTCTCACTCGATCTGGTGAAGACAATCGACCACAGCAATGGTTCAAGGGCCGTCTGGGACCTGACCACGGAAGGCGGCCAGCTCGTCGCAAGCCAGATGCTGATCGCACACATCGAAGCCGGGAACGGAGTGGAGACGGTGAAGAAATTTGCAGTGGTGGTGGGGAGATGAGGGAAGCAAGCTCGAATATCGAATTCCGAAACAAACTCGAAATCCGAAATATGATGAAACGGATAGCGCCATTGCGGGCGTCATATCGAGTCAGGCGACCAATGCGACCGTAGGCCCGGTGATTGACCAGTGACGATTGATGACTTTGTGATCGCTGAATGGATCGACCATCCGACCACCAGTCTATCCGACTATACGACCATCCGACCGACGGACCGAATGGACCGAACCCGCCTTCGACCGACCCCAAAAACCCCGCAAAAACCCTGTTGACTTTCGCAGATTGCGGCACTATATTCCCGGCAGACCCTTCGACCCTTCGACCCTTCGACCCTTCGACGGGAAGAAGAGCCAGGCAGGTGTTTCTGACTTGAGGTGCCTGTTATGGAAAGAAGTCGAATCAGCTCTAAGAGGATTCTTACCCTAGGCGGACCCTATTTCCTCAAGTGTGTTTTCGTCCTTTCAGCTCTAGCTAGGCTTCTCTCACATGCGGGATTCATCGAGTTTCTGATATCTCTATTCCCGTCCGCCGATGGAAATTCTGTTGTAACGTAGAATCCACCAGAAATCTATGATGGCGAAAGGCAAGTCAAGGGTTTGGGGTCTCACCTACCAGTTGGCAATTCATGTCGGATTTGTCTTGCTTGCCATTCTGGTGCTGCTCCTCGCACAACAGAACAGGGAGATGAAAGACCTCTTGCTTCCTCCGGAGCAGGTCAAGACGGGAGACTACTTTGGTTGTGATGACCTTGAGCCTGAAAACACTTCGCTTCATTTCGATTCTTCACAGAAATCAGTGATATTCGTGTTTACAACGGAGTGCTCATTCTGCAGGGAGAACAGATTGGCATGGGATCTTGTTTCGACCATGATAATCTCGGATTCAATCTCAGTAATTGGGATCTCCTTGGATTCGAGGCAAAAGACAGAGGAGTATATTCAGGACAGTGTAAGCTATCCCGTCTACATTGTTGCTGACCCGAATTCTTTCAGGGAACGAAACCGAATTCGTGGAGTGCCCCAAACAATCGTTCGCACTGAGACGGGAATTGTGGAGATGATTTGGACTGGTCCACTCTCCGATGAGGACATATCGGAGGTTATCGGGCATACCTTTTCGGATCATAACCCTGCTGACTAAAAGCAGGTCACCTCAACACACACCTATAGGAGGTATCTATGAAACCCGTACGGGTGTCGATTCTTCTATTTGGTATGATTGCATTGTTTGTAGCCGGCCTTCAACTCGGCACGGCTAGACCCTCGGCGCGCATTACTTGTGCACAATGTCCTGGATATCCGTGTGGTCCTCCACACATTGCATGTGAAGCACCGTGCGGATCAACCTTTTGTGATCGGGTCACGTGTGGCCCTCCTTGCTAGATCCTCTAAGGGAGCCCCGGAATCGGGGCTCCCTGGTTGATGTGAAGTTCACGCGCAAGGCTCTGGGGGGACAACATTTTCGAATCAAGATTGTTGTCTACATGTTCGTGACTCTCGGGTCAAGTGGAATGGTCTTTTCACAGATCCAAGACGGAGTCTTGTTCCGCCGTGTGAGTCGCGTAAGCAATTTTGAGTTCGGTGTTTGCAACAATGGCATGCTATGGGGCGATGACATGCCTTCGGCTCTGCTCAATGGAGTACCACCAGAGCTGATTCTGTACGCTCCGGCGATCGGTTACTGGCCGAGGGGAACAATGCATATGCTCCCTTTTCCTACTGCCGGAGGAGTAGTCTTCTTAGGGAAGCGCGGAACACGACATCTTGTTTCTCACTCAGACCTCTTCTCTGGACGTCGTGACCATGGCCCATTTGATCAAACTGTCCCAGGTCGAGTTGGGGACTTGAAGGCCGGGTATGATTCGGTCTTCAGTGGGGCTGGATGGCGTTATGTGAATGATCCAGATTACGTCGTTTATTCGAGCCTGGATTTTCTGAACAATAGTTCAGACTCCTCAGGGTCGAATTTCAGCGACTGGCCCATTCGACTGGTCAACGGAAGGAGGACGTTCGTCACAAACCCAGACGCAAGAGCAACCTACGAACCGGTCTACCTCTCTGATGAGGACATGTTTTGTGTCTTCAAAGATACTGACACGCGCGCTGATCGCTATTTTTCGGGACCTGATGGACCGAGCATCCCGATTGGTCTTGAATTCCAAATGAGCATCTTCAGCTGGGAGAGTGGACCGGGAAGAGACATCGTTATTTTTGAGTATGATATCTACAACAGGAACGGATCTGCGCTTGATAGTTGCTATGTAGGTTTCGGGTCCGGACTCATGATTCGAAGCGTGCTCGGTAGCCGTCCTGGAGGAGTTCCGAGTGTCGTTGAAACGCACTCTCAGGCTCCCGCTCGAAACCTCACTTATGTTAGGCCGACAAACCCTGAAGAATGGTCCCAGAACTGGAGCGTTTCGTCGATTCCACCGACCATAGGATACCCCATTCTCGTTTCACCCATAGGCTCAGACGGATTGCCTTTGGGGTTGTACTACGGGGGACCATGGTACGATATTTGGTTTTTCCGAGATTCGACGAGTCCAGATGGATACACTAGCATTTCCAATACCGGATCCGACTCAACCATCTACAGAACAATCATCGAGCATAAGGGGATCATTCCACCCTTAATCGACCCGTGGGACTCTGGGGCATTTGTTCTTTCCGGGCCGTTTTCAATGGCCCCCCATGATTCGACACGGTTCAGTGTGGCAATCATCTTTTCCGACTCCCTATCCCACCTTCTCCTGATGCACGACTACATCACGCGCGTTTACAACAACAACTTTGCCCGTCCGGCTCCACCGCCATCTCCTGAGCTGACCGCCGTCGGCCTCAACCGATCGGTGAAGCTCAGCTGGGACAACACAGCTGAGAGTGCGACAGACATCATCATTCCCGACAGCCTTGGCAGACCGTTCGTGGGCTACAAGCTCCTTCGTGGAACAACACGCGAGGGGCCCTACACGGAGCTCGCCCGCTGGCACACCGATACACTGCTGGTGTATGAGTATTTGGATACGGGGGAAGACCTCCCCGGAGGATTGAAAAACAACGTCACGTACTACTACCAGTTGCTCTCTTTTGACGAAGGGGCGCCGTTATTGAAGCTCGACCCGATCGACTCTCCACCGGTCGAGGGTGTGAACTTCGTCGAGGTGATTCCAACCACCGAGCCGGCCGATGCGACCTCGGAGTCGAGCGACGGTTCGGTCATTGATGGTACGCTCGGTGCCGCGACTGCGCCTGTCCTCATCCCCCGTAACACCACGAACTTCAACCGGCTGCTGAGCGGCCGGGGTCTGACAGTGCAGCTTTCAGCTGCCAGTAACGGTCTCCGCTACACACTTCCTGTGACAGTCACAGATTCGATCTCAGGGAGAGTCCATAATGATGTTGTCGATCCCGATCTGCTTGTCCATGGGAGTTCTGAGGTAGCCGGAATGAGGTCGGGAACGGCCACCATCGAAGACGTGTTCGGCATTGGTGCTGCGGACATTACTTTCGACTACACCTTCGAACAACTCTCAGAGCCGTTTCATATCGCTTCAATAATAGAAGGATCCTCCGACTGTCCGATCATCATCGGTGATTCACTGGGAACGACAGGACTCCAGCTATCGAGTCCGTACACGAGTGCCGCCCAGGAGCTGTATCTCGAGTTCTCACAAGGTGGTATCGATACGATCAGTACGATCTTCCAGCGTTATCTGCCGTATCTGACGGTCAATCTGATCGATGCAGCGACAGGAGAAGAGTACTCAGGTAGCTGGTCCTTCACTCCCAAAGGAGCAAGACGCACCGGGACAATAACGTTCAACCCTCCGGCCGGGAGGAAGTATTATCTGACCGGAACACTGAGTAATGGTGAAGAGTGGGACTTTGGAGCATTGCTTGAGCTCTATAACTGGGCGATCGCGTTCGACTTCCCCGACCGGGGTATCGGCTCCGGCAGGTCAGGCCCGTCCTTTCCATGGGGGAGTCAGGGTGTGGCAGGGACGGTCGACTTCTCAGCAGGAGACCGGGTAAGGCTCAGCTGGGAGGGGGGAGTAAGGGGGGTCTTTCCGGATGGGACGGTACGGCTGACGGGAGCACCGGCCGGAAGAACCGATGTCACTCAGGAGATGATGGAAGGGATCAGGGTTGTCCCTAATCCGTACTTCATCCGCCATGAGGCCCAGAGGTCAAGTCCGGAACTCTACTTCAATTACTTGCCTGAGGAGTGCACGATCAGGATCTACACGCTCTCGCTTGACTTGGTGAAGACGATCGAACACACCAACGGGTCGAGAGCAGTCTGGGACCTGACGACAGAAGGCGGCCAGCTCGTTGCCAGCCAGATGCTGATCGCGCATATCGAGGCGGGGAACGGGGTGGAGACGGTGAAGAAATTCGCGGTGGTGGTGGGGAAATAGAACACACCATGCTCTGTAGGCGCGACACGCCGGGTCGCGCCTTGCATCTCAAAAAATCTGGTCCCGCAACTGCAAGCATGTCGACCTGCGTCCGCAGAATCCTCTTGACTTTCGCAGATTGCCATATTATATTCCCGAAAGTCCTTCGACCCTTCGACCCTTCGACCCTTCGACCCTTCGACCCTTCGACCCTTCGACGGGAGGAAGAGCCA
>Ga0224505_10001812_pt1 | contig 13106 bp, 9 predicted proteins | sample SF_Jan12_sed_USG_FD_169102 | JGI IMG/M metagenome (GOLD analysis project Ga0224505, IMG submission 169102) | Sediment microbial communities from San Francisco Bay, California, United States - SF_Jan12_sed_USGS_4_1 | ecosystem: Environmental > Aquatic > Marine > Sediment | place: USA: California...
GAACTAAAAGTATTGCCGCGAAAATGCTATTGAATGATTTTAGATTTTTAGTGTATTTCATACCAGTGGATTTGTTGCCGACGTTGAATCTTAGTGTCCTATAAAATTTGGTATTGGAAACTTACTGCCAGGTAATAGACCGTACAGGGAGCACATCAATGGGCAGCATTCTTGTAACTTCGATAGCGCGGGCAAGCTCAGGTGTCTCTTTTGTCCACTGATCGAAGAATGCCTGAACCTTTGTGTTATCTCCATCGCCTTCAAGTATAATGAAGTCTGAGGTCAATTGCTTCACGGAATTTTCAAATTTGTCGAAATCAATCAACCACCGCCCGGTGCTGTCGTTGTACACAATACCGCCCTGGTCTTTCAAATAACTTAGCGACATAGCGGCTCCTTTTCCATGTGCTTCATCTAACCCAAACCGGATAGAGCGAAACAAGCTGCCCAGGTAGGATACATAAAACGATTTGGCTTTTTCTTTGTCCACGACACCTTTCTTCATCAGGAAAGCAAGTGAGTGAAGTCCGGATACATCCGCCTTTGCTTCTTCCAACGGACTGTAATTCGGGCCAATTGCTGCGTTAACAGCTTTGCCTTTATTGGGGCCCACTTTAACGGTGCGCGGACCGATGGCATGACAGATTTCGTGCATCAGCACAAACTGAAAAAATCCTTCATCCGATAGGTATTGCAGTTGTGATTCGTCGATTAGCTGTTCGCTCACCGGCTTAATGATGGCGTTGAAGCGTGCGGTAAGCATGTTCTTCCAAAAAGTTTTTTTCGTTCCTTTCGACTCATGCACAGCCGGATCGTTGGGCAGGTTGGTTGCGACAGCCTGATAGCCAACAGCACCTTCACCTTTCCTGATGATGTCGTTGACCACCACGAACGTGGCTGTCAGCCCGGATGCATTCGACTTGTAGACCGGAGGAACAGGTAGGTTGTTTTCCATCTCCTGCAGGTAGGATGTGTATTTGTCCAGATCGGCAGATGCTTTTTCATCTACGATTTCAACATAAGCCTCGTACTTCGCTTTTATTCCCTTCACACCATCTGAATATGTTTCAAAGGGTCCAAATACGATATCGAATTTGCTGTCCTTCATGTCGATCCAGGCTACATCTGCATCATAATAGTCGTCGGTGGAAAGCGCTTCTGCTTTCAGGTGGAGAAATTTGGCAAAGGAAGCATTGTCTGTCAGGTCTGCTGCTTCATTCAGCAACTGCACAATCGGGGTGATGTATTGCGCATACTCGTCATGATAGTAAACAGCTTTGTAGCCACCCTGTCCGTCTTCGCGGATAACGGTGTAAGGCGACATAAATTTTTTCTGTTCGGCAGGAGGGAGCGTCTGAACATACGCATCGAAGATGGCAGCGGTCATGCCACGGGGATATATTTCCTCACCTGCGTAGTAGGTTTGGTTGCCGATAAAGGGAACGTATCCGTTCAATAACTCAAAGGGGCCACCATTTCGCTTTACAAGTGTAAGGAGATCTGAGGCCGCCGGATTTTCGTGCAGCTGTTGCAGGCTGTCGCGCAGGAGCATTCCATATTTAGAAGTTTGCAACCAGTATATTTCGTCAAGGTATTCTGATGCTTCCACCAACTTTTGTAGGATGAGCCTATCATTCTCGGAATATGTTGACGCATTGAAATCCATGGGATATGCAGAATATTGCGACAGATAATGCTGAATAGCTACTTGGACAGAGTCTGCAGCACCGGTAGTCGGGGACCGATCGGGTTGACACGCTGCGGATAACAGTAAAAACAGGAATGGCACTAGTGGATGTTTTTTCATTAGATCGGTTTTTATCGTATTAATAACATAAATCTTCATTATCTGTGTAATCTGCAAATTGCTGGAATCCGTCTTGGCGAAGGAATCAACTCGCGAAGCTAACCAGATCCCGCATTTTTTCACAGGTTTTGGTTTTTTGCAGCCATAACAATTTATGGCAGCTTTGTGAAAAGGTTTTATCTTCAACAAAGAAAAATCATCATCCAGCCACTATCAAGAAAGTGGAGTACCGGTTTTTATGTGTTGACTGGTTTAAATCCAGTCGGCTACATTGTTTCCTATAATCTTGCTTTTTCACACGCATGCTGAACAAAGTTTGAAAAACATTTCCATCTCTCTTTCCATACTTGACAAAAGTCATAGTTTGTCAACTTTGTTCATCGTAATCTAGCTTTGTATTTATCATTCGCGGTAGGGGGGGTTGGATTATGAAAAATATTCCAAAAAGTGCCAATGTAATTGGTATTGACATTGGTTCGCTATCATTGTCAATTGTCCAAATGGGGTTGGATGGTACGATGCTGGACTCGGTCTACACTTTCCATAAAGGCAACATCCGACAAAGCCTCAGGGAGGTTCAAAAACACCTGGATCTAAGCCTTGTCTGTGGTATTGCCGGTGTTTCTTCTTCTGCAGAATTCAATGCAGATTTCATTAATCTGTACAACAGTCAGATAGCTATTATTGCTGCAGCTAAATTCCTTCAGCCTGATGCCGCTTCGGTTTTGCATATTGGTGCCGAACGGTTTATGTTTATTCAGTTTGATAGCAATGGCAATTATCAGTTTACCAGAACCAATTCCTCCTGCGCAGCCGGAACGGGTAGTTTTCTGGATCAGCAAGCGGACCGGTTGAACCTTTCCGGCGCGGAAGAACTCTGTCAAAAAGCCCTGGAGAACAAAGAAGCTACGCCAGACATTGCTTCTCGTTGTGCCGTTTTTGCCAAGACTGACCTTATTCATGCACAACAAAGGGGATTTTCGATGGCAGCCATAAGCGACAGTCTCTGTAAAGGGCTGGCCAGAAATATTGCCAATACCACCTTCAATAAAATGGCAGTGAGCTACCCCATTCTGATGACAGGCGGTGTATCGAAGAATACCGCTGTTGTCAGGCATCTGGAGAAACTGGCCGGGTCTCAATTCTTACATGACGACAACGGGCATTTGTTTGGCGCAATTGGCGCGGCGCGTTTGTTACTGAAAGACAAAGCCGGGCGGTCACCCATGACCATTACTTCACTCGAAAACGTGCTCAAACAAGAAAACAACAGCAATACTTATTATTATGGACCACTGAATCTTAAGCAAAGTAACTACCCTGATTTTACCAATGAAAAATCTTATCTTTTTACACCTTTAGCATCGCTGCATCCCAGGAAGGTGGAAATTGATTTTTACAGAAAGCATAATCCTGGGGATACTTACCCGGTTTACATGGGAATTGACATTGGCTCTACCAGCACCAAAGCTGTACTTTTGGATAAGACCAAAGAGCCTTTGATAGGATTGTATACCTATACGGCGGGAAATCCGATTTCTGCCGTAAAATCTCTTTTTGAGGCCATAGACCATATCAACCAAACAGAGCGTTTAACGATTTCAATACTGGGAACTGGCACCACAGGTTCCGGAAGAAATTTTGTTGGAAAAATCATTGGGGCAGACTTGATTTTGGATGAAATCACTACCCACGCGCGGGCGGCTTATGAGCTTAACCCTGAAACTGACACCATCATCGAAATAGGTGGACAGGATTCAAAATTTACGATGATGGATCACGGCAGGGTGACGTTTTCTCAAATGAATACGGTATGCGCTGCAGGTACGGGAAGCTTTATTGAAGAGCAGGCAATGAAACTGAATTGCCCGCTAAAGGACTATGACTTGCAGGCTGCAGATGTTAGTTCGCCTATTGCGAGCGATCGTTGTACGGTGTTTATGGAACGCGATATCAACCAGTTACTGAGCAAAGGTTATTCCGTCAATGAGATTCTGGCCACCGTTTTGCATTCCGTAACGGAGAACTATCTGAAGCGGGTGGCCAGTGAAGCGTCTATAGGAAAGAATATTTGTTTTCAGGGGGCGACCGCGCGTAACAAGTCGCTTGTTGCGGCATTTGAACAGCGCATCAACCGTCCAATATTCGTATCCAAATACTGTCACCTGGCCGGAGCATTGGGAACAGCCCTGCTTTTGCAGGAAGAACTTCAGAAGACCAGCAATTTTCGTGGACTCAAACTCTTCAAAGAGAACATTCCTATCCAAACAGAAACCTGCTCGCTGTGCAATAACCACTGCAGTATAAGTGTGGCTGACGTTAGGGAAGACAAGGTCGCCTACGGTTTTATGTGCGGCAGGGATTACCAGACTTCCAAAAAGGTATCAAAAAATAAATCTGGTTTTGATCTGATCCGAGCGCGAAAGAAAGTTTTTTCTTCAAACAGGAAAGGAAGTTACAAAACCAAACCGGTCATTGGTATTCCTGCATCTCTTCACCTTTTCGAAGAATTGCCACTTTGGAAACACTTTTTTGACAACTTGTCCATCCGCACCATCAGTTCCGAAAAATACCGTGAAGCGTTAAAGCATGGGAAACTTGTGGCTGGTGCGGAGTTTTGTTCCCCCATAGACGCGCTGTATGGCGATGTGTCGTATCTGGCTGGCCGGGTTGACTTCATCTTCCTTCCTGTATTTCTACAGACCCATAGCAAGCCGAAAGATTCGGAACGCAACTATTGTTACTATACACAATTTAGTCCATCACTTATTTACAATATGAATGACGGCGAAGTAAAAGATAAGTGTCTTTCGCCGCTGCTGAACTTCTCGAGGGGTAATATAGGCGTGGCGTTAGAACTGTATGAGTGCCTGAAAGCCGTAGTTCCTGATATCAGTTTACCTTTGGTCTATGCATCATTGACTAAAGCTTTTTCGCAATATTACGCGCAGAAAAAGAAATTAACGGACTTGTTTACTCGTTATTTCCGTGATGATGATAACTTTTCGGTGGTATTGCTGGGAAGGCCGTATGTTGTGCTTTCTCCGGAACTAAATAAAGGAATCCCCGATATTTTCAATGGGTTAGGGATCAAGACGTTTTACCAGGACATGCTCCCCGTAGATCAATCGGAGCTTGGGGAGGTGGATACACTACTGAAAAAAGTACCATGGTATTATGCATCCAAAATTCTGGAAACAGCCCGGACTATTGCCCGAACCCCAAACCTTTATCCGGTACTTATCAGCGCCTTTAAATGCGCTCCCGACTCCTTTGTTATTGAGTATTTTAAGAAAATTCTTACCAGCGCTAATAAACCTTACCTGATCCTTCAAATCGATGAGCATGATTCCAATGTAGGTTATGAAACGCGGATTGAAGCGGCCGTGCGTTCGTTTAAAAACCATGCCACCCTGCTTGGTCCAAAACAGGAACTCAACAATCAAAAGATATTGCCCGATATCAATACCGACATTGGAAGTAAGACCTTCTTAATGCCTGGATGGGATCCCATTGTGATGCCTTTATTGGCGGCCAATCTTAAGAGAATTGGCATCGATGCCCGCGTTATGAACTCCAGTGCGCTTACCATTAAGAAAAGTATGGCCCATAATACAGGTCAGTGCCTTCCGGTCAACATTATCGCCCAGGAATTTATTGAATATATTAATGAACATCACCTGGATCCGGCAAACACCATGCTCTTCATGTTGGATAGTAAAGTTACTTGCAACATACGTCTGTATCCTCAGTACATTAAAAGCATCCTTGAAAACTATGGGAACGGATTAGAAAAGGCACATGTTTATTGTGGGCTTATATCCCATCTTGAAATATCCCTAAGCGCATGTTATTACGCCTATTTTGCCTACATGATAGGTGGGTTGATCCGGAGGCTAGGTTGTAAAATCAGGCCCTATGAATTGAACAAGGGGCAAACAAACAATGTAATCGCTGAAAGCGTCAAACTGCTGGAACAGGCTTTTCTTGGAAAGGAGGACATGGAGAAAACAGTGGCAGACGCTGTCGCACTATTTGATGAAATACCTCGAGAGAATGGCGACAGGCCCAAAGTAGCACTCTTTGGTGACTTCTATGTATGCGACAATGATGTGATGAACCAGGATCTCAACCAGGCCATAGAGGATGCGGGTGGAGAAGTGATCACTATCCCATATTCCGATTATGTCAAAATAAACCGTGACAATGTAGTACGCAGGTTTGTGGAGCGCGGCGATTATTTTAGGGCGCTACAGCTACGATTGATTTTGGCCAGTATGAAATGGATCGATCATCGATACTACAGACCATTTATAAAATATCTTGGTAACCCTTACGAAATAGATTCTAAGAAATTGGAAAAACATCTTACCGAGTTCAATATCAACCCCTATCTCGGTGGAGAAGCCTATGACAACATTCTTAAAATTTTCTACATTTTGGAGAGGTACCCGGACACAGCATTGTTTGTTCAGACTAATCCTTCATTTTGCTGTCCTTCTCTGGTAACGGAAGCCATGACTAATCAAATCAAGCGGATTACAGGAATACCCGTGGTAACCATCACCTATGATGGGACCGATGAGAATAAGAATGACATCATTATACCTTACCTGCAAGAAAAATCAGTATGCCAGTGAATGGCCTTGTCTTCAATGTCGATGACAGTCTTATGCTACAATTGGATTTAGTTCCGAATTTCCGGTGGTGTGTCGTATGGCAACAGGAGCTTGACGTTCAGGGCTTATGGCGGATGAATCGTCAGGAAAGCCTGTGGATACGTTAGAACGCACCGATTGGCAAGAGTCAAATCGGAAATTGAATTTTTTCAATTTTGGTTGTAGCATGGTATTGTTTTGCCTACTTCGGTCTAGGTGCGATCGCACGCTTGACACGCTCTTTGCACAATATATCCTTATACATTTGCCACTTGTTGCCTAAGATCCTGGTCAGGATCATATCAACTGGCATAGTAAGAACTATGAATATGATACCCTTTAGGAGGCTGCCGGGTGTGTGAGCAAGTTTTCTGAACGCTACTGAAATGCCTCCTTCCAGATATGTATTATAGTGCCAGTATCCACTTGGCATAAACAATCCATCTCCTGCCTCTTGAATAACCTCCATCCCCTTAACATATCTAATGCCGGGGAAGTCGGCTTCATTGCTATTCTTGATATCCATAAGCGAGTGCGTATTGAATGGTACTCTGTAAAGGTATGGTGTGTATTTTGGTTCGAACAGTACCACGCTTTTGGATCCGGTTATCTGAGTCAACAGGACGTTGGACCTATCGACGTCAAAATGCAGCCGAACAGCTGTATTCTTCCCTCCAATGAACATGAAACCAAAGCGTTTCATAATGTTCCTATTGAAAAAGGAAGGGCAGGAAAAATCCTTTCTCAAGTCAGGGTTTTGCTTGTACAAGTTGTAGCGAAACATCCTGATACTTGAGGTCTGATCGCTTGAGATGATATCCAGGAACTTGTGGAATGGCATTTTTATGTCAGGTGTCACTGTGGTGGAATATACGTGACGCTTCTCATTGTTGTCAAATACTGCGATATCAAGATTACCCATGGTCTTCTTGAACCAATCGATGGTCCATTTGTTTCCTGCAGGCTGCAATTTCGCCAAGCCTTTGAGCAATACTGGTTTCTGAGGCAGAAAATACTTCTTCATGAAGTCTTCCTGGGAGAGATGTGCTGCATGCTCCTGAGCACACTCCAGAGAAAGGTCAAGGTTCATGTTGATCCCATTTAATAATTTATCCCCGGGTATGAGTCGTTGCTTCTGGTTGGTGTCTACACCGGGCGGACACTAACTAAGACACTTAGGCTCATCAACTTCTTTTCATAATACGGTCAGACTGGCTGATAAGTATTTTTTCAACCAGGCCGGGTGCGATAGACTGCATGATCGCATTTAGCTTCCCAAAACCAGTCAGTGTGGTAATGAACTGTCTGTGTTTCACATTTTGGACGATGGCCCTGGCAACACTTTCCTTGGTTGCCACCTTGAACCCGGAGCGGTCGTTGATCGTAACCAGATTGCCATTGGCAGAAATGGTTTGTTTCCCAAATTCAATTTCGGTCTGTCCCACCAGCATCAAGCCAACGTGAATACCGGTACTCGCCTCTTCAATACGTATAGATTCAGCGATCCCCCTCAGTGCCATTTTCGAGGCACAGTACGCTGAAATACCTGGCAATCCTCGGATTCCAGCAACACTTGAGACAAAAATAATACTGCCTTTCGACTCCCTGATATGAGGCATTGCCGGGATGGCCAGATTGGCAACTCCTAGAACGTTTGTGTTGAAAACTGTACGAAACACTTCCGGCTTAAGTGTCGCAAAATGTCCACGCATGCTGATGCCAGCATTGTTGATGAGGATGTCAAGCTTTCCAAAGCGCTGAATTGTCTTTTCAACTAGACTACGTGCCTCATCCTCCCGCGTGATGTCGCCTTGAAATGCTTGAACTACTGCGCCAGCTTGCTGGAGTTCCTTTTCAGTTTTCCGGAGCCGTTCGAGGTTGCGGCCATTCAGGACTACTTTTGCCCCTAGCCTACTGAACGCCATAGCGGTTGCTTTACCAATACCCTGGCTGGAGCCAGTAATCAGTACAACTTTATCTTTGAATTGCTTCATGTTCGTCTACGGTCTAACTATCTTCATCTCAGGATGTCTTTTCAGGGAAACAATTTCATTTGTCCATGCCATAGCAACATGTACAAATGCGGCTACCCAAAAATTTCCGGTGAATGCACAGAGCAAGCAAAGGATTATACATAATGGGATTGCGCCTATGGTCTCTTTTAGACCCTTGGCAATATGAGTGCCCGAGTACAGTGCTATATTGACGCCTATGGCTGGCCAAAGTCCTAGCCGATGAATAAGGGGGAAAAGCAAAACTCCTCTAAACAAAGCTTCGTATCCAACAAGATAAACTGTCCATCCGATGAGGTTGCTTCTAACCATCGAAGGCGTCCATATCTTGGCTCGGATTTGAGGATAATGTTTAAGGTTTTCAGGTTTCCGGGCATTCCATCCTGTGACAATGACTATCAACAGGCCAAGGCCTGCGGTCCACAGGATCGTCGCGGGAAGAGTTTCCTCGGAGATTACCCATCCAAACTCTGCAAATGTCGTCTTAGGAAAAGCAATGAGATAACTGATGGCGGGAAAGAGACCCATAGATATTCCGCCAAGAATTTTGGTGTAGATGATCAATTTGGCCGAACCGAGATCCACGCCATGATCCCGCACCAATCGTGCGTTGAGTCTATTGGAATGCCATACAAACCAGAAGATGATAAATCCAATTAGTGTTCCTACAACGGGAATGAATACATGCAAATCCTCGTAATGAAGATAGAGGTCAACAAAGTATACTTGATCATTCATGGTGCTATGCTATTCCGTTTGATTTCATCCAATTAATGCATTCAAGAATGCCTTCTTCTATGGGTGATTGCGGAAGCCCCAATTCCTTCACTGCCTTTTCTGCCGTATAATAATGTGAATCACAAGAGATCTTAGCCATAGGATAGGATACAGTCGGACTATTTCCCAACAACTTGGCACTACTGTGTGCTAAGAGTCCATACGCCAAAACCAGAGACTTTGGCATACGAATGGACGGCCGCTTCACGCCAAGTGTGGTTGCCATCAATGAGAATACTTCCTGGTACGACATATTCTTGTTCCCAATTATGTAGCATTCCCCGATCCTTCCTTTTACAAGCGCATTTGAAATTCCTACCGCTGCATCTTTTACACAGACGAAATTCCGACCGCCAGGTGCATAGCCTGGCAACATTTCCTTGTAGATGGCTAATACCATGGCCCCGGAACTGGGAGCAGAATCATATGGGCCCAGCATGAAAGTGGGGTTGAGGACAACTGCAGGAAGACCCTCACCTATAGCCTGCATAACCAGTTGATGGGCTATATACTTACTATCCAGGTAGTCCATTCCGTAATGGCCACTTTTGTATGGATTCCCTTCTTTTCCTGGATTCTCTTTGGTTCCAAAGCCAAAGGTGCTTGCAGTACCTATGTAGATCATACGCTTTACGCTTATTTCTTTAGCAACACTGAGTACATTTTTTGTACCCTCAATGTTGACCTTTCGTACGATCTCTGATCTAGCGGGCCAGGTTCCGGTGTGTGCCGCAAGGTGGAAGATGGCCTCGGCACCTTCTGCTGCCCTACGCAGGCTTTCCAGATTCAGGATGTCACCCTCCGCCAATTCGATATTCAAATCCATAATGGTCTTTGGATGCCTTCCTTGCTGGACCAATGCGCGAATTTGGTGTCCTCTTTCTAAGAGGACTCTTACCAGATTGCTTCCAAGCAAACCATCAGCCCCTGTAATAGTAATTTTCATATGCAGCTGTTTTGTTTTGATTTTTCAATGATCTTTTTGTTTCATTTTGCTATCCAGTGCGCAGTAATTGGGATAACCGTACTTGTCATTTTTCCATCACCATGGCGCGCGTTACTATATCGAATACTTTACTAAACTAAATTTGAATCTTTGATGGTAAGTCTTCATATAGTCATTGCGTTGCGACTTGCGTAAGCGCCTTACGATTCAACAAGTGCAAGGTGTCGCATTTGCTTGCAACACAGTTAGCAGGAATAAGTCAATTATGAGCAATATTCAATCCGAGGGATTTTTGTAGGTAGATGATTGTATCCAGGCAGCAGAAAATTGTTTTACGAGGATTTTTGAACGGTGTGCATGCACATGGGTCTGCAGCAAATAATTTTAAATAACCTGTATAAAGGATTACTTGTGCTCTAGGCTTTCCAACACAGCTTGATTCCCGGCTGTGAAGATTATTCAAAGCTGCATTGACGCCATAATTATCTTAGGGCTCATTGACATTAGGCATCTCTTTGGACTGGTCATCTCAGCGGTGTACTTACCGCGGTCGAATGAATTAGCGGGCAAACAATTGACCCATTCAATGGATACATTTGAATTTCCTTTTAATATCCCTGATTTTCATCATGGTAACGGGATGCATTGCCAGCGGCTATCCGGCAATGTATCTGTCTGGTTTACGTCCCGTTAAGGTTTTGAAGGGGTAACTAAAGCAGGGCGCTATGTACCATGCCACGATGGATGATGGTGATTTTTCAGTTCACAGCGACTTAGTCCTTGTCATAGGAACTATGCTGGTTTTTCCGCAAATTCAATATGCGAATTACAGGCCCGTCGATTTCGACCGCCAAGGGATTATTCATACCAGAATCTCTTGAATAAAAAATTAGCTGATGTCAAGTTTAAACCACTTATTCAGCAGACTTCTCAGCGCCTGATTTTCCTGAACAGGACGATATTCATTTGTGTGGGATGAATACCGATACTGATCCATCCATCGCTCCGGGTGCGATGCAATTTGTTCAATAGCGTCTATTATGAAATGCACCTCATTGCGTGTCATTACCGGATGAAGTGATAACCGAACCCAACCTGGCTTTTCCGATAGATCGCCCGTATCGATTTTGTTCGTTATTTTATTTGAATATTCCTGATCTACCTCCAAAAGGTAATGCCCATAAGTCCCGGCACAGGAACATCCGCCCCGCACCTGAATACCAAAATGATCGCTTAGTACCCTCACAATAAAATTGTAATGGAGGTTTTCAACATAGAATGAAATAACACCCAGTCTTTCTTTGTTATTTGGTGCAAGAATATTAAGCCCGGGTACTGCTGACAATCTCGAAAAGGCAATATCCAGCAATTCAGCTTCTCTACATTTAATTCTTTCTACGCTAATTTGTTCTTTCAGGCGAACGGCCAATGCTGCCCGTATGGTTTGCATAAAGGCGGGCGTGCCTCCGTCTTCACGCGTTTCAATATCATCAAAGTAATGATGTCCTCCCCAGGGGTTTGTCCAGGAAACTGTACCACCTCCCGGAATATCAGGAATACGATTGCCGTACAGCTTCTTGTTAAAGATCAGTACACCTGCGCTTCCCGGACCTCCCAGAAATTTATGAGGTGAAAAGAAAATCGCATCCAACGCTTCTTCACCATTTTCAGGATGCATATTCATATTGGCATAGGGGGCGCTGGCAGCAAAATCAACAAAGCATAACCCACCGTGTTCATGCATGATCTCGGCCAGCTTATGATAGGGTGTGAAAATGCCTGTTACGTTCGAGCAGGCGGTGAATGATCCGATTTTATATTTGCGATCGCGGTATTTGATGAGTTCGCGTTCGAGGTTTTTTGGCTCCACCAGCAAATTCTCGCCAGGGGGGATCACCACTACGTCCACTTCGCATTCCAACCAAGAGGTTTGATTGGAATGATGCTCCATATGGGTAAGAAATACAACGGGCCGATCGGAAGCCGGCTGGGAATAAAGGGGTTTCGCTTTCTCTGGTATACGTAGGCCAAGCATTCGCTGCAATTTTGCGATTGCGCCAGTCATGCCGCTGCCCTGGGTGATAATTACGTCCTGATCATTGGCATTCACATGTTTTTTAATAATCTGTTGTGCCATTTTATAAGCCAGCGTCATTACCTCTCCTGAGTGACTTGATTCAGAATGCGTATTACCCACCAGCGGACCGAAATGATTACTCAATAACTCTTCAATCGGCGCATATAATCTGCCGGATGCAATCCAATCAGCATAGAGTAATTTTTTCCTTCCGGAAAGGCCTTCGAAGGTGTAATCGTGCCCAATAATTTTGGTAGCGATATCCAGAAAGTAATATTCTGAACTTTCTGTCGGGACGAAAGTAGAAGTGTTGAACTGCATAATCAACGATTAAGTATACAAATATACAGCTTATGAAATTAATGAATTATGCTCCCAGTAATAGGAGAAAAGAAAGGAGTAGTTAAATTCTCCGCTAGTTTTAGGGCGTACATGAAAGCTATTTGTCATTGGAATCTTCCATAAATTCAAATAATGTCTTTGATTGACTCTGGCTGAATGCTGATGTACCTGCGGGTTGTTGAGTGGCGACTCCAGTGTCAACGAGAGTTCTATGAGCAGCGCAAGACTTTATCTTTTTTCCAACTTCGCGGCCTCAGAGCGGTTTTCAACATCTTTCGACCAAACCAATTTCCACGGTACGCATGATTTGATCGAAGGCGTTTCGCCACGATTATGTTCTGCAAGGCGATTGTCAAAATCTTGTGTTTGACCCGTATCTTTTCCAGGGAATGCATGATTTAATCGAAGGCGTTTCGCCACGATTGTGTTCTGCAAGTCGATTGTCAAAATCTTGTGTTTGACCCGTATAGAATTTATAGCACGAAAC
>Ga0224505_10001815_pt1 | contig 13095 bp, 11 predicted proteins | sample SF_Jan12_sed_USG_FD_169102 | JGI IMG/M metagenome (GOLD analysis project Ga0224505, IMG submission 169102) | Sediment microbial communities from San Francisco Bay, California, United States - SF_Jan12_sed_USGS_4_1 | ecosystem: Environmental > Aquatic > Marine > Sediment | place: USA: California...
GACGGTTCGGGAGATGGAACGGCCGAGGCCGCCGCGCCGGCGGACCGGGTGGAGGTGCTCCCCGAGAACCGTGGCAAGGGCGCTGCAGTTCGGGCCGGGATGACCACCGCCACCGGACGGGTACGAGCGTTCGTGGACGCCGACCTGGCCTACGGGCCCGACGTGGTCGCTGCGCTGGCCGATGCCGTGGCGCAGGGGTGGGACGTGGCCGTGGGCAACCGTCGTCACGTCGCCACCCACACGCTCGTGCGGGCCGGTCGTCTGCGGGAGGTGGGAGGGCGGCTCGTCAACCTGGCCACCCAGGCGTTGTTGCTGGGCCAGTACCGCGACACCCAGTGCGGTGTGAAGGCGATGCGGGGGGATGTGGCCGAGTCCCTCTTCGCCCGGACCACCATCGACGGGTTCGCCTTCGACATCGAGCTCTTCCACCTGGTCGAGCGCGATCGGCTGAGCCTGGTCGAGGTGCCGGTCACCGTCACCAACTCGTCCCGGTCCACCGTGAGCATCTTCCGGGACACCGGGCGGTTGCTGCGCGATCTGTGGCGCATTCGCGTGGCGTCGCGCACCGGGGTCTACGACGTCGGCGGGCCCTGACCGGGGCGGCGAGCCGGTACCCTCGGGTCGCTATGGCTGACCTCGACGCGATCTTCAAGGCCTACGACATCCGGGGCACGGTGCCCGACCAGCTCGACGCGGACACCTCTCGGGCCATCGGCGCCGCCTTCGCCCGATTCCTGGTCGACACCGAGGGGGCGAGCCAGGTGGTGGTGGCCCACGACATGCGCCCGACGGGGCCCGAGTATGCCGAGGCCTTCGCCGCCGGCGTCATGGGTCAGGGGGTGGACGTGGTGCGGATGGGGTTGGCCAGCACCGACATGCTGTATTTCGCCAGTGGCCACCTGGGTGTGCCAGGAGCGGTCTTCACGGCCAGTCACAATCCGGCCGAGTACAACGGCATCAAGATGTGCCGGGCTCAGGCCGCGCCCATCGGCGCGGACAGCGGTCTGGCCGAGATCAAGGCCATGACCAGGGACGGTGTCGACGCCGCAACATCCACGGGGGTGGCCAGCGACATCGAACTGCTCGATGCCTTCGCGGATCATGTCCGCTCATTCATCGACGTCGCTTCCCTGCGGCCACTGAAGATCGTGGCCGACACGGCCAATGGCATGGGCGGTCTGGTGGCCCCGGCCGTGTTCGAAAAGCTGCCGGTCGACGTGGAGATCCTGTACGCCGAGCTCGACGGCACCTTCCCCAACCATCCGGCCGACCCCATCCAACCCGAGAACCAGGCCGACCTCATCGCCCGTCTGTTGGAGGTGAAGGCCGACGTGGGCCTGGCCTTCGACGGTGATGCCGACCGGGTCTTCCTCGTCGACGAGACGGGCCGGGCCATCTCGGGATCGCTCACCACCGCGCTGGTCGCCGGGCGGGTGCTGGCCAAGGAACCCGGCGCCACCGTGCTGCACAACCTGATCTGCTCGAAGTCGGTCCCCGAGGTGGTGGCCGAGGCCGGTGGCACCGCCGTGCGGACCAAGGTGGGCCACAGCTACATCAAGGCCGAGATGGCGGCCACCGGCGCCGCCTTCGCCGGCGAGCACAGCGGGCACTACTACTTCCGCGACAACTGGCGAGCCGACAGTGGCCTCATCGCGTCGATGTTCGTACTGGAAGCCATGTCCGACACCGGCCAGAGCCTCTCGTCGCTGCTGGCACCGCTCGATCGCTATGTCGCCTCGGGCGAGATCAACACCCGCGTCGACGACACCGATGCCGTGATCGAGCGGGTGGCTCGACACTACGGCGACCGTTCCCAGGACCGCCTCGACGGGCTCACCGTCGATGCAGGAGAATGGTGGTTCAACCTGCGCGCCTCCAACACCGAGCCCCTGCTCCGACTCAACCTCGAAGCCCCCGACCAGCCCACGTGCGAGGCCCGCGTGGCCGAAGTGCGTGCGCTGTTCACCTGAATAGAACCTCGTCGACAAGGAACCCTCCATGGCTCTCGACCAACGACTCCTCGACATCCTGGCCTGCCCCGAGGACAAGGGGCCGCTGCTCTATTTCGAGGACGAGAACCTGCTGTACAACCCGCGCCTGCGCCGCCGCTATGACATCCGCGACGACATCCCGGTGATGCTCATCGATGAGGCCACCGAGGTGGACGATGTCGAACACGAGCGGCTGACGTCCCGGGCCCGCACCGAGGGCATCGAACCCACGTTCACGCCGTAGGTCAGAACGGGTGTATCGGCTCGAAGGCGTCATCCAGCACTACGCGTGGGGTTCGACGTCGGCCTTGTCCGACCTCCTCGGCGTGGAACCCCGTGGCCGGCCCGAGGCCGAACTGTGGTTCGGTGCCCACCCGCGGGGACCGGCGGCGGTGCAGCTGGGCGACCGGTCGGTCGGGCTGGATCGACTGATCGCCGACGATCCGGTCGGCCAGCTGGGTGCAGATCACCGCGAGCTCCCGTTCCTGGCCAAGATCCTGGCCGCGTCCCAACCGTTGTCGATCCAGACCCATCCCGACCGCGAGCAGGCCGAGGCCGGATTCGCACGAGAGCAGGCCGAGGGCATCGCCGTCGACGCCTTCGAGCGGTCCTTCCGGGACCGCAACCCGAAACCCGAGCTGATCTGCGCGCTGACGCCGTTCGAGGCGCTGTGTGGCTTCTGCCCGCCGGATTCCTCGGCCGACCGTTTGGCCGACCTGGACGTCGTCGCACTGGTCCCGCTCATCGAGGGGCTACGCGGCCCGGAGGCGGCGGCCGTCCGAGTCGAGCGGGCGCTCGACTGGTTGTGGTCCCGACCGGGCGAGCAGGCCGCGTCGCTGGTGGGCGACGTCGCGGCTGCGTCCGGGTCGGGGCTGGTGCGCCGCCTCCAGGCCTCGCACCCGGGGGACATCGGCGTGCTGGTCTCGCAGCTGATGCACCACATCGAGCTCCAGCCCGGCGAAGCCCTCTTCCTCGGCCCCGGCAACCTGCACTCCTATCTGCGTGGCATCGCGGTGGAGCTGATGGTGAGCAGCGACAACGTGGTCCGGGGCGGTCTCACCACCAAGCACATCGACCGCGCCGTGCTGATGGACATCGTCGACTGCACGCCGGCGTCGCCCGTGGTGCAGCGGCCGGACGGGCCCGTGCATCGCTACGACGCGATGGTCGACGACTTCTCCCTCTGGCGCATCGACCGGGCCGCGACCACACTGGACCTCGCCGGCCCGGCCATCGCCGTCACCACGGACGGATCGGTCGAGCTGGCCGCCGCCCGGCAGCGGTTGACGCTGGCCCGTGGTCAGGCGGCGTGGATACCGGCCGGATCCGCCCCGCTGAGCATCGCCGCCGAGCGCGGTCAACTGCACCTCGCCACAACGGGGTCCTGAGCGGTACCCTGACGGCATCCGGGCTGACAGATCGGTGTCAGTTGACCCCAGCCCGTGCCCTATTCGGCGTGCGACGATGCGCGCCCAGAGAGCACGAGGAGACACCGTGACCAACCACGACTTCAAAGTGGCCAATCTCAGCCTGGCCGGTTTCGGCCGCAAAGAGATCCAACTGGCCGAGAACGAGATGCCCGGCCTCATGGCCCTGCGGGCCGAGTTCTACGACAGCCAGCCCCTGGCCGGAGCCCGGATCGCCGGGTCACTGCACATGACCATCCAGACCGCGGTCCTGATCGAGACGCTCACCGCGCTCGGCGCCGACGTCCGCTGGGTCAGCTGCAACATCTTCAGCACGCAGGACCATGCCGCCGCCGCGGTGGCCGTGGGCCCGGAGGGCACCGTCGACGATCCCAGGGGCGTGCCCGTGTTCGCGTGGAAGGGTGAGAGCCTCGAGGAGTACTGGTGGGCCACCGAGCAGCTCTTCCACTGGCCCGACGGTGGTGGCCCGACGCTCATCCTCGACGACGGCGGCGACGCCACGATGCTGGTGCACAAGGGCCTCGAATACGAGAAGGCGGGAGCCATCCCCGACCCGACCGACGATGACAGCGAGGAATGGACGGTGTTCCTCGAGCGGCTCAAGTCGATGGCCGTCGGTCATCCCGATTTCTGGGCGCCGATCGCGTCAGGTCTCCGCGGGGTCTCCGAGGAGACCACGACCGGGGTGCACCGCTTGTACCAGATGCGCGAGGCGGGCACGCTGCTGTTTCCCGCCATCAACGTCAACGATGCGGTCACCAAGTCCAAGTTCGACAACCTGTACGGCTGCCGGCACTCGCTCGTCGACGGCATCAATCGTGGTGTCGACGTCATGATCGGCGGCAAGGTGGCCCTCATCGCCGGCTATGGCGACGTGGGTAAGGGCTGTGCGGCGTCGCTACGGGGTCAGGGAGCGCGTGTCGTGGTGGCCGAGGTCGATCCCATCTGCGCGCTCCAGGCGGCCATGGAGGGCTTCGAGGTCAACACCATCGAGAACATGCTCGGTGTGGCCGACATCTTCGTGACCTGCACCGGCAACAAGGACATCATCTCGGCCGAGCACATGGGCCGCATGAAGCACCAGGCCATCGTGGGGAACATCGGTCACTTCGACAACGAGATCGACATGGCCGGGCTGCTGCGGATGAGCGACGTGCAACGGGTGACGGTCAAGCCGCAGGTGGACGAGTTCGTGTTCCCCGACGGCCACTCGGTGATCGTGCTGAGTGAGGGCCGCCTGCTCAACCTGGGCAACGCCACCGGTCACCCCAGCTTCGTGATGTCGTGCAGCTTCACCAACCAGGTGCTGGCCCAGATCGAGCTGCACGCCAATGCCGAGCAGTACGGCACCGACGTGATCACCCTGCCCAAGCAGCTGGACGAGAAGGTGGCCCGCCTCCACCTGGACAGCCTGGGCGTGAAGCTCACCGAGTTGAGCGATGACCAGGCCGACTACATCGGCGTCCCTGTCAACGGCCCCTACAAGCCCGACCACTACCGCTACTGACCAATACCGGGACCGACCGAAATTGCGTGGGTTCGTTCGAATTATCGGAACGAACTCACGCCAGATCGGTCAGGGGAGGCGGGTGGCGTAGTCGTAGAAGGCCATGTCGTAGGCGTTGTCCTCGGCGATCCGGGCCCGGAACGAGTCGGAGACCTCGAAGTCCTCGCCGCGGGCCAGGTGACGGTCGGGTCGTTCGGCGATCGACCAGCCGTAGCGCCGTTCGACCTCGGCGATGAAGTCGTCGAATCGTTCGCGCCGCCCCACCACGTCGACGGTGGCCAGCCGCTGCTGGGCCAGGGCCAACCGGTCGTCGTCGATGGTGAGTCCATGCATGTAGTTGGGCGGATCGTCGGCCTCGGTCAGGGCGAAGATCTTGGTCATGTGGTTGGCCACGAACATGGCATTGAGCATCGGGTCGTCGTAGAGCTGCTCGATGGAGCGGCCGCGGGTCTGTTCGTTCCAGTGGCGCATGTCCCCCAACAGCGAGATGGTCCGGTCGACCGGGTGGCGCAGGATGGTGAGCCGGGTCACCGGACGTCCCAGGCGCTGCTCCACCCGGACCGACGCCAGGTAGGGGAAGTGGCCCGAGAAGGCCCGCAGCCGGGCGAACCGCTCGTCGTCCACCGCGTCGAGCGTGGCCAATTCGACGTTGGCCATCCCGCTGTCCACGTCCCATTGCGGGTAGCTCGCCTCGCGACCGAACGTGGCCAGCAGGTGATTGCGGAACGACCCCCCTGCCGTCTTCATCACGTGGATGAAGAAGAACACCCGCTCGTCGTCGGCCGGTCGCACCGAAGCGAGGACACACCACCTCCCCCGCGAGCGTCAAGCCCACTACCTTGGCGCCATGGCTGACGACGACCGCCCGCCGGCATCCCCGTCGGCGTTCGACGCCGCACAGTCGCCGAAACCGTGCCCCACGTGCAGGGGAGCGGTCCCCGCAACGTGATCGTGCTGGTCGAACCGATGGTCGACCATGCCCATCCACGTCCTTCCCCGCCTGGGGTTGCCCCGGCCCGATGCCCGGGCGTTCCTCGACCGGATGCCGGGGGCCGACGTACCGGTGATCCGTCAGCCCTTCGATGCCGAGGACGTCGCTCGTCACCCGTTCCTCTCGTTCGGCGGTGACGACACCGGCAACCACCTCTTCGACGGTGACGACTGGCTGGAGACCGAAGACCTGGCCGGGTCGGCCCGCGAGCGCCACTACGTGGAGCTCCTCCGCCAGGCCCTGGCCGATGTCGAGGCCCCCGACGAGCATCACATCCGCCTTGGCCTCACCTGAGGGCTCCCATCCCGTCGGGTGAGGGGTTGGCGGGGGCTGGTCGGGGTGACAGGATCAAGATCTCGCCGCCGGTTGCGGCCTCACGACACGGCGACGCCCGAGGGCTCGCCGCGGGGAGGTCGCACCATGGCGACATGGGTGGGTTGGTTGTTGGGCGGCGGATGCGCGATCTGTGGCCGTTCCGGGCCCAGCCTGTGCCAGCACTGCGCCTGGCGCCTCCGTCCGGCGGATCCGATCGATGCGCCGCCCCCCTTGGCCAGCCTGGCTGCGCTCGTTCGGTACGAAGACCGTGGCCGCGACCTCGTGGCGGCCATCAAGTACCACAATCGTCGAGCGCCGCTTCCCCAACTGGGACGAGCCCTCGCGTTGCTCCTTCCCCAGCAGGTCGACATGATCTCATGGGTGCCCACCACTGCAGCCCGTCGACGTCACCGGGGCTTCGATCAGGGCGCCGCGCTGGCCACGACGGTGGGTCGAGCCGGCGCTCGACCGGTGGTCCGCACCCTGCGTCGGCTCGACCGGCAGGCCCAGACCGGGCGCACGCGCCGGCAACGTCAGCGCGGCCCCCGGCTGGCCGCGGTCGGCCGGCCCGGAGGGGTCGTGGTGCTTGTCGATGACGTGGTCACCACCGGTTCCACACTGCGGGCCGGGGCCGTTGCCCTCCTTGGCGCCGGAGCCTCGGAGGTGCACGGCTTGGCGCTGGCCCAGACGCCCGGCTGAGTGCGGCCAGTCGGGCCCCCGGCGTCGGTAGACTACGCAGTCTGTATGGGAATCTTCGACAAGCTCCTCCGCACCGGCGAAGGCAAGAAGCTGCGTGCCCTCCATGACCTGGTGCCCGACATCGGCGCCTTCGAGCCGGAGTACCAGGCGCTGTCCGATGCCGAGCTGAAGAACAAGACGGTCGAGTTCCGCACTCGTCTCGACAACGGTGAGACCCTCGACGATCTGCTGGTCGAATCCTTCGCCGTCGTGCGCGAGGCGGCGACCCGGGTCATCGGCCAGCGTCACTACGACGTGCAGCTCATGGGGGGCGCCGCGCTGCACCTGGGCTGGGTGGCCGAGATGAAGACGGGGGAGGGCAAGACCCTCACCTCCACCCTCCCCATCTACCTCAACGGCCTGGGGGGCAAGGGCGTCCACGTCGTCACCGTCAACGACTACCTGGCCAGCCGCGACGCCGAGTGGATGGGCCAGATCTACAACTGGCTCGGCCTCAGCGTGGGGCTCGTGGTCCCCGGTGACCGCGACACCGCGTACAAGCGCGCCCAGTACCACTGCGACGTCACCTACGGCACCAACAACGAGCTGGGGTTCGACTACCTGCGCGACAACATGGCCATGTCGCGCGATCGGCAGGTGCAGCGGGGCCACGCCTACTGCATCGTCGACGAGATCGACTCCATCCTGATCGACGAGGCCCGCACCCCGCTCATCATCAGCGGTCGGGTGGCCGATGCGGCCAAGCTCTACTACAAGTTCGCCAGCATCGTCCGAGGGCTGCGGCGCGACGTCGACTACGACCTCGACGAAGAGAAGCGCATCGTGGCCATCACCGAGGACGGCGTGCACGCCGTCGAGAGTGCCATGGGGGTCGAGAACCTGTACGACGCCGTGCAGGCCAACCTCGTCCATCAGCTCCAGGCCGCACTCAAGGCCAAGGAGCTGTATCAGCGCGACAAGGACTACATCGTCCAGAAGGGCGAGGTGAAGATCGTCGACGAGTTCACCGGCCGCATCCTCGAGGGACGGCGCTGGAGCGACGGTCTCCATCAGGCGGTCGAAGCCAAGGAGGGGGTGAAGATCAAAGAGGAGAACCAGACCCTCGCCACGATCACCCTCCAGAACTACTTCCGCATGTACGAGAAGCTGGCCGGCATGACCGGTACGGCACAGACCGAAGCGGCCGAACTGGCGGCCACCTACGGCCTGCAGGTGGTCCCCATCCCCACCAACCGGCCGACTGTCCGCGACGACCAGCAGGACCTGATCTTCAAGACCGAGGAGGCCAAGTTCGGTGCCGTGGTCGAGGATGTCGTCGAGCGCCACGAGCGGGGCCAACCGTTGCTGCTGGGCACCGCATCGGTCGAGAAGTCCGAGGTGGTCAGCCGCCTGCTCGAGAAGCGGGGCATCCCCCACGAGGTGCTCAACGCCAAGCAGCACTTCCGCGAGGCCGAGGTGGTGGCCCAGGCGGGCCGCATCGGCCAGGTCACAGTGGCCACCAACATGGCCGGCCGTGGCGTCGACATCCTCCTCGGCGGCAACCCCGAGATCATGGCCAACCGCGATGTCGAGGCCGAGGGGATCGACGTCGACTCCGAGGAAGGTGCGGCCCGCTTGGCGGAGTTGATCGAGAAGTACGAGCCGCAGTGCAAGATCGAGGGCGATCGGGTGCGCGAGCTGGGCGGCGTGTACGTGCTGGGCACCGAGCGCCACGAGAGCCGCCGCATCGACAACCAGCTCCGAGGGCGTTCTGGTCGCCAGGGCGATCCCGGGGCCAGCCGGTTCTACCTCGCCCTCGACGACGATCTGATGCGCCTCTTCGCCACCGGGGCCATGGAATGGGTGATGGGCAAGGCCCTGCCCGACGACATGCCCATCGAGGCCAAGATGGTCACAAAGCAGATCGAGAAGGCGCAGAACACCGTCGAGCAGAAGAACGCCGAGGTCCGCAAGAACGTCCTCAAGTACGACGAGGTGATGAACGAGCAGCGCAAGGTGATCTACAAGCGCCGCGACCAGATCCTCGACGGCGCCGATCTCCGCGAAGAGGCGCTGTCGCACCTGGCTGACACCGTCGACGCCCTGCTGTCCACCCACTGCGTCACCGAACACAGCGACGACTGGGATCTCGACACCCTCCACGCCGAGGTGAGCACCTACTGGCCCACCGAGCTCACGGTGGACGATCTGGCCGCCGAGACCACCACCGACGGGCTGTACGAACTGCTCATGGGCGAGGCCACCGGCCACTACGAGCGCCGCGAGGCCGAGGTGGGCGCCGAGGTCATGCGTCAGGTCGAGCGCCAGGTGATGCTCCAGATCATCGATCAGCGCTGGCGGGAGCATCTCTACGAGATGGACCACCTGCGAGACGGCATCCATCTGCGGGCGATGGGTCAGAAGGATCCGGCCGTCGAATGGCAGCGAGAGGGCTTCGAGATGTTCGGCTCGCTCATGGACCACGTCGCCCAGGACTTCGTCAAGTACGTGATGCACGTGCAGGTGCAAGTGACCCAGAAGCAGGTTCCCGGGCCCGAAACCGACAAGGCGCTCGAGTCGGCCGAGTACTCGGCCCCCGACGGCCCGGTGCAGAGCACCCGCGACCAGGCCGGGCCGGCGCCGACCCCCGAAGCCGAGACGCCGGCCCCGTCGGTTCCCGTGGAGCGCACCGAGTTCGAGAAGGCCGGCCGCAACGAGCCGTGCCCCTGTGGTTCGGGCAAGAAGTTCAAGCACTGTCACGGGCGCTGAGTCCCGGACATGCAGGACTTCACCGACCAGCTCGACGCGCTCAGCCGACGTCTGAACGAAGCCGAGCAGTTCCTGGCCATCGGCGAGCGCCGGGCCCGCCGCCCCCAACTCGAGGCCGAGATGTCTCGGCCCGATCTCTGGGACGACGCCGACAATGCTCGCCGCGTGCAGAAGGAGCTCTCGGCCGTCAGCGATGATCTCGATCGATTCGATCGGCTCGATGAGCAGATCACCTACGCCACCGAGCTGTTCGACCTGGCCCGCGAGCTCGAGGACGAGAACCAGGAGGCCGAGATCGCCGAGGTCGTCGCCGCCCTCGAGCACGAGTTCGACGAGCTCGAGCTGCGCTCGCTGTTCACCGGCGAGTGGGACGAGGGCGACGCGGTGTGCCAGGTGAAGTCCGGCGAGGGGGGCACCGACGCCCAGGACTGGGCCGAGACGCTGCTGCGCATGTACAAACGCTGGGCCGAGGCCCGCGGCCTCGACTTCACCATCGAGTCGATCTCGGAGGGGACCGAGGCCGGCATCTCCCAGGCCGAGTTCTCGGTGCGAGGCCGCTATGCCTATGGACTGCTGCAGTCCGAGCACGGGGTCCACCGGCTGGTCCGCATCTCGCCGTTCAACAACGAGGGCAAACGCCAGACCGCCTTCGCGTCGGTGCAGGTGGTGCCGTTCTTCGAGGAGGCGGCCGATGAGGTCGACATCGACGAGAAGGACCTGCGCATCGACACCTACCGGTCATCGGGCGCGGGTGGGCAGCACGTGAACGTCACCGACTCGGCGGTGCGCATCACCCATCTACCCACCGGCATCGTCGTGTCGTGCCAGAACGAACGCAGCCAGCACCAGAACAAGGACCGGGCCATGCAGATGTTGGCTTCCAAGCTGTTGGATCTGGGGCGCCAGCAGCGCCAGGACGATCTGGCCGCCATCGCCGGACCGCAGGCCAGTGTGGGCTTCGGCAGCCAGATCCGCAGCTACGTGATGCAGCCGTATCAGATGGTCAAGGATCTGCGCACCGAGCACGAGGTGGGCAACGTCGAAGGGGTGCTCGATGGCGACATCGACGGGTTCCTCGAGGCCTATCTGCGCTGGTCGCGCGCCGCCAATCAGGGCGCCGACGGGTAGGGACCATCGGTGAAGGAACCCGTGTGCGAGGTGACGTCTGACGGCCCCGACCCGCTGTTAGGCTCATCGACGATCCGGGGCCACTTGCGGGCCGCGACCCCCGACGCGAACCCAAGGATCCCGCGCGAATGATCAAGCTCGAGAACGTCACCAAGACCTACAAGGGCAACGTCACCGCTCTGCACGCGGCCAATGCCGATATCGCCAAGGGCGAGTTCGTGTTCCTCGTCGGGCCGTCGGGCTCGGGCAAGTCGACTTTCATCCGGCTGCTCAACCGCGAGGAGATGCCCGACGAAGGGCGTATCTTCGTGGCCGGCAAGGACATCGGCCAGCTGAGCAGCTGGAAAGTGCCCTACCTCCGCCGCAACATCGGGTGCATCTTCCAGGACTTCAAGCTGCTGCCCCGCAAGACCGTGGCCGAGAACGTGGCCTTCGCGCTCGAGGTGATCGGCCGGCCCAAGCACGTGATCCACAAGCAGGTGCCGGCCATCCTCGAGCTGGTGGGTCTGGCCAGCAAGATCGATCGGTTCCCCGATCAGCTCTCCGGCGGCGAGCAACAGCGGGTGTCCATCGCTCGGGCGTTCGTCAACCGGCCACTGATCCTGTTGGCCGACGAGCCCACGGGCAACCTCGACCCGGCGACATCGGTGGGCATCATGCGGCTGCTCGATCGCATCAATCGCACCGGCACCACCGTGGTGATGGCCACCCACGATCGCGGCATCGTCGACACCATGCGCCGCCGGGTGATCGAGCTCGACCGGGGCAGCATCGTCCGTGACCAGGCCCGGGGGGTCTACGAGTGAGCCTCAAGCTCGGCTATCTGCTGCGGGAGACCTTCTCCAACCTGTGGCGCAACGTCAGCCTCACCATCGCCGCCGTCATCACCGTGCTGGTGTCGCTGTCGATGTTCGGTGCCGCCCTCATGGTGGGTGACGGTGTCGACAATGCCACCGAGCGATGGGAGGGCGGCATCGAGTTCGTGGTGTGGCTCAATCCCGACATCGACGCCGCCCAGGATTCGGCGATCGAGGAGACACTGCTCGAGCTCCAGAATCGCAACCAGATCGACCGCTTCGACTACGTCGATCAGGAAGCGACCTACCAGGAGTTCCTCGAGCTGTTCGCCGACAGCCCCGAGACGCTCGAGGCGGTGGAGCCGGCCAACATGCCTCCGTCGTACCGGGTGGTGCCCACCGACCCCGACGCCGAAGTCATCTCCGAGCTGGCCTCGCAGTTCCGCGAGCGGGCAGGTGTGCGCGACGTGGTCCTGGCCACCGAGGTCATCAAGGAGGTGCAGCGCACCGCCGACCGCATCAGCCAGACCACGCTGATCTTCTCGGTGGTGCTGGTGATCGCCGCCGTGTTGTTGATCCTCAACACCATCATCATGGCCATCAGCGCCCGTCGTCGCGAGATCGAGGTCATGAAGTTGGTGGGGGCCACCAACTGGTTCATCCGGCTCCCGTTCATGTTCGAGGGGCTGATCTTCGGGCTCATCGGCGCGGGACTGTCGATTCCGGCGATGATCTTCATTCGTTCGTATCTGATCGAACCGATCTCGGACACCGACGCTCTGGCGCTGCTCCAGGGGTTCGAGGTGTCCAACAACGAGCTGATGAACATCATCTACGTCAACCTCGGTCTGGGCATCATCGTGGCCGTGGTGGGGTCGGCCGTGGCCGTGTCCCGCCACCTCGACGTCTGATCGGCGCGATTTCGCAACAGAATCCGTCAGGTTCGGCCTCGGGAGGCCGATTGGTTGGAGGTGAGGTCCTGGGGCCGCGCGCTCGCCTGCGCTTGTATCTGTCTGTTCACGCTGCTCGCGTCGCTGGGCGGCGGCGCGGGCGCCCAGGAAGGCCGACCCACCACCACCCAGGCGCCTCCCCCCACCACCGTGGCCCCACCGCAGACCACAGTGGCGACGACGGTGCCGCCCCCGCCACCCAGCACGCCGGGGTCGACCGCGCCCCCGCCCGTCGCCCCGCCGCCCACGGCCCCGCCCGGGCCCACGGTGCCGGCGATGGATCCGGCCGAGTTGGCGGCGCTGAAGGCCCAGTACGACGAGGCGGTGGCCGATGAGGCCGGCGCACTGGCCGAGTACGAACTGGCCGTGGCCCATCTGGACGACACCGAGGCCCAGGTCGAAGCGCTGACCACACTGCTGGCGACCACCGAAGCGGACCTGGACGTGGCCATGGACACGGCCATCGAGGCCAGCGACGACCGGGCCGGGGCCGAGGCGGCCCTGTCCGAGGTCCGCACCCGACTGGCCCAGGAGCGGGCCAG
>Ga0224505_10001816_pt1 | contig 13084 bp, 13 predicted proteins | sample SF_Jan12_sed_USG_FD_169102 | JGI IMG/M metagenome (GOLD analysis project Ga0224505, IMG submission 169102) | Sediment microbial communities from San Francisco Bay, California, United States - SF_Jan12_sed_USGS_4_1 | ecosystem: Environmental > Aquatic > Marine > Sediment | place: USA: California...
GGTATCAGTGGTGACGATTTCTTTTCTCAGCGCCGAGCTGATCGGCCTGCGCGAGGGTATCGGCATCATCTTCGGCGCCAACCTCGGCACCACCACCGGGGCCTGGCTGATCGCCGGTTTCGGCCTGAATGTAAAGCTCTCGGCCTACGCCCTGCCCATGCTGGTATTCGGCGTACTGCTGCTGATGCAGGCCTCCAGGCGGCTCAAGGGATTCGGCTGGGTCCTGATGGGCATAGGATTCCTGTTCCTGGGGATCGACTACATGAAGGAGGGATTCGCCTCCTATTCCGACCAGATCGACCTGACCCGATACGCCATGACCGGTATCGCGGGCCTGCTGGCGTTCACGTTCGCGGGAATCGTCGCCACCGTGGTAATGCAATCGAGTCACGCTACCCTGACCCTGATTATCACGGCGCTGGCCGCCGGCCAGATCAGTTACGAAAATGCCCTGGCGCTTGCCATCGGCGCGAATGTCGGCACCACGATAACGGCCATTCTCGGCGCGATCGGCGCCAACGCCGCCGGGAAACGCCTGGCGGCGGCACACCTCGTATTCAATGTGGTCACTGGGATAGCGGCGCTGGTATTCATCCAGTTCCTGCTGGCGGCGGTCGACAGCCTGGGCAACCTGCTGGGTATCGCGGCGGATAATCACACCCTCAAGCTCGCGCTTTTCCACACACTTTTCAACCTGCTCGGCATAGCGCTGATGCTGCCACTGCTGGCTCCGCTGGTGAGCCGGCTCGAACGCTTCATGGGAGATGACCGGGCCCTGCGGGACCGCCCGCGCTACCTCAGCGATGCATCGCTTGCGCTGCCCCAGGTCGCGGTACAGGCGGTCAGCAAGGAAACCAGGCACCTCTTCAGCAACGCCTTCACCCTGATCGCGCACGGTGTCAGCCTGCACCGCAACCTGATCACGGGCAGCCGGGATCTGCAGCAGTTGATCGAGCCTCCCGGCAAACTGATCGAGATAGACCTCGATGAACAGTACGAGCGCAGGATCAAGGACATCTACAGTGCCAATATCGAGTTCCTGAGCCGGGCCCAGGGACAGGCCGGCCCCGAGTTCGGGGATGCGTATAACGCCCTGCGGCACGCCAATATGGATGTGGTGGCGGCGATCAAGGCCGTCAAGCACCTGCGCAAGAACCTGCTGCCATACATGCAGAGCGAGAACCCGTATATTCGCCGGGAGTACAACCGCTTCCGGGTGCGTATCGGCGAGGTATTGCGGTCGCTCGCGGTGCTGCGCGACTCAGAGGACAGCGTCGTTGCGCTGCTCTCCCTCGACCGGATCAGGGTTGAAGCCCTCGGCAGTGAAAACGAGGCAGCCCGGGTGGCGGATGGGCTAATCCGCGATCGCTCCATTACCTCCCAGATGGCCACCTCCCTTATCAACGACGGCAGCTACGTGCGGGAAGTAATACAGCGACTGCTGGACATGAACGAGCAATTACACCGGGCCGGGCTACCCTATGGTGAAGCGGTCCAGGATGAACTGGCACTGAAGGCCGAGGAAATCGCCAATATCGCCAGGCACGCCGGCGAAGTGCGCTGACCAGGACCAATCGAGGATGATGCGATGACAAACGCAAGGCTTTTCGCCAGGTTGCGCTCCCTGATGGAGGACGCCACCAGCGCAGACAAAAAGCATATCAAGAAAATCCGCAAGGTGTTGCGCAAGCTGAAGGAGCGGCAAGCGGACCTGCGCGAAAACCTGGACAATGCGGGCAGTATCGAGGAGAGACGGAAAATCGAGCAGGAGATCGAGGTCATCACCCTGCAACGGGTCAAGGGGCAGGAGGTTTACCGAAAGCTGAAAAAAGCCCGTAAGCTTGCGAAACAGGGACCATCGGAAAACACCCCCGGCGTCGCCACAGCTGAAGACGCCGGAGAAAATTCCTAGCCGGACTGCGCGGCGTCCGCAGGCAGCGAAGCGGCAATAGCGTCGGCCAGCCGCTGCAGCAGCGCCTCCTCCGCCCGCACCAGGGCATCGTAACCATCACCCGCCAGTGACTGTTGCTCCGAGAACCGGAATGCCCGGGTCGCACCTTCCACCGCAATCTCCCAGTACGCAACCAGCACCGCGGCACCGCTGCTGTCACCATGCAGCTGGTCCACCGTGACATCGATACGCGACCTGGTGGTGGCTGTTGCACTGGCGGCAATATCCCTGCCGCTGGCGCTGGATATTTGCGTGGCGAGGTAGCGGCGCAGGCTAACCTGCAGCGGCTCCGCCCAGACGTGGTTCCTGGCCGCGGTAATGGTGCCATCGCCAGCGGCCAGAACCAGCCCCGGCTGGTCTATATAGGTGGCGACCCGGACATTTCCCAGGGCGATACCGCTGTCCGCCAATGGCGTACCCGAGGTAGTGCCTACCTCGGTACGCAGCAGGTAGGTCGCTGTCTGGGGCGGCTGGGTAGAACAGGCGGTGAGCAACACCACCGCGATTACGCACATTATTCTCATTGGGGACTGGCCTCCGGTATGGGGTCGGCGGAAATCTCGGTGGGGAACACCAGCGAGTTGGGTTTTTCACTCAGGGTGCGGGTCAGATCCTCCAGGTTGCGCAGGGTACGGTTGAGTTCGAACACACTGTCGCTGATGGACTGCCCCATGGCAGAGTCCGGCGAGAGACTGGCCAGGGCCTGCCTCAGTTCCGCCAGGGTTTTGGTGAGTTCACCCGGCAGCTCCTTTGAGCCATCCTTGTCGAGTATTTCCTGCAGGGAAGCCATCGTGGATGTCAGCGCTGCCAGGGTCCCGTCCAGGGTGCCCAGCGCGGAATTGGCATTGGCGACCAGCGGCTCCAGCGGCAGTCCGTTGAGCTTGTCCAGCAGGGTGCCGACCTGCTTTTCCAGTCGCCCGAGGCCACTGGGAATCGTTGGAATCACGGGATACCCATCGAACTCTTCCTGCGCTACCACCGCCTTGCCTTTCTCTTCAGGGTAAAAATCGAGGTTGAGGTAGAGCGCGCCGGTGAGAAGGCTGCCGGTTTGCAGCGTGGCCCTCAACCCGATCTGGGTGCCTTTGATGATAGATTTCTGCATCATATCGAGGGCCTGCTGGTCATCGCCGGCGCCAAACCTTCCGGGCTCGAGATAGAACAACACCGGGATCGGGTCGCCGGTCCCCGCCATACGCTCGCCGACCAGTTCCTTGAGCAGGATGCGTTCGACCCTGCCGATCTGGATGCCGCGATATTCTACCGGGGCTCCGGGTTCCAGGCCGCGCAGCGACTGGCCGAATTTGCTGACAAAATAAACCCTGTACCGGTAAGGATTTGCCATCAGGTCACGATACGATGAGTTGAGCTTGTAGGTCGCACCTGACACCGCCTTTTCTCCCGGGGGCAGGCCCGGCAGGTTGCCGAAGGCTACACCCCCCAACAGGATGGTTTCCAGCGACCCGGTAGTCACCTCTACACCGGCGGCGGACGCATTGATGGCCACCCCGCTCACGTTCCAGAAATGTGTGCTGGTTGTAACCAGGTCGTCGTAGGGAGCGTCAATAAAAACGTCATAGCGCACGACTTTCTGATCGCTGTCAAAAGCAACACCCTCGATGCGTCCAACCTTGAACCCGTTGTAGACGACAGCATCGCCCTCACCCAGCGAGCCGGCCTGTTCACTGTAAAGGGTCAGGCGCACCCCGGGCGCATCCGCGGCGGTGAGTGGCGGCACCTCCAGGCCGACATACTGGTCGTGGTTCCGCTTGCCGGAGCCCGGGTCGAGCTGGATATAGGCCCCGGACAGGAGAGTGCCCAGGCCGGAGACGGCCCCGGCCCCGACCCGGGCTCGAACCACCCAGAACCGGGTGTCATCCCGCAGCATATCGGAGGCCTCGCGCTCCATCTTCACCTTCACCAGCACCTTGTCCATGCCCTCGCTGAGCGAGACATCTTCCACCAGGCCGACATCGACGTCCCGGTACCTGATCCTCGTCTTGCCCGCCTCCAGCCCTTCGGCGGTATTGAACTGGATGGTAATCTCGGGGCCCTCGGTCATCCTGGTGTGGATCACCATGTACAGGCCGATTACCACTGCCACCACGGGTATCACCCAGATCGGGTTAAACCTTCTGCCGGTGCTGATCTCGGGTTTGAGTTCACTCATTATTTTTTTCCTGTTGGTCCCAGATCATCCTGGGGTCAAAGCTTTCCGCCGCCACCATGGTCACCAGCACGACCCCCGCGAAGGCGACCGCCGCGGCCCCCGGGAGGATCACCAGCAGGCCGGTCAGGTGCACCAGCGCCACCAGGATGGAGACCACGAACACGTCCACCATGGACCATTTACCGATGAACTCGGCGGCCCGGTACATCACCGTGCGCTGGCGCGGGTCATTCTGCTTTTCGTTGCCCACACTCCAGCACAGGTAAAACAGGGCGATGAGTTTCCCCAGCGGCACCATCACACTGGCGATAAAAATGATGGCGGCTATCGGGACGGAGCCCATATCGATCAGCAGTACCACGCCGCCCAGGATGGTGCTGTCGGTCGCGTTGCCGAACTGGTCCGTGATCATGATCGGCAGCATATTGGCCGGGATGTAGAGCACACTGGCGGTAACCAGCAGCGCCAGGGTCCGCTGCAGGCTGTTTGACTTGCGCAGGTGCAGGGGCTCGCCGCAGCGCGGACATTCATGCAGATCGGCGTCGGCCAGCTTCAGGCAGAGATGGCACGACGCCAGGTGGCGGGAAGCGGCGGTATCACCCGGCATGTTTCAGCCCCGCCAGGCGCTCAATTTCGTTCCAGTACTGCAGGCGATCGAGGTTGGAAACCGAGGCGACGAAACACAGCGCGAAAGCCCCGTAGCCCCAGAACGAGATGCCGATAACCACCGTCGCCATATGCGCTATCTTCACCAGGCTCACCATGACCCCGATAAAAAATACCTCGACCATAGCCCAGTTCTGCATATGGAATACCAGCCGGGTCACGGGAATCATCCAGTCGTAGAAACGCTGCCGGATCATGCAGGTCGACAGCGCCAGCAGCAACACCAGCACCGTCGCCGGAATAACAATGATGAAGCCTGCCACCAGGAAGGCCAGGTCGGGCCGGCCCTGGGCATACAGCTGCTCAACCGTCTGGGGCAGGCTCATGGTGTTTTCCAGCCCGCTGGATTTGAAAGAGAGGAAGGGAAAGGCGCTACCGATCATCAGGCATACCAGCCCGGAGAGGGCGTAGGACTGCAGCCGCTGGAATCCGTCATCCCTGACCCGGGTCAGGAAATCCCCGCAGCGGGAGCAACTGGCCTTCTCCCCATGGCGCATACCGCTGACATCGAACAGCAGGTCGCAGCAGGGGCAGGCAATAAGGCTGGGGTCAGCGGGCGCGGCCAATGCCAGTTCCCGTATTTGGGTCAGAAGTGTTCATGCGGGCATTATATACACAGAGAGGTTTATCTCACAGTACGAACACCCCTGCGAACACCGCCAGAAAAAGCAATGGAGCGAGCAGGCGCGCCGCCATATTGAGCCGCTCTGCGGGCACCTTGCCACCGCGACCCTCGAGCCAGGTCACTGCCACCGCTGCCGCCAGCGCGGCAAACACCAGCACTGAGGAGGCCACCAGGAACTTGTCCAGGCGGGTCAGGTAGGCGATCGGCGGCAGCACCGACGCCATCGAGAAACGATAGGCAATGAGGGTCAGCATGGAGGTGGCCACCAGGCCCACCCGGGGCGCGACGAATTCCAGCGGCATCCAGAACACGGCCCAGGTCATCATGACCACCAGGAGCAGCGGCACCAGCAATTGCCAGGTGTAATAGCCGGTGAGGCGCTGGGCATTGAATACGATATCCAGGCGACTGATGGTGCGCTCGATCGGCGCTATGTAGTACTCGCTGGAACGACTGCCGGCGGTGCTGAGTTTCCAGTTTGATACGGAGAGGTCGTCGGCGATACCGATATCCTGGCGCCGGGCAATAATTACCACGTCCTCCACCGGCTCACCCGAAACCAGCACAAAATGCAGTTCCTGCCGATCAAAGGGAAAGTCTGTCAGGTCCGCCTGGAAGCTGAAATCTCCATAGGCCCGCGCCCACTGGCGCACCCGGCCGTCGGGAGCCACGATAAACTCCGGATCGTTGACCTCGTCGAGCTTCCTGCGATTGAGCAATTGCAACTGGGGGGTCCATACCTGGCCCTGTTGCACACTGCAGGGCTGGGTTCCGCCATGGGCCAGGCGCGGGTCGGTCCACTCTGCCCGCAGGAACACGTCCGCCACGAAACTCTTGTCGGCGTCTTTGATCCCGATGAGGTCACTTAGGTAGAGTTCAACTTCGACCTCGACCGGTTTGCCGCCGTCCGCATTCAGCGGTGGAGCGAGGTTGTTCTCGGTGAAAACGCAGGGATTGGCAAACGCCTGTGAGGCGAGCGCCCAACAAAAGCAAAACAACAGTCTGGCCACTCGATTCCCTCTCGCAAGTTGGCCCCGCCACACAGCGGGGCCGTCAGCGACGGAAAAACGGTTGGACTGCCCGGCGCCGGACCCGCGAGTATAACGGATGGAGCGGCCGGGGGCAGTGCCCTGGCCAACGGGCTAGTGCTTTACCGCCTGGCTGCCCCAGATCTGCTCCAGTCTCTGGTCGCGACCGCAGTTCCAGCGGTAGTACTTGTAGCGGACGGGATTCTTCAGGAAATAGTCCTGGTGATATTCCTCCACAGGCCAGAATGCGCCGGCAGGCCGAATCTCGGTATAAACCTCGTCGGGAGCAAACTTCGCGGCGACCCCCGCCCGGGACTCTTCCGCCAGCCTGGTTTGTTCTTCCGTGGCGGCAAATATCGCGCTGCGATAGCTGGGACCCTTGTCGCAGAACTGCCCGGCATTATCGAACGGGTCGACGTTGACCCAGTAGAGGTCAAGCAACTGCCGGTAGCTGACCAGCGCCGGATCGTAGGTGACCTTGATGGCCTCGAAGTGCCCGGCATGGTTGCCCTGGTAGGTCGGGTTGGGGAGACTGCCCCCGGTGAACCCGGACACCACATCGCTCACGCCCTCCCGCCCCTGGAATGCAGCCTCCATGCACCAGAAGCAGCCCCCGGCGAACATCGCCGTCGCCGTCTCCGCCCTGGCAACCGGAATAAGGCCCAGGCAGAGAATCCATGCCAGCAGTGCTCGTTTCATACTCCGGTTCCGCCGCGTCAAAGGTATAGCGGGTAGACCCCGGCTGTGTTCGCCAGTTCCCCGGCCGGATGCAAACAGCGCCGCATCAGGCACAGGTCGAGTCGGGCTGGCAGCCCTTGTCGCCGTCCGCGCAGGTGTTGACGTCCAGCAGGTACCACAGGTAACAGCGGGAGAATATTCCGTTCATGACCAGGGCGATGGCCACCACAACCACGTACCAGTCAACCATGGTCATGGTCTGTTGCAGGAAGGCCCAGCTAAACAGCGCCACACCGAACAGGAGTCGCAGCACGCGCTCCGCGTTGCCAAGATTACGTTCGATCATTTTTTGTGCCTCACAGGTTGTTGATTGCGGTAGTGATACGCGCAACAGCGCCTACCGGATGTGCGTGATTAATACACAGGGCACTGCTTTCGTGTGCGCGTGACCGGGTCGCAGCGGTGACTCCGGTGAACTGGCCAGGACTACCTGACGTAGCCGATGACGGAAACGAAGTGGCACATGCTCCCGGCCAGGACGAACATGTGCCAGATGCCGTGGGAGTGGGCCAGCCGGCCCATCTTGTCGAGCACGTAGAACACCACTCCACCGGTGTAGGCCAGCCCCCCCGCCAGCAGCCAGTAGAAGGCCACCCCGGGTATCGCGGCGCGCAGGCCGGCCATATCGAATGAGCAGGCCCAGCCCATGCCGAGGTAGATCACCAACTGGCCCACCTTGATCGCGCGGCCCGACAGGAACACCTCGCTGAGGATACCCAGCACAGCCAGGCCCCAGACCACCGCCATAATGGGTATGCCGTTGCCCTCGCGGAGGCTCACCAGCATATAGGGTGTATAGGTACCCGCGATCAGCAGGTAAATCGAAATGTGGTCGAACAACTGGAATAGCTTCTTCAGGCGCGGCGGATGAAAACTGTGGTAGAGCGTGGACATCGTGTACAGCAGGACCAGGGTGACGCCGAACACGGTGAAACTCCCCAGGACCCAGGGATCCCGGGCCTGCAGGCCCACGGTAAGCAGCGCGCCAAGACCCATCAGGGCCAGGGTCGCGCCGACCAGGTGGCTGATGCTGTTTAACTTTTCGCCGTAGTACACGCCTTGTCCCCGGAACCGTCCAGAGGGCGGCAAGCGTTGTACCCCGCTTGCGAGAATGCAATCCGCCAGCCCCTTGCGGCCCATTATGTCGCCGCGGCCAGTCCGGGGCAATTGCACAACCGGTTTTCGCGGTCGCCTGTTTTTTGTAATACATTTATTGACTTTGTACTACATCGGAACTACATTCTGCCGACCTTTTATATCAACAGGCCGCGGCGCCGGGCCTGCCCAGGGAGCATTGATCGATGGCAGAACGCAGGGGAAAAGTACGTACCAGGCCGCGCCAGAACAAGGACCGGGTCCTGCAGGCGCGCATCCCGCGGCACCTGGACGAGGAACTGCGCGAGCATGCGGAGCAGCTCGGGCTCTCGGTCTCCACGGTGGTTCGCAACGTGCTGCTGAACACCTTCGAGCTGGTGGAAGGCGTGGTGACGGACAGCACCAACCTGGCCCGGGCGATCCAGGGACGCAAGCCCCGCCGCCATTCCGGGCGACTGGAGGCTCCGGAAGAGGCAGATACCGGAGCCGGCGTGATCGGCTGGCAGGAAGCGGTACTGAACCGCAACGGCATCTGCGACCAGTGCAATACCATTCTGCACAAGGGCGAGCGGGCCGCTGTGGGTGTGCCGGTCGAAGCCAGGCCAGTGTTCCTGTGCCTGCCCTGCCTTGCGGCCATAGCGACACCGGCGGGCGACAACCCCACAGCAAAGGAGTGAACCCATGAATACATCAATCCGCACGATCCAGGGCGGTACCCGGCTGGTGTTCGACTCGGTGGAGGGCATCACCAATACAGTGGAGCGCATGCACGAGACGATCGCCCGCGCCCCCCTGCCCTTCGCCGCGCCACCGGAACAACCGACCCGGGCCCATGGCATGATTGCCGCCGGGGTGTACCGGATTATCCGGGCCGTCAACGGCGGTTTGCGGAAGGGAGTGGACAGCTCATTCGGGCTGCTGCCGGAGCCGCTGCGGCAAGCGGGTGGTTCGGCCGCCGAAACACGCGTAGTGGCTGCACTGAACGGGGTGCTCGGCGATCACCTGGAGGCCACTGGCAACGCCCTGGCCACTCCGATGACGCTGCGCAGTGCCGGCCGCGCGCTGGCGCTGGATGCGGACGCGCTGGAGCGGGCGCTGCCGGCAGCCAGCGGACATATCGTCGTGCTGGTACACGGCCTCAGCCTGTCGGACCTGAGCTGGAGCCGCAAAGGCCGGCCCAGCATCGGCGACCAGCTGCGGGATGACCTGGGCTACACACCGCTGTACCTGCGCTACAATACCGGCCGGCATATTTCCACCAATGGCAGGCAGTTCTCGCAACTGCTGCAGCAGTTGTGTGCGGCCTGGCCTGTGCCGGTGCAATCGGTTTCCCTGGTGGGTCACAGCATGGGCGGCCTGGTCATCCGCAGCGCCTGCTGGTACGCCCAGGGCGAACAGTCGCCCTGGCTGCAACAGCTGCAGCGGGTGGTCTGCCTGGGCACCCCCCACCACGGTTCCCCGCTGGAAAAGGCCGGTCACGCCTTCGAGTCCGCCATGAAAAAAATTCCCTATGCCGAGCCGATGTTATTCGGCAGGCTGCGCAGCGTGGGCATCAAGGACCTGCGCCACGGTGCCCTGCGCGATGAAGACTGGCCCGGGCATCGCCCCGGGGGCGCCGGAGCGGATACCCGCGGCGCGGTGCCGCTGGTGCCGGGTGTCGAGTACTATTTCGCCGCGGCCAGCCTCGGCCGCCACCAGTTCGATCCGCTGGGGCACCTGCTGGGGGATTTACTGGTGCGGCCGGACAGCGCGGTGGGCATTCACCAGGACGACCTGCGCAGGCTGCAGATCAAGCCGGAAAACTGCCGGGTGTTCCACGAGAAAAACCACTTCGACCTGCTGGATGACCACCTGGTGCACCAGCAGCTGGTCGAGTGGTTTACCCGCTAGCTTTCGGCGCGGGAGACGGCGCGGCCGCTCAGCGCCGCAGCAGCAGCGCCTCCAGGGCCAGCACGTGGGGATCGGGGTCATCCAGTTCCCGCAACGCCTGTGCCAGGGCGAGCACATAATCGCGGTTGCTGCCGCTGGGACCCGCGGACCGGGCGATATGGGCCGCCAGCTCCGGCAGCGGGGCCGGCCCGAGATAGGCGTGGTTGTCGGCCCGGGCCACGTAGAGGATACCCCCGACCCGGCGCGAGCCCGCTGACAGTGAAATGGTTACCGCATGGCGTTCGTAGCCGTTCTTCTCCCGGTGATCGAGGTGCTCGAATACCGCGTGCTCCACCCGGTAGGCCACGCCCTTGCAGATCGCGCCGGGCGCCGGGACCAGGGTCACAACCCTGCCCGGCGCCTCCGGCGTACCCCGGTGGTCGTGGGAGCCCTGCCAGAACCTGCGCTGCCATCCCGCGATGGCCGCCACCTCCCGCTCCAGGAAGGGAAAATCGACCTTGTAGATCAGCGACCCGTAGCCGAACACCCAGGTCGAACCCTCGTTGGGCGCAGTCACGGGCAGATGCCCTCCAGCTGCGGCGTGCGGCGGGCGGGCTTCACTCGAACGCGGCCCGCACCTCCGGGCTGTAACCCCGGCGTATCAACGACGCGGGATAATCGTATCCCGGAGAGATAATGCCACGGGCGGGCAGTTGCGCCGGCGGGCGCAGCGGCGGCCGGGCGATGGGGTTCTCCGGTCGCGGCCTGTAGCCACCGCCGGGGCGGTGGCCGGAACCCGGGCGGTATACCGGGTAGGGGTAATAGCCACCGTAGATCCCGCCGTAGCCGAACGGAGCGGCATAGTCGATGACCTGGGTTCGGGGTTCGCTCTCGACCTGCAGCTTGCGCATTTCCGCCCGGTGTTTTTCCCGTTGCTGTCGGTCAGCGACCATGCGGTCGGTGGTTTCACGCAGCGCCTCCAGCTGCTGTTGCGCCGGCTCAGAAAGCTCCGGGGTCTGCACATCGATCACCAGGGTCTCCACCTCCACTTCCGCGGCAGGCGGCTTGTCGGAGTACGTCACCACCCCGTTTTCACCCACGGTCTTGTAGACCGTAGCCGCCGAGGCGGGCAGCGCAGATCCCAGCAGGGCCAAGCCAAGGACTGAGATGGCTGCCAACATGCGGTCGCGGCGGGGGCTTTCTGGCTTTTTACCTGTGGGACTCATGGGGCTCATTATACGTTATCGGGAGGCTTTCCCAGAACCCCGGCGGGACATCCACACCCCGCCGCCGGCAGGCGGCGTCCGGCGTGCCGTCCCGGTCCTGTCCAGGTTTACCTGCACAGCCCCGCTCACAGGCACTGTATGCCTTTCGCCGAAACCGGCGATGCCGTATAGTCGCCGCCTCCCCGTTCCGTTTGCCCCCGCCGGCACCTTCAGGCTGCCTGGGTGTGCGCACGTTGCTTATGCCAGACAATGGAGTTCAAATGCGCAACCCGATTTTGACCGGTATTTTTCTGGCCTCAGCGGCCCTGTCGACCCCTGTCCTGGCCAGCCCGTATACAGATATCTACGTATTCGGCGACAGCCTGTATGACAACGGCCAGTACAACGGCACTCGTTTCACCAACCGGGTGGGGCCCGACTACCGGACCTCACCCTATGGGCCGGTATCGCCGGACTTCGTGGCGGACAAGCTGCACCTGGCCGAGGCGGCACCCTCCCGGGATGGTGGCACCAACTATGCTGTGACCGGAAACGAATCCACCCAGACGCTCCAGTCCATCACAGCCGCCACCACCTACCAGAGCCCGTACGCGCTGGACCGCCCCAACTCAGGCCTGGATCCCGACTTCAACTCGCTGTTTTACAACCTGCAGCAGAGCGGCCAGTCACTGCAGAAAAACGCCATTTACCTCATGGTCGGCGGTGGCAATGACATTGGCAATTTCAAGGTCACCGACGATGCGTCCGCCGCGGTGGTCGCGACCAATATGGTCGATGCTGCAAATGCCCTCAGAGGGCGCGGCGCGAAATTCGTAGTTATTGCCAATGTACCGGATTTCGGCCTGGCCCCTGCGGGCATCTCCGTCAGCGAATTCGCCACCACAATGGCGGGCAAGGTCAATACACAGATCCAGCAGCAGGTGGGAGCCGAGAATATACTGATTATCAATGCCTTCGGAATGATCCAGGAAATAGCGGCCGCCCCGGCAGCCTATGGCCTGCCCCTGAGTTCCGCGGAATTCAGCCGGTCCTGCTTCAGCCTTTCCGTCGGCACCTGCGCGGGGGGCAATGCCGCCGCCAAGCTGGACGGCAGCAACCCCGACCCGGACCAGTTTTTCTTCAACGACCCGCTGCATCCCACCACCATAGGCCAGCAGATTTCCGGCGATTACATGCTCTCGGTGCTGCGGGCCCCGGGCGAGATATCCCTGCTGCCGCAAATGGGCATCGATGACATGCAGTCCCAGTGGCGCTCGGCGCGGCCGGTGATGCAGTCCAACCGCTGGCAGGCGGCGACACGGGTCGGCAGCTACTCGGTGTGGGGCGGCGCCAACTACAACGAGGACAAGCACGAGACGGACTACGACAACACCGGCACCAACGAGTCAACCCAGTACAATGCAGGCGTCAGTTTCAGGCCGGCAGAAAGCTGGTATATCGGTGGCCAGGTGGGCCGGGCGGATAACGAGATGGACTTCGGCGCCAGCGCCTCGCACTACCAGATGGACAGCCTCAACTTCACCCTGCTGGGTGGCTTCCACCACGGGCCATGGTTCGCCGAGGCCGTGGCCAGCTACAGCGACCTCAGCTACGACGAGTTGAAGCGCAGCTTCACCCTTGGGCCGGTGTTCAAGCGCACCGAGTCCGCCGACACCAGCGGCGAAGCCCTTGGTATCCGGCTGGCCGGCGGCCTCAATCTGGCCCCCGGCGACACAAGCT
>Ga0224505_10001818_pt1 | contig 13063 bp, 9 predicted proteins | sample SF_Jan12_sed_USG_FD_169102 | JGI IMG/M metagenome (GOLD analysis project Ga0224505, IMG submission 169102) | Sediment microbial communities from San Francisco Bay, California, United States - SF_Jan12_sed_USGS_4_1 | ecosystem: Environmental > Aquatic > Marine > Sediment | place: USA: California...
TCACTCTCGGTGGTCACGTGAACAGTCTGGAGTAGTAAGAGGCTAGCGAGGCAATTGCGTAATTGCTCAGAGACCAATCTCGGGAAGATCTGGGTATCTTTGAGCTAATTTGATGAAGTTGTTTACGCAAGTTAGCGACATTTTGATAGCATCATGACCCACTACCGTAATGTCTTAGTCGTCCTATTCACCGCCGTCTTTTTTATACATTTGCCGGACTATCTAAATTTGCGTGTGCTGTCATTGCCCCCTCTAGTTTGGGTGTTCGCGCTCTTTGGACTCGCAGCACCGTTATTCATCCAAACCATCACGAAATCAGATTTCGTGAAATCTCCAGTCATCATTTGGTGTTTTGGCTATCTGTGGGTAAGTTTGGCGTGGTTTTTTCTCTCCTCACAGTCTGAGAATGTGTGGCAGGTCATGCGGTGGCGCACCTATACAGTCATCGTCATGGTTGGTTTCCTCATGCTCCTGTGGGATTCTCACGCGATTAGGGTTGCAAGATATACGGTTTTGGGATGTGTGCTCTTCGGGGTAGTAGTCAATGTCTATGAACTTTTCTTTCCCATGACCTTCAGCCTGGTGGCTGGTCGTTCCGCGGGCTTATACCTTAATCCGAACATGGATGGGGAAGCCTTAGTTATGGGGATGATTGTGAGTCTAACCCTGTTCTCCGCTCGGTGGCGGGGAGCGTTCATGCTGGCAGTGGGGATCGGTATCATTCTTACGGTATCTCGATCAAACATTCTTCTGTGGATTATTGCGAGTTTCAGTTTCATATTTCTACAAAAGGTTCAGATCAAAAACCTTCTACAGACGGTAACTTGGGCGTTGGTTATTGTCCTCGTGGCTATGGTGCCTATGTGGGACCAGATACTAGGGGCGATCGGGACTATCAACAAAGATGTCACGAGTCGATTCGACTGGTTCTTGGATCCAACTGACGTGGTCGATGACTCCAGCGCCGAGCGGAAGCTTCTGGCGGAAGAAGCTTGGACTAGAATTGCGGATCGCCCGTTGCTTGGGGGCGGAACCGGAGCCGCATACTTGTCGACTGAGTTTATTGGACAACATAATCAGTATCTCGTGCACATGGAGGACTATGGTCTCCTGGGAGCAATGACCGTGCCGCTTCTTATGTTGGCTCTGGCGTGGAAAGCACAAGGTGAAGCAAAATCTTTGGCCCTGATATTTAGTGAGGTCGTAATATTGGAAGGCTTTTTCAGTCACACCATCCTCGATTTTCCAGCCAGGCTGGTGATAATTGCGTTAATTGCTGCTTTTGTGCGGTTGAGTCGCACTTCTTCACCGCAGTATGTGGGGAGATACTCTGGGGGGCGAGTGTCATCGATGTCCTAGCCAAGTGAGATGATGGGAGTTCTCATGGCAGTTCTTCCGAATGCCGAGATCGATTCACCAACACGGTGCCAATCGCATTCCCCTCGATAGAACCTGCTTTGAAAATGAGCGAGTGAGTTCGTCTGCAACCTGCTAACAGCGCTATAAAGTGACCACTTTGTCAGGTGATCTCGAAAGTGAGATGTATCACAGATGTCGGCTAATCGGAAACCAACGTCACCGATTTCCATTTCCTTCCTAATAAACAGTCTCGGCAGTGGCGGTGCTGAAGGAATGTTGTATCGGCTTCTCTCGAAGCTGGAGCGAACACGATTTGCCCCTAACGTTATTGCACTGATTGATGTTGAGTCTCCTATCTACGTCAAGAAAATACAAGAATTAGGGATATCAGTGAAGTTGCTAGGCATGAGACCAGGGAAACCGAATCCGATATCTCTACTGCAGCTGGCTCGCTGGCTAAGGCAAAACTCGCCTGATATTGTTCAAACATGGCAGTACTACGCCGACCTGGCTGGTGGACTAGCAGCACGCTTGGCGAGAAATATCCCTGTGGTGTGGGGAATTCGCCATAGCGAACTCGGTCTAGAAGGAAACAAGCACATTCTCTTACTTACTGCGAAGACCTGTGCCCGTTTGTCTCGATGGTTGCCAGATCGAATTGTCTGCTGCTCAGAGGCCTCACGGCGGGTTCACACTTCGCTTGGATATGACCCTGAGAAAATGGTGGACATCCCGAACGGATACGACATCGAATGTTTCAAGCCGGACCCTGAGGCGCGCGAGCTGGTTCGGAAAGAACTACAAATTCCCCAGGATGCACCGGTCATAGGCTTAGTTGCCCGATTTCATTTATTCAAAGACCATCGCAATTTTGTCTCTGCTGCGAGGGTGCTCCATAGTGACAGACCTGATGTACATTTTGTGCTTTGCGGTTATGGGGTCACGTGGGAGAACAGGGAGCTGGTTTCGTGGATAGAAGAAGCAGGGATTCGCTCGCAATGTCATCTGCTGGGATTGCGAGAGGATGTTCCTAAAGTGACCGCGGCTTTTGACATTGCATGTTTGTCTTCCTTTGGCGAAGCGTTTCCAAATGTCATCAGCGAGGCAATGAGTTGCGGAGTTCCCTGTGTTGTGACTGACGTGGGAGATGCAGCGAGGATTGTTGGGGAGACAGGGATAGTCGTTCCGCCAAAAAATTCGGCTGCACTGGCGGAAGCTTGGTGCAAAATGCTGGGTCTTGGTTCTGAGGGACGAAGGCGATTGGGCATAGTAGCCCGGGAACGTGTCAAGACACAATTCAGCCTATCGCAAATCGTAGATCGATATCAGGAACTCTACGAGGAACTTGTTTTGGCTCGATCAGAGAAGATCCGCAATCGGGGTCGTTTCTTGGATTGGTCAGGAATCAAATCGTCTTTGTGGTAACATCCGTTAATTTAGCCGCAGTGATTATGCCATGCGAGGAGGCATTGCGGTTTACCCCGCTGATTTAGTGGCGAAGTTATCCTCACCCACAGTGCCTCAGCCTTTACCAACCTGAGGCGCGATTGTAGCTGCGTTCGCAGCACAGGCCACGGAGCCCATAATCTTGAGGATAGGCACCAGGGCCATGGTTATCAGATCGACAGGGCATTGGCATTATTAAAATAGATAACTCCCAGACAGCTCGCTCCTCCTTTCATAAAGATATTTCTGTTTTACAAGTTTCAGTGGTTGCGTCGTATGTGTGGCATTGCTGGATTATTTGATACATCAGGTCGATCCGGAAATGATGAGCTTCAGGATACCGTTCTGAAGATGGCAAATACGCTTCATCATCGGGGACCGGACGATGTCGGTATGTGGGCGGATGCTAAATCCGGGATCGCGTTCGGGCATAAACGGTTGTCCATCGTAGACTTGTCACATGAAGGTCACCAGCCGATGCGATCCGTGTGCGGACGATATGTGATCACCTTCAATGGAGAGGTGTACAACTTCATGGAGTTGCGCCATGAATTGGAAAGCTTGGGGTACACATTTCGAGGGCATTCCGATACAGAAATCATGCTGTCTTGCATTTCTGAGTTGGGCATTATCCAGGCGGTAAGGCGATTTGACGGAATGTTTGCCTTCGCACTATGGGATCGTCAAGAGGAGAAGTTGTATCTGGCGCGTGATCGAATGGGAGAGAAGCCGTTGTATTATGGGTGGGTCGGTAAAACACTGATTTTCGGTTCTGAACTTAAGGCGTTGAGGGCTTATCCCGGCTTTAGTGGGGAAGTGGACCGTCTCGCCTTGACACTTTTTCTACGGCGCAGCTATGTTCCAGCCCCCCATTCCATTTACAAAGATGTCTGGAAAGTACTGCCAGGGACAATTGTTACCATCTCTGAAGCAGATAGGGGAAGTGTGCCTGAGGCTAATCCGTATTGGTCTGTTCAGACGGCTGTAGAAAGAGGTATGGCAGAACCATTTATAGGTTCAGAAGATGACGCTGTGGACTGCTTGGATGTGCTATTAAGGGACTCGGTCAGGCACCGAATGATCGCAGATGTGCCTCTGGGTGCCTTTCTTTCAGGAGGTATAGATTCCACCACCATCGTGGCGCTCATGCAAGCCCAGAGCGAGAAGCCCGTCCAAACTTTTACGGTGGGTTTTTATGAAAATGATTTCAACGAAGCCACGCATGCAAAGGCCGTTGCCCAACACTTAGGCACGGCGCATACCGAGTTGTTTGTGACGCCGGAACAGACATTGGGAGTCATTCCGAAGTTGCCGGTTCTTTATGACGAACCTTTTTCTGATGCCTCACAGGTTCCAACATTCTTGATCTCGAAATTGGCAAGGCAGAACGTGACAGTCGTCTTGTCCGGTGATGGAGGTGATGAACTCTTTGGCGGCTACGAACGCTACTTTCTCGGACTTGAGTTGTGGAATAAGATAGGTGCAATTCCGACGGTGCTACGAAAGCCCATCGTGAACTGCATAGAGGTGTTGTCATCCGAGTCCTGGAACAGCGTCTTTCGGGTATTGGCGCCACTCTTACCGGCAGGTTTTCGGTATCGCAATCCGGGTGAGAAAATACACAAGCTCGCTCAAGTGCTCGCCGGCGTGACAGGTGAAGTGCTCTATGATCTCATGGGTTTACATTGGAACGATACGTCTTCATTGGTGATTGGCGGGCCCATGCTCATGCCCAAGTCTTCTGCCGAAGTATATGCATGGAACAACAGCCAGATGTGCATGCAGGAATGTATGATGTTCACTGATATGATGTCGTACTTGCCGGACGATATTTTAGTCAAAGTAGATCGCGCCAGTATGGGGATCAGTCTTGAGTCTCGCATCCCATTTTTGGAGCACCGCGTCGTCGAATTTGCATGGCGGATCCCGTTGTTCATGAAAATTCGGCAAAGGACAGGGAAATGGATCTTGCGGCAAGTTCTTGATAAGTATGTTCCGAGGACATTGATCGATCGACCCAAGATGGGTTTTGGTGTGCCGATTGATTCCTGGCTACGTGGTCCTCTGCGGGAATGGGGTGAAAGCTTGTTGAATGAGAAGCGCTTGGTAGATGAAGGGTTTTTCAACCCCGATCCCATTCGGAAGAAATGGAATGAGCATCTAACGGGAACGTGGAATTGGCAATATGATCTGTGGGACGTTCTCATGTTTCAGGCATGGTTAGAACATCAGAAGACGTCGCACGGTTTCGATGAAAGCTTAGGGTAGGTCTGATTAATTCATGTTTCCACTAAGCGATCTGCTTATGAGTTAGTCAACACTGGTAATCCAATGGTCCGTAAGCGTCTGCGTCAAGACTCACCTCCTGACTGCCCGTACTAGCGCGCTTTGGTCCAGCAAGAGAATTGCTTAATCACCAAGAACACATGTAGTGCTCCCATTTGTCAAGCGGCCATAAATGTCTTAGAGCGGAACAGTATACACAAGGTCGACTTTCGCAAGGACCTCTGGCTTAGTGCGGTTGCGGGCGCGCTTTATCTCGAAAACGAAACACGATATTTATAAGGATTCTGCACGTTATAGGTTCGACGAAAACCTGCATTCGAGTTGCCACATTTGGATAGCCATATGGATACACAAACGCCCGGTACAATGGTGCTGAGTCTCGATCTTGAACTGTCGTGGGGACGGTTCGACCATACATCGACAAATGTACTCGATGCGGAAGCTCTCAAGGAGCGAACATCAATCAAACGTTTGTTGGCTCTGTTGGATCAATTCGACATCCCGGCGACGTGGGCTATGGTTGGACATCTAATGCTAGACGGGTGTGCACGGGATCAGGATGGTACTGCTCACGCGGACATCACGCCTCACGCTAGATATTCTTGGTTTCCGTATGATTGGTATCATCACGACCCGTGCACCACGGCAGCAGCAGCTCCTGGCTGGTATGCTCCGGATATCTTGGAGTGGATTCGAGAAGCGCGAGCCCGCCATGAGATTGGGTCGCATTCCTTCGCGCATATTTGCTACGGAGACCCGGAATGCAGTCCCTCCGTAGCTCGGGCAGATCTGAAGGCGGCCGTTGAAGCGGCCGTTCAAAATGGTATCACTCTGAAAAGTTTCGTGTTTCCTCGAAATCAGGTCGGTCATCTGGAGATCCTCAAGAGTTTTGGACTAAGTGCGTATCGAGGAAGATCAATACGTATGTCAGAGCCCACTTTTCACCTCTGGGGTAGCCGCGTCTTCTTGAGGGTACTCGGATTTGTGGACCAACTGCTCGCTCTATCACCGAGACAGGTGCGAGCAGAAGAAGTCCTGCCAGGACTCTGGAATATTCCCGGCAATCACTGTTACATGCCTCGGGATAGAATGAATAGAGTTATTCCGATGGCCAGCCGGGTGTTCAAAGGAAAACGGGGCATCAATTGGGCAGTGAGGACCGGCGGGCTCTACCATCTGTGGTTTCATCCATTCGATCTCAACGTCGACTCGGATGCAATGTTGTCAGGATTAGAGAAGATTTTTTCTTATGCTCATGAAATGCGTAAGAAAAGGCTTCTTCATATCCTTACCATGGAGCAGTATGTGCAGCGATTAAGAAACTCATAGGCAGTCACTGTTCAGACTGAGGCCTACCAATCGTATGTGGCTTAGGAGGCCTTTGTAGCTGGAAGATGCAATTGAGTGCTTCATCATGAAAATGACATTGCCATTTACTTGCCCGTGTGAATCGAAATCTAGGCTTAAAAGCATCGATGGTGGTTACATCTGTACCAAAGAAGGCTGTGAGCACGCATTGGAAGATAATCGTTTCCCGATTGTTAACGGGATTCCAGTTCTAGTTAGCGAGACTAAGTGCGATACGGTATGTGAAGCTGGAAGTACTCAAACCTATATCAGTAGGCCGCTCAGGGATTACTCCTTTATAAGGAAACTAGTTGTTGGGGAGGGAACGACAACCAAAGATAATTGTAAGGTGTTTATAGAGGAGCTGTTTAGGATTAATGAGTACCCAAAAGTTCTTGTAATTGGTTCCGGAGAAAAGGGTTCAGGAACGGAAATGTTATGGAATAACAATAGTATTGAGGTACATGGCATTGATGTTTATGGCACTGATTCGACACACGCTATCTGCGATGCTCACTACCTCCCTTTTGAAGGTGAAAGTTACGATGGAGTATGGATCCAAGCTGTTTTAGAGCATGTAGTGCAACCAACTATGGTAGTAGATGAAATATTCAGAGTGCTGAAACTAAGTGGTATCGTTTATGCGGAAACGCCGTTTATGCAGCAAGTCCACGAAGGGGCGTATGATTTCACAAGATTTACTGTGTTGGGTCATCGATATCTATTTAATAGGTTTGAAGCCATTCGGTTTGGTGGTAACAAAGGACCAGAGCTCGTCTTTGCATGGTCAATAAGATACCTAGTTTGGTCAATTACAAGAAGTAGAGCACTCGGCCGAATAGTTGGGTTAGCCATCGGCCTATTAATGCGGCCTTTAGAGTATTTGGTCAGTAATGAGTCAATGCATGATGCATCATCTGGAGTATTTTTCTTAGGCCGAAAATTGGCCAACCATACACTGACGCATAAAGAGCTCATTAAGCTATATCGAGGGCAGATGAAGTGACTACACAATGACAGAGGTAGCCCCACTTCTTTGGACAGCATCTTTCCGTTCACAAGTGGTGCCTGGTGGTGTGTGCCTACGCAGCCGTGGGCCGTGCAGGCTGGTTGTCCCAGTACACGCGATTGGGCGTGTGTCCGTCAAGCGCGCGATGCTGACGTCTCCCCTGAAAACCACGATAGCTTAAAAGTAGAGTAGAACCTATCTCAAAATTGCTTGAGGAGCATGGTGATGCAGGCGAGCTGGACAAAGCCAAGGAAATTGGTGGTGTAGTACTTCCAACGAATGAGGAGCCGGCGCTTCCATTGCAGCCAGGCAAAGAAGCGTTCGACGAGCCACCGGCGTTCATAGCGGCGTAAGTGCCGGCCATCCTGAGTCTTGAGCTTCCGGGTGGACCGATGGGGGGCGATCATGTTGACGCCGTCTTGTTTGAGCTCGTCATCGAGGCCATCGCTGTCATACGCTCGATCGTCAATGAGATGCTCTGGCTTGGCCTTCAGCATGTAGAAGTCGAAACTCAGTTGCACCAAGGTGACTTCATGATGATTCGCCGCGTGCGTGCTGACGGAGAGGGGCAGTCCATGCCGATCCACAATCGCCAGGATTTTCACGCCTTTGCCACGTTTCGTGAGCCCCACGGCCTCACCGCCGCCTTTGGCCGCTGCAAACGTCGCATCAATGAAACTCTCGCGTTCATCAATAGCTCCTTCGTCGCGTAGTGTATTCGCCAGTTGTGCGAGTACGTCCCGCAGCACCTCGCGTTGACACCACTGCTGAAAGCGCCGATGAACGGTTTTGTAGTTGGGATAGCACTGCGGCAGGAACTGCCATTGCGCCCCGGTGTTCAGAATCCAGAGCACTGCCTCAAGGACGGTCCGGGTTGGGATCGGTTTGCGTCCAGGCCGACTGTCCGGAATGTGCTCTTCAGGAAAATGTGCTTGAACTTGTGATTCCCCGTAGCTTGCTACGGGGATAAGCTTCTCTGGTACCCTCTGGAGTATGGCGGACCAGAGGGATGAGGAGGTCAGAAAAGGGGCCCACTGTGCGTGGCAAATCCACTACCATATTGTGTTTCCGGTGAAATATCGCAAGGCGCTGCTGGATGAGGCGGTGACGGCGATTATCCAGGAAACGGCGGCGGAGATTGCGGACCGGTTTCCGATCGAGATGGAAGCGATTGGGACGGACAAGAATCACATCCATCGGCTCTGCAGTGCGCATCCGAAAATGGCCCCGGGACGGATTGTGCAGATATTCAAGAGCCTTACCGCTCGGGAAATCTTTCGATGGAAGCCCGCTGTGAAACGGGTGCTGTGGGGCGGGGAATTTTGGACAGACGGGTACTATGTGGCAACGGTGGGGGAGCGAGCAAACTGGCAGACGGTTGAACGATACGTGCAGCGACAAGGGCAACCCCACGAGGATCTCCGACAACTCCGAATGTTTTAGTTCTGTGATACCCCGCAGCTTGCTGCGGGGAGCTTGTGCGCCGGGCATGATGAGGAGCTCAGAGGTGGAAGTCCTCTGCGGGCCGTGGAGATCGGAACCGCTAGTCTAGGCCAGGGCGTCGAGAGCGATCTCGAGTCCGAAGGGAGCCGAGGGCAAAGTGAGGCGATGACGAACAGAAACCGGATAGGAGGCCGCCGTGTGCAGGGGAACCCGACAATGACCGGATACCCGATAATCGACCAGGGTAGCACGGTGGTAGATCCGGCATGGCCTCAGGAAAGCTACTCATCTTACCCCGGGAGATCTCTTGGAGTGTCAGGGGCCTTCCCTGACCATCACGCTGGCAACAGCGTGGGAGGCTCCAGGAGAAGTCAGCCGCGGGCATAGTACTCCGCTCATGGGAGGAAGGCCCAAATCGTGAGGAGCAAGGAGGAGTGAAGACCGACTCGATGGGTAGGGAGTGGCAGCAACGGGGGGCGAGATCCCCCCACCCCGGTCCCCATGGCGAGGGCAGCACCCAACCTGGGGGATGCGAGGTGCGACAAGTACCTGCGGCGAAGGTCCCGTCACCAGCCTTGGCGACCCAGCACCTGATGAACCAGGTGTGTAGTCAGACCAATCTGGAGCGCGCGTGTCAGCGCGTGCGAGCCAATGGCGGTGCGCCGGGCATCGATGGGATGTCCGTGGACGCATTGCCGGCTTGGTTAGCGGCCAATCAAGGGCTGCTGATCGAGCAGTTGCAACAGGGCACGTACCAGCCGACCCCGGTACGCGGAGTCCGTATTCCGAAGCCGGGTGGAGGGAGCCGCCAATTAGGGATCCCGACGGTGGTAGATCGTCTTGTGCAACACGCGATTCTCCAGGTGTTAGAGCCATGGCTTGATCCGACATTCTCGGAGTTCAGCTATGGGTTTCGGCCCAAGCGGAGTGCGCATCAGGCCCTCCATCAAGCAGCCCGTTATGTGGTAGAGGGATATCGCATGGTTGTGGACCTCGATCTTGAGCAGTTCTTTGATCGAGTCAATCACGATGTGCTGATGGCCCGACTCGCCCGACATGTGGGGGACCCCCGCCTGTTGGGTCTCATCCGGCGATTTCTACAAGCCGGGCTGTTCAGCCAAGGGGTGTGCATCGAGCGGGACGAAGGGACGCCACAAGGCGGGCCCCTCTCTCCGCTGTTGGCGAACCTCTTGCTGGATGATCTGGACAAGGAATTGGAGCAACGCGGGCACCGCTTTTGCCGGTATGCCGACGACTGTAACATCTATGTGCGGACGTTGGTGGCCGGCAGGCGGGTGAAGTGCTCGGTGACGCGGTTTCTTGAACGGAGGCTCAAACTCAAGGTGAATGAGAAGAAGAGCGCCGTGGCCCCTGTAGACGAACGCCCGTTTCTGGGGTATCGCCTGCGAGAAGACGGGACCCTGGCGGTCGCTTCCCATAGCCTGGAGCGAGTGAAGGAGCACATCCGGCAGATCACACGGAGAACACGCGGGGTGAGCGTGGAGCGGGTGATCCACGATCTGAATGGACGCCTTCCAGGATGGGTGAGGTACTTCCGGTATGAGAAGTATGGCTCCGTCTTCCGAGGGCTGGACCAATGGATTCGGCGGCGCCTCCGATGTTATGTGCTCAAGCAGAAGAAGCGACCGTACACCGTCGCGCGTTTTCTGCACACCTTGGGAGTCCCCATTGAGCGGGCATGGTCGGGAGCCTGTCAATGCCGTCGCTGGTGGAAGGCCTCGCAACATCCTGCCGTGAAAGAAGGGATGAACGTGGCGTGGTTCAACGTCCAGGGCTTATTGAGTCTGACGCAGCAGTTTGAGTCGCTCCAACTTCTCAGGAAACCGCCGTATACGATGAGTACGTACGGTGGTGTGGGAGGACGGGGCACGTGAGTGTCCCTCCTACCCGATCATTCCGATCCCATTGGTCATCGCGCAGACGAAGCATGCCCGGACTTATAGAGATGAACGTTCAGGCCGTCAACTATTTTGAGATAGGTTCTAATCTTATCTTCTAGATTTGGGATGCCGATGCGCGCGTGGAAACACAACATCGTCTTGATGCTCGGGGGAGTGCTGATTGCACTGTTGCTATGCGAAATCGTATTGCGCATGACAAGCATTTCCTGGCCGAGCTTTTATCAGCCAGATACCGAGTTGGGGGCATCGCTAATCCCTGGGGCTGAAGGTTGGTGGACCAAAGAAGGCAACGCGTATGTGCGGATCAACAGCGCAGGTTTGCGCGATCGAGAACACGCTCACACCAAACCGGCTCACACACTGCGTATTGCAGTACTGGGAGACTCTTTCGCGGAAGCCCTGCAAGTCCCCATGGAGGAGGCATTCTGGTCGGTTCTGGAGCGTGAACTTGAAGGATGTCCAAGTTTGGCCGGGCGTGAACCTGAGGTTATTAACTTCGGCGTGTCTGGGTATGGCTCGGCGCAGGAACTCCTGATGCTACGTCATCGAGTATGGTCTTACGATCCCGATATTGTCCTTTTGGCCTTTTTCCCTGGCAACGATGTCCGGAATAACTCCCGGGTCCTTGAGCCAGAAGATATGAGGCCATTTTTCGTTTTCAAAAATCGTGAACTCATTCCCGATTTCACGTTCCGCAATTCAGCCAGGTTTCGTTCCATGCAGACATGGGTGGCTTGGTGGAAACACCGCATAAAGAATGCTTCACGGATTTATCAACTGTTGAGCCAGGTCAGAGCAATTGTAACGACACGCCGGGATGGCCTCATAGAGACCGGTCTGGATTCCATGGTCTATGTTGAACCCCGCGATCAGGCTTGGAAGGAAGCATGGGAAGTCACCGATGGACTGGTGTTGCGAATGCGAGACGAGGTTAAGGCTAAAGGCGCGGATTTCTTAGTGGTGACTTTAAGCACTGGTTCTCAGGTTCATCCGGATCCCGCAGTTCGTCAAAGTCTTGAGAAGCGCCTGGGTGTCTCGCATTTGTTTTATCCCGACTTCCATATTCGAGATTTGGGACAGCGTGAGGGCTTCTCAGTTCTGAATTTAGGGCCACTGTTTCAATCGTACGCGCAGGAACACAGAGCGTTCCTGCACTTTGAGAATTCCGAAGTGGGAACAGGTCACTGGAATAAGGACGGGCATCACCTCGCAGGAACATTAATAACTCAGAAGCTGTGTGGGGATCTTCTTCGAAAAACATCCTCCAGCTCGTCGGCAGCCAAGAGACAGGTCAACGTGAACCACCCCTAGCCTGGTTAATTCGTGACTTTTCGTCTCAAACCAGCGCAACCATTTGAGAGAAAAAGGTTTGCATCTGTTGTTCCTGCAACAGTACTTTGTTTTTCTGAAGAATTATCGTATGGGGGAAAAAATGAATTGGGGTGTCCGAACGTGGCTCACGAAACTGGTCGACCATTCACCATGGCTGAAGGCAATTCTATTCATGATAGATGACCTATGGTGGGGAGTCCGCCTTCATTTTGGGCAGATCGAGACAAATTCAGGCACGACGCATGCGACTATTTCTACTGAGGAGTCGCTTCGCTATATCGAAGAGGTCTTTCGCGACTACAAGCTTTACGGAGAGCTTGCGAGCTTTCGAGGAGTTGTCGCGGAAGTGGGGCCTGGCGACAATGCGGGGGTTGCATTGCTGATGCGAAACGATGGCTGTGACCAGGTTGATCTCATCGATCGGTATTTCAGCCAGCGTAACACTCAGAAGCAAAGCGCAATTTACGACACGCTCTCGAAGAAGCATCAGCTAGCTCGGCTTAAAGTTGGGCCCACCTGGATTGATTCTAACTTAATGGGAATTACTCAAGTTGTTGGCCAATCGGCAGAGGACTTTTTTCGTGACTGTGCGCAAAGCCGTGGACCCGTGTACGATGTCATCGTCTCCCGATCTGTGTTGGAACATCTCTACGATCCACTCAACGCACTGGAATCTATGGTTTCCTGCCTCAAGCCTGGCGGGAAGATGATTCATAAAATTGATCTACGCGATCATGGAATGTATACTCCCGAGCATCATGAGCTTACTTTTCTGAGGTTTCAAAACGGATTCTACCGGTCCATGACACAAAATTCAGGTAGGCCGAACCGCGTTCTGTTTCATCGCTATCGTGAGCGACTGGAACGATTACAGGAGGCCAACCGTATTAACTACGTTGCCTTGATTACCAGACTTGCG
>Ga0224505_10001819_pt1 | contig 13060 bp, 9 predicted proteins | sample SF_Jan12_sed_USG_FD_169102 | JGI IMG/M metagenome (GOLD analysis project Ga0224505, IMG submission 169102) | Sediment microbial communities from San Francisco Bay, California, United States - SF_Jan12_sed_USGS_4_1 | ecosystem: Environmental > Aquatic > Marine > Sediment | place: USA: California...
CCTTGCCCAGGAATTTTTCGTGGAGGCGCTCAAATCGGCCCCCGGGCGGGCGGGCATGTCCACCATTCACTCCCCGCTGGAGCAGCTCCGCCTGCCGCAGGGGAAACGGTACGACATCATTATCCTGTCGAACTCCCTCAACGAGATCGTGCGGGAGAGCGAAAACAGGGCCGGTGATCGTGCAACCATGCTCAAGGAGCTGCTGACGGCCCACATGGCCAAGGACGGCTGCTGCATCATCATCGAGCCGGCCCTGCGGGAGACATCCCGGGAACTGTTGCAGGTAAGAGATCTGATGATGCAGGACGGGTTCGGCATCTACTCCCCCTGCCTCTGTGCTGCCCCCTGCCCTGCCCTGGAGCACCCGAAGGACTGGTGCCACGAGGAGATCCCCTGGGACCCCCCGAAAGTGATACAGGAGCTGGACCATCTCATGGGGTTGAAAAAGGACTCGTTGAAGTTCTCGTACCTCGTCATCAGACAGGACGGGCACAGGCTCAGCGACCTTTTGCCTGACGGCTCGTGGCGGGTGGTCAGCGAACCGCTCCCCTCCAAGGGGAAGCTGGAGTTCTACGTCTGCGGTCAGGGAGGGAGAAAGATCGCCATGCGGCTCGACAGGGACAGGAGCGCGGGAAACGCAGCCTTCGACACGCTCGGGCGAGGGTCTCTGGTTGCCTTCGAAGAAACGAGAGATCAGGGCGAGAGGTTCAGGGTGCTGAAAGAGTCGGCCGTGCGATCGGAGTAGCACTCAACGCTACTCCATCGGAAAACCGCGCCAGCTGCTCCTCCAGAGGCCCGCGCGGCGGCATTGACAGGTCTCCCTTTGCAGGGTCCATCCCCAGCGCGTAGATATGCTGGTAGATGAAGCCGTTCCCCCGGAAGACGTAAACCCCGACATCGGCATCCATCAATATCTCTTTTTCCTTCCCGTTTCTCACGACCACCGAACGACACGGAGCACCGCGGGGACTGGTGTAGCGATAGAACACCGCCGGCCCATGGCTGGTCTGCACTGATTTATGTTCCCGCACCTTGAGCCCTTCGCGCTCCAGACCACCGATAAGCCGCTGGTCGACCCACTCATCCAGGGTGAGCCCCTTGTGAATGTCCACCTGCTCCGCGACGATGAAACGGCGGCAAAGTCCATCCTCCAGTATCACCTCCAGCACCCCGGCAGCGGGGTAGGATTCCTGCACAGTAAATTTACCCGCTGATGTTTGAGGTATCTTTATCCTGAACCGTCCATCGGGGGCGACGTAGAAGCCCTTTTCCACGTCTCCGCGAATCTCGGCGCCGGTGGTAAATATCTCATTCAGGTTGACGCAACCGGATAAAAGCACGACACAAGCAAGGCTAACAATAATTACGCGCATAACAATCTCCTGTAGTGACCGCAGAATATGACGAGCTGGCGCTATCTGTCAACCTTGACGATCTTACAGGGTGGTGATAACGTGTTGGGATAAAAAAACACGGAGGACAACTCATGAAACTTACCGTCAAACAGGGTGACATTGCAAAGGTCAAGGACGACGCCATTGTCGTAAACCTCTTCGAGGGGACAAAGAAACCCGGCGGGGCAACCGCCGCCGTCGACAAGGCCCTTGGCGGAATAATCTCAAAAATTATCAAACGGGACGACTTCGCCGGCAAGCTGAACCAGACCCTTTTCCTGCCCCATGTTGAAGGCGTCGGCGCCGAGCGGGTGCTGCTCATCGGCCTCGGCAAGCAGGAGGAGCTCACCGTCGACCGCATCCGCCAGGTAGCGGCAAAGAGCGCCAAGCTGCTGAAAGACGCCGGAGCAAAGAGTATCAGCACCGTGCTTCATGGCGCCGGTGAGGGCAACATCGCCCCCGATCAGGCCGCCCAGGCCATTGCCGAAGGGATCACGCTGGGGCTTTATGAGTTCAAGCGCTACAAGAGCGAAAAGGACAACGGCAACAAGAAGAAGATCGACGAAGTCACCATCGTCGAGTTCGACGCAACGCGCATCGACGCTATCAAGAAGGGTATCGCCCGCGGCGAGATCATGGCCGAGGCGAACTGCCTTTCGAGGGACCTCGCCATCACCCCCTCATCGGACATGACACCCACCGTACTGGCCGACGAGGCGAAGAAGGCGGCGAAGAAGGCCGGCCTTTCGTGCACAATACTCGACCTCAAGGATATAAAGAAACTGAAGATGGGCGGAGTTCTCGGCGTCTCCCGGGGCAGCCACGAGGAACCGAAGTTCATCATCCTCGAACACAAGGGGAAGAAAAAAGGGAAGCCCGTTGTGCTGGTCGGCAAGGCCATCACCTTCGACAGCGGCGGCATCTCGCTCAAGCCCGGCCAGGGGATGGAGCAGATGAAGTACGACATGTCGGGCGGCGCGGCCGTCATCGGCGCCATGACCGCCATCGCGCGTCTCAAACTGCCGCAGCACGTTATCGGCCTGGTGCCTTCCTGCGAAAACATGCCCAGCGGCACCGCCTACAAGCCCGGCGACGTGCTCACCGCCATGAACGGCAAGACCATGGAGATCATCAACACCGACGCCGAGGGGCGCCTGATTCTGGCCGACGGCCTCTCCTACGCCTGCACCCTCAAACCGGCGGCCATCATAGATGTCGCCACCCTCACCGGCGCCTGCGCCGTGGCCCTGGGGCCCGAGGCCATAGGCCTTATGGGCACCGACGAGGGGCTCATCGAAAAGGTGCGGAAGGCGAGCGAAACCACCGGAGAGCGGGCATGGCCCCTGCCGTTGTGGGATGAGTATTCCGAGCTGATCAAGAGCGATATCGCCGACATGAAGAACACCGGCGGAAAGGACGGCGGCGCGATTACCGCGGGATGTTTCCTGAAGAATTTCGTGGAGAAGGGTATCCCCTGGGCCCACCTCGATATCGCGGGCACGGCGTGGAACAGTAAGGACAAGCCCTATCTGCCCAAAGGCCCCAGCGGTATAGGTGCACGGCTGCTGACGGAGTTTGTGGCGGGGTTGGCGGACTAGACGATTATTGCAGGGGGCGGTTCACAAACCGCCCCTATCCTCTCTCGAAGACCCGCGCCACCACAATCCCCATTCCCGCGAGGAAGAGGATGATGGAGCCGAGGAGGATCGGTATCCCCTCGTTGTGCCGTTCGCGGACAAGGGCCATGGGCGCCTTTTGCAGTTCTTCAAAGCTCATGGAAAGGCCTTCGGCGGGGCTTACCGTGCCGCTGCCCAGTCTCAGGAGGCCGCCGCGCCGCGTGCCGCCTGCATCGACAAAGTTGACCAGCAGCGCGGGGACTTCAAGCCCCGGGGCTTCGCCGGGCATGTAGAGGTCTTCCACCTGTATCACAAACGATGTTCCCGGGACCGGCACCTCGGCGCCCCTCGCCACGCTGCTCTTTATGCCGTTCACGGTCATGATGGCGGCGGAGGGCATCCGGCCGTACTGCATCATCAGGTATTCCGTCGAGCCGAAATTCCTTGTGATCGGGCGGTTGTAGCCCAGCGTCTCCGTCGTTATCTTTCCGTTTTCCTCCACCTCCACTAAAAGGTCGGCCCTCCTGGGCTGGCCGTTCTCGTAGTAGGCATCGTCGACCTTCACGATCCGCATCTTTATCTCGGGCGGCGCCTGGGTGGCGCTGGTCACCGCGTCGGTCTCGGTGATGTAGCGGGGCATCCCCTCCCGCACCGTAAGCCCGGAAACGAGGTGCGATACCAGCGCCAGTATAATGGCGATATGGGCCAGGGTAGAGCCATAGACCGTGACCTTCCAGCCGAACTTCTGCCGCTTCTTTTTGAAGGCCCGCAGGGTGCAGAGGAACAGGTTCAGGACAAAAAGCCCGAAGGCGACCACCAGGAGGTAGAACCAGTAATGGACCAGTCCCGCGCTGAAGAGGAAGAACTTGATGTCCTCGCCCTGCAAGCCTTTATACGCCTCGGGAGCGGCCAACATGGTGAGGCTGCCGGCGATCAGCAGGCCGGTGATGGCAAAGCCGCAGATGACGCCGAAGTTGAGGGAACCGAGATATTCGATCAGTTTATTCATAGGTCAGAATGAGTGGCTGCTTTTCATGAAAAAACTCGTCCCCACATAGGTGACGAGGATTAAAAACACTCCCAGCAGGGCGAAGAACGGCCGCTTCTGCTGCAGCTCGTCGCGAAATTCCATGTGCGCCACGGTGGCGTAAAAGAACCAGAGGACGACCGACCACATCACCTTCTGGTCCCACAGAAAGTAGGAGCCCCACGCCACATAGCCCCAGATGCCGCCGAAAACCATGGTGATGGAAAATATGATGAACCCCCAGAGGATATTCTTCCCGACCATGGTGTCGATATCGAGCCTCTCCAGCGCCTCCACTGCCCGCATCCGCTGCAACGCCCCGGCCCCCGCGCTGGTACAGAGGGCATAGGCGAAGAAGGCAAGCGGCACGTGCATCACGTACCAGACGGTGATCATGAGCGGCGGCGGATAGCTGATCTCCTTGGGGAAGAGGGCCGCGGCGACCATGAAGGCATACCCCATGGCAAAGAGGGATAACCGGTAGATCCGCCCGGCGACATGCGCCTTCGCCTTTATGCTGGTGTAGAGCAGCACGGCAAAGGCCATGGTGGAATAGGTACAGAACGACTCGAACTTGTTGGTCAGGGGGAGATAGGCGATGATCGCTCCCCGGACGGTCAGGGCGGCAACGAGCAACGCCAGCCCGGTCCCCAGCACCGCGATGCGGATGCCCTTCTTCGCGAAGTCGGCGGCCCAGTAGCCGCTAAGAACAACAAAGCTGGCCCAGAAAAGGTTAAGGGCAATAGTCTCGCTCAATGAAACCTCTGTTATTGAAATAGATGCCTGAAAGGCTCAAAAGTCCGGCAATGATAGACGGTGACCGGCAGAGAGTCAAGACGGAGCTGCGGCTGTTTCGAAACCATCGGATTATCAGGAGGAAAGAACGTCCCGGATTTTCTTGAGAAAATCAACCTGACGGAACGGCTTTGATATGACATCGACCCCTTCCACGCCACCCTTTTGCATGATTATATCCGCGGTATAGCCGCTGAGGAAAACAGCCTTGACGTCGGGCTTGAGCTTTTTCATCGCCTCGATGGCCTCGCGACCGTTCTTCTTCGGCATGACTACGTCGCTGATCACCAGGTCGATATCGGCCATGCTTTCGGAAAAGACCCGCACCGCATCCTCGCCGTCAACGGCCTCGATAACCTCATAACCATATGCCTCGAGGGTAGCCCTCGTTACGGCCCTCACCTCCACCTCATCCTCCACAAGGAGGACGGTCTCAGTGCCGACCAAGGTTGCAGGATCGACTACTTCCTCCTTCACCTCCTCGGCCTCTTCAACCATGGGGAGATAAATTTTGAAGGTCGTCCCGTGCCCCGGTTCACTATAGACATTGATAAAGCCGTTGTGCCCCTTTACCGTACCGTAAACCATGGCGAGGCCCAGACCGGTCCCTTTTCCAACCTCTTTCGTGGTAAAGAACGGCTCGAAGATGTGCACCCTCGTTTTCTCATCCATCCCCATGCCCGTATCTTCCACGGAGAGCAGCAGATAGGAACCGGGCTCGCCAAAGCCGTGAAGCTTGACAAATCCTTCGTCAAGCTCGCAGGGGATGGTGGAGATGAGGATTTTCCCGCCATTGGGCATGGCATCGCGGGCATTGGTCACCAGGTTCATCAATACCTGTTCGACCTGCCCCTTGTCGGCCATGACCACCATTTCCTCCACCGAGAGGTTGAGCCTGAGTTCGATGTCCTCGGTGAGAAGCCTGCTCAGCATCTTCTGAAAACCATAGACGAGGTCGTTGATATTGCATGGCGCGAAGACGCTCGACTGTTTTCGGCTGAAGGCAAGAAGGCTCTGGGTGAGGTTCGCCGCCTTCTCTCCCGCGACCAGTATGCGGCTGACCTTCTCCTTCAAGGGGTCGCCGTCCGTTATCTTCGCATCAAGGAACGACGCATAGCCGATGATGATCGAGAGGATGTTGTTGAAATCGTGGGCCACGCCGCCTGCCAGCAAGCCTATGGCCTCCATCTTCTGGGCCTGTCTTAACTGGGTTTCAAGTTTTTCACGGCCCGAAATGTCGCGCACGGCGCCTACCGCCCACCACTCTTCGCCGACCTTCACCGCACCCAGCGATATCTCGGCAGGGAAGGTCTCGCCGCCCTTCTTCATCGCCTTGACAATGCGGAGCCCGCCGATAAGCCTCCCCTTACCGGTTTCTAAAAAGCCCTCCATGGCCTGATGAGCCTTGGCAACATCATCTTCGCTACAGATCAGCGGATGCATCTCATTACCCAGCACCTCATCCGCCCGGTATCCAAACATCTCCGAGGCCGGTTTGTTCCAGAACCGTATCCTGCCCGTCGAATCCATCATGATGATGGCGTCCTGCACCGTGTCGGTAATGGTAATGAGCTGGTCCCTGCTTCTCTTAAGCTCCTGTATGGCCTCGGCGCGACGTACAGATGCCGAGGCATAGACCCATGTGAGCCCCGCCGGCACCACCATGAACAGGGCAAACGCGACCAGAGCAATGTTCCACCAGGGGGGAGTGAATGCGGACGGGTGCGTTCGCAGAACTATTTTCCATTCATCGTCGGCTACCCCGGCAAAGGTTCGCCCATTGGCCGACTCTAACTGGGCGAAGGGACTGAGGGTATCCCAGGCAACAAACCCTTCCTGGGTAAGACGAGAGCCTTTGTCCGTGGCGGAAACCATGTCCCACACGTCGGGCCAAATCGCCTTCATGGTCTTCTCTTTCCCCTCGGGAAACATGAACCCCCACTCGTCGTTCTTGTCGGGCCCCAACAGCCAGTAGCCATCATGGTTCAGCAGAAATATCCTCTCCCCCTCTGCAAGAGACGCCTTTCTCAACCGTTCGATCATCCCTTCCGCCAGAAAGTTGAGCACCACGAGGCCGTTCTTCTCACCCTTATCGTTCACCACCGGCGTCGATATCCTGATCATCGGCTTATAGGGAAGCTCTACCCGGCCATGCTCCATGTTGAGGTCGAGTTTTGAAAGGTGTACTTCACCGCCTTGTCGCTCCATCCCCTTGACGAAATAGTAGCGCTCGGCCTTGTTCTGAAGCTCGGCCCCAGGCACCACGACGGGCTTCCCCTGCACCAGATTGACACGGACCACTTCCATGCCTGTACGGTCGAGATACCTTACCTGGTCGTAGACAAGACGGCTGACGGAGAAGGCGCTGTATTCGGGGGCAAGCTGTTCAATAAGATTACCGGACGACTGCGGTTGGGAGAGATGATGAAGGGTTATGTCGACAAGGGCATAGGCATCGGCAAGGGTCGCGTGCAGCTCTGTATTGGCAGTCTGGAGCTGCCTCGCCAGCAGGCTCTCCTGCACCACCGTCTTTTGAGCCCGGAAGTCATCCCTTTCATTGATGACCGCGAGGGCAAAAACGATGGTCAGCAGCGCCGCAAGCGGGACAAAAAGTTTCAGAAATTGCCTGCCTACAGACATTGATAACCCCATCAGCACAGATTGCAGCGAGCAATACAACTACCGTTCAGCCGGGGGCTATCGACAGGCGTGATGACTAGCTGCGGTCGTCCAGCGGCAGGTAATCACACCCTTCGTTGCCGCAGTAATGGCCCGTGTAATCGGCGGCCGGTCGGTAGATGGCCGGCTTGGGCTGGGCCTCGGCGAACTTCTCCTCGATGACGTGGGCGCACCAGCCCACCATGCGGGACACGGCAAAGACGGGGGTGAAAAGGTCGGTGGCAATGCCCATTTGGTGATAGACCGAGGCACTGTACATATCGACATTGGGGTAGATTTCTTTACCTTTCATCCGATAGAACTCTTCCCGGGTCGTCTCCTCGATGCGGCGGGACATCCGGTGCCATTTCGTCTCGCCCGTCCGGTAACCGAGGCGCTCCGAAAGCTGTTCCAGCACCAGGGCGCGAGGGTCGTTAGTCCGGTAGACGGCATGCCCCATCCCCATTATCTTGTCGCCGGCGGCAAGACGCGCCTTGACCCAGTCATCCACTTTCTCAGCGGCGCCGATTTCCTCGAGCATCCGCATCACCTGTTCGTTGGCGCCGCCGTGAAGCTCTCCCATCAGCGCGCCTATGGCCGCCGTTACCGCTGCGTACATATGGGCGCGGGTGGAGGCAACGCTCCGGGCAGTGAAGGTAGAGGCATTGAAGGAATGGTCCGCGTGCAGGATAAGGCAGATATCGAGATCCTTAGCCGTATCGGGGTGGGGGGCATTACCGGTCAGCATATAGAGAAAATTTGCCGCATGCCCCAGCGAGTTATCGGGCGCAACAGGTTCCTGGCCGTTCCGTATGCGCTCCCATGCCGCCACCAGAGTCGGAGTAGCGGAAATAAGGCGCAGCGCCTTTTCCACATTGGCCGGACGTGACTCGTCCCTTACCTTAGTGTCATAACCAGCCAGCATGGAGATGCATGACTGGAGCACATCCATTGGATGGGCCGTCCGGGGCTTAATCCGCAGGCTTTGGATTATGCCGTCGGGTACCTGCCGATAGCGCGACAGTGCAGCCTTGAACTGCTCGAACTCCTGTTTGTCGGGCAGACGGCCGTTGAGAAGCAGAAACGAGGTTTCTTCATAGGTAGACGAGCGGACGAGAACATTGATATTGAAGCCGCGATAGATCAGGACCCCTTCTTCGCCGTGGATACCGCATATCTTGGTATCGGCGACGGTTACCCCCCTGAGGCCTATGTTCTTTGTTTCGGCGGAACTGTTATTTTTCACCATTGTGCCGTTTCCTCCACACACTATCATTCACTACCTCGGCAAAAAGTTCTGTCATATCAATCCTTGTATCCGGCGCCACATCCGCCCGGCCTGTTTCCGCGAGAAACTGCCTGTTGATGACGAAGAGCTTCCGGCTGAGCAGGTCCAGGTTCAAGATAGCCTCGCGCGGGATCGTCTCCAGCCCCGACTCCTCCGTAAAATTGAGGTGGCAGAAATCGACGGGCCTTCCGATCTCTTCAGCAAACTCGGCGCTGAACAGAGGGAAGCCGTGGGTCCGGCAGACCAGTGGCCGAAACTCGTAGAGCAGGCACTTCGCTTCATGAAGGAGCGGACACGGCCCCGGCAGTCCATCCTGTTCGATGGTCCGGCAGAGTTCGCCTACTCTTTGCCGGACATTCGGCGCCAGCCCTTCAAATCCCTCCCGCAACCGGTACGCCTCTACCGGAAGAAGCGAGAGAGCGTTTTGACAGCAGGCGTCGCACCCCGGGCCACAGACCATTCCGGCACCAATAACCCTGTAGGCGCCGTCAAGAAAGCGGTCGACATCGGCGACCAGCTGCGCATAGAGCACAAGAGACTGCACTATTCCCCTCTTCAAGGAAATGTTAAACATTACCATGTCGGCTGAAAAAATGATAGACTGCTGTTTTATTAAGGTAAACCTGCCCTTTAAGGCGCCATGACCGATTTCGACCGAAAACTCAGCTTTCTCCGTACCATCTCCCCCTTCAGCCAGATACCCGACCCTTTGCTCGCAAAGATAGCGGAGCGTCTTCAGGTGCACCACTACGGCGCGGGGGCCGTCATCATCGAGGCGGGATCGCCCGGCGAGATTCTTTATATTCTCCATACCGGCTTTTGTGAATCGGTATTTACCAATGAGGAAGGGGCCGAGTCGATTATCAAGCCCCTGCCTCCCGGCTCCAGCATCGGCATCATGTCCATGCTCACCGGCGAATCGCATTCAGTCACGGTGCGGGTGCGGGACGATGTGGAGCTGTTCATCCTCTACAAGACGGACCTCGACGCCCTCATCAGTGAAAACCCCGGCATCACCACCTACCTGAACCGTATACTGACCCAGAAGATCCGCGAGGCATACAGCCTGGCGGGCCAGGAACGATCACGATCGGCCGAAGGGCTGAAAGCGGCCGAGGCTAAGGACCGAAGGCTCCGGGTCCTTGACCGGATCAGCGATCTGGTCTCATCGGAAAAAGAGCTGGACAGCCTGCTGAATGCCATCGTCAGGGAAGTCGCGAAGGAGCTCGATGCCGACGCTTGCTCCATCTTCCTCGTCGACCCTGTCTCCGACGAGATCGTACTCGAGGCGAACTGCGGCTTCGGTGAAGACGCGGTGGGGAAGGTCCGCCTTCATCGGGGAGAGGGGATCACCGGCTGGGTCATCGAAAACTGGCAGCCCGCCATGGTTGAAGACGCCCGGCACGACCCGCGGGCGAAGTTCTTCTCCGACATCCGCGAGGAACGGTTCGCCTCTCTGGCCTCGGTGCCTCTGCTTCTGGAGATGGAAGAGGTGCTGGGAACCATCAACCTGCAAACGGTGGAACCCCGCAAATACAGTCTCGACGACGTCCGCACCCTCAACACCATCGCCAACCAGATCGCTGTCTGCATCGACCGTGCTCGGCTGGAGATACGGGCAGAGACCGGCTTGCGCATCAAGGCCGAGGAACAGTTCATCGGCGAAGATGCTTACGTCCGGAAGATCGAGAGCTTTGTAGAATCGGTGGCGTTTCGCAACGACCCGGTCCTTATCCTTGGCGAAGGGGGCACCGGGCGGAGCATGATGGCCCGGATGATCCACCGAAAGGGGAAAAGGGCAAGCGGGCCGTTCATCGAGGTTGACTGCGCCGAACTCAAGGAGAACCTCTGGGGCGGGGAACTCTTCGGCTTTGAAAAGGGGGCCTTTGCCGACGCCGCCAACCGTCGGCTGGGGTTTCTCGAACTGGCCGACGGCGGGACGCTACTCCTCACCAATGTGGAAATGATGGGCCACGCGACCCAGGTAACTCTGACCCATTTTCTGAAGACCGGCTGGTTCAGCCGGATAGGGAGCCAGGAGCGGATCAGCTCCAACGTACAGGTGATCGCAACGTCTACCGACGATATCCGGGAACTGGTGGAGCGGGGTGAGGTAAAGCTGGGGCTCTACCAGATGCTCACCGCCAGCATCTTTACCATCCAGCCGCTCCGCAAGCGGCGGCGCGACATACCCATTATCGCCGAGCATTTTCTGGAGCGGATCGCCGCGGAGATGCACAAGGACGTCACCAAACTCGACCGGTCGGCCGTGGAGACCCTCTCCAGCTACGACTGGCCGGGCAACACCCTGGAGCTGGAAAACGTCCTCCGCCGGGCGGCCATCCTGACCAGGACCGACACCATCTCTGCTGAGCAGCTCTTCTTCGGCCTCCCCACCGTAGGCGGCAGGTCGTTCTTCAACCTCCTCTCCGTCGACTCACTCCGCAATTTTGTGCAGGGGATGCTCTATCCCGGGCTGCTCCAGTTCCTTTCGGTAGCCGGGTTCTTCATGCTGCTGGCCGGGCTGTTTCTCGGCCCCGAAGACGGCACCAACAACATCGCCGCTATCCTGACCTGGGGGGTAGGCTGGTTCGGGCTATACGCCATGATACTGGTGGCGGGGCGTATCTGGTGCGGATTCTGCCCCTTCTCGACCATTGCACGATGGCTGCAGAAGACACCGCTCAGCCTGCGCCGACCCGCGCCGGAATGGATAAAACAGCACAGTGGATTCATCATGGTCGCCTTCGTCCTTTTCCTCTACTGGGCCGAAGGGATGACCCTCATGTATACCGACCCCATAGTGACGGCGGAACTGCTCCTTATGATCACTGGAGGTGCAATATTCTTCAGCCTCATCTACGAACGCCGCGTCTGGTGCCGTTACATATGCCCCTTCGGCAATCTCATCGGCATCAACGCACTGGCGTCGGTCGTCGCCTTGCGGGCCAACAAGAAGATATGCACCTCCCAGTGCCAGAGCCATGCCTGCTACGTCGGCGGAGAGAGGGCAGAGGGGTGCCCCATGTTCCTGCACCCCTACGGCATCGAGAGCAACCGTTACTGCACCCTCTGCGCCAACTGCATCAAGAACTGCCCCCATCGCTCCATCCGCCTCAACGTCCAGATGCCGGCGGAGGGGGTGCTCACCCTGGAAAACTACACCATGAGCGGCTCATTCCTGTCGCTGGCCCTCATGAGTGTGCTGGTCGTGGAAAACGGCTCGTTGCTTGGCAGGGACTCCCTGGCCTTCGCCCTGCTCGCCGAACGGGTCCCCATCCCCTACGACCTCCTCTACACCATCGTGTTTCTAATGGTGATAACCACCCCCTTCCTGGGTCTGTGGCTCTATGAGCTGGTCATCACCGGCTTCGACCGCGCCAAGAGCGCCATCCGCCTCAACATGCTCGGCTTCTCCTTCGTCCCTCTGGGCTTGGCCGGCCATCTGGCCTTCTTCTTCGAGCATTTTCTCCACGGCATCGATCGGCTTGTCGGGATGACGGGCGGCTTTCTGGGGTTTGACTGGCAGATGAACACGGTACGGGCGCTGGGGGCCAACAACCTGAGGGAGCTCCAGCACTGGATAGTCATGGCGGGGGCCGCCGGTGTGGTCTATGTACTGAGGAACTTCATCACCAAGCACCCCGACATATTCAACCGGAAAAAGTACGTCCTTTGGGGATACGGGACGATGCTGGGCGTGGCGGTCTATCTCTACTGGCAGGTGATGGGGCACACTTCGAGCTATTTTTAATAGTCTCGCAAAAAATCGGGATAAAGCGCATGCCCGTCATTCCGGCGAAAGCCGGAATCCACTCTTTTCGCGATGTTGAAAAACTCCTGGACCCCGGTTTTCACCGGGGTGACGACTTCTATCCAGCCCATTATTTCTGCTTTCTGCACTCGGCGATCGCGGCCCGGGCCAGTTCGTCGCACCGCTCGTTTTCAGCGTGGCCTGCGTGCCCCCGGATCCATTCCCACTGAACGCGGTGCACGGTGGCCAGCTTGAGCAGTTGCTCCCAGAGGTCGCGGTTGAGGACCTCCTCCTTCTTCGAATTCTTCCAGCCGTTGCGCCGCCATCCGTGGATCCACTCCGTCATCCCCTTGACCACATACTGGGAATCGGTGACAACTTTCACCTCGCAGGGGCGCTTCAGACGCTCCAGCGAGCGGATCACCCCCAGCATCTCCATCCGGTTGTTGGTCGTCATGGGCTCGAAGCCCGATATTTCATCTTCGTGCTTGCCGTAACGCAAGATGGCGCCCCCGCCCCCCACCCCCG
>Ga0224505_10001820_pt1 | contig 13054 bp, 7 predicted proteins | sample SF_Jan12_sed_USG_FD_169102 | JGI IMG/M metagenome (GOLD analysis project Ga0224505, IMG submission 169102) | Sediment microbial communities from San Francisco Bay, California, United States - SF_Jan12_sed_USGS_4_1 | ecosystem: Environmental > Aquatic > Marine > Sediment | place: USA: California...
TCACGGTCGTCACGCTCACCACGGCGCCGGTCGTGCTCCGGCGTGAGCTGCCGGGACGCACCACGCCCTACCTCGTCGCGGAAGTACGGCCGCAGGTGAATGGGATCGTGAAGCAGCGCCTCTTTATCGAAGGATCTGCGGTGGAGGCGGGACAACCGCTGTACCAGCTCGACGACGCGACGTACCGGGCGAACCTCGCCAGCGCCAGGGCTGCGCTTGCCCGCGCCGAGGCGACGCTCAATACCGCCCGTCTCAACGCACGGCGCTCCGCCGACCTGTTCGCAATCAACGCAGTCAGCAAGCAGGACGACGAAAACGCCGCGGCTGCGTTGCAGCAGGGCGAAGCCGACGTGGCCGCCGCCGCGGCGGCTGTCCGCAGCGCAGAGGTCATCCTGGGCTACGCGCGCATCACCGCACCCATCGGCGGCCGCATCGGCAAGTCGACGGTGACACAGGGCGCACTCGTCACGGCTAACCAGGAGACGCCGCTCGCAACGGTGCAGCAGCTCGACCCCATCTACGTGGACCTGACGCAGCCCAGCGCGGAATGGCTTTCACTGCGCAGAGAACTGGCCGCGGGCCGGCTCGAGGGGGCGCAGGACATGCCGGTCGCAATCGTCCTCGAGGACGGCACGCCCTACGCGCAGCCCGGCAAGCTTGCATTCTCCGAAGTCAGCGTCGACCCGACGACCGGCAGCTTTGCGTTGCGCGTCGTCGTCCCGAACCCCGAGCACATCCTGCTGCCCGGCATGTACGTGCGCGCCATCCTCGGCACGGGCACGCGCCAGGCTGGACTGCTCGTGCCGCAGCAGGGCATTGCGCGCGATCCCAGGGGCCATACGACGGCGATGGTCGTCGGACAGGATGGCAACGTGGAAGTGCGGCCGGTGCGCGTGAGCGAGGCGATCGGCGACCGGTGGCTGGTCGAGGATGGTCTTGCCGCAGGCGACAAGGTGATCGTCGAAGGCCTGCAGAAGGTGCGGCCGGGCGTGCCCGTGCAGGCGACGGAAGCCGGCGCCGCACCGTCGTCGGCCGCCCCGCCCAGTCCCGCGCGGCAGCCGTAAGCCCCCGTCATGGCACGCTTCTTCATCGACCGGCCGATCTTCGCGTGGGTCATCGCGATCATCATCATGCTGGCGGGCGGCCTCGCGATCACGCAGCTGCCGATCTCGATGTACCCCAACATCGCGCCGCCCGCGGTGACGATCAGCGCCAACTACCCGGGCGCAACGGCGAAGGTCGTCCAGGACGCGGTGACGCAGATCATCGAGCGCAACATGAAGGGCCTCGACGGGCTGATCTACATGTCTGCGACCAGCGATGCCTCGGGCAACGCGTCGATCACCCTCACGTTCGAATCCGGCACCGACCCGGACATCGCGCAGGTCCAGGTGCAGAACAAGCTGCAGCTGGCGATGCCCACGCTGCCACAGGAAGTGCAGCGCCAGGGCGTCAACGTGACCAAGTCGCGCAGCGGCTTCCTCATGGTCATCGCGTTCGTCTCGAAGGACGGCAGCATGACGCGCGACGACATCTCGGACTACGTCGGCTCGAACCTGATCGACCCGTTGAGCCGCGTCCCGGGGGTAGGCACGGTGCAGCTCTTCGGGTCGCCGTACGCGATGCGCATCTGGCTCGACCCGAACAAGCTCGAAACGTATGGCCTCGCCATCGGCGACATCATCACGGCGGTGCGCGCCCAGAACGCCCAGGTCACGATCGGCCAGCTCGGCGGCGCGCCTTCGGTCCAGGGGCAGCAGCTGAACGCGACGATCAGCGCGCAGGAGCGCCTGCAGACGCCGGAGCAGTTTCGCGCCATCGTCCTGCGCAGCCATCCCGACGGGTCGGCCCTCAAGCTCGGCGACGTCGCGCGCGTCGAAATCGGCGCGGAAACCTACGAGTTCGTCAGTCGCTACAACGGGCAGCCGGCGAGCGGCATGGCGATCTCGCTGGCCACCGGCGCCAACGCGCTTGAAACCGCTGCCGGCGTCGAGCGGGCGCTGGCCGGACTGCGGCCATACTTCCCGGCAGGCCTCGAAGCGATAGTCCCGTTCGACACGACACCGTTCGTGCGGATGTCGATCAAGGGCGTCATCACGACGCTGGTCGAGGCGATCGTGCTCGTGTTCCTGGTCATCTACCTGTTCCTGCAGAACTTCCGCGCCACGCTGATCCCCACCATCGCCGTGCCGGTGGTGCTGCTCGGCACGATGGGTGTGCTGGCCGCGCTCGGCTTCTCGATCAACATGCTCACGATGTTCGCGATGGTGCTGGCGATCGGCCTGCTGGTGGACGACGCCATCGTCGTGGTCGAGAACGTCGAGCGCGTGATGCGCGAGGACGGACTGTCGCCGCTCGAGGCCACGCGCAAGTCCATGCGGGAGATCACCGGCGCGCTCATCGGCATCGGCATGGTGCTCGCGGCGGTGTTCGTCCCGATGGCGTTCATGCCGGGTTCGATCGGCGTGATCTACCGCCAGTTCTCCGCGACGATCGTGTCGGCGATGTCGTTGTCGGTGCTGGTCGCGATCGTGCTCACGCCGGCGCTGTGCGCGACGATGCTGAAGCCGGTGCGCAAGGGTGAGCACCACGCGGAGACCGGCTTCTTCGGGTGGTTCAACCGCGCGTTCGAGCGCGGCAGCGCGGCCTACCGGAACGGCGTGCGCGGCATCCTGGCGCGCAGCGGCCGCTTCATGCTCGTGTTCGCCGCCCTGGCCGTCCTGATGGGCCTGCTGTTCGTGCGGCTGCCCAGCGCGTTCCTGCCCCAGGAAGACCAGGGAACCCTGCTCGCACAGATGATCGCGCCGGTTGGCGCGACGCAGCAGCGCACCCTGCAATCGCTGGAAAAGGTGGAGCAGCATTTCCTCGAGGGCGAGAAGGGCGCAGTCAAGGCCGTGTTCGGCGTGCAGGGCTTCAGCTTCGGCGGCATCGGCCAGAACAACGGCATGGCCTGGATCAACCTGAAGGACTGGAGCGAGCGCAAGGCGCCTGAACTGCACGCCGATGCGATCGCCGGCCGCGCGATGGCGGGACTGTCGCAGATCAAGGACGCTTTCGTCTTCGCGTTCGTGCCGCCGCCGATCCCGGAGCTCGGCCTGGCAGCCGGCTTCGCCTTCTTCCTGAAGGACAACGGCGGGGCAGGCCACGAGGCGCTCACCGCGGCGCGCAACCAGTTCCTGGGTGCCGCCGCGCAGAGCAAGCTGCTGGCGAACGTGCGCCCGAACGGGCAGGAGGACACGCCGCAGTTCCACATCGACGTCGACAACGAGCGGGCTGCTGCGCTCGGGCTGGCGACGGCCGACATCAATGCGACGTTCTCGGCGGCCTGGGGCGGCCAGTACATCGACGATTTCGTCGACCGCGGCCGCGTGAAGCGGGTCTACGTCCGCGCGGACGCGCCCTTTCGCATGACGCCCGACGACTTCAGGCTCTGGTCGGTGCGCAACGCCGAGGGACGCATGGTGCCGTTCTCCGCTTTTGCGACGTCGCGCTGGGACTACGGCTCGCCACGCCTCGAGCGCTACAACGGCGTGTCGGCGATGGAGATCAATGGCCAGGGCGCGCCGGGCGTCAGCACGGGCGAAGCGATGGCAGAAGTGGAGCGCCTGGTCGAACGGCTGCCGGCGGGCTTCGGCGTCGAGTGGACCGCCGTCTCCTACCAGGAACGGCAGGCAGGGTCGCAGACGCCGCTGCTCTACGCCCTGTCGCTGCTGATCGTCTTCCTGTGCCTCGCCGCGCTGTACGAAAGCTGGTCGATCCCGACGGCCGTCCTGATGGTGGCGCCGCTCGGCATCCTCGGTGCGACACTGGCCAGCACCCTGTTCGGCATGCACCGCGACGTGTATTTCCAGGTCGCGATGCTCACCACCGTCGGCCTCACCAGCAAGAACTCGATCCTGATCATCGAGTTCGCCAAGCGGAACCTCGAGCAAGGAATGGAGCTGGTCGACGCGACGATGCGGGCCGTGCAGATCCGGTTGCGCCCGATCCTGATGACCTCGCTGGCGTTCGGATTCGGCGTGCTGCCGCTCGCCATCGCAACCGGCGCGGGCTCCGGCGCGCAGCGCGCGATCGGGACCGGCGTGCTCGGCGGCATGGTGGCAGGCGTCACGCTGGGCCTGTTCTTCATTCCGCTGTTCTTCGTCGTGATCGAGCGCCTGTTCGTGCAGAGAAAGGCTCATGACTAGGCGAACGATGACCTCGCTGGTGCTCGCTGCCGTCGTGATGACGGGTGGGTGCGGCGCGCTCGAGCCGCGTGTGCCCGAGGCTTCCCCTTCCGTTCCGGCCGAGTGGCCCATGCCGGCTACGACTGCGGTTGCGAACGCGACCGCCGGTAACACGGAGGCATCGTCCGGGACCCCGGCCGCCGCCGACATCGGCTGGCGCGATTTCTTCGTCGATCCGCGGCTGCAGGAAGTGATCGCCCGCGCCCTGACCAACAATCGCGACCTGCGGGTGGCCGTTCTCAATGTCGAGCGAGCGCGTGCGCTCTACCGCATCCAGCGAGCCGACCGCGTGCCGTCCATCGGGGCGACCGCGGCGATGGTCCGCACGGGCGGCGACCGACCCGTCACCGATTCATTCACCGCGGGTCTCGGCATCACCGAGTTCGAGCTCGACCTGTTCGGTCGCGTGCGCAACCTGAGCCAGGCGGCCCTGCAGCAGTACTTCGCGCAGGAGGAGGCGCGACGCAGCGCGCAACTGGCATTGATCGCGGAGGTCGCGAACGCGTACCTGACGCTCGCCGCCGACCAGGAACAGCTGCGCGTCGTGCAATCGACGCTCAGGACGCGCGAAGAATTCCATGCGCTGACGCAGCAGCGGTACGCGCTCGGCGCGGTCTCCGCGCTGGACGTCAGCCAGTCCCGCACGCAGGTCGAAGCCGCGCGCGCGGATGGCGCCCGCTACTCCGGGCAGGCCGCGCAGACTGCCAACGCGCTGCAGTTGCTGGTCGGCGCGCCGGTGGGAGCCGACCTGCTGCCGCAGTCGTTCGGCGAGTCGGTCACGGGCCTTGCGCCGCTGCCCGCGGGCCTGCCGTCCGATGTGCTGCTGCGGCGTCCCGACGTGCTCGCCGCCGAGCATCAGCTGCGTGCCGGCAATGCGAACATCGGTGCCGCACGCGCGGCTTTCTTTCCGTCAATCAAGCTCACCGGCTCCATCGGCTCCGCGAGCGACGAACTGTCGGGCCTGTTCGATGCCGGCACGGGCGTCTGGGCCTTCGTGCCCCAGGTCAACCTGCCGATCTTCGAGGGTGGCCGCCTGCGAGCGAACCTCGACGTGGCCCGTGCCGACCGCGACATCGCGCTGGCGCGGTACGAGCGGGCCATCCGGGCTGGCTTTCGCGACGCAGCGGACGCGCTCGCGCTCACCGTGACGCTTGCCGAGCAGCGCGCCGCGCGACAGGCGACCGTCGACGCGGCGACCGAGGCCGACCGGCTCGCGCGCGCGCGCTACGCAGCGGGCCGCGACAGCTACCTGGTACTGCTCGAATCGCAGCGCACGCTCTACGCGGCGCAGCAGGCACTGGTGGCGACGCGCCTGGCCGAGCAGACGAATCGAGTCACGCTGTACAAGGCGCTGGGCGGCGGCTGGCTGGAGCGCGGACCATGATCGGGCGCACTGCCAGCGCGAGCAAGGACAAGCCGCGCGCCGAGGTGCAGCGCGAACGCATCCTCTGCGCGGCGCAGAAGTGCTTCATCGAGCACGGCTTTCACGCGGCCAGCATGGCGAACATCGCGGCGGCGGCACAGATGAGCGCCGGCCTCATGTACCGCTACTTCGAGAACAAGAGTGCCATCGTCAAGGCCATCGTCGAGCGCCAGTTGCAGGATGGGCGCGCGCAGATCGAGCAGTTGCACACGTCGGCCGACCTCGTCGCAAGCATCCTGCAGACCTACCGCCTGTGGCTCACCCGGGACCCTTCGGTGATGAATCCGGCGCTGTACCTCGAGATGAGCGCCGAGGCGACGCGTGACCCGCAGATCGCCGCCGCCCTGCAGGAGTCCGACGAGCGCATCTACGAAGCCCTGCAGGCGTGGATGGCGCGCGGCCGGGACGACCGGGGCCTTGGCCTGCCGCCGGACATCGCGTCCCGGCGCACCCACCTGCTGATGCAGGTCTGGAATGGCCTGGCGGTCAGCGCCGTCCGGCGCCCCAACCAGGATCCGGCAGCAATGCGGGACGTGATCGAGCAGTTCGTGAATCGCCTCGTTGCGCCCTGAGCCTCGGGGCGGAACGTTCGTTCCAGATTGCCCTGCTCCGGCTCGGCAAACCGTTTCGCAGCCAGTAAACCTGGATATTGCGGCGGCGCAGCAATCGGATGCATAGTCGGGCTCCCGGCAGGGCATTTCGCCCCGCCCCACTGCGAGGAACGCAGCAGTGATCACCGCTCTCTGGCTCCTGGTTTTCGTCGGCGGCGCGCTCTATCTCGCCTACCAGCGCGTTTCCCTGCGCGTGGCGACGGCAGCCGCGGGCATCACGCTCCTGGCTTACTCGCTGCTGCGTGAGCCCCCGACGCCCTGGCTCGTTGCGCTGTGGCTGGCCTTCGGCGTGATGGCGCTGCTCAACCTCGACGCCTTCCGGTTGCGCTTCATCACGAGGCCGTTCCTGAAGACGTACCGGCGAATGCTGCCATCGATGTCGGACACCGAGCGCGAAGCGCTCGAAGCCGGCACCGTCTGGTGGGACGGCGAACTCTTCACCGGCCGGCCGAACTGGAACAAGCTGCTGTCGGCGAAGGCGCCGCAGCTCACGGCCGAGGAACAGGCGTTCATCGACGGCCCGTGCGAAGAACTGTGCCGCATGATCGACGACTGGGACATCACCCATCGCCGCGCCGACCTGCCGCCCGAGGTCTGGGACTTCCTGAAGAAAAAGGGCTTCTTCGCGATGATCATCCCGAAGCGGTACGGCGGCCTCGAGTTCTCCGCTTACGCGCACTCCTGCGTGCTGGTGAAGCTGTCGAGCCGCAGCGCGACGGTGTCGTCGACCGTGGCGGTGCCGAATTCGCTCGGCCCCGGCGAACTGCTGCTGCATTACGGCACCGAGGAGCAGAAGAACCACTACCTGCCGCGACTCGCCCGCGGCGAGGACGTGCCCTGCTTCGCGCTCACGGCGCCGCGTGCGGGTTCCGACGCCGCTTCGATCCCTGACACAGGCGTCGTCTGCCGTGGCATCCACGGCGGCAAGGAAGTGCTCGGCCTGCGCCTCAATTTCTCGAAGCGCTACATCACGCTCGCGCCGATCGCGACGGTCGTCGGCCTCGCCTTCAAGCTCTACGACCCCGACAAGCTGCTCGGCGGCGACAGGACCGAGTACGGCATCACGTGCGCGCTGATTCCGCGCGACACGCCGGGACTTGCGATCGGACGCCGGCACTTCCCGCTCAACGTCCCGTTCCAGAACGGTCCTCTGTCGGGCAAGGACGTGTTCGTGCCGCTCGACTGCATCATCGGCGGGCCGAAGATGGCGGGCCAGGGCTGGCGCATGCTGGTCGAACAGCTGTCCGTGGGCCGCTGCATCTCCCTGCCGTCGAATGCAGCAGGCGGTGCAAAGGCCGGCATCTTCGCGTCGGCCGCGTATGCGCGCATCCGCAAGCAGTTCAACCAGCCGGTCGGCAAGTTCGAGGGCGTCGAGGCCGCGCTCACGCGCATGGCGGGCGCTGCGTACATCGTCGACGCGGCGCGTTCCGTGACGACGGGCGCCATCGACGGCGGTGAGAAGCCCTCGGTGCCGGCCGCGATGCTCAAGTACCACTGCACTGAGTTCGCCCGGCAGGTCGCGAACGACGCGATGGACGTGCAGGGCGGCAAGGGCATCTGCCTGGGACCGAAGAACTACCTTGGCCGCGGCTACCAGGCCGTGCCGGTGGCGATCACCGTCGAGGGCGCGAACATCCTCACGCGCAGCCTGATGATCCTCGGGCAGGGCGCGATCCGCTGCCATCCCTACGTACTCAAGGAGATGAACGCGGCCAAGCAGAAGGTCAAGGGCAGGAGCCTGCGCGATTTCGACCAGGCGCTCTTCGGCCACGTGGGCTACACGCTGTCGAACGCTGCCCGCTCGTTCGTGATGGGCGCGACGTTCGCGCGGTTCTCGGACGCGCCGGACACCGGCTCGACGCGCCGGTACTACCAGCACGTCAACAAGTTCAGCGCGCAGTTCGCTTTCGCGACGGACATGGCGATGCTGACGCTCGGCGGCTACCTGAAGCAGAAGGAGCACCTGTCGGCGCGCCTCGGCGACGTGCTGTCGTCGCTGTACATGGCCTCAATGGTGCTGAAGCACTACGAGAACCAGGGACGGCCGGAAGCCGACCTGCCGCTGGTCGAGTGGAGCTGCCGCACGCTGCTCTACAGGGCGCAGGAGCAGCTGCACGACTTCCTGCGCAACTTCCCGAACCGCTTCATCGCCGGCGCGATGCGCATCGTGATCTTCCCGCGCGGGCGCACCTACTTCGCGGCCAGCGATCGCCTCGGGCGCGCGATCGTCGAACCGCTGATGATGCCGAGCGCGACGCGCGACCGCCTCGCATGGGGCATCTACCGCACGCTCGAGCCGGGCAATCAGCTCGGACTGCTGCAGGAAGCCCTGGAGCTTTCCGTGGCGGCGGAGCCGCTCGAGAAGCGCATCCGTGTCGAAGGCGTGAAGACCGGCCTGATCGCGGCGCTCGATCTGCCCGGACAGATCGAAGAGGCACTCGCAGCCGGGATCATCAACGCGAACGAGGCCGCGACGCTCCGCGAGTACGACCGCAAGGTCATGGACATCATCAACGTCGATGACTTCGCGACCGAGGAGCTGATGGCCGCGGTGCAGGCGGAACCGAAGCCGGCGGGCATGGCGCGACTGAACGTTGCCTAGGCAGAGGACAGGAAAGCCAGCACCGCGTCACTGAACGCTGCCGCAGCGCCGATGTTCGACAGGTGCGCCGCCGGCAATTCGACGAACCGGGCATGCGGGATGGCCGACGCCCACTCCCGCGCCGCGGCGGGCGTCGGTGCCGGATCGAACGTACCCGCGATGACGAGCGTCGGCGCCGCGATCCGCGCCAGCGCCGCACGCTGGTCCATGTCGCGGATCGCCTCGCAACACCCCACGTACCCCTCCACCGGTGTCGCCAGCAACTGCTGCCTGACGCGGTCGACTGCGAGCGGATCACTTGTACGAAATTCGGGCGTGAACCAGCGCTCGAGGATCGCCTCCACCATCGTCGGCATGCCGTCACGCAGCATCGTCGCGATCCGCGCGTCCATCGTCGCCGGTGGCCCGAGCCAGGGAGTAGTATTGCAGAGCACGAGCCGCCCGATTCGCTGCGGCGCGTGGACGGCCAGCCACATTCCGGTCGCGCCTCCCATTGAAAGGCCGCAGAAATGCGCGCGCTCGACGCCAGACGCATCGAGCACCCCCAGGACGTCGAGGCCCAGTTGATCGATCGTGTACGGCCGGGCGGGAACCGACGAACGTCCATGCCCGCGCGTGTCGTACCGCAGGACACGGTACCCGCGACTGAACGCGGCGACTTGTGGCTCCCACATGTCGAGCGTGGCACCGAGTGAATTCGACAGCACCAGCCAGGGCGTGCCGTCCGGCCCATCGGTTCTCACGTGCAGGTCGGCGCCATTGACTCGCAGCATCCGGTCCATCGTCCACACCTCCGCGGTTTCCCGGGGCCGCGCGCGACAGCGCGGCGGCAGTGCAGGGATCGTACCGCCGGGCCGGGAACACCGTCACGAAGCCATCCTGCCGCGCCGCGGCTTGCGCTAACCTTGCGCCGTGGCCGACGACGACGACAACGAGACCGTACTGTACGAGGTCAATCTCGATGCGGACGCCGCTATCGAGGGCCCGTTCGACACCTGGCTGCGGGACCACATCGCAGACGTGCTGCAGTTCGACGGCTTCCTGTCGGCGGAGATCCTCGGCGACGACACGGCGGCGGAAGGCCGTATCCGGCGCATCGTCCAGTATCGCCTGCGCAACCAGGCGGCACTCGACGCCTATCTGCGCGACTACGCGCCCCGGATGCGGGCCCAGGGCGCCGAAAGGTTCGGGGACCGTTTCCGGGCCGAGCGCCGCATGCTCGCGCATCGCGAGGAATTCATCCGCGGCGCGTTCTCGACCGAGAATTGCCTCAACTGCGGCGAAGTCCTGCGCGGGCAGCACTGCTCGCACTGCGGCCAGCGCGCGAAGGTGCGGGTGCTCTCGCTCGGTACGCTGCTGCGCGATCTCTTCGGCGACATCACGAACTTCGACTCGCGCCTGTGGCGCACGCTGAAGCCGCTTGCCTTCAAGCCCGGCACGCTGACGGTGGAGTACCTGCGCGGTCGGCGCGCCTACTATTCGCCGCCGTTCCGCATGTACCTGATCCTGAGCGTCGCGTTTTTCCTGCTGACGTCGCTCGGCAGCAACCCCGGTGATGATCTCACTTTCAATATCGACAATGAGGGCGGGGCCAGCCTGCAGCTCACGCCACCGGGCGACGGCAAGACGACCGCGACTTCGTCGTCCGGTGCGAAGGCGCCTGCCGCACCTGCGGCGGCAACCAGGCTCGATCCCGAGCGACAGCTGATCGTCGATTCCATCGTCAAGCGCATTCCGGAACAACAACGATCGGAAGCTCGCGCGGGCCTGGAAAAGGAACTTTCGTCGTTGTCGCCTGAGGAAGTCGCGCCGGTCAAGCGGCTCGTCAACGATCCCTGCGGCAGCGAGAGCCTGAAGATCGATATTGGTCCCGCAGGCAAGCAGTATGAGGACAAGCTGCGCGACACCTGCCGCAAGATCGTGGACGAGCCGAAGACATTCGGGCGCGCGCTGTACCAGAACATCCCGAAGATGATGTTCATCTTCCTGCCGTTGATCGCGGTCGTGATGTTCGTGCTCTACCTCGGCTCCGGCCGCTTCTACGTCGAGCACCTGCTGTTCTTCGTGCACTTCCACGCGTTCTTCTTCCTGAGCGGCATCGTCGTGGTCGTTCTCGCGCGGCTCGCCGAAGGTCTGGCTGGCACGGGAGCCGGGGGCATCCTGAAGGCCGCCGAGAACTTCCTGCTCTTCATCCTGCTGTTCTACGTGCCGTATTACCTGTACCGGGCGATGCGCCGCGTCTACGGCCAGGGACGCATCGTAACGCTCCTGAAATTCTCGACGCTGGGCGTGGGCTACCTGGTGTTCATGACCCTGACGCTGGTCGGACTGCTGTTCTACACCGCGCTGACGCTGTAGCGCGCGGCAGGCCGGCTCGTGACTGCACCCCGCTCCATCCTGCACGTCGACATGGATGCGTTCTACGCATCGGTGGAGCAGCGCGACAACCCTGCGCTGCGCGGCAAGCCCGTGATCGTGGGTGGCGGCGGCAACCGGGGGGTCGTCGCGGCGGCAAGCTACGAAGTGCGCAAGTTCGGCGTGCACTCGGCGATGCCGACACGCGAAGCTTTGCGCCGTTGCCCCGACGCGATCGTCGTCCACCCGCGCATCGGCCACTACAGCGCGGTCTCGCAGCAGATCTTCGCGGTCTTCCACGAGTTCACGCCGCTGGTCCAGGGGCTGTCGCTCGACGAGGCTTTCCTCGACGTCACGGCCAGTCGCAGCGCGCTCGGCAACGCGGAACACATCGCCGGCGAGATCAAGCGCCGCATACGCGAACGCACCGGACTCACGGCATCCGTCGGCGTGGCGCCGAACAAGCTGGTCGCCAAGATCGCCTCCGACCTGCGCAAGCCGGACGGTCTCGTGATCGTAAGCGAGGCGGAAGTACGCGGCCTGCTCGACCCGCTGCCCATCCGCAAGCTGTTCGGCCTCGGCGCAAAGACCGCGCCGAAGGTGGAGGCGCTCGGCATCCGCACGCTGGGCGACCTGCGCCAGGCCAACCCGTCGCGACTGCGGCCGGTCTTCGGCCGCTACACCGAACGCCTGCAGCAACGCGCGGCCGGCATCGACGATCGCCCGGTCATTCCCGATGTCGATGAGAAGCAGATCAGCGCCGAGGAGACTTTCGACACCGACATCGCCGATCCTGCGCGCCTGCAGACCGAGATTCACCGGCTCGCCGACAAGGCATGCTCACGACTGCGCGCGCGGAAGCTGCTGGGCGGCTGCGTGACCGTGAAGATCCGGCGAGGCGACTTCACGACCTACACGCGACAGCGCCAGGTCGAGCCGCGCACGCAGGAAACTCGGGTCGTGGCGCGGGTCGCGGTCGAGTTGCTCGACGAGTGGCGGCGCACCCAGCCGCTGGCCGCCTTGCGACTGCTGGGCGTCGGCGTGAGCGACCTGGGCGAGGAAGTCCAGGCGGATCTGTTCGGCGCGCCGGAATCCACGCGTAACCGGCAGCTGGACGCGGCCGTCGATGCCGTGCGGGAGAAGTTCGGCTCGGTCGCATTGCGGCCGGCAAGCACGATCGTCAAGCCGCGCGAGTGAGCGTCATTGCACGCGTTCGAGCACGATCCCTTCGAGTTCCAATGAAACGAGACGCGTGGCGGCACCGGCAACCGGCAGCGTGAACTCGATCGGTGGCAGCAGGCCGGACCCGAGGTAGCGGGTCTCGGTCAGGGCGATCAGTTCGATGTCCGTCGTGCTGTCGTTTTCGCGCGCGTACAGCTTGCCGGCTTCGCGACGGACGACGATCGTCCAGCCGGCCTCGTCGGACCGGTAGGTGCCGGGCAAGCGCTCGAGCACGGCTTCCGCCACCGGGACGCTCGTCGGCAACACGAGGTGGTTGTGCTCGCCGAACGGATGCTCCTGTCCGCACACGTCGCAATGACGCGGTTCACCGGCGTTTCCGACGTAATGCGCGACCGGATGGACGTCGCCCAGCGCGTCATACATTGCGCCGAGGTCTGCGTCCGTGAGCCCGCTGAACACGATCCACGGCATGATCGGGTGCAGCGATCCGCCCTTGCCCGTGTGCATCACGCTGATGAACGTATCCCGCGGATACGCGACGCCGGACCCGTGGCGCGTGAGGTTGGCGCTGAACGCCCTGCTCGACCCCCGTCCGACCTCGTTGCCGCCACCGAACAGGCCAGGATTGCGTGGCGCCTCCCACGCGGTGTGACAG
>Ga0224505_10001821_pt1 | contig 13054 bp, 10 predicted proteins | sample SF_Jan12_sed_USG_FD_169102 | JGI IMG/M metagenome (GOLD analysis project Ga0224505, IMG submission 169102) | Sediment microbial communities from San Francisco Bay, California, United States - SF_Jan12_sed_USGS_4_1 | ecosystem: Environmental > Aquatic > Marine > Sediment | place: USA: California...
CTCGGCGAACTGTATCTCCGCGATGGCGTGTGGCAGGGAGAGCGCCTCATGCCGCCAGACTTTGCCCGGCAGTCGGCGGGCACCGTCAGCTACGCGCTGCCGAACGGGTTCGCCGACTACGCGCAGCTCTGGTGGACCAGCGACCGCTACGGGCCGCGTCTCTGGATTGCCGCCGGGTTCCGGCAGCAATACGTCGTGGTGGTTCCGGACTTCGACATGGTGATCGTCATCCAGTCCCAGTCCTACGATCCCCCAGCCCCCATCGTGGACCACTTCCATCTCGTGACGCAGTACATCCTGCCCGCCGTCACGCCTGGCTGAGGGCTCTGGAGCCCGTCCGGCAGGCACTTGGCGACAATCCGGAGGGGGATTGGCACGGATGCCAAGTGGGCGCGGGACGGGCGCGTTCGTGTCAGCCGCAAGTGAGAGTCGCGGCGGTGCCGTCAGCAAACTGACGAACGCACGCGCCGCTCTCAGCGACAGGGCCGAGCCGCGGCTCTCAGCCGCGCCTGGAGTCGCCTAGCGCCGGTCGCGTACGGGGCTGCCGGTTTCCGCAATCCGCCGCGTGGCCGCCACCAACTCGCGCGTGATGCCAGGCTCGTGCGAGGAATGGCCCGCGTCCGGCACGATCTCGCAATCGAGTTCCGGCCAGACCCGTCGCAGATCGTCCAGGCTCTTGATGGGACAGACGATGTCGTAGCGGCCATGGACGGCAAACGCCGGAATGTGACGGATCCGCTCCACCTGGTCGAGCAGCAGCGTGTCCGGCGTGAACCGGGCGTTCCGGAAGTAGTGCGCCTCCAACCGCGCCAGACTCCACGCCATGTCTTCCTCGGCAAACATCCCGGCGAATTCCTCATTGGGCAGCAGCGTGCAGCTCGATCCCTCGTACACACTCCAGACCGTTGCCGCCGCGAGGGCAGTCTTGCGGTCGTCGCTCGTGAGGCGGCGCCAGTAGGCCTCGAGCAGGTCGCCGCGCTCCGCCGTGGGAATGTGCTCGGCAAACCGGCGCCACAGTTCCGGCTGCACCCAGCCGATGTCGTACAGCCACCACCGGATCTCGGAGTCACGCACGAGCCAGATGCCACGCAATACCAGGCTCCACACCCGGTCCGGGTGCTGCTGCGCGTAGTACATGGCCAGCGTACTGCCCCACGATCCGCCGAAGACGTGCCACGTCTCGATGCCCAGCTCGCGCCGCAAACGTTCGATGTCCGCGACCAGGTGATCAGGCGTGTTATCGCGCAGCTCACCCAACGGTCGGGAGCGGCCTGAGCCTCGCTGGTCGAAGAGGACGACACGAAAGACGTCGGGGTCGAAGAAGCGCCGGTCGAACGTGCTGCAGCCGGCTCCCGGCCCGCCATGGACGAACAGCATGGGAATGCCGTCGGGCTTCCCGCACTGCTCCCAGTACAGCTCGTGGGGCCGATCGACGGCCAGCACACCAGACGCGTACGGCTCGGCTTCAGGATAGAAGTGTTCGTTTGCCATGCATTGACCTCTTTCCCCCACATTCGGCGCGTGAGGCTGCGAGTACGAAGCGGCCAGCCTCCGATCGTGGCGTTCCGCCGGTGGCCAAGATGAACCCGCGCGCACGGCGGCGGCTAGAGCCGCCACGGCCCCGGACAGCCTCAATCTCACCGGTGTGGTCCAAAACAGATGCCTCGAAGTGTGACACCTGTCACAATTCGGATCACCACCCAACAACGCACGCTGAGCCGAATCCTGGCCACGGCAGCGACGATCGGCATCCTCGGTCGTACGATCGCAAGCCATTGTCATCCAATTGAATACGTCGGCCCGTTCGATGGTCATCGGGGCGGACCGGCACCTCGGATCGGGATTCCCCCGCCGGAGGTCCCAGGGTTGCCTCAGGAGGTTCCGACTCCAACCTCGGGCGACCCAGCCATGTTCCGTATCCGACCGCCGATTCTCGGCGCACTCACGTTCCTTGCCATCCCGTTCCAAACGGTCTGGGCGCAACGCACGCCGGACGAGCGGGCGGCCGCCGCCGTGGCGCGGGGCGATCTCCAGCAGGCACGGGCCATCTACGACAGTCTGCTCGTGGCTCAGCCGGCCGATCGATCGGCGCGCGTCGCCCGGGGGCACGTCCTGAGCTGGCTCGGCAAGCACGACGCCGCCCTCGCGGACTTCGCTGCGGTATTACAGACCGACTCGGCCGATCTCTCGGCGTGGCTTGGGACGGGCTACGCCGCTTCCTGGAGCCGGCAGTGGGACGACGCGGAGGCGGCGTTTCACCAGGCGGCGATCCTCGCGCCGGACGCCGCAGAGCCCGGGAAGGGGCTCGCCTACACCGCTTTGTGGCGCGGCGATCATGCGCTCGCGCGCGAGCGGTTCTCGGCCCTTGCCTCGCGGTACCCGGATGATCCGGAGATTGCCGCGGCGCTCGGGAGCGTCGAGTTGGCGGACGGTCACCGCGGGTCGGCACGCGCGGCGTACGCCCGCGCGCTCCTGCTCGACCCACAGCGGCGGGATGCCCGCGAGGGTCTCGAGGCCTCGCACTATCTGCCGGCGGCGCTCGAGATCACGGTGTGGGGCGGATACACGTACTTCGCCGACCAGGCGCTGGCCGACCAGGATCGACTGGCATTGCGGGCCGCGCAGATCGCGGCCCAACCCACGTCGCGGCTCCGGCTCTGGGCCGCCTACGACGACGGCCTCGCGCTCGACAACGCCGCCATCGTGGCGGCCGGCTCGCACGTCCCCTGGATCACGACCGGTGGATACGTCTCCTGGGCCCGCGCCTTGGGAACCAAGGTCGAGGGTGGATGGCGGGACCTTGGCGGTGACGTCACGCAGTGGACGGCCTCCCTCGAGCAGGTGGCCGTGCTGGGATCGGGGGTCTCGTTCAAGGCCAGCGGGTGGGCCGGATTCCGATCGGATAGCCGCACCGAGTGGCTTGCGGGGGCCGGCGTCGGTGTGCCCGTCACGAGTCGGCTGCGCGTCGAGTTGATGGGGTTCACCTCCGGCAACGGACTGCCGGATGAAGACGGCTTCCGCGGCGTGCTGAGCGGTAGATACCGATTCCCGACCGGCCTCGAGTTGGGCGCCGGCATCGCGGCCGGGCGCACCGCGCTCGACGCTTCCCGCACGGGCACGCTGGCGGAGGGATACGCCACGGCCAGTATCCCGGTGCTCGGCCAACGGCTGCTCCTCCAGGCTCGGCATCAAGCCGTGGAGAACGGCACCGACTTCACCGCACTCACCGCCGGCTTCACGCTCGGCCTGCTGGAGCGCTGAGCCGTGACACCCGTCGCAGCCACGGCACCTGCGCGCGCGCGCACCGCGCCACGCATCACGCCACGATCCCCGGTCATCCGCGCGACGTCGGACGGATGGCTCGCGCACCCGCGGCCGCACATGTATCTCGGGATTTTTGGAGCCTGGGCGGCCGCCCTGCTGTGGTTCCACCCACGCCTGGCAACGCTGCTCGATGCGGCGCGATCGCCGGTCGAGTGGGCCGCGCTCGCCTTCTTCGTGGTCTTCGTCGAAGTGGCGTGGCTCTACGCCTTCTACAACATCGGCGTGGTGGTGACCGCGGCCGTCCATCGCCGGTGGAACCGCGCACGCCGAACGGATGTACAGCCATTGATCGTCGGTCAACTCCCACCGGTCGCGCTCCTCTACACGACCTACAACGACTTCGTCGAGCGAAGCGCCGAGTCATGCGTCGGACAGCGCTACCCGGCTTTCCACGTGTACCTGCTGGACGACAGCACCGATCCGGATGCCCAGGCACGGGTAGACGCGTTCGCCCGCCGCCATCCTGAGCGGGTCACCGTCGTACGTCGCGCCGATCGGCGTGGGTTCAAGGCCGGCAACCTCAACCACGCATTGGCACGGGTGGCCACGGAACCGATCTTCGCCCTCGTGGACGCCGACGAGTTGCTCCCGCCCACGTTCCTGGCCCGGATGGTCCCGCGTCTGCTGTCCGAGTCGCAGTGCGGGTTCGTGCAGGCCAATCACCGTGTGAACCCGCACGGGCGCAATGAGCTGTCCCGCGACGTCGGGCTCGGGATCGACATTCACTGGCGCTGGTATCAGCCGCTGCGCAATCGCTTCGGTTTCGTGATGCTCCTCGGTCACGGTGCCGTGGTGCGCCGCGACGCATGGGAGACCGTGGGTGGCTTCCCGGAGATCGTGAGCGAGGACCTCGCGTTCGCCGTCCGGCTACGCGAACACGGATGGCGCGGCCGGTTTGCCGAAGACGTCGTGTGCGGAGAGGACTTCCCTGATTCCGTGCGCGCGTTCCGCGTGCGCCACATGAAGTGGACCCGCGGCACGACCGAGTTCCTTCACCGGGAACTCGGACGACTGCTCAAGAGCCGGCGCATCCCCTGGGTGGAGAAGCTGGACATTCTCTTCCCCACGCTCGGGTTGCCGCTCTCGCTGTTCTGGTTCCTGTACCTCGTGGATGCGAACCTGGTGCTGGGCACACTCCTCGGTGAGACGCGCCAGATCACGTTCGCGCTCGGCGCCCAAGCGTTCGCGTTTCCCGTCCGCACGCTAGGCGGTGCGTTCCACGGAATCTATTCCGCGGACTTCGCGGTGATCACCCTGCTCACGTTCCTGGCACCGATCCTCAGCTTCATCGTGGAACTCGCCCACCGGCCGCTTGTCCTCTTCCGGTTCCTCGGCAAAAGTACCGCCCTCTACGCTACCCTCGGCCCCCTGTCGTTCCTTGGGGTCTGCTCGTACCTCGCGACCGGCCGCGCCACGTTCCTCGTGACTGGCGACCGTGGCACGCGTGGCGTCACGGCGCCGCGCGGCGTGGGTCACCGCCTGCGGCAGTTCTTGACGAACACGCATCCCGACCAGGGGCTCGTACAGGCATTTGAGATCGGGACCGGGCTCGTGTTCGCCTTCGCCGCCGTCGTGTTCTTCCAGCCGACCACCCTGGGGCTCGCACTGGGCTTCCTGCTCCTGCCGATCATGCACCGCTTGTCATGGGAGCACCCGTTAGCCCAACTGTTCCTGCTCCTGCCGTTCCTGCTCATCGTCGGGGGCGTCGCCCTGGGCGGACTCGCACTCTTCGGAGTGCAGTCCGTGTTCTTCGGCTACGGGTTTCACTTCTAGTGGGGCCGATGCCCAGGCGGTGTTGTCGCTGCGGCTTCACCGTTCGTCAGGACCGCCGCCGCGCGGAACCGCGGCTCGCGCGCCGAGGGGGCGTTGGCGTACCAACACGCCCGAGCGGCGAGTCTCGGCCGCACCTCCACGAACCTGGCGCCACGGCAGGGGGGCGAGGCGTCAGGGCGCGAGCCCCCACGGTGCCAACGCCGGGTGAACCTCGGATGGTCCCGTGGGGAAGACGCCACTGACAACGGGAGACGAGTCGGGCGCCTCAGCCAGAAGGCGCCGGACCGCGGGCTCGAAAGACACCATGGCCAGCGGTCCGAGCGCCGCGTGGCGGATCCGGCCCGATCGGTCCAGCAGGAAGGACGTGGGATAACCGCGCACCCCGCCGAACGCCTGTTCGGCTTCTCGGCCGACGATTGCCACCGGGTATGTGATCCCGCGCTCGCTGAGAAACACCTTCACGTCCGACGCCGGCCCCCGATCACGCGACAGCCCGAGCACCACGAGACCCGCACCGGCGTGCCGCGCGGCCATCGACTGCAGCAGCGGCATCTCGATCTTGCAGGGCGGGCACCAGGTCGCCCAGAAGTTCACCAGCACGACCTTGCCGCGGAGCGTGGTGCTCGAGACCGTGTCTCCCGCCAGCGTGGCGTACCGGAAGCTCGGCACGAGATCCTCACCCGACCGGATGCCGACGACGGCACCGAGATGGGGCCCCAGGCGGACGAGCACGAAGATCCAGACCCCCAGCAGGATGAGGGTCCAGGGACTCAGCCAACGACGCCAGCCCTCAGGTCGCGCGCGGGACGACATAGTACAGGACCGCGAAGAAGTGCGCGGCGCTCCCCACGAGCACGAAGCCGTGCCAGAGGGCGTGGTGATATCGCAGGCCGCGCCACGCGTAGAACACGACGCCCAGGGTGTACGCGACGCCGCCAAGCGCGAGCAGCCGCATGCCGCCGGCCGCGATGCCCGCCATGAGGGGCCTGAGCGCCACCACCATCGCCCAGCCCATGACGAGATAGAGCGCCACCGCCAGCACGCGCCGACGCGGCGCCATCAGCTCGAGCAGCACTCCGGTGGCCGCGAGCCCCCAGACGACCCCGAACAACGACCACCCCCACGGCCCGCGCAGCGTGACGAGGGTGAACGGCGTGTACGTCCCGGCAATCAGGAACAGGATACCGGTGTGATCCAGCGTCTGGAGCACGCGCTTGGCCCGTGGAGATGGCACGGCGTGATAGAGCGTGCTGGCGACATACAGCAGGACGAGGGATCCGCCGAAGATGCTGCACCCCACGACGTGCCACGCGGTGCCGCGTTGGGCCGCGAGGGTCACGAGCACTGCCACGCCGGCGATGGCCAGCGCCGCCCCGACCCCGTGAGTCACGCTGTTGACGACCTCTTCCCGCGCGGTCTGAACCGTGACCGACCCATCCGTTCGCATGCCACGCAAGCTAGCCACACCCGCGAGTGAAGCCGCCTCCCGGTGTCCCCATCCACATCCAGTGTCGCCATAGACAATGGGATGCGATCGGACAATCTTGAAGTCCGATCTCCCTCGTCCCGTTTGTCCGGAGTCTGTCCATGTCGATTCGTCGGTTCGCCATCGCTGCCGCCCTTGCCACCGCCGCCGCCCCGGCTTGGGCGCAGATGAGCGTGGCCGACTCCGCCGCACGGCGCGAGGCCATGACCCGGTTCGCCTTCGCCGAAGGGGACTGGGAAGGCCCGGCCTGGTACCAGGTGGCGCAGGGGCAGCGCGACACGCTGTGGCAAACCGAGCGCATCCGCTACAAGCTCCGCAGCCAGATCTTGCTGATCGAAGGGTTGGGCAGGCGCGGGACCCGCAAGACCCAGGGCGACACCGCGTTCAATGCGGTTGCCATCATAGACTGGCTCCCGGAAAGGGGTTACGCGATGCGTTCCCACACGATAGACGGTCGGGTCGGGAGCTTCCCGATCGAGATGTCCGATTCCGGATTCGTGTGGGGGTTCGAGGTCCCCGGCGGCAGGATCCGTTACACGATGAAACTCACCCCTGCCGGCGAGTGGAACGAGCGAGGCGAATTCAGCCGTGACGGCGAGCGCTGGTTCCCCACCTTCGAGATGTTGCTGCGCCGCACCGGCGGCTAGGGCAACGGGCGCGGGCCCCCCTCTGGCGGGATGCGCGCTGCGGCTACATGCTCTCTGTCACCATGACGCAACCCGTCCCCGACCAGACCCCCGGTGACCGCCGCAGTGGCGCAGACCGGCGCGTCTCCGTCATCCCGTTCCCGGCAGAGCGGCGGCGCGCTGCGGACCGGCGGGCGGGACGGGACCGGCGGGCGATGGATCTGAACACGAGAGATCACCTGCGACTCGCGCTGGAACATGTCGTCCAGGCGGCCGACGACGCCGAGCTCGACGACGAGACGCTGCGACGGGTCGACAACGTTCTGCTGCGGTTATGGGCGTTGCTCGAAACGCCCCATTCCTGAACCCTCCCCTTCCCGGAGTGCTCCCGTGACAGTCTCGCCTGGCCGGTTCGTCTGGCACGAAGTAATGACGACGGATCCCGATGCGGCCATCGCCTTCTATGAGAAAGCGATCGGTTGGCGTCTCATGCCCTGGGACGTCGATCCCAAGTACCGGATGTTGGCGTGGAACAACGTCCCGATGGCGGGAGTGATGCTCCTGCCGGAGGAGGCGCGGCTGATGGGGGCCCCGCCGCACTGGATGACGTACATCACCGTCCGTGACGTGGATGCGTCCATGGCGCAGGCCATGGGCATGGGGGCACGGACGTATTTCGGGCCGATGGATGTGCCGACCGTGGGTCGCCTGGCCGTGCTGGCCGATCCGCAGGGAGCGACGTTCGCGGTGTTCCGCCCCGAAAACGACGGCCACGTGTCCGACGACATGGTGGTCGGCGATTTCTCCTGGCATGAACTTGCGGCGGACGACTGGAAGGCCGCATGGGAGTTCTACCGGGCGCTGTTCGGCTGGGAGCACGACGGCGATTTCGACATGGGCCCGATGGGCACGTACTGGATGTTCCGCCGCGCGGGCGGCTCGCGCACGCTTGGCGGGATGTACAACCGTCCACCCGAGGTCCCCGCCACGCATTGGCTACCCTACGTGCACGTCGCGCACGCGGATGCCACGGCGGCCGCCGTGGGGCGGCACGGCGGCCGGGTGCTGAACGGCCCCATGGCGGTTCCGGGCCCCAGCGGCGACCGCGTTGCGCAGCTGATGGACCCGCAGGGGGCGGTATTCGCCGTGCATTCCGTGGCACCGGTCGCAGCGGCGCCACCACCGGCTCCGAAGCCGGCACCAAGGCGGCCCGCCACCAAGCGGAAGCCGACCGCCGCCAAACCCGCAGCGAAGCGACCGGTCAAGAAAGCTCCGGCCCGCAAGGCCGCGAAGCCCAAGGGGCGGCCGGTGAAGAAGAAACCGGCCAAGAAGCGGTAGCCGGGGAGTCCCAACCCATAGGCGGCTCGCCGATCCCGGCGGGCCGCCTAACGTTTGTCCCCCTTCAAGCGTCTTCTGGGTAGTGACGTTCTCAACCGACGACCCGACACCGATGGAGGTGTCCGATGCGAAACCTGATGACCGTACTCCTGGCGGGCGCGCTGTTCGCCCCTGCGGCGCTCATTGCCCAACCCCCCGGCCCGCGCGCCCGACCAGACGCGCAGCGGATGCAGAATCGCGGCCCCCGCATGGGACCACAGGGTCCCGGCGCCGCCCAGAGTGTGTTCTCCCCGCAGATGCTGTTGCAGCGTCGCGAACGGCTGAACCTGACCGACGAGCAGGTCACGCAGCTGGAAGCGCTCGCCACCGCGAACCGCGAGGCACGCGAGAAGGCGGCGACGGACGCCAGGCCGCGCGCGGACAAGATCCGCGAGCTGTGGCAGGCCGATCAGCCGGACGCGAAGGCGATCGAGAGTGAGATGCGCACGCTGATGGAAGCGCAGCATGCCGCGGGAATCGTCGCCATGACCGGTGTCGTCAAGGCCAAAGGGCTGCTCACCGCCGAGCAGCGAGGCCGAGTCGAGGGATGGGCGGACGCGCGCGGCATGGCTAGCCGGGGGTACGACCGGGGCCCGAGAGGGAATGACGGACCGCGGCACGGGGCTGGCTATCGGATGCAGCGGCCGATGCGCTGGCGCTAGCCAAGAGACGACTGCCCATCCGGCATTCGCCGATTCTCCCCTGGTCCTACCGGGGCGCCGCATGAACCGGCGCCCCGTCGCGTTTCCCTAGCCCCCTGACCGCCGGAGAGGACAGATCGTCCCCGGATCTCGCGCTTTCGGGCGCGCGCCAACATACTTGGAGCCCTGCGGCGTTCGGGCTCAACACTCAACAGCGAGGATGCCTTGCGACGGCTGACCGGGCTGTGCCTCCTGAGTGTGGTGCTCGCCGCAGGCACGCCTGTCGCGAGCGCGCAGCGGACCGGTAGCCCCGATCAGGATAGCCTCGCGCCAAGTCTCGACCGCCTGCGAGCAGAGGCTCGGGCGCATCCCGACAGCTTCCCGATCGTCTTTGCCCTTGGCCAGGCCCTCGCGCGCGCCGCCAACGAACGGACGGGCGAATGGCGGCCGCGGGCTGAGGCCCGGAAGGCCCTCGACGCCGCGTACCGCCTGCGCCCCGAAGACCCACGCGTTCTGGCGGAACTGGGCCTCCTGCTCCGCAAGCAGGGCTTCCGGCCCGATGCCGTGCGGATGCTCAAGCGTGCCGAGGAGCGCGCGGAGCAGGCGGGCATGACGTTGAGCGCCCGGGAACGCGCGGAGCTGCATTTCCAGTTGGCGCTGATCTACGAGGTGTGGTGGGAGGATGGCGAAAACCTCGGGATTCTCCCGGAGGGCTTCGTGACCGGAAGCTGCCCCCACATCGCCAACTACTATCCCCCCGGCATCGTCGTCCCGTCGTCTGCGCTGTCCAACCTCCTCATGTACAACGTCGTCTGTCCCGACCTGTTCGACGAGATCATGGACTATTGGTATCGCCCCGAGGGCCAGAACGAGATGGACTTCGTGGCCATGGTGAACCACTTCCGCGCGGCGACGGAAGCGGATCCCACCGACGTCCGGCCCGCCCTGCGGCTGCTCCGCCATCTGGCCGCGGGGCGTATGTGGGAGGAGTACCGCGTGGCCGCCGAGCGGCTGGCCCGCGCGCAGCCGACGCATCCTGACGCCTTGCTGTTTCTGGGCCTGGGCTACCATCAGACGGGGGACCGGGAGCGCGCGGATTCCGCGTTCTCCCTGGCCATCGAGTACGCCGATACGACGTTGCTGCGGGACATGCTGGAGCCCGAGCAGTTGCTGCGCCGCCAGGACTCGACTTCGTTCACGCGGTTGCCCGTCGAGCGCCAGGCCGTGCTGACCGACGTGTTCTGGCGGGCACGCGACCCACTGTTCCTGAGCCCGGAGAACGAGCGGCTCGCTGAACATCTCGCACGGCTCGCCTACGTCGAAGTAGCCTACTCGCAGCCGCAGTCCGAGGTGCGCGGCAGGTGGACCGCGCGCGGTGCCGCGTGGCTTCGCTGGGGGCGTCCCTTGCAGATCCGCAGTATTGGAGGTGCGGACGCCACGGCGCTGGAGTTCTGGGACTACGGCCGTGGCTCACCGGACCTCGTGTTCGAGCGCCGGAAGACCTATCGGTGGGCACGGTACGAGGAGCTGACCGCCGAATACATGCGGTGGGCGCGAGACCGTGTCCCGGAGCTGTACGCGCCCGAGCATCCCCGGGTCATCGCGACGGTGCCATTCCAGGCGGCGGCGTTCCGCGACTCGGCGGGGGGCGCGACCCTCGAGGTCTATGCCGCGGTCCCGGGAGCCGCGCTCCGGACGATGAGCGATCTCGCGACGGTGGAAACCGGGGTGTTCGTCGTTACCGGCGACTACTGGGAACCGCGCGCGGCGCTTCGCCGGACGCTCGCCAATGACGGCGACGACACCCCGCTCAACGCGGCCTTCCCGCTCCTCCCCGGCCCGTACGTCCTGAGCGTCGAGGCCCTCGCGGGTGACGTCGCGGCCAAGCAGCGCGAACGGATCGACGTGCCGGCGTTCGGGGACTCACTCACCCTGTCTGATCTACTGCTGGTGGATCGCTTCGGTGCCGACACGAGCCTGGTCGAGGATCGCGCTGCGCTGGCCCCGGTCGTGTCCTACACGCGGGCGTTTCCGGTGGGGGCTTCCGTGGGCGTGGTGTGGGAGGTCTATGGCCTCACCACGGATACCGCCGGAGTGGCCCGGTATGCCGTGCGGGCGGAAGTGGCCGACGAAACCCAGAAGAGCGCGTTCGTGCGATTCGTGCGCGGGCTGTTCGGCGGCGAGTCACGCCCGAACGGGCTCGAGTGGAGCGCGAGCCGGGTGCCGCGCGCCGACGGCGCCGTGGTCGAGTTCGTGACCTTCGATCTCCCGGACGCCGATCCCGGACCGTACCGCGTGTTCATCACCGTGACGGACCAGTTGACCGGACGCAGCTTCACGGCGCACCGGACCCTCGCCGTCACGCGACCCTAGGTCGTATCCAGGGTCAGGCAGCGCCCAGCCGGCGCCGCTGCTGCAGGTAGCGGGTGCGCGGATCGTGCCATGGGTACAGATTCCCCACGTCAGCGTCATCGAGCCGCCTAGATATGCGCCCCATCGTCACACTTGCGTGCGTTACCACTCTCGCTGCTTGCGGTCGTCCGGCCGAACCGGCGCCTGCCGACGCACCGCGCCTCGTGGTGCTCGTGACGATCGACCAGATGCGCAGCGACTACCTCCCCCGGTTCGAGCATCACCTCACGGGCGGGCTCGGGCGACTGATCCAGGGCGGCGCGTACTATCCGTATGCCGCCCACGACCACGCCAACACGGAAACCGCGCCCGGCCACGCTGCCGCTTGGTCCGGCCGGTTTCCTGCCAGCACTACGATCATCTCGAATGACCGTGGTGTCCCGGACACCACGGTCCAGCTCCTCGACTCCCGAGGCCCCGGCGCGTCTCCGGTCCGGTTCGAGGGAGAGAGCCTGTTCGACCGGATCAAGGCTCGGAGTCCCACGGCGCGTGCGCTCTCCGTGTCGCGCAAGGACCGGGGCGCTATCCTGGCCGTCGGTCGCGCCCGGGAGGCCGTGTACTGGTACGCCCCCGAGGGCCGGTTCACCACGAGCACCTACTACGCGAACGCGCTGCCCGCCTGGGTGCGTGCGTTCAACGCGCGGAAGCTGCCGGAGCGAATGGCCGGACGGGTCTGGACGCCACTGTTGCCGGATTCCGCGTACGCCGAGGCGGATGGGCAGGCGTTCGAGGCGGGTGGGCAGGACGTCGAGTTTCCCCACGTCATGCCAGAGGATTCCGCCCAGGCGGCCCGCACGTTGCTCGAGTGGCCGTGGATGGACGACGTCACACTCGCCTTCGCGCTCGCCGGCGTCGAGGCCCTGGCGCTCGGCACGGAACCGGGGATGGATGTCCTCGCGGTGAGTCTCTCCGCCACCGACGCCGTCGGACACCGCTACGGACCCGACTCGCGGGAGATCCACGACCACATCGTGCGGCTCGACCGCATGCTCGGGGCATTCATCGATTCGCTGTATCGGCTGCGCGACTCCACCGGAATCGTCATCGCGCTCACGGGCGATCATGGGGTGGCCCCATTCCCCGAGCTGCATACGGATCGGACCGGCGAGGTCACTGGTCACGTGTCACTCCGCTCGCAGCTCTCCGCGGTGCGGGCAGGGCTCGCGGACCGCGGCGTGCCGGCAGCGGCTTTCCGTCTCGAGACCGATCAACTGTGGGTCGATCGCGCAGCATTCGTTGCGGCCGGCGTGTCGGCGGACTCCGTCGTGGCGGTATTCGCCGATCTGGTCCGCGCGGTCCCCGGTGTGCAGCGGGCGGATCTCGTCAGCGCGCTCGCCACCGCTGACACGACCCATGACAAGATCGCCCGGCGCTGGGTGCATTCACTTTCGCCGAACTTCCCGATTGAGCTGGTA
>Ga0224505_10001822_pt1 | contig 13051 bp, 23 predicted proteins | sample SF_Jan12_sed_USG_FD_169102 | JGI IMG/M metagenome (GOLD analysis project Ga0224505, IMG submission 169102) | Sediment microbial communities from San Francisco Bay, California, United States - SF_Jan12_sed_USGS_4_1 | ecosystem: Environmental > Aquatic > Marine > Sediment | place: USA: California...
CCAAGCCCGGCTCGATCACGCCGCACACGCACTTCAAGGCCGAGGTGTACGTCCTCTCCAAGGACGAGGGCGGGCGGCACACGCCCTTCTTCAACGGCTACCGGCCGCAGTTCTACTTCCGCACCACCGACGTCACCGGCTCGATCAAGCTCCCCGAGGGCCAGGAGATGGTGATGCCGGGGGACAACACCAACATGGAGATCGACCTGATCCAGCCGATCGCGATGGACCAGGGCCTCCGCTTCGCGATCCGCGAGGGCGGCCGCACCGTGGGCGCCGGCGTGGTCACGGAGATCATCAAGTAGCGACCGAGCAGGGGTCGGGCCCGCCGGGCCCGACCCCTCCCGGCCGCGACGAGCAGGCACACACACATGGCGCAGCAGAAGATCCGGATCCGTCTCAAGGGCTACGACCACCAGCAGGTGGACCGGTCCGCATCCCAGATCGTGGAGACGGCGCGACGCACGGGTGCCACGATCACGGGCCCGGTGCCCCTGCCTACCGAGAAGAACGTGTACTGCGTGATCCGCAGCCCGTTCAAGGACAAGGACTCGCGCGAGCACTTCGAGGTGCGCACGCACAAGCGCCTGATCGACATCCACAGCCCCACGCCGAAGACGGTCGACTCGCTGATGCGGCTCGACCTCCCCGCCGGCGTCGACATCGAGATCAAGCTCTGAGCGCCATGAAGGGCATCGTGGGCAAGAAGCTGGGCATGACGCAGCTGTTCGACCCCGAGACGGGTCGCGTCGACGCGGTCACGGTGATCGAGGCCGGGCCGTGCCCCGTGGTGCAGGTCAAGACCGCCGACAGCGACGGCTACGACGCGGTACAGCTCGCGTTCGGCGAGGTCGCGGAGCGCAAGCTGTCGCGCGGCGAGCTCGGTCACCTGCAGAAGGCGGGCGTCGGCCCGCACCGGCACCTGGTGGAGTTCCGCGGGGCCAGCGAGCTCCAGGTCGGCGAGACCGTGACCGTCGCCGCCTTCGAGCCGGGAGACGCCGTCAAGGTCGCCGGCGTCTCCATCGGCAAGGGGTTCCAGGGGACGATCAAGCGGCACAAGTTCCACCGAGGCCCGGTCTCGCACGGCTCGCACAACGTCCGCAAGCCGGGCTCGATCGGCGCGTCGGCGACACCGTCGCGCGTCCACAAGGGCACGCGCATGGCGGGCCGCATGGGTGGTCGCCGGGTGACGCAGCTCGGCCTGGTCGTGCACGAGGTCGACACCGAGCGCAATCTGCTGCTCGTGCGCGGGTCTGTGCCGGGGCCCCGCAACGCGATCGTCGAGATCCAGGGGGCCGGCTCCTGATGGCCGTCAACGCGCACGTGCTCGGAGGAGCGAAGCCGGACGTGCCGCTGGCCGACGAGGTGTTCGGCGCGGAGGTCAAGCCCCACCTCGTCCACGAGACGGTCCGCGCAGAGCTGAACGCCCGCCGGGCGGGCACTCGCGGCGCCAAGAGCCGCGGGCTCGTCTCGGGCGGCCGCGCCAAGCCGTGGCGGCAGAAGGGCACCGGCCGCGCCCGTCAGGGCACGATCCGCGCCCCGCAGTTCGCCGGCGGCGGCGTCGCGTTCCCCCCCTCGATGCGAAGCTTCGACGTCAAGGTCAACCGCAAGGCGCGGCGGGCCGCGCTGCGCGGCGCGCTCAGCCACCACGCCGCCAACGGCACGCTCGCACTGCTCGACGGATCGGTCTTCACCGAGCCGTCGACCAAGCAGGCGCTCGAGCTGCTCCGCGGCTGGGAGCACCGGGAGCCGGTGCTCGTCGTCGCGCACGAGGACGAGCTCGAGCTCGTCAAGTCGTTCCGGAACCTCGAGCGCGTGCTGGTCACGGTGGCAGGTGACCTGGAGGTGGCGAGCGTCGTCTGGGCCAACGCGGTCCTCGTCAGCGAGGCGGCGCTCCCGCTCGTCGAGAGCCGGGCCGGCGGAGGGGAGCCGTCGCCATGAGATTGAACCTCGAGGACGTCCTCGTCGCGCCGGTCGTGTCCGAGAAGAGCTACGCGGGCATCGCCGAGCGCCGCTACACGTTCAAGGTGCACCAGGACGCGCACAAGACCCACGTCCGGCAGGCCGTCGAGCAGCTGTTCGACGTCACGGTCGAGCGCGTGAACATCGTCCATGTGCGGCCCAAGCCCAAGCGGCGCGGCGTCCACCGCGGCACCCGCCCCGGCTGGAAGAAGGCCGTCGTGCAGGTGAGCGAGGGCGACACGATCGAGATCTTCGAGGGGGCCCAGGTATGAGCGGGCCCGCGCGCGGAGGGACACGCTGATGGCGGTGCGCAAGTACAAGCCGACGAGCCCCGGCCGTCGCTTCATGACCACCGCGGCGTTCGACGAGATCACCAAGTCGACGCCGGAGAAGTCGCTGCTCGAGCCGCTCTCCAAGACGGGCGGCCGCAACAACAAGGGGCGGATCACCACGCGGCATCACGGCGGCGGGCACAAGCGCCGGTACCGCAAGATCGACTTCAAGCGGGTCAAGGATCAGGTGCCGGCCAAGGTGGCCGCGATCGAGTACGACCCGAACCGGTCCGCCCGCATCGCGCTGCTCCACTACGTCGACGGGGCCAAGGCGTACATCCTCGCGCCGCAGGGGCTTCGCGTCGGTCACATGGTGGAGTCCGGCGCCGGCGCGGACATCAAGCCGGGCAACGCGCTGCCCCTGCAGGCGATCCCTACGGGCACGGTGGTGCACGCGGTCGAGCTCCGGCCGGGGCAGGGCGCGAAGATGGCGCGCTCGGCGGGCTCGGGCGTGCAGCTCGTGGCCAAGGACGGCCAGCACGCCGTGCTGCGCCTCCCCTCGGGCGAGATGCGGCGCGTGCTGCTGACGTGTCGAGCCACGGTGGGGCAGGTCGGGAACACCGACCACGCGAACACGCAGAGCGGCAAGGCGGGACGCAGCCGGTGGCTCGGCAGGCGCCCGACCGTGCGCGGCACCGCGATGAACCCGGTCGACCACCCGCACGGCGGCGGCGAGGGCAAGAACAAGGGGCATCACCCGGTGACGCCGTGGGGCGTGCCCACGCTCGGCAAGCGTACGCGTGCCAAGCACAAGGAATCCGACAAGCTGATCGTCCGCGGCCGTCGCCGCGGCAAGGAAAGGCGCTAACAGAGCATGAGCAGGTCTTCCAAGAAAGGGCCCTTCGTCGAGGAGCGGCTGCTGCGCCGGATCGAGGAGCTGAACGAGTCGGGGCAGCGGCGACCCCTGAAGACGTGGTCGCGCACCTCCACCGTCTTCCCGGAGATGGTCGGGCACACGATCGCCGTCTACAACGGGCGCCAGCACGTGCCGGTGTTCGTCAGCGAGCAGATGGTGGGGCACAAGCTCGGCGAGTTCGCCCCCACGCGCACGTTCCGCGGCCACGCCGGCGACCGGCAGACGCAGGTGAAGAAGCGGTGACCGAGGCGGCCGCTCCGGTGCAGGTTCGCGCCCAGGCGAAGTGGGTGCGCACGTCCGCGCGCAAGGCGCGAGTCGTGCTCGAGCACATCCGCGGGCGCTCCGTGCCGGAGGCGCGCACGGTGCTCGCCTTCACGTCGCGCGCGGCGGCCCGTGAGATCGAGCGGGTGCTCCGCTCGGCCGTGGCGAACGCGGAGTCGGCGCATGCGCTCGACGGCGACGAGCTGGTCGTCGTCGCCGCGTACGCGGACGAGGGGCCGACGCTCAAGCGCTGGCGCGCGCGCGCGCGCGGCCGTGCCGGTCGCATCAAGAAGCGCACGTGCCACATCACGGTCGTCGTCGCCGAGAACCCGGACGTCACCAGCGGGCGCCGGCGCAGGGCGCAGAAGCCGGCCGCCGAGGCCGCGCCGACGCCCGAGAGCGCTACCGAGACAGCTGCCACCGAGAAGGCGGAGAAGCCGAAGACGAGCCGGCGCCGTGCGCCGGCCAAGAAGAAGGAGGCCACGGTCTAATGGGCCAGAAGGTGCATCCCGGCGGCCTTCGCGTCGGCGTCATCCACGATTGGAAGTCCAACTGGTGGACCGGCAAGAAGCAGGTTGCCGACTACGTCCTCGAGGACATCCGCATCCGCGACCACATCAACGGCAAGCTCTCGCACGCCGGGCTCTCGGACATCCTGATCCGCAAGGACAAGCAACGGATCACGGTGGACATCTACACGGCGCGGCCGGGCATCGTGATCGGCAAGTCCGGCGTCGAGGTCGACGCGCTCCGCAAGGAGCTGCACGCGATCACGGGCAAGTCGGTGCACATCAACATCAACGAGATCAAGCGGCCCGAGCTCGACGCGCAGCTCGTAGCGCAGTCGATCGCCGAGCAGCTGCAGAACCGCGTCGCGTTTCGCCGCGCGATGAAGCGGTCGCTGGCTTCCGCCATGCGCTCGGGGGCCCAGGGCATCCGCATCGTCTGTGGCGGCCGCCTCGGCGGCGGCGAGATGAGCCGCCGCGAGGCCTACTCCGAGGGGCGCGTGCCGCTGCACACGATCCGCGCCGACATCGACTACGGCTTCGCCGAGGCGAAGACGACGTTCGGCCGCATCGGCGTCAAGGTCTGGGTCAACAAGGGCGAGATCATGCCCGAGGGCTTCGACGGCGGGCTCGGGCGCGAGCGCGGTGCCGACGTCGAGGGCTCTCGCCGTCGCCGCGGCGCCGTCACCGAGGGCCTCGGCGCGTCGCGCGAGAGCGGCCGCGGCCGCAGCCAGGACCGCGAGGGCCTCGGGCTCGTCCAGCGCCGCCGCCGACCGGGACGACCCGGCCAAGGCCGCCAGGGCGGCGGCCAGCGGCGTGACCGTCCGGCACCCGCGCGCGAGGAGCCGAAGGCGAAGCGGCCCGAGGCGACCGAGTCAGCGCCGACGCCACCCGAGGCGACCGAGTCCACGCCGACGCCGCCCGAGGCGACCGCTGCCGCACCCGAAGCGACCGTCGAGGCACCGTCCACGAGCGGGGATGCCGCCGACACCGGCGCGGAGGCGAGCGACTGATGTTGATGCCGCGCAAGTTCAAGCACCGCAAGGAGTTCCGCGGGCGCCGGCGGGGGATGGCGAAGGGGCAGACCACGGTCCAGTTCGGGGACTACGGGATCAAGGCGCTCGAGCCCGGCTGGGTCACCAACCGGCAGATCGAGGCTGCCCGCATCGCCATGACGCGGAAGATCCGCCGCGGCGGCAAGGTGTGGATCAACCTCTTCCCGGACAAGCCGTACACGAAGAAGCCCGCCGAGACCCGGATGGGCTCGGGCAAGGGATCGCCGGAGGGGTGGGTCGCCGTGGTCAAGCCCGGGCGTGTGATGTTCGAGCTCGCCGGCGTGCCGGAGCCGCTCGCCAAGGAGGCGCTGCGCCTGGCCGGCCAGAAGCTGCCGCTGAAGACGAAGATCGTGAAGCGGGAGGCCGATCTCTTTGAGCACTGAGACCACGAAGGGCGTGTCCCTGCGGGGACGCCGGGAGGCTGATCGACGGTGAGGGCGAGCGAGCTACGAGGGCTGTCCGACGAGGAGCTCGAGCGGAGGCTCGGGGAGACCCGTCGTGACCTGCTCAACCTCCTCTTCCAGTCCGTCACCGGGTCGCTCGAGAACACGGGTCGCCTGACGGCGACGAAGCGGGACATTGCGCGCATCCTGACGGTGAAGCTCGAGCGCGCACGGCTGGGAAAGGCGTAGGGAATGGCTGAGGAGAAGAACGAGACGGAGATCGAGGAGACGGGCGCCGAGGCACCCGCCGAGCCCGCTGCCGACGACGTGGCCGACGCCGCGGACGTCGCGGAGGGGGCAGTCCCCTCCGGGGAAAGCCCCCCGAGCGGTGCCGACGAGGCCGCCGAGGAGCCCGTCGCCGAGGCTGCGGCAGAGCCGGACGCCACCGAGGCGAGCGGCGACGACGCGGACGCGGCCGTGGGTGCGGAGGGGACAGTCCCCTCGGCAGGCAGTTCCCAGGCCGAGCCGAAGCCCAAGAAGAAGCGGCTCCCGCGTGCGCTCCGACCGGCGCGCACGCGTCGCAAGCGCGTGCCGAGCAGCGGGCGCAAGCCCATCGTCCGGCTGCCCGCCACGGAGGGCGACCGCGGCCGCAGGCAGGAGCGCCAGGGCACCGTGGTCTCCGACGCGATGGACAAGACGATCGTGGTCAAGGTCGAGGTGACCAAGGCGCACCGGAGGTACAAGAAGGTCGTCCGCCGCAGCGTCAAGTTCCACGCACACGACGAAGGGAACGAGGCGAAGGTGGGCGACATCGTCCGCATCGTCGAGACGCGGCCGCTCTCGGCGACGAAGCACTGGCGCCTCGTGGAGATCGTCGAGGCCGCGAAGTAGGGGCAACGGGATGATCCAGCAGGAATCCAGGCTCAAGGTCGCCGACAACACGGGCGCGCGGGAGTTGCTCTGCATCCGCGTCGTCGGCGGGTCGCATCGCCGCTACGCTCGCGTCGGCGACGTGATCGTTGCTACCGTGAAGGCCGCTACCCCGCAGGGCTCGGTCAAGAAGGGCGAGGTCGTGAGAGCGGTCGTCGTCCGGACGAAGAAGCCCTACGGACGCGACGACGGCACGCTGATCGGCTTCGACGAGAACGCGGCCGTGATCATCGACACGCAATCCAACCCCCGCGGCACGCGGATCTTCGGGCCCGTCGCGCGCGAGCTGCGCGAGAAGAACTTCATGAAGATCGTCAGCCTCGCCCCCGAAGTCCTCTGACCCAACGAGCCAGCGACCGACACGGACTCACGACCATGGCCACGAAGCTGAAAGTGAAAAAGGGCGACCTGGTGCAGGTGCTCTCCGGCAAGGATCGCGGCAAGCGCGGCCGCGTGATCGACGCGCGGCCCGCAGACCGGCGCGTGATCGTCGAGAACCTCAACGTCGCCAAGCGGCACACGAAGCCGCGCCCGGTGCGCGACTCCACGCGCATGGGCGGTGCCTCGATCATCCCCGGCGGCGTGATCGAGAAGCCCCTTCCGCTCGACGTCTCAAACGTGATGGTCGTATGCCCGACGTGCAACCAGGCGACGAGGATCGGCGTCGCCGTCGTCGAGGGCAAGGGCGGCCCCGTCCGCCGGCGCGTCTGCAAGCGCACAGGCTGTGGGGAGGTGATCGACCGGTGAGCGCCACGGAGGTCGAGGCGCGCCTGAAGCTGCGCTACGAGGACGAGATCCGCCCGGCGCTGAAGGACGCGCTCGGGCTGTCTTCGATCATGCAGGTACCGCGCGTCTCGAAGATCACGCTGAACATGGGCGTCGGCGACGCCAAGACCGACGCCAAGGCGCTCGACGCGGCGATCGAGGAGCTGACGCTGATCGCAGGGCAGCGGGCGCAGGTGCGGAAGGCGCGGAAGTCGATCGCCGCCTTCAAGCTGCGCGAGGGCATGCCCGTGGGAGCGCGCGTGACGCTGCGCGGCACGCGGATGTACGAGTTCCTCGACCGGCTGGTGTCGATCGCCCTGCCTCGGATCCGCGACTTCCGCGGCCTCAACCCGCGGTCGTTCGACGGGCGCGGCAACTACTCGATCGGGATCAGGGAGCAGATCATCTTCCCGGAGATCGACTACGACAGCGTCCCCGCGATCCGCGGGCTCGACGTCACGATCACGACCACGGCGCAGACGGACGAGCACGCGCACGCCCTCCTCGGGGCGCTCGGCCTGCCGTTCGCCGCCGAGAGAACGGAGTGAGGAGCGGGGCATGGCAAAGAAGTCGCTGATCGCGAAGCAGAAGCGCGCACCGAAGCACGCGGTGCAGAGCTACACGCGCTGCAATCGCTGTGGCCGGCCGCGTGCCGTGTACCGGAAGTACCGCCTGTGCCGGATCTGCCTGCGCGAGCTCGCGCACGAGGGTGCGATCCCGGGAATGACGAAGTCGAGCTGGTAGGAGACGCACGATGCTCACCGACCCCATCGCCGACATGCTCACGCGGATCCGCAACGCCAACCGCGCGCTGCACGAGTCCGCGTCGATGCCCACCTCCGGCATGAAGGAGGAGATCGCTCGCCTGCTCAAGCAGGAGGGCTACATCAAGGACTACCGCGTCGTCGAGGCGGAGCCGGTCGGCCAGCTCGTGATCGAGCTCAAGTACGGCCGCAGCCGTGAGCGCGTGATCACTGACCTCAAGCGGGTCTCGAAGCCCGGCCGCCGCGTGTACGCCAAGAAGGACCGGCTGCCGCGGGTTCTCGGCGGCCTCGGCACCTCCATCCTGTCCACCTCGACCGGTGTGATCACCGGCCGCCAGGCCGCGGAGCGCGGCGTCGGCGGCGAGGTGATCGCGTTCGTCTGGTGACCCGGGCGGAGCGCGAGGGCGAAGCATGAGCAGGATCGGTAAAGCCCCGATCGACGTGCCGGCAAGTGTGTCGGTGGCGATCTCTCCCGGACGGGTGCAGGTGAACGGGCCGCTCGGCGAGCTCGTCCAGCAGGTGCCCGTGCGCATCGGCATCGAGCTCAGAGAGGGCACGATCACCGTCACCCGCCCCACCGACCGCGGCGACGACCGCGCGCTCCACGGGCTGACCCGGACGCTCGTCGCGAACATGGTGGAGGGCGTGACGAAGGGCTACGAGAAGCACCTGGAGATCCAGGGCGTCGGCTACCGGGCCCAGCTCAAGGGGCAGGACCTCGAGCTCAGCGTCGGCTTCTCGCACCCGGTGACGGTGCGACCGCGCGACGGGATCAGCTTCGACGTCCCCGCGCCGACGCAGGTCGTCGTCAAGGGCATCGACAAGCAGGCGGTCGGCCAGACCGCCGCCGAGATCCGCAAGGTGCGGCCGCCGGAGCCGTACAAGGGCAAGGGCATCCGCTACCGCGACGAGCACGTCCGCAGGAAGGTCGGCAAGCGAGCATGAGCACGCTCAGCACCTACGACGCGCGTCGCCGCCGTCACCGTCGCGTGCGCGGCAAGGTCGCCGGCACGGCGGAGCGGCCTCGGCTCGTCGTCTTCCGATCGAACCGCGGGATCTTCGCCCAGCTCGTCGACGACGACCTCGGGCGCACCGTCGCTTCCGCCGACTGGCTCGCGCTGCGCCCGTTCACGGGCACGAAGCGCGAGCAGGCGGCAGCGGTGGGCAGGGCGCTCGCCGCGGCCGCGAGTGCGGCGGGGGTCACCCGGTGCGTGTTCGACCGGGGCGGGTACCTGTACCACGGACGTGTCAAGGCGCTCGCCGACGGCGCGCGCGAGGGAGGTCTCGAGTTCTGATGTCGTCAGTGGAAGTCCCCGACACGCGCGAGCTCAAGGAGCGCGTGATCGAGATCAACCGCGTCGCCAAGGTCGTCAAGGGCGGGCGTCGCTTCTCGTTCACCGCGCTGGTCGTGATCGGCGACGAGGTCGATCGGGTCGGCGTCGGCTACGGAAAGGCCCGCGAGGTGCCACTGGCCATCTCCAAGGCCGTCGACGACGCGAAGAAGAACATGTTCACCGTGCCCAAGCACGGCGCGACGATCACGCATCCGATCACGGGGCGCTTCGACGCCGCGCGCGTCGTGCTGCGGCCCGCCAGCGCCGGCACCGGGGTCATCGCCGGTGGCGGCGTGCGCGCCGTCCTGGAGCTGGCGGGCATCCGCGACGTGCTGGCGAAGAGTCTCGGCACCACGAACCCGATCAACATGGCGAAGGCGGCCGTCAATGGTCTGCAGCGGCTTCGGCGCCCCGAGGACGTGGCCCGGAGCCGGGGCAAGACCGTCGCCGAGGTGCTCCCGGTGCCTCGGGTGACACCCGACGACGCGGCGCCGGAGACGGCCCCCTCTGGGGACGGTCCTCCGGATGGAGCTGCCGACGACACGGCGGATGACGTGGCCGGCAACGTGGAGGGGACAGCCGCCTCCGAGGACAGTCCCCAGGGTGACGTGACCGAGGTCCCTGAGCCGTGAGCACGGTTCGGGTCACGCAGGTGCGGTCGACCATCGGCGAGACGCAGAAGCACCGGGGCACCCTCCGGTCGCTCGGCCTCGGACGCATCGGTCGCAGCGCGGAGCACGCGCTCGGTCCCGAGCTCGAGGGCAAGCTCCGGCGTGTCGCGCATCTCGTCCGCGTCGAGCGGAGCGGGAGCTAGAGATGGCCGACGAGCTGAACCTCCACAGCCTGTCGCCGGCCCAGCCGCGCAAGGACCGCAAGCGCGTGGGGCGAGGGCCCGGCTCGGGCAAGGGCCGCTACAGCGGCCGCGGGATCAAGGGGCAGAAGGCGCGCTCCGGCTCGCACAAGATGCCCGCCGGCTTCGAGGGCGGCCAGATGCCGATCGACATGCGGCTGCCGAAGCTGCGCGGCGCCACGTCCGCCGACGCGATGCCGATCGGCCCCTTCCGGACCTACAGCCAGCCGGTGAACGTCCGCGACCTCGAGGCGCGCTTCGCTGCGGGCGCCGCCGTGTCACCCGAGTCGCTCGTCACCGCCGGGCTGCTCAAGAACACGCGTGTCGACGTGAAGATCCTGGGCGTCGGCGAGCTGACGAAGGCACTCTCGGTGACCGCGCACGGCTTCTCGAAGTCCGCGCGCGAGAAGATCGAGGCGGCCGGAGGGAGCGTCACCTGGCTTCGCGGCGAGCCCGTTCCGAAGGCGAAGAAGTCGCGACGCGCGCACGCCCCTGTCGCGGACGAGCCCGAGGCGACCGACGACGCACCGGAGGCCGCGGCCGAGGAGCCGGACGAGGCGACGGCCGAGAGCCCTCCGGCCGAGGCGTCGGAGGAGAGCTAGCCGCGTCCGACGCGGCGGCGACCTGATGTTCAGCTGGCTCGCGAACGCCTGGCGTGTCCCCGAGCTTCGACGCCGACTCATCTTCACTGCCGCCGCGCTCGCCGTCTACCGGCTCGGCTCCTGGATCCCGGCCCCGGGCGTCGACTCGGCGGCGATCTCGAACTACTTCAGCGGCCGCGGCGGCACCGTCCTCGGCCTGCTCAACCTCTTCTCCGGCGGTGCGCTCTCCCAGTTCTCCATCTTCGCGCTCGGGATCATGCCGTACGTCACGGCGTCGATCATCGTGCAGCTGATGACCGTCGTCGTGCCGCGGCTCGCCGAGCTGCAGAAGGAGGGCGAGTCCGGGTACGCCAAGATCAACCAGTACACGCGCTACCTCACCGTCGTGCTGGCCGCGGCGCAGGCGCTCGGCTACGCCTTCCTCTTCCGCAGCCAGGACGCGCTGCAGGCGAACAGTGGCCGCATCGTCCTGATCGTCGTCACCCTGACCACGGGTACCACGCTCCTGATGTGGATCGGCGAGCAGATCACGCGCCGCGGCATCGGCAACGGCATCTCGCTCTTGATCTTCGCCTCGATCCTCACCGGCCTCCCGCTCGGGCTCACCGCCTGGTGGAACGGCGGGCCCATGGAGCGCATCTTCTTCCCGTTGATCGCCATCGGCATCGTCGCGGCGATCGTCTTCGTGCAGGAGGGGCAGCGGCGCATCCCGATCCAGTACGCGAAGCGGATGGTGGGGCGTCGCATGACGGCCGGCGGCAGCACCTATCTGCCGTTGCGCGTGAACATGGCGGGCGTGATCCCGGTGATCTTCGCCGCCGCCGTGCTCGCCTTCCCGCCGACGATCGCCCAGTACTTCCCCAGCACGCAGAGCTTCGTCAACGAGTACTTCCAGCCCGGCGACGTCACCTTCCTCGTGCTCGAAGGGGCGATGATCGTGCTCTTCACCTTCTTCTACACCGCCGTGCAGTTCAACCCGGTGGAGCAGGCCGACAACCTGCGCAAGCACGGCGGCTACATCCCGGGGATCCGGCCCGGGCCGCCGACGGCGCAGTACCTCGACCGCGTCCTCACCCGGCTCACGCTCCCTGGCTCGCTGTTCCTCGCCACGGTCGCGGTGCTGCCGAGCCTGTTCATCCGCTACGGCGGCTTCTCACAGGCCAACGCGGGCGCGCTGGGCGGCACCTCGGTGCTGATCGCCGTCGGTGTCGCGCTCGACACGATGCGCCAGATGGAGTCGCAGATGATGATGCGCAACTACGAGGGCTTCCTGAAGTGAGCGCCCCGTGAACGTCCTCGTCCTCGGGCCCCAGGGGGCCGGCAAGGGCACCCAGGCCGCCAGGATCGCCGTCGACTTCGAGATCCCGCACGTGTCGACCGGCGACATGTTCCGCGCCGCGATCGCAGCGGGCACGGCACTCGGCCGGCGCGTCGAGCCGATCCTGAGCGCCGGTGAGCTCGTGCCGGACGCGCTCACCGTCGAGCTGATCCGCGAGCGCCTCGCGGAGCCCGACGCCGGTGCCGGCTTCGTGCTCGACGGCTTCCCGCGAACGCTGTCACAGGCGGACGCGCTCGACGAGATGCTCGACCAGATCGACCGGTCGCTCGACATGGTGCTCTTCTTCGACCTGCCCGACGACGTTGCGATCGAGCGGCTGGCCGGACGGGCGGCCGAGGAAGGGCGCGCGGACGACGAGCCGGAGGCGATCGCGAGGCGGCTCGCCATCTACCACGAGCAGACCGAGCCCGTCGTCGAGCACTACCGTGCGACCGGCCTGCTCGTCCCGCTGCACGCGGAGCGCACGGTGGACGAGGTGTACGCGGAGATCTCGGACGCGATCGCGCAGCTCGAGGCGCGGCACGCGTGATCATCCGCAAGAGCGCCGCCGAGATCGACCGCATCGCGCAAGCCGGCGCGCTCGTCGCCGAGACGATCGCGCACGTCGGCGAGCACCTGACCCCGGGCATCACGACGGCCGAGCTCGACGACATCGCAGGGGACTTCATCCGCGCGGCAGGCGGCATCCCCACCTCCGAGGGCTACAAGGGCTACCCGCGCGCGATCTGCATCTCTCCGAACGAGGTCGTGGTGCACGGCATCCCCGGCCGCTACCGGGTGGCGCTCGGCGACATCGTCACGATCGACGTGGGGATCACCCTCGACGGCGCGATCGCCGACAGCGCCTACACGTTCGCCGTCGGCGCGATCGATCCCGAGGCGCAGCGGCTGCTCGACACCTGCCAGGACGCGCTCGCGGCTGGCATCGCCCAGGCGCGACCCGGCAACCGCATCGGCGACATCTCCGCGGCGATCCAGGAGATCGTCGAGGGCATGGGCTTCTCGGTGATCCGGAGCCTCGTCGGCCACGGTGTCGGCCGCCACTACCACGAGGACCCGCACGTCCCCAACTTCTGCGCGCCCGGCCGCGGGCCGCGGCTCTCGGAGGGCAT
>Ga0224505_10001823_pt1 | contig 13044 bp, 14 predicted proteins | sample SF_Jan12_sed_USG_FD_169102 | JGI IMG/M metagenome (GOLD analysis project Ga0224505, IMG submission 169102) | Sediment microbial communities from San Francisco Bay, California, United States - SF_Jan12_sed_USGS_4_1 | ecosystem: Environmental > Aquatic > Marine > Sediment | place: USA: California...
CCGGGACAGGTAGAGACTTTTGTCAACCGGCTGTGGGGGCTGAGCTACAGAATTCAGGCCCTCCTGGAAGCCAGGGCGGCACATCAGTCCAGCGCCCTGGTCCGGGAACTCCGTCCGGATATCCGGTCCTGGAGAATGGGTGTGGAAAGTATTCTCCGCGGCTTGGCGGTCGAGCCAGAGTCGGCGGCTTATGAAGATCTGCTATCGCGCCTGCGCGCAACGCTGACACGCCTCGAGGCGCGCATCGAAGAGGCGCTGGACAGCACAAATGCAAACAGCCTGACCCCCGAGGAATCCGAAAACATGTACCGCCTGCTCAGCGCACACAGGGGGGTGTCTGAATCGCTCGTGCAGTTGACAAAGCAGGCAGCCGCCGTCGACTGGGAACGTCTGCGTGAGGCGCGTTTTTGACAAAACAGGTTGTAGACACAATAACAATGAGATTATTGACTTCAGTTCAACGTTGGTCCACTGACGGTTTCAGGGTTGCCATGAGCGGGATCGCAGCAGCGCTGCTGGCGCCATGCGCGGCGGTGGGCAAAATCGGCCCCGCACTCACTGGCCTGACCGGCCGTGCCAACGATGCGACGTCGGCATTCTTTTCGTCGGCCGGCATCACCCGCCTGGATCGGCCGGAACTGGTGGCGCAGGCAACCGTTATGTACCAGGAGTCGAAGTTCAACGTGCAGCAGGCCAGCTTTGGGGGCGGGGACTCGGACAAGGACAGTCGGGTGTTCACCATCCCGGCGGCGTACTATGTGCATCCCCTGGGCGAGCGCTGGCGACTCGGTCTGTCGGTCACTGTGCCCTCCGGCATCGGCCACGATTACGGCAAGAAATGGTCGGGGCGGTATCTGTCGGAGGACTCGGAGCTTGCCTTCGTCGCGGCTTCCACCGTGCTGGCCTACCGATTGACCGACCACCTTGTCGCTGGGTGCCGGCCCCTACCTGATGTACACCGACTCGAGGACCAAGGCCCGGGTCAACAACCTGCTACCGGGTTATGGCGACGGTACGGTGCGGCTGGAGGAGGACGGGGCTGCATTCGGTTACATGATAGGGGCAATGTATGAGTTCACGCCCAAGACCCGTATCGGTGCGGTGTACCGCTCTGAGGTCGAGCCCGATCTGGAGGGCACGCCGTCGTTCAGCAACCTGGACCCGCTGGTTCGTCAGGCGCTGGCGGCAGCCAATTTGCTCGGCAAAGAGGTGGACGTCGATGTCACCGTGCCGCCTCAGGCGCAGGTTGATGTCTATAGGGAATTGTCCCCGCGTTGGTCGGTCACCGGGGATCTCATCTGGATCAATATGTCGGAGTTCGGCATTACCCGGGTCAGCGTGGCACAGGACAGCATTTCGGTACGCAATGATGACTTCCAGGACATGTGGATTGGCTCGGCTGGGGTGAAGGACCGGTATGCGGATCAGCGTGCGGTTTCGGTCGGCGTTCTGTACGCCAGTTCCCCGACCATCGACAGCCGGCGCAGCATTGCGTTACCCTTTGATCGCGTCATCAGCGTGGGCGCGGGCTTCGAGGGGCCCTGCTTTAGTTTCGTTTGCCACGCGAGCCTCAATTATGTGGACATCGGCGATGACGCGTCGGAAGACGGTGGGCCGCTGCTCGGCAGCGTGGAGGGTTCCTTCAGCAGTAACTGGGCGGTGGCGCTGGACTTTCAACTGCGCAAGCGGTTTTGATTGCCTGAACTGCCGGAGCGCGAGATAAGGCACAGGAAACTACAGATACAAATGATTCCAAGCGAATTTGCCCTTGGGGGAGTGTACTTCCCGCCACTGCTGATTGCTTCGCTGTTGGGGCTGACTCTGGCCTGGCTATCCGGGCGGGCGCTGAACCGCTACCGGCTGTCGCGTTTCTTCTTTTACCCGCCGCTGGTGCTGCTGGCACTGGCGGTGATTTATACAGTGATCATCGGAAACTTCCTCATTCCCTTATGAACAAGACAACTGAACTGGTGAATTATGTGGCTACCGGCGCCGCGTGCGCTGCAGTGAAATTGGGCTCGGAGTCGGTTTTTTGCCAGATCGCGCGGTATTATTCGCAGCCTGTTACAAGAACCGGCTTTAGGCTCAAATTCCGTCAAAATTCGCAGTCTCTATAGGAGTTCAGCGCCGGCGGTGGCCGTTAATGGCACAACATGCCTGTAGAGGAATGTCGTCCTCGGGTGTGCATCGCGCTCGGGTACCCTGGAGAGTGTAAAAGGCCGTTCCTGCATTCGATTCAAGTAACCAGGTTTTGCACGGGAGCATCCCATGGCAGAGGTCAACGGAAAATCCAGGCGTTTCGGTCTAACGATTATGGAAGGCCTGCTGCCGATCAAGGGCTCGCAGGTGCCAGCCGAGGTGATTGCCGGCATCACGCTGGCGGCGCTGGCGATACCCGAGGTGATGGGTTATACGAAGATTTCCGGTACGCCGGTGATCACCGGTCTTTATACCATGCTGATCCCGACCTTTCTGTTCGCGTTCTTCGGCTCTTCACGCCACCTGGTGGTGGGCGCCGATTCGGCGACGGCGGCCATTCTCGCCGCCGGCCTGGTGGGGTTGGCGGCAACCGGCTCCGGCGAGTACGTGGCACTGGCGGCTGTGCTCGCGGTCATGGCGGCAGGCTTCCTCATCCTGGCGCGCATCATCGGTCTGGGGTTCCTGGCGGACTTTCTGTCGCGCACCGTGCTGATCGGTTTCCTGACCGGGGTCGGCATCCAGGTCGCCCTGGGTCAGATCTCCGGCGTGCTGGGCCTGAAGGGAGGCGGGCACGGGACCCTGGCTAAAATCTGGAATGACATTCAGCAGATCGAGCAGATCAATGTGTATGCTTTAGCCACCGCAGTGAGTGTGCTGGTGGTCATTGTCGGTTCAAAGAAAATCTCCAAGAAAATACCGGGCGCGCTGATCGCCGTGATTGGCGCCATTTTCGCCAGCTGGGCGCTGGGCCTCGAGGCCCATATTGACGTGCTTGGTAGCATCCCCAGCGGTCTGCCACACATCGGGCTGCCCGCGGTGCAGTGGAGCTGGGAGCTCATCGCCAAACTGGTGCCCACGGCGTTTGCCATGTTCGTGGTCATCCTGGCGCAGAGTGCCGCGACCTCGCGCGCCTATGCCGCGCGGTATAACGAACGCTTCAGTGAAAACACCGACCTGGTCGGTCTGGGCCTAGCGAATATCGGCGCCGGCCTGTCGGGCACCTTTGTCGTCAACGGCAGCCCGACCAAGACCCAGATGGTCGACAGTGCCGGCGGGCGCACGCAGCTGTCGCTGCTGGTGACTGTGTTGATCGTTCTCCTGGTGCTGTTGTTTCTGACCGGTCCCCTGGCTTACATGCCGGAAGCGGTCTTGTCGGCGATCGTGTTCCTGATCGGTGTCGATCTCATCGATATCAAGGGTATGAGGAGTGTCTATGAGCAAAGGCGCTCCGAGTTCTGGGTCGCGCTTATCACCGCGCTGATGGTGGTCTTCGTCGGTGTGGAGCAGGGCATCATACTGGCGATCGTGCTGTCCCTGATCGATCACACCCGGCGCGGTTATCGCCCGAAGAACGTGGTGCTGATTCCCTCCGAGACCGGCGTCCTGCACGCACAGCCCGTCGCGACACGGGCCCAGGCCTTGCCGGGCCTGCTGATCTACCGGTTCACGCACAGTATGTACTACGCCAATGCCGAACAACTGTCCCAAGAACTCACCGATCTGGTCAATAACGCCGATCCGTCCATCCGCTGGCTGTGCCTGGATGCCTCGGCAGTTGACGATGTGGATTATTCAGCAGCGGAAACGCTGCGGTCCTTGTTCGCGGTCATTAAGGAAAAGGGCATACGCCTGGTGGTCGCCCAGGTGCTGGAAGACGTCAGGGAAACAAGCCGCTACCGGCTGCGGGAGCTGTTCGGAGAGGACGCTTTCTATGACACGCTGGATGATGTCGTGAAGGCCTATCAAAAAAATACGAGGTAGGAGAACCTGTTGGAGCGTGATGGGGATGGCCTGCCGTGCTTTGCGGAACCGCTCATGCGCCAATAAAGGATGAATGTTTGAATGGTTTGTTTTTTTGGCGAAGCATCGCTTTGACCTTCCCCCTTCAAACTAGACCAGATTTCGAGCTAGGATGCCGGACTCTGGGAAAGGAGGGAGGATAAGCAAGAAGCCATTTACGCCAGAAGACATTATTGGGCATTTACGGACGGTGGAAATTGAGTCCGGCAAAGGGGTGGCGGTCCAGGACGCCTGCCGGAAACTGGGTATCTGTGAACAGACGTACTATCGCTGAAAGCAGGAATATGGGGGCTTGCAGGTGGACCAAGCCATACGCTTGAAGAGTTTGGAACAGGAGAATGCCCGGCTCGACGGCGGGAAGCGATCGTGCAAGTGCAACGGAGGTTGCAGGTGTCGAAACGCCAGGCGTGTCGGGTGTTGAAGCATTGTCGCGGGCCCAACGCTATCTCCCGCAACGACCGGATGATGAAGTACAGCTTCGCACGAGAATCATAGAACTGATCAGTCAGGGGCGGTGGATCGAGTGGGCAGAGTTTCAAAATGTGGGGATCGGCTGACGCGGAGTTTATTGTATGAAGCGACGGGCACCCTGCTGTTTCATAACAAGACCCCCCGGCAGTGCGCACGTAGGGCTTACAACTCATGGCCCGCATTGGCCGCAAAAAGGCGTGTGTGGCTGTGGCTCGAAAACTCGCGGTCCTCTTGCATCGGCTGTGGACGCAAGACTGTCACTTCGAGCCAGCTGGGACAATCTAGACGGAACCAGCCGAAACCTTCGGCACCGCTTGTCCTGGGTAGTCCTGCTGGGACGTCGCCTGGATCATCCCGGGACTCGCTTCACGGCCAGAGAAGTGCAGGACCGTGCGAATCACATAGGGAGTTCCACGCGATATCTGGCAACATGTTGAGGCTGGATTGACAGACCTCGGAGACGACAACGAACCTGGCGTGGGACGGCTAAGGCAAGCAAGAAGATTTGACATGCGATTTGACGATAAGAGAGTCGAATGGCTGTGGCGGCAGGAAGGGTTGAAGGTGCCGCAGAAGTAACCCAAACGGGCGCGCCTCTGGTTGGCGGACGGCTCCTGTATCCGGAAACGGCCGGAGCATCGGCATCATGTCTGGTCATATGAATTTGTGATGGATCGGACCCATGATGGGGGCCGGCTCAAGATGTTGGTCGTCGTGGATGAGTATAGTCGAGCATGTTTAGCCATTTGAGGATCAGCGTCGACTGGACTCGCAGACCGTGCGAGAGGTCTTGGGCCGATTGTTTCTCCAGCACGGCTGTCCAAGGCATATTCGATCAGATAACGGCCCAGAATTTATTGCACAGGCCTTACGCAAATGGTATCAACAGTTGGAAATGGCCCCCTTATTCATTGAGCCAGGGAGTCCCAGGGAGAATGGGTATGTGGAATCGTTTAATGGCAAACTCCGAAACGAACTGTTGAACGGAGAATTCTTTTACACGTGACAAGAAGCTCAAATCATCATTGAACGCCGGCGACGGCAGTACAATACGCATCGCCCACATAGTGCCCTGGGGCATCAGCCACCGGCCACAGAAATCCGCACTCTAACTGAACGGGTGGGTTAATCAATGGGGGTTGGTCAGTGCCCGTGCGTATCAAAACCTGAAGTCGTGACGAAGAAGGAACCCATATGACGAGAACACGGAAATTGGTGCTTACGTACCTAGTGGTCTTGCTTGCTATTGGTGCGCTCATGAACAGTTATTGGGACTATATCACCAATCCGTGGACCCGAGATGGAAAGGTGCGCGCCCAGGTTATTCAGATCACTCCAAGAGTCACAGGCCCCATAGTCAAGCTCCCGATCTCCGACAACCAGTTTGTCACTGCGGGAGAGCTTCTCTTTCAGATCGATCCGCGCACCTTTGACACTTCCCTGAAGCTGGCACGCGCCGAACTCGCCAAGACCCGGGACGATATCGAAGCGCTGGAAAGGCAGGTAGAGGCCTCCTTGGCCGTCAAGAAGCTGCGCATTGCTTTGGTAGAGCGATCAAGGATTGCGATCAAAGCCATTGAAGCCCGGCTGAGGGAAGCCGAAGCGCAATTTAAACGTGCCAAAAATTTGGTCCCGAAAGGAGCCATGTCTCAAAGTGCGCTTGAGGTTGAGCAGGCCAACTACGAGGTGGCCCAAGCTAAACACGATGAAGCCAAGGTCAATGTGTTAGAGGCGCTGGCTGCCGCGGAACAGGCCAAAGCGGACCTGGCAAAAGCTCAGGCAAATCTTGGGGCGCGTGGAGAACTGAATCCACGCCTGCGCTCGTCCCTGGCCAAAGTGCGAGAGGCGGAGCTGAACCTTGAGTTTACCCAAGTTCGAGCACCAGTTGATGGCTATGTGACCAACCTGAACCTCATGCTGGGGAGTCAAGCCGTCGCGGATCACGCAGTTCTGGCACTGATTGATGTCAACAGTTTTTGGATTCATGGGTTTTTTCGGGAAAATTATCTTGAACCCATTCGGCCGGGGGACAGGGCGGTCGTCACGCTCATGACCTATCCGGATACTCCCTTAGAAGGCCGAGTGGAGAGTCTTGGCTGGGGTATCGCCCAGGATGACGGCAGCGTGGGAGAAAAACTCCTACCCAGTATTAGCCCAACCTTTGAGTGGATTCGGTTGGCCCAGCGGGTACCCGTCCGCGTTCAACTCCTTACCGTGCCGGACACGATCAATTTGCGCGTGGGGACCACCGCGTCGGTCATGGTGATGACAGGAACAAGTGGCAGTGCGAGTGAAAGCACTGAGCCGGTTGTCGCGGCGCCTCGCGCACTTCAATAAAGAGTGCACTGGTCTGTAGCTGAAAAAAGGCAGTGAGGTTGGACGCTCCAAACTCAGGAATTTGTCGATGCTTGTTTATTTCCTGTCCCATGTTTTTCTGATGACCTGGCATCTTCGTGTTGTCTATTTGGCACTCCCTGCCTTGATCCTGGCGGGCGCTGTAACTATTGCAGAGCTTGAGAACATGCCATTAGGAGAAGCCGTCTACTTTTCCTTCATCACCGGGCTGACTGTCGGATATGGGGATATCGTTCCACATACCACTGTCGGTCGGATCGTGAGTGTGGCCTTAGGGTTCGTTGGGATACTCTTTACTGGATTGGGGGGTGGCTGTCATTGTCCGTACGGTTCGGGAAGCCTGGAATGAATTGCATAAGGTTAATTGAATTTTTGATGTTCTGCCACAGATACATCTTTATTGATAATTGAGAGAGTTCTCGTCGCGGCCAAATGTTCGGGTCGATTTCTAAATATGGACGAAGAGCCCGTTCCACAGATAGTTGAAGGGAGGGGCCACATTCTGAAGAGGCATAGCATATTCATGAAAAAAATTAGCTTTTTCTGGTTCAGACCGTATCTGATGAAATCAATGGTGAATGTAGTGAGCACATAGGTCTGAGAGAGGCTAACACCATCATTCCCGTGAAACGGGGATCTAGATTTTGTTGTGCTCTCCTAGATGCCCGTTTACAGCTGTGGCCATGATGACCTGGGCGCCCTCCGCCTAGCCAAATTCACCAATATTCTCGGACCATTTCGGTAACCGGAAATCTAAGTTTTTCCATATCCCATGGAGGGCCGATTATGGTAACGAATCCCTCGAACAAAAAACGGCAGCATCAGAAAAGATTAACCCAGTTCCGGATTGGCTCGGTGAGAGGTTTTGGGCCATCCCTTTTCAACCCATCAATGATCTATCTGTTCCTTTTGTCATTTCTGGTCACAGGTTGCATGGTGGGACCGGATTTTGTGAAACCCGACCCCTCGTTAGAGGAAGTGTGGACTCAGCAAGAAGATCCAAGGATCAAAACCGAAGGGGGGGATTATCGCGAATGGTGGACAGTATTCAATGATTCTGTTTTGAATACCCTCGTCGAAAAGGCCTTTCAGCAGAACCTCAATCTGGAAATGGCGGGGCTCCGTATCCTTGAAGCCCGGGCGCAGTTGGGAATTGCGGTTGGGTCGCAGTATCCGCAAACACAAGAAGCCCGCGCCATTGCCACCATGAATCAATTTAGCAGTAACTCACCCCTCTTTGGGCCATTGGATAATTTTAACTATAATTATGGTTTGGGCTTTGACGCCGCCTGGGAATTGGATTTCTGGGGTCGGTTTCGGCGGGGAGTGGAGTCCGCGAATGCAAGCCTCTATTCCGCTCTCGCCAACTACGATGACCTTCTCGTTTCATTGATCGCTGAGGTCGCTCGCACGTACACGCAGATTCGGACCTTCGAACAAAGAATCGCGTTTGCCAGACAAAACATTCGCTTACAAGAAGAATCTCAAAGGATTGCGACGGCACGCTATGAAGGTGGAGCAACCAGTGAACTTGATGTCACACAAGCTACAGCGCTCCTCAAACAAACCGAAGCCACCGTCCCGTCTTTCGAAGCCGGCTTGCGCCAAGCCAAGAATGCCCTGGCTATTCTTCTTGGCATTCCGCCGATTGAAGTCCAGGCGATCCTGGGCCCGACGAAGCCCATTCCGACTGCACCTCTTGAAATCACCGTGGGAATTCCCGCAGATCTCCTGAAGAGACGTCCGGATATCCGCCGAGCGGAATTTCAGGCTGCGGCTCAGAGTGCCAGAATCGGAATTGCTAAATCGGATTTGTTTCCGCGCCTATCCCTACTGGGGTCTTTCTTCTTTGTGGCCAGTGACAAAGGGAATATGCTCTCGAACAATGCCGATTTCGTTGATCTGTTTTCTAGCAACAGTATCCTCTATTCCATTGGGCCTCAACTCCAGTGGCCTATTCTCAACTACGGAAGAATTAAGAATGATGTGCGCGCACAAGATGCCAGGTTTCAACAGTTTGTCGTCGAGTACCGCAACACCGTCCTGCGCGCACTTCAGGAAGTTGAGGATGGGATGGTGGGCTTCTTGAAGGCGAAAGAGGAGCGCGCGTTTCTGTCAGAAAGTGTAAAGCAATATGAACGTTCGGTTGAACTTTCCCTGATACGCTACACCGAAGGTCTGGACACATATCAGCGGGTGATTGATTCCCAGAGATTGCTGAATCAGCAGCAAGACCAGCTTGCCTCAGCTACTGGGGCCGTTATTACCAACTTGATTGCGACGTACAAAGCGCTCGGCGGAGGCTGGGAACTGCGTCAAGGCAGAGACGTTGTGCCTCCTGAAACACAAGAACAGATGCGCCAGCGCACTGACTGGGGAGATCTGTTGGTACCAAAGGACTTTTCTAATGAGTTAGAAAAGCCACTGACAGGCCATAAGATCAAAATTTTCAACAAACCGGACTTTTAATCAGGGCTTAGTCCGACCTAGCCACCCCGTTTGTGGCGAGTATCCATATGAAAACAGACAAAGATGAATTCCTGTCTTCCCGGGAAGGGCTTGGAAATGGATTCCCGATTAAAGATAATCTGAAGCCAGTTATTAAGTCCCCTGATGAACGACTAGTTGCAATGTCTCTGGAGCCCGTGTGGTCAAAAAACTCAAAACCCACTGTTGAAATACATGAAATACAGGACAACGCAGCCGCCCGATTTCCAGAAACAGATCTAAAACAGGTTTGACCAACCCCCATTGGTTTGTCTAGTTTTTTCTTAATGAGACAAAATAAGGATATTTTGTGAGTCACTGGTTGCAAATTCTCCTCCCCCTGGATGGGCAGCTCCCTTCTGGGCTGCTTCTCGGCCAAACCGCCTGCCATATTTGCCGTATATTCGACGATCTCCTTCTGGTCCATACCCGAGCCTCCCCCTAAATTGCCTTCTTGGAGGCCTGGAGCCAATAGGCTCGTCGTCGGTTCCGCGCGGCCCGTTTGAGGATCTGGCGTTCCTGGACCAGCTCCGTATTGTTATTGATCTGGTGCACATAGGCGGACGTAACATCAGGGCTTGATGGGGGCGGCGATGGTTGTAGTGGGGAATATACCGCTCAATTTCCTCGCGGGCTGCCCGCGCATCCGGATAATTGCCCACCAGATAGATTTCCTCTTGTTTGAGACTGCCGTAAAAGCGTTCCGTGATCGCATTGTCTGTGGGCCGGCGGACCCTGGCAAACGAGAGGTCCGCTTCGAGTTGGCGAAAGAACTGCTGGATCACCCACGCCGTATTCGGCGACCCCCGATCCACCCGTAACTCAGGTTTCGACGTAGCCGCGAGCGGGATCCATTGGGCTTTCAACCCCTGTCGATAGATCGCCTGCACATGAGAGGCATTGACAGTGGGCACGACCTCGAACGCAATCAGATAGCGAGAGAAGTAATCGATGAGGGTCACCAGGTATCACCGCACATGCCCAATGCGGAGCTTGGTCCAATCACCGCCCCACAAGAGATATCGGGGCCGGATCTCGTAGCGCGACTGCTTCCAGGGCGCCTCTCGCCGCGTATACGGCTCCACCTGGCCCCGTTTTTTGAGGTACGCATACCCCGCAGACGGAGACATATAGAAACCCTGGGCCTGCAACACCCCCTGGATGCGTCGATGGCAATACTCAGGAAAGGCCGCTTTCACCTCGTCGATCCGCCGCGGTTCATCCGGTCGTAAGGCCAACTCCTGTCGAGCAGGGCCAGCGCCTCGCCCCTGCTTCCATCAATAATAGGTGGCCCGGTTGTTCCCTAACGTCGCCAACACCTCCCCCACCCGGCGCCCATGCCGCCGGGCCTCCTTCACGGTCTCGATAATCGCGCTTTTCTGCGTGCCCAACAGTCGCCCTCCCGCCTTCAGTCCAAGTGCATCTCTTTTTTTAACTCACTGATGATCAACGACTGGGTGAGAACAACCTCTTTGAGCTTCTTGTTTTCGGTCTCCAGCCGGCGCAGATCGGGGGCTTTCAGCGGCTTGCTGTTCCGTAGCGAGGCCCGCACGCCTACGGCCAATTGCCGCTTCCACTTTTGATACACGGAATGACAGAGTTGGTATTTCTCCAACCCCTCTTTCACGGTCGGGAAGGTCTCGATGTCTTGCAAGATCGCAAATTTCTGTTCCGGGGTGAACACCCGTCGGCTTCGTTTCTCCATGTCGTTCCCTCCTTCTGAGAACGACTCACCTTGTACCCTATTTTTGTCTCACTATCAAAAAAACAGGTCATTCACCCTTGGGATCTATAACGTTCTTTTCTTGTTGACCTGCCAATAGCTTTTCAAATTTCGCCAGTTCCTGACAATCAGAATGAGGACCACGACATTCACCGTGAAACGAAAGAACAACATAAGCGATTTGGCCAAATTATCAGTCGGTTGAATTCCAGAAAGCTTTATTTCGTACAGACTTAATATGTCGAAAATCGATTCGAAAATATTCTCTAGGGTGAAGAGCAGCCAATGCAGGTAGGTGGCTCCATCTTTGACCATAAACAAATCGGGAAATTGATGGTGCAAGCCTTGAAAGAAGAGGCCAAACATCATAATAAGTGCAAACACACAACTGCATTCTATGGCGAGATCGTCTTGACCGTAGGCATACTTTAATGACTTTTCACTTCTTTTTTTTAACGAGGCTTTCCAGCCCACAAAATAGAGAGAGAGAATACCCAGCCCAACCAGCAACAGAGAAACAACTTCAGAGAGCACACCAGAAACTTTCGCAATGAGGAGATAGAGGGCCACCACTCTCAGATGGGGAAGACACTCCACCGCCAGCTTCCAGACAGTAATGGAGTGATATTGTTTGACATCCATCCCCATGATCCGTCTCCTGTCTATGGAGGATTTCCTCAAACCCGGCAAGATCCCAGCCCCAAAAAACGTCCTTACATTCTCGGAAGGAATTCTCCATTGCAAAAGGGGAAAGATATTCCTTACTGGATCAAGTCCTACAAACATGCATTTGAGTTTTTTGGGAGTGTCCTCTTGATTTTCTCCATGATGGTGCCCATTGCTCTTCGCCCGGCATGGGCAATGTAACTGACATTTGACAGACTGGGCAGTATGAAAACCAACACACCCAGCGACAACCGGCCTCTGGGCTTCATGACTCAGGGGTCGTGGTGTGTAGAGTAGAAACCACAGGCCGTTGCCCTTTTATTGCACGGGCATCATACATTCGGGCTGATCATTTCTGGGATTGTTCACCATCGGACTGACCGGATAGGCTTCCATCTCCTCGGCCGGATATGGCTCCAAGAGTCCACTGAGGTAGACCGTGTTATTCAGGCCAGGGTTGAGCCAGCTCGCATACGCCTGTTCCGGTAGAATGACGGGCATTCGGTTATGGATGGGTTCCATCAGGGCATTGGGGCCGGTTGTGATCAAGGCACACGTTTCTAGGGCCGGCTCCTGTTTCTCCCATCGTTCCCACAAGCCGGCAAATGCAAAAAGCCGGTGGTCTTTGAATCGGATATAATAGGGTTGTTTGGTTTTCCCTTCGCGTTTCCATTCATAAAAGCCATCCGCAAGCACCAGACAGCGTTGCTGTTTGAACGACTTCCGAAACGACGGCTTCTCGGCCACGGTCTCCGCGCGGGCATTGATCATCTTATTGCCAATGCTCGGATCTTTGGCCCAGGACGGCACGAGTCCCCATTGCAGTTCTACACATTCCCGTTCCAAAGACTCCGGGTTGGTCCGTACGCAGGCGACGAGTTGCGAGGGGGCAATGTTGTAGCGCGAACGTAACGATGGGAGGACCTTCAGGCCTAAGAGTTCCGCCAATTGCCGCATATTTTCTTTGCGTGTGAAGCGACCACACATACGGTCATTGTATATTGTGCCAGCCAAAACCTCACCATAGAAAATACCCTGGATAAAGGGAAGCGAAGAAGGGAAGGGACTAACACGAAAAAGGCCAGGATTATTCGCAGCCTTCTCCGTTCAAAGGAGAGATACGTGAACGGGAAAGTTACCCGTCAACCTTGAGTTAATCAGATCAGGTTGCTGGTGCCTATGCCTCGGATGGGGGAGGTATGCCTACTTACACCAAAACCCTACACCCTGAGGCTGTGAGGCTCTTGTAAGTTTATCCTTGAGTGGTCCATCTATGGGTTCCGCCGGACTACGGCTTCTCACCCTGGAGTTCAAAATTCGGCAGAGCCGGAGGTATGGGATCG
>Ga0224505_10001824_pt1 | contig 13040 bp, 10 predicted proteins | sample SF_Jan12_sed_USG_FD_169102 | JGI IMG/M metagenome (GOLD analysis project Ga0224505, IMG submission 169102) | Sediment microbial communities from San Francisco Bay, California, United States - SF_Jan12_sed_USGS_4_1 | ecosystem: Environmental > Aquatic > Marine > Sediment | place: USA: California...
TGATGCCGATCTCGTCGAGGCCCTCGCGGAAGCGCTCCTGGGTGGTCGGGTCGAGTGGGAACGGCTCGCTGACACCCAGCTCGGGCACCTCGATGACCAGGCGCTCGACGTCGACGGTGATCTCCAGCTTGGGGTTCGCCTCGACACCGGCCATGATCCGGTCGACGACGGTCTGGTCGATCTGGCACAGCACCAGGCCGTTCTTGGAGGCGTTGTTCTTGAAGATGTCGCCGAATCGAGGCGACACCACCGCCTTGAAGCCGTAGTCCATGATCGCCCAGACGGCGTGCTCGCGAGACGAGCCCGTACCGAAGTTGGGGCCCGCGACGAGGATCTCGGCGCCGACGAACCGCTCGTCGTTGAGCACGAAGTCGCGGGCGTCGCGCCACGACGAGAACAGCCCGGCGCCGAAGCCCGTGCGCTCGACGCGCTTGAGCCACGACGCCGGGATGATCTGGTCGGTGTCGACGTCGGACCGGTTGAGCGGCACCGCGGTGCCCGTGACGATGCGGACGGCTTCCATCAGAGCTCCTCGGGGGTGGCGAAACGGCCGGCGATGGCGGTGGCGGCGGCGACGGCCGGCGACACCAGGTGCGTACGGGCCCCGGGGCCCTGACGACCCTCGAAGTTCCGGTTGGACGTCGAGGCGGACCGCTTCCCGGCGGGGACTTTGTCGGGATTCATGGCCAGGCACGCCGAGCAACCCGGCTCGCGCCATTCGAACCCGGCGGCCCGGAACACCTCGTGCAGGCCCTCGGCTTCGGCCTGCGCCTTGACCGCGGCGCTGCCCGGCACGACCCAAACGGTCACGTCGCCCGCTGCGGTGCGGCCCTGGGCCACGGCCGCGGCCGCTCGCAGGTCTTCGATACGGCTGTTGGTGCACGAGCCGATGAACACGTAGTCGACCGGGACTTCGGTGATCGGCGTTCCGGCCGTGAGCCCCATGTAGTCGAGGGCGCGCTGGGCGGCGTCGCGCGCCGAATCGTCGGCGAAGTCGGCGGGGTCGGGCACGGCAGCGCCGACCGCGATGACCTGCGCAGGGTTGGTGCCCCAGGTCACCTGCGGGCGGATGGCCGAGGCGTCGAGCCGCACGACCTGGTCGAACGCGGCGCCCTCGTCGGTGGCGAGGGTGCGCCAGTAGGCGACGGCCTCGTCCCACGCTGCGCCCTGCGGGGCGTGTTCGCGGCCGCGGAGGTACTCGAAGGTGGTGTCGTCGGGGGCGACGAGGCCCGCCTTGGCGCCGCCCTCGATCGACATGTTGCACAGCGTCATGCGGCCTTCCATCGACAGCGCCCGGATGGCCGAGCCGCGGTACTCGATGATGTAGCCCATGCCGCCGCCGGTGCCGATCGTGCCGATGACGGCGAGCGCGATGTCCTTGGCCGTGCTGCCCGCCGGCAGCTCGCCCTCGACCTCGACGGCCATCATCTTGGGCCGCGCCTGGGGCAGCGACTGCGTGGCCAGGACGTGTTCGACCTCGCTGGTGCCGATGCCGAACGCCAGCGCGCCGAAGGCACCGTGGGTGGACGTGTGGCTGTCGCCGCAGACGACGGTCATGCCCGGCTGGGTGAGGCCCTGCTCGGGTCCGATCACGTGCACGATGCCCTGGCCCGGATCGCCCATGCGGTGCAGCTTGATGCCGAACTCCTCGGCGTTGACCCGCATCACCTCGACCTGGCGGGCGCTGATCGGATCCTCGATGGGCTTGTCGGTGTCGACGGTGGGGACGTTGTGGTCCTCGGTGGCGACGGTGAGGTCGGGTCGGCGGACGCGCCGGTCGTTCAGCCGGAGGCCGTCGAACGCCTGCGGCGACGTGACCTCGTGGACGAGGTGCAGGTCGATGAACAGCAGGTCCGGCTCGCCGTCGGCGGAGCGGATCACGTGGTCGTCCCAGATCTTCTGCGCGAGCGTGCGCGGTGCAGGCATGGGTGGAGCGCCTCGTCGGGTCGATGATGCGGTTGGCGTGCTCGACGGTGCGCGGTCTCGGCGGAGACTGCGTCGAAAGCGTCGCCGAGCCTAAGCGGTGCGGGCACCCCCGGCGAGTCCGGGCGCGCCACCCGGCTCGGTCACGTGGCGGCACGCCTCGAGCAACACGGGCACGAAGCGCTCCGGTCGGGCGACGCAGACGTGGTGGTCGCCGTCGATCTCGAAGCAGCGGGCGCGCGGCACCGCCGCAGCGAGCCGGTGTTGCCGGGCGGCGGGCACGGTGACGTCGGCGGTGTTCACGAGCACCGCGGTCGGCACGTCGACCTCGCCGATCCAGCTGTGTGAGCTGAACCGGCCGATCGCGGCGCCGGCGTCGAGGAAGGCGCGAGGGTCACCCGCCCGGACCTCGGCCGCGGCCCACTCGTCGAGCGTGGAGGTCCGCAACGCGATGAGCCGTTCGAGAGCCTGGTCGCGCCGCGAGCCCGGCGCGAGCCGCCACAGGCTGGCCAGGCCCGTGACCCCGTTGAAGAACGCCCGGTCCATCGGCGAGCCCCGGAAGTTCCTCGCGGTGGCGGCGAGCACCAGCCCGGCGACCCGGGCGCGGTGGCGCTGCCACACCAGTTGTGCCACGAGCCCGCCCATCGAGTAGCCGACCGGCACGACCGCTTCGATACCGAGTGCGTCGGCGACTGCGACCACGTCGTCGGCACACGCCTCGAGGCTGAACGGCTGGCGCCGCCCGCGTCCGTGGCCGCGCAGGTCGAACGCCACGATCGGGTGATGTTCGGCGAGCCGGGCGTAGCTGGCCCCCCAGTTCAGGTCGGCCGTCACGGTCCAGCCGTGGAGCAGCACGAGCGGCGGCGACGCGCCCAGGGGGCCTGAGGTGCGCACCGTGACGGACCCGCCGTCGGCGAGGGCCAGCTCGCGTGGCGGGGGGAAGGCGTCGGCGTGGGCCAACTCAGTCGCCGATACCGACGATCTCGACCTTCAACTTGCCGCTCGGCGCCTCGTATTCGACGGTCTCGCCGAGCTTGCGCTCGAGCAGCGCCTCGCCCAGCGGCGACGTCGGCGAGATGACGGTGACGCCAGGCCGGCGCTCCTCGATGGACCCGATGAGGTAGGAGTCGACCTCGGTATCGCCCTGATAGCGCAGTTGCACCACGGTGCCGACGCCGACGGTTCCATCGGCGGCGCCGCTCACGATCTGGGCGTCGCGCAGCATCGCGCCGATCTGGCCGATGCGGGACTCCATGCGGCCCTGCTCGTCCTTGGCGGCGTGGTAGTCGCCGTTCTCGGAGAGGTCTCCCAGCTCACGGGCCGTCTCGATCTTGCGCGCGATGTCGATCCGGCCGCGGCCCGTGAGGTCGTCGAACTCGGCCTTCAGGCGGTCGAATGCCTCTTGGGACAGATGGATTGGCTCGGTCACGGCACGACATTCTATCGACCGCGGTCTGCCACCTTGCGCCCGGAGCGCGGCACGGGCGAAGCTGATGGGCAATGCGTGCGCGCAACGAACGCTCCTGGTCGAGCTGCGTAATCGTCATTCCGTAGCGCACGCCGACACGGCGTGCGCCCTCCGACCGTCCACCTCGGTGGGCGGTTTTTCCGTTTGTCGGCCGAGTGATGGGAAGCAGGAACGTGGCATCGAAGCATCGGGTGGGCATCGTCGGCGGCGACGGGATCGGCCCCGAGGTCGTCGCCGAGGGCCTCAAGGTCATCGCCGCAGCGGGGATCGAGCTGGACACGGTCGACTACGACCTGGGCGGAAGCCGCTACCTGCGCGACGGCACGGTCCTCGACGACGCCATCGTCGAGGAGTGGCGAGGCCTCGACGCGATCTACCTCGGCGCCGTGGGAACGCCCGGCGTACCGCCCGGCCTGATCGAGCGCGGGCTGTTGCTGAAGATGCGCTTCGACCTCGACCTCTACATCAACCAGCGGCCGTTCCTCGCGCCCGACCAGGGACTCGACTTCGTCGTGATCCGCGAGAACACCGAGGGCACCTACGCCGGTGAGGGCGGGTTCCTCCGCAAGGGCACCCCGCACGAGATCGCCACGCAGGGATCGGTGAACACCCGCATGGGGGCCGAGCGGGCGGTGCGGTACGCGTTCGACCTGGCCTCGAAGCGGCGCAAGCACCTGACGCTCGTGCACAAGACCAACGTGCTGACGTTCTCGGGCGATCTGTGGGAGCGGACCTTCAACGAGGTCGCGACCGAGTACCCCGACGTGAGCACCGCGTACAACCACGTCGACGCCGCATGCATCTACTTCGTCGAGGACCCCCACCGCTACGACGTGATCGTCACCGACAACCTCTTCGGCGACATCCTGACCGACCTCGGTGGTGCGGTGACCGGCGGCATCGGGTTCGCGTCGAGCGCCAACCTCAACCCGGCCCGGACCGGGCCGTCGATGTTCGAGCCGGTGCACGGCAGCGCTCCCGACATCGCCGGGCAGAACAAGGCCAACCCGACCGCGGCCGTGCTGTCGGCGGCGATGATGCTCGACTTCCTCGGCGAGCACGACGCCGCGGCCCGTATCCACAAGGCGTGCGAGGCGGCGATGGCCGGGACGATCACCGGCTCGACGACCGAGATCGGCGACCGGCTGGCCGCGCTCGTCTGAGCGTGCGCCGCGGTCCGCGCCACAGTGCCGGGCCGGATCGGCCGTTACTAGGGATGGAAGCGATCGCCCGGGACGCCCGTCGGTCCCGCGGGCCGATCGGACGGAGGATGATGCGATGAGCAGCGAAGTCGACCACGAGCAGGCCACACCGCCGGTGGACCGATCACCGCGCCGCGACCCGAGCTGGCCGGAGGCCGTCGAGATCTTCGACACGACGCTGCGCGACGGCAGCCAGTTCGAGGGGATCTCGCTGACCGTCGAGGACAAGCTGCGCGTCGCCCGGGCTCTCGACGAGTTGGGCGTGCACTGGATCGAGGGCGGCTACCCCGGCGCCAACCCGAAGGACGAGGAGTTCTTCCGGCGTGCCGCGGCCGAGCTGGACCTGGGTCACGCCGAGCTGGTGGCGTTCGGCTCCACCCGCAAGCCGCTGGGCCGCTCCGACGACGACCCGACGCTGCGGACCCTGCTGGCCGCCGGGGTGCGCACCGCCTGCATCGTCGGCAAGTCGTGGGACTACCACGTGCTCGAGACGCTGCGGACCACGCTCGACGAGGGCGTGGCCATGGTCGCCGAGTCGGTCGCGTTCCTCAAGGCGGAAGGACTGCGGGTCTTCTTCGACGCCGAGCACTTCTTCGACGGCTACAAGCGCAACCCCGAGTTCGCGCTGCGCGTGCTCGAGGCCGCGGCGGTCAACGGTGCCGACTGCCTCGTGCTCTGCGACACCAACGGCGGGTGCCTCCCGCACGAGGTCGGCCCGATCGTCGCCGACGTCGTGGGGCACTTCGGGCCCACCAAGGTCGGCATCCACACCCAGAACGACACCGGCTGCGCCGTGCCGAACGCGCTGGCCGCGGTCATCGGCGGCGCCACCCAGGTGCAGGTCACGATGAACGGCTACGGGGAGCGCACCGGCAACTGCGACCTGACCCAGATGGTGCCCAACCTGACCCTGAAGATGGGCATCCGCACCCTGCCCGACGGGTGCCTGTCCAAGCTGACCGGGATCTCCCAGCACATCGCCGAGCTGGTGAACCTGCCGCATCTCAACGGCGCCCCCTACGTCGGCAAGTCGGCGTTCGCGCACAAGGCCGGGCTGCACACCTCCGGGCTGGCCCGCCGCCCCGACAGCTACGAGCACATCGACCCGGCCCTGGTCGGCAACGGCACCAGATTCCTGGTCAGCGACCTCTCCGGGCGGGCCACGATGGAGTTCAAGGCCAAGGAGATGGGCTTGGAGTTGGGGCCGAAGGAGCTCGGTGCGGTGCTCGACGAGCTCAAGACCCTCGAATCCGCGGGCTACTTCTTCGAGACCGCCGACGCCTCGCTCGAGCTGTTGATGCGGCGCGGGACGGGCTGGCGACCGGCGTTCTTCGAGCTGGAGTCGTACCGCGTCCACGTCGAGCACCGACCCGGGGCCACCGACGAGCTGATCGAGAACCCGCTCGGGCACGCGGAGGGCGTCGAGACCGAGTGCACGATCAAGCTCCGCCTGCCCGGAGCCGACGGTGCCACCGACCGGGTCGTCGCCACCGGCGAAGGCAACGGTCCCGTCAACGCGCTCGACGCGGCGATGCGCTCGGCCGTGCTGGGCCGCTATCCCGAGCTCGGCCGGGTGGAGCTGTCCGACTACAAGGTGCGCGTGATCGACACGGGCACCGGTACCGAGGCCGTCGTGCGGGTGCTGATCGACTCGACGGACGGCCAGCACACCTGGACCACGATGGGCGTGTCGGAGAACATCATCGAGGCGTCCTGGCAGGCGCTGCACGACGCCATGGTCTACGCGCTGCTCCACATCGACGGGCGATGACCGCCCCGGGGGCGGCCGCCCGCGTCGCCCCGGCCGTCGCGCTCGTCGGCTCGAGCATCGTGATGGTCGGTTCGGTGCTCGGTTGGGCCCGCAGCGGCTCGTCGGTACGCAACAGCTACGCCCTGGTCCGCTCGGCGCGCACGCTCGGGATCGTCGAGGGTTCCCTCGCCAGCCTGGCTGCGGTCTGGTTCGCGGTGCCCGTCGTCGTCGGGCTCGCCTGGCTGGCGTTCTCGGCGCAGCGCTGGCGCTCGCTCGGGCTCTGTTCGCTGATCGCGGGGCTGCTCGCCATCGGCGCTGCGGGCGCGGTCCAACGGGCCCCCCTCGGCCCCGTCGCGGGACTGTGGGTTACCCTCGGGGGCGGCGTTGTGGCGGTTGGCGGCGGTTTGGCGACGATGTATCTGGCGCAGCAGGTCGCGCGTCATCCCCAACGCAGGCGGTGACCCCTGCCTCATTCGTACGGAGAGTGGCAGTTTCTACCGTCGCAGTCACCTGCCGTCGAGCGCGCGAAGTAGAGCCATGTACGAAGAACCCCAGTCCCCCGATGGCCAGCCCGGAGCCGATCCTCCGGCGAGCGGCGCGCCGATGCCGTGGTCGAGCAACGAACCGGTTCAGCCCGCCACACCTCCGTGGTCGATGCCGACCGAGCCCCCGACCGTGGCCGCGACCGGCCAGTGGGGTACCCAGCCGCCCGCTGGTCCGCCGCAGCCACCCCAACCGCCCGCGCCGGGATGGGGGCAGCCTCCGCAGCAACCGGGCTGGGGCTCGTCGGCGCCGCCGCAGCCGGGGCCGGCGCCGGTCGGACCGCAGGCGCCCATGCAGCAGCAGATGCCGCAACAGCCTCATCAGCCGGGGCAGTATCCGGGCTGGGGCCCGCAGGCGCAGCCCGTTGCGCAGGCTCCGGGCTACGGGTTCGGACCGCCCGTCGGAGAGGTGCCGCTCGCCCCGGTGGCCAAGAAGCCATCGCGCGTGCTCACCCGCATCGCGCCCGTGCTCGTCGGGGTCGGCCTGCTCGGTGGCGGCGGCTACTACGCCGCGGGCGCGCTCAGCGGCGGCGACGGCGCCGACTCGGCGACCGCCGCGGTCGAGGCGTTCTTCGCTGCGGTCGAGAACGAGGACGTGATCGGCGTGATGGAGTCGATGACGCCGGCCGAGCGCGACCTGATGGTGCAACCGGCGCAGGACGTCTCGGTCGAGCTGAAGCGACTCGGCATCCTGTCCGAGGAGATGAGCCTCGACGGCGTGCAGGGCATCGACATCGAGATCGACGGGCTCCAGCTCGAGCCCGAGGAGTTGGCCGACGGGGTCATGGCCGTCCATGTCATCGGTGGCGAGGCCACGCTCACCGTCGACACGGCCCGGCTCCCCATGGGCGAGCGCCTGCGCGATCTCCAGGAGGAGTTCGGCGGAGCGATCGAGGACGAGGTCACCACCGAGACCGGCGACCTGAGCGAGATCGGGCAGCTCGTCGCCGTGAAGCGAAACGGCGGCTGGGGCGTGAGCCTCGGCTACTCGGTCGCGGAGTGGGCCCGTCGCGATGCGGGTGAGCCGCTCCCGGTCTTCGCCGACGCACCGCTGCGACCCATCGGCGCGAACAGCCCCGAGGCGGCGGTCAGCGACCTGGCGGACGCCATCGACCGGGGCGACCTCGAAGGCGTGCTCGGCATGCTCGATCCGGGCGAGCTGGGCCCGATGTACGACTATTCCGAGCTGTTCCTCGACGAGGGCGTTCGGGAGTTCCGCGAGGCCGGTGACCTGTTCGAGATCGACGAGTTCGTCACCGAGGCGAGCGGCTCCGGCGACCGACGCTCGGTCGCCATCTCACGGGCCGTCGTCAGCATCCGCGACGAGTACTCGTCGGGCACCATGGAATGGGACGGCAGCTGCCTGACCGTGCACGAAGATGGCCAGCAGGTGATGAACTCCTGCGACATGGGCGACGACGAGATGAGCGCCAGTTTCCGGGACTTGGCGGCGGGCTCGGCGCTGAGCGTGCACGAGGTCGACGGCCGCTGGTACGTCAGTCCGACCGCGACGTTCACCCAGAGCATGCTGGCGGTGCTGCGGGCCATCGACGACGACGCCATCGCCCAGTTCGAAGAGGCGATGATCGGGCCCGCTGGGCTGCTCGGCTCGATGTTCGGCGGCTACTCGGACTTCGACGACCTCGACGACTTCGAGGCTGTCGAGCCGCCGAGATCCTGCGGCGCCGTCGACACCGACCCGGAGTGCCAGGCCGAGCAACTGTGGAACGACACCTACGACTGCGCGTTCGACGATGACGGCTGCAGCGAGAGTGAGGTCGCTGCGCTCTGTGCCCGTGCCGACGCGCTGACGGGGGTGGAGGACGTCTGGGCCCCCACGTGTGACGACGTCCGCTCGATCACCGAGGACTTCGACGCCGGCGCCGATGGCGGGGTCGGCGCGGCCGACTTCGACACGTCCGGCTGGACCGACGCCGACTGGGACCGCTACGACAAGGCCTGGGAGGAAGCGTGGCAGACCTACGACGACTGCGCGGCCGGTAGCGACCCCGCCAGCTGCACCTTCCCCGAGGTCGGTAGCGACGGGTTCCCGGTCGTGGCTGTGCAACGCTGAGCGGAGCGGGCGACCCACCCGTTCGAGCAGGTGGTGACGGTGGCCGACCCCGAGCGGGTCGGCCACCGCCGCGTCCGGCCGCTGGTAGTAGCCTGCGACGACGATGAGCGCACCCGATTTCGTTCCCGCCCGGCCGACCGACAAGGTCCGCCTCTACAGCTCTCCTCCGCGCCGGGCGGGGTCGTGGCTCGCGACGCGCCCGGGTGAGCTGGGGGGCGACGGGCAGCCGAGCGGCGCTCGTCTGGGCAGTCAGGGGCCCGACCAGGGCTTCGTGTTCAAGCTCGTCGGCCGCTTCGCCGATCGCTTGTCGCTCGACCCGGCCGAGGACCGCCGCGACGTCATCGCCGGCTGCGTCGCGGTGGCGTTGAAGCGCGCCTCGCTGTTCGGTCGAGCGCCCGTCGTGCACGACCTCACCGCGGCGTTCGGCGTGTTCGGGTTCCTCTCGACCGACCCGCCATCGGACCTGGTGCGATATCGGCAGGGCCTCTTCGACGGCGTCGGCCATCCGCACCACCAGGCGGCGCGGCGCGCGGTCGCCGACGCCGTGCCGGTCGAGGTGCTGCGCCAGGTCCCGACGGCCATCGTGGCCGGTGCGGCCAAGGACTGGCAGTCCCAGCTCGTGATCGAGCACACGACCGCGCACTGAGCCGGTTCCGCCTCCGCCGCGCCCGCGGTCGCGCTGTTGGCGGAGGCCTACGTCGGGGGTGGCGACGACGTCGGGGGCGTCGGCCTACGCAGGGGAGCGCTCGAGCAGCCGGTCGAGCGCGCCGCCGTTGGCCTCGCGCTGGGCGATGACGTGGTTCAGGCTGTGGTTGCGAGCCGCGCTGGCCAGGTAGAAGCGCTCGTAGAGCTCGGTGCGTCCTCCCAGGGCGGACCCGGCGAAGTCCCAGGCGGCCCGGAACAGCCGGGCGCGGTCGCGCGCTGCGGCCCCGCGGGCGCCGGGGAGGTAGCGCTCGAGCACGGGCGCCATCGTCGGATGGTCGAACGCCGCCGCGCTCGGCGTCGCCAGCAGGTTGTGCGAGCCGACGAGCTTGATGATCTCGTTGGCGCGCGCCATCCAGGTCGGCATCGTGGCGCGCAGCGCCCGGAACGGACGGTCGTCGCAGAACAGTACGCCGTCGCCGTAGGTGTGCGCGCCCGCCTCGGCTGCGGTGATGGCGGCGCGGGTGAGCGCTCCGTAGCCCCACAACTCGCCGAGGAGTTGGGACACGTCGGGCTTGGCGGCGCTGTTGAGCATCTCGGCCATCGCGCTGCACAGCTCGTAGGCCAGTTCGAGCTTCACCGCAGCTCGGATCGTCGTCTGTTGCATGATGTTCGCGGCCCACCCTGAGGCGCTCATCAGCCGGTTGTAGAGCTCGGCGTCGCCGCCGATGAACACCCGCTCCCAGGGCACCTCGACGTCGTCGAACACGACGAAGGAGTCCTGCTCGTCGAAACGGCTGGAGAACGGGTGGTCGGCCACCGGGCCCGCGGAGCCGTAGTGGTCGCGGCAGATGTTGACGACGCCCTTCGTGGCGACCGGGACCGAGAACGCCACGGCATGAGCGGGGTCGGCGCCCCTGGCGAGCGGTTGGCCCGGGTAGACGAAGATCTCGTCGGCGAAGGGACCGAGGGTGGCGAGGATGCGGGCGCCGCGAACCACGATGCCCTCCCGGTTCCGGCGCACGATGCGCAGCGACAGCTCGCCGTTGATGCCCTCCACGTCGCCGAGGCTCTTGTCGACGACGGGGTGGATGATCGTGTGGGTCAGGGCCAGGTCGGACTCGGCTACCTCGCGGTGGAACGCGACCATGGCCTCGGCGCCCCGGGTCTCGCCCGTCTGCTCGAACACGTCGCGGCGGGCGGCGAACCCGGCCGCGGTGACGTTCACGTAGTCGGGGGTGCGGCCCATCATCCCGAACGAGTACGAGGCGAGAGACTCGAAGCACCGGTGGCGCTGGGCGAGGTCGGCGGGCGTGCGCGGCAGGATGAGGCTGGCCGACATCGGCGCGCCCGTCCACGGATCGGGCACGAGGCAGTCCTCGGCGTGGTCGTGCTGCCAGTCGAAGTAGCCGGCGAGTCCAGCCAGCGAGCCGCCGAACGCGGGGTGCGTGGCCACGGCGACGCGCTCGTTCCCCAACCACACCTCGCGCTCGTCGCGGAGGCCTTCGAGGAATTGCTTGCCAGTGCGTGCCGTCATGGGATTCTCCTCGTGGCAGGGAGGGGTAGAGAGCAGATCCTTAGATATCTAATGATTAGCGTACGCGTGATTGGTCCGGCCGTCAACTACGGTGGTGCGCGTGGTGCGCGAGCTGTCCTCCGAAGTCATCGCCAAGACGCGCGTCCACGCGCCCGGATTCGACGAGGACTCGTTCCGACTCGGCTACCTGCTGGCCGTGGCCTGGGGCCGGTTGGAGCGCGACTTCGAGGCCCAGGTGCACCGCCCCCGCGGGTTGACCTGGGGTGGGTTCCGACTCCTGTTCTGCCTCTGGGCGGCGGGCCCACTCGAAACCGCCGAGCTGGCCCGCCTGCTCGGCATCTCGACCGCGACCGTGTCGAGCGTCGTTCGTACGCTGGAGGCCAAGGGGTGGGTCGAACGCGAACGCCACACGGCCGATCAACGGCGGGTCACCGTTCGCTCGACCACGGCGGGTGCCGCCCTGGCCGCCGATGCCCTCCAGGCCCAGAACGAGCGGGAGACCGCGTGGATGGCGGGGCTCGACGAGACGCAGCGCGGCGCGCTGCGCGCCGCGCTCGAACACCTCGCTCGACGGCCGCGGCCGGCGTCAGGGGTCGGCTGATCGCCCCAGGAGCAACCCCGGCGAGGTTCCCGGGTCGGCGGACGCCACTTCGGTAGGGTGGAGGGGTGACCCCCCGCGCCCGGTTCGCTCCCTCGCCCACCGGATACCTCCACGTCGGCAGCGCCCGAACCGCCCTGTTCAACTGGATCTTCACCCGGGCCGTCGGCGGCACGTTCGTGCTGCGCATCGAGGACACCGACCGCACCCGCAACCAGCCGGAGCTGATCGACAACATCCTCGACAGCCTCCAGTGGCTGGGCATCGAGTGGGACGAGGGCCCTCACTTCCAGTCCCAGCGGGCGGACCGTCATCGCGACGCCGTCGAGCAGCTGCTCGACGCCGGGTGGGCCTACCGCGACGACGGGGCCGTGCGCTTCCGCACGCCCGACGAGGGCACGACCGGCTGGGACGACGTCATCCGTGGCCGGGTCGACTTCGACAACGTCGAGATCGAAGACTTCGTCATCCAGCGCAGCGACGGTTCGGCCGTGTTCCTGCTCGCCAACGCGGTCGACGACCTCGACATGGGCATCACCCACGTCGTGCGCGGTGAGGACCTCGTCAACACCGTGCCCAAACAGCTCCTGTTGATGCGGGCCCTGGGTGTCGAGGCCGATCTGACCTACGCCCACCTGCCGCTGCTCGTCGACGAGCAGCGGCGCAAGCTCTCCAAGCGCTTCGGCGACGTGGCGGTCGAGTCGTACCGCCACCGCGGCATCATCGCCCCGGCGATGACCAACTACCTGGCCACGTTGGGCTGGGGGCCCGGCGACGACATCGAGATCCGGCCGATGCGCGAGATCATCGAGCTGTTCGATCTCGCCGACGTGCGTCCATCCTCGGCGTTCTTCGACGTCAAGAAGCTCACCCACTTCAACGCCGAGTACCTGCGTGCGCTGTCGGCCGACGAGTTCGTGGCCGCCGCCCGCGCCTGGTTCCTCGAGGGCTACGACGCCGCGTTCGTCGAGACGCTCCAGCAGCGCACCCACCAGCTGTCCGACCTGTTGGACCTGGTGCGCTGGGGCTACGGCGACGAGACCGGGTACGACCACGCCTCGTGGACCAAGGTCATGACGACCGACACGGCCGGGCCCATGCTGGACGGCACGATCGAGGCGTTCGAGGGCGCCGAGTGGACCTCGGACGCGCTCCACGGCGCGCTGGCGGCGGTCGGTGAGCGGCTCGGCCTCAAGCTCGGCAAGGCGCAGGCGCCGGTGCGCCTCGCAGCGATGGGCCATTCGGTCGGTCCGCCGTTGTTCGAATCCCTGGAGGTGCTCGGGCGGGAGCGCACGTTGGCCCGG
>Ga0224505_10001825_pt1 | contig 13037 bp, 9 predicted proteins | sample SF_Jan12_sed_USG_FD_169102 | JGI IMG/M metagenome (GOLD analysis project Ga0224505, IMG submission 169102) | Sediment microbial communities from San Francisco Bay, California, United States - SF_Jan12_sed_USGS_4_1 | ecosystem: Environmental > Aquatic > Marine > Sediment | place: USA: California...
CAGGGACTGGGACAGTCTATTTGAATCCTATTACAGAATATACGATAACGAGATAGCTTACTATGCGCACCGGCAGTGGACCATGCTGGGTGCCGATTTGGGTCCGGCTTTCTGGATGCTCTACCAGGACCCCACCAAATCGCTCGATGACATAGAAGAGTTTGTGCGCAAGCGGGAGGTGAGACAGGTCACCGATGAAATGAGATACTCATACCAGCTGGTGCTGGTGGGCATGAGCCAGCGGGACATTGAGTACAAAGAGAAGGTGCTGGAGCAGATACTCAAAGAGACTGGGGGCTGGAAGGTCAAGAAGTGGCTCGAGCCCGAAATGGAGCAGTTTTCGTTACTGTACCTGCTCAGATTGGGTAAGAAGAATCTGAACTTCGTCTATACCGGCGGTTGGATAGGAAACTACATGCAGTCGGGCACGCCGGATTTTGTGAACAAATACGAACCGCTTGCCGAAGACACGACTGAGAAATTCCAGGCGACGGGACTAATGGTGGACTGCGGCAGCGACTCGATGATGGGGTGCGTCGGCTCGATCGCGGGCGGGGGCCAGTGCGGGCTGGAGCAGTTCGGTTTTTATGATGTCGCCGACAAGAAATCAACTGCTGCCGCCATAGAGTGGATGAAGTATTGCATAAAAGAAGAAGCCAAACACAACATCCCGCCCGGCAAGGAAGGTATGTATCTTGCTGTAGGTAAAACGCATGAAGAACTGCAACGAGATCTGGCCAAGCAGCCGGCCACACACACCTGGCAGCGCAAGATTAAAGAGGCGTTTGACCCCAACAACCTTGGGGACCGGTTGTATCCCACCCTTGACGAGAGATAGAACAGAGTAGACCGACTTTTTACCTTGGCAGGCGCAATTCAACAATGGAGCGTGTTGCCTAACTCTGAGGACAATCACTTGCCTTGCAGAATGAATCACATTAGCCTTTCTTGATTCATGAGTCACGATCCATCGTTTTGTTAACGCTTTAACTGACATAGAAAGAGAGCGATTGCTTCAACTAACGCCCAGATCCTCGACCAGCTTCACGGCCTGTTCTTCCTTAAGCCAAACGGACCTCTGGCAAACCATCCGTCTTCTGAGCCACCAGTTGAGGGAACACTAGGCGTGAGTTACCCAGTCGCTGCACTCAACCGATTGGATTTGATTCCGCCGCCACTTATTTAGATCTCTTGAGAAACTCCCTTCCACAAAACCTATTATAGAGCCGGAAAATGCTTGACAGTGCGGGAGGGGTTTTGTAGTATAGACCAGGATTTTGCAGAGAGTAGTCTCTTACCAAAACTCTAGAAAGGAGGTCCAAGACGAAGAATTTATTTGATTTGACAGGCAAAGTTGCTGTAGTGGTTGGCGGTGCTGGGGGCATCGGTCATGCACAGGCTTTGGGTCTGGCAGACGCTGGTGCTGATGTCATCGTGGCTAGCCGTAAACTTGAACATCTCAAGCCGGTAGCCGATGAGATACAAGCCCGGGGTAGAAAGTCACTGGCTGTCGCCGTGGAGGTGACTGACGAGAAATCAGTAGCAGCTATGGTCAATAGTGTCTTGAAGGCATTTCCGCACATTGATGTTCTAGTGAACGCTCATGGTCTGGCGATTCGCCACCCTGCCGACTCCTTCCCGATTGACGAGTGGCAGAAGGTCATGGACATCAACACCCGCGGCACTTTTCTCACCTGCCAGGCAGTCGGACGGGTGATGATCAAGCAGCGCAGTGGCAAGATCGTGAACTTGTCGTCGGTGAGAGGCAGATACGGACTCCCCACAGACTATGCGGCTTATTGTCCCAGCAAAGGAGCTGTAGATACCCTTACACGAACGCTCGCCTGCGAGTGGGCCAAGTATAATGTGCTGGTCAATGCTATCGCGCCCACTGTTGTAGAGACTGAACTTACCCGTCCCGCCCTGGCCGACCCTGAGTTTGCCAATAGAATGAAGGCTCGTATCCCGCTCGGCCGCTGGGCAATGCCAGAGGAGCTTGTCGGAGCTACTATATTCTTTGCCTCAAAGGCGTCAGACTTCATTACCGGGCAAATCCTGTACATTGACGGTGGCGTGACCACTTGGTAAATAGTATCTGTAATCAATAAACCTTAGGAGGTACCTATAATGGGTAAAACAGTATTTGTTTCTCTGTCGCATCCCTTCAGCGCGGAAATTCCCCGCTGGCCTTATTTTGACAAGCCGATAATTGATAATGCGCACACTATGGCCAAGGGCGGCGTTCTGACGCAGAAGATTACCTGCACGATGCACACCGGTACGCATTGCGATGCCCCCCGTCATGTTATGGAAATCGAGTTCGATGGTAAAAGAGCTCGTTACACGCACGAAATGCCGATTGACGCCTACACCGGTAATGCCGTTTGCCTTCCCATCAAGATCGAGCGCTGGGGACTGATCCTTCCGAAGCATCTTGAGGCTGCCTGCGAGAAAGTAGGCATCAAGCCGAGCGAACTCAAAGGCATGGTCGTTTGTCTGAATACCGGCATGCATCGCAAGTTTGACGACTCCAAGGAGTACTATCACTATTCCTGCGGTACCGGCGTCGAAGCGGGAAGGTGGTTCGTAGAGAAAAAGGTAAAGTGTGTCGCTATGGATATGCAGGCTCTGGACCATCCTCTCCACACCGCCATGGGCAACAACGGCATGACCCGTATGAACCTGCTCGGCGCTTCCGGCTATCCTATCACTGAAGAATACACTCAACAGTTCGGTGAAGAAGCCTACGCCGAATTTGATAAGTTTACCTACATCAAGGTGCACGGCAAACAAGCTTATGACAAGAAGTTTGGCGATCTGGAAGCCCTCGGCAACTGGGGTACCTGGGAGCCCTGCCATAAGCTAATGCTGGGTCATGGCATAGTCGGGGTCGAAAACCTTGGTGGAGACCTGGATAAGGTTTCCGGTAAGCGCTTCAGGTTCAACTGCTTCCCTCTACGCTGGTACATGGGCGATGGCTCCATGGCTCACTGCGTTGCCGAAATTGATGAAGACGATCTGAATGATGTGCCCGATAGGGTCTATTCCTATGGTGGCTGCCTCCCGGAAAGATGAAGTATATAGCTGTTTGCTTACCACGATAGTTCAAAACTAAATATGGAGGATATATGAAAAAGATTACTCTGGCTCAGGTCAAACCCTATGAGGCACCCGGTCATTTCAAGGTGGCTACTCTCAGGTTGAGCGGCAAAGAGGAGACTGGGGCCCAGAAATTCTGGATCGGTCTTTCCCATTTTCTGCCAGGAGGCGGAGCGGAATTCGGCGCTACGCCAGCGGAGAAATACTATTTCGTGCTGGACGGAGAAATCACCGTTAAGACCGAGAAAGAAGAGACAACACTTGGTCCGTGGGACTCAGTCTACATCGGTCCCAATGAAGGTAGATCGATACTCAACAAGACCAATAAACCCGTGAGTATGCTGGTAGTTGCTAACTATTAGTAATCTTCTCTATTCCGAACAGTTGTTACAATTCCTATCTGAGTAGGAAAGGGGGCAGCTCATAAGAGCCGAAGAAATCAATCACATTGCTTTGCTAGGCGCGGGCATGGTGGGTCACGGTCTGGCCTTGCATTTTGCCAAGGCAGGTTATCGGGTATCCCTATACTCCCGGACTCAGCAAACACTGGACAAAGCCACTGCAAACATCAGGTCAAACCTACCCGTTTTGCTACAGGGGCAAGCTGGCTCAGAAAATGAAATCAATAAGATTATAAGCAGAATAAGAACAACAACAAACATACATGAAGCAGTGGCAAAGGCCCCGATTGTTGTTGAATCAGTGGCTGAAGACTTAAAGGTAAAACAGGATCTGTTCAAAGAATTGGACCAGATGTGCCCCAAGGATGTTGTTCTGGCCACAAATACATCGGTAATCAGTATAACGGCGATAGCATCTAAAGCCAAGAACCGGGATAGAATCATTGGGACACATTTCTGGTTTCCCCCATACCTTATACCTCTGGTTGAGGTGGTAAAGGGAAAGGATACCTCTGATGAGACAGTGGAAATAACCTATCAATTCATGAAAAGGGCGGGGAAGTATCCTATCAAATGCTTGAAGGATGTCCCAGGATTTGTCGCTAACCGTCTCCAGCACGCCCTGTGGCGGGAGGCTATCTCAATCGTAGAAAAAGGCATTGCTGATGCAGCTACTGTTGACGATGCTATTAAGCAAAGCTTTGGAATCCGGATTCCTGTTCTCGGGCCAATTGAGAATGCCGATATGGTGGGGCTAGATTTGGCTCTGGCCATCCACAATACCGTTTTGCAGGATTTGGAGGCTTCTCCCAACCCCTCACCGCTCTTGAAGGACAAGGTGAGTAAAGGTGAGCTTGGCTTCAAATCTGGCAAAGGCTTCTATGACAGCTGGACACCGGAAAGTATAAAGCGCACCAGAGAAAGGCTTATGAAGCATCTCATCGACTACTCCCGCAAGCAACAAGCTTGAGACACTGTGCGATATTGATGACCGAAAACGTAAGGAGGAATGCACCAGATGGACAAACTAATCATAACCGCGGCTCTAACCGGCAACATTACCCTGCCGACTCAGACGCCCTATCTACCGCTGACACCACAACAAATCGCCGAGGAGGCCGAGAGGTGTGCCGATGCCGGCGCGGCTTCGGTGCATGTCCATGGACGTGACCCCGGGACGGGCAAACCGACCACTGACCCAGCGGTATACAGGGAGATTGCCACTCTCATCAAGGCGAGAAGCAATGTCATTGTTTGCGTAACCACGGGCGGCACCATGGAAATGACGGCGGCGGAACGGATAAGGGTTGTTCCGGCCCTCAAACCGGAGCTGGCTACATTTAACATGGGCTCTATCAATTTCTCAATTCACCCGATTGCGGAGCGATATAAGGACTCGGACTACAAGTATCCCTGGGAGAAGGATTTCGCCGCCGGAACCATAAACTTCATCTTCCGTAATACCTTTGGTGATATCGAGCACTTCTGCAAGACCATGATTGAGAATAACACCAGACCCGAGCACGAAGCCTATGACGTTGGACATCTTTACAACATACAATACTGCATTAGGAGAAAGCTTGTGCAATTCCCGATCTGGGTGCAGTTTGTGACTGGGATTCTGGGTGCGATTGGCGCCGATTTGGAGAATATCATGTTCATGAAACAAACAGCTGACCGATTGTTCGGACCGGAAAACTATAAATGGTCGGTAATTGGCGCTGGCTATCCCGCCGAGTTCAACCTGGCGACCCTATCCATAATGATGGGTGGACATGTCCGCGTGGGCTTTGAAGACAATATCTTTGTGCGCAAGGGAGTGTTGGCCAAGAGCAACGCCGAACTGGTGGAGAAGGTCGTCAGAATCGCCCGGGAGCTTGACAGGGAAATAGCCACGCCCGATGAAGCAAGACAGATCCTTGGCCTGAAAGGGAAGGACAAGGTCAACTACTAGAGCGCCTGGACAGAGCACACCCGACAGGAAGTGTCTTAGATTCTATTTTGTCTTTTCACGCTGGCGGCCTTGTGTGGCTGACTCGTAGGCAGCTGCTTCACCCCTTCTGGAATCTGCAAGCACGGACGTGGTGTGAAGAGGATTGTGTCAAGTCAGCGACGACCACAAATTCGTAATGGGGGAAACGCCTCTGAAGTTCTTCTCTTAGCGAACTCCTTACTACTATTAGGGCGTCGACCGCTGATACTAAAGCTAATTCGACTGCAGGCATGAGCCCGTTTCCACGCAGCTCCAACGGGCCAACTTCATCGATGACCACCAGGTCGCATCTGTTTTCAACCGCTCGCCTAATGGCGTCACAGGCAAACGATATCCCTTTTTTGCTGACGGTGTAGTCACCAACGTTTTCCCCTCGTTTGAAAGACTCGTGACGTGACAGCCGTGCAAAAGGGAGCTCTTCGCCAGTGAGGAGGTCAACTGCGTTGGAGCCAACTCGTTGACCTTGCTGCTCTATCGCCGGACAGAGGATACCGCCAACGCTAGAACCGGATTGTCGCCGCCGGTCGATGTACTCCCTGCACCAACTGGTCTTGCCCGACCCTGGTTCACCTACAACGAGCAGTCTCACTAAAGACCTGATGCGAAGGCAACTGCCGCGCCGATCCAGCAAAAGGCCGTGATGGCTATGGTGCTGGCATAGAAGGCCCTGGGTCTCACAGTCATAAGTTGCCAGAAGTTGGGTCGGAGCTTTGTACTCACCAGATGCCCAAGGAGCAGCAAACAAGTGCCTACGATGGCTAGACCTGTACCATTGGCAAACACTGAACTGACTCTCTCTACAAGTCCCCAGGATGCCCAGTTACCCATACCAGCCGCTGATGCTAGAACGCCGAAAAGGATGAAGCTCAGGTATCCCGCTGCAACACCAGCACCAATACGCGTCTTGATACTGCTTTCAAAACCTTTGAACAGCAGGCTGACCACCAGGCTGAACGCCAGTCCTTCCAGAAGGATTGCCGAGGCCGGGTTGTACACGAAGGGAGCAAAAATAGGCTGGCCATAAATCAGGGCGCTCAGCGGCTTGAACAGGGCGGCGGTCACTGCAATACAGAATGCGAGCTTGGGCCGCCGATAGGTGACGACAAATGCCGCCATTATTGCCATGCCGAAGCCTCCGGTGATTGCTCCTTTGTAGGCGAAATGGACAAGGTGTAAAGCCCCACCCAGAGTAGCTTCCACAAGCCCCCAAATCGAACCAAAGACCAGAATCCCGATGAATAAACGCAAAATGTCTCTTGACCGTGACACTGTTCTGAGTTTGTTAAGTACCTGCATGTCTTGCCTCCCCGTTCGTAAGCTTGCCTGAGTTTGCACCTAAGTATATCAAACAGACAATTCTTCATCAATATGATGTTGACTGTTGTGCGTTCACAGTACTAGAATGTAAGCTGAGTCAGACGAAAAAGGAGGTGGAAGCATATGGCTCGTTCGGCGCAAGGAGAACAGGTTTTCACAAATTGTACTGTCGGCGGCCCGCTCTTTGTCTACGTCAGAAATGGGAAAATAACACGCGTTGAACCCTTGGAGCTCGGTCCCGACGATGCTGAATCCTGGGTCATAAAAGCACGGGGAAGGAAGTTTTCCCCTACCAGAATGGCGAACGTTGCAAACTATGCCTTGGCCGAAAGGTCAAGGATATATTCACCCGATAGGATTCTTTATCCCCTTAAGAGAGTTGATTTCAATCCGCAAGCAGATAGAAAGGCTGAAAACAGAGGTACGTCAGGTTATAAGCGAATCAGCTGGGACGAAGCCTTAGATATTCTGGCCAAGGAAATAGAGCGCGTCCACAAGACTTATGGGCCTGGCGCAGTTCTCACCACGCCTTCTTCACATCACAACTGGGGCAACGTGGGTTACAGGCACAGCAGCCTGTTCAGGTTCATGGGAATATTGAATGCTACCTATGTGGATCACAATCCGGATAGCTGGGAGGGCTGGCACTGGGGGGCAATGCACATGTGGGGGTTTGCCTGGAGACTAGGCATTTCATCGCAATACGATCTCCTGGAAGATGCCTTGAAACACGCCGAGATGGTGATCTACTGGTCCTCCGACCCTGAAAGCACCTCCGGAATCTATGGAGGGCAGGAGTCAAATCAGTGGCGTTCCTGGCTCAAGGAGCTAGGGGTGAAAATGATTGTAGTAGACCAGCATTACAATTTCACCGCTCTGAACTTTGCTGACAAATGGTTTGCTCCCAGGCCGGGAACCGATACAGCGATGGCGGCAGCTATCGCCTATGTCTGGCTTACGGAAGGCACGTACGATAAGGAATATATTAAGGAACATGCGCACGGATTTGAGAAGTGGAAAGCCTATATACTCGGTGAAGAAGATGGTTTTGCCAAGACGAGTGAATGGGCTGAGAAAGAAACGGGAGTACCGGCACGAGAGATTAGGGCCCTGGCGAGAGAGTGGGCCAGGCGTAAGACTATGCTGGCCTCCGGGAGCGCGCTTGGGGGAGGAGCTTGCAGGACAGCCTATGGGACAGAATGGGCAAGGTATATGGTTATGCTGGCAGCCATGCAGGGGATGGGCAAGCCAGGGAGCAACATATGGACAACAAACTACGGTGCCCCCCAGAATTTTGACTTCTTCTTCCCGGGATATGCTGAAGGGGGAATATCGGCTGACGCTCTGAACTCTGCGGCGGGCTTCCAAATGATCGCACGAGGAATAACAAAACATCCGATAAGGTCTGAAGTGAATGATCCCGGGGGACAGCATATACCCAGGATTCTACTTCCTGAATGCATTTTGAATCCGCCTCAAGAGTGGCGAGGCAAGGGCTTTTGTGGCACTTCGCCTGAATATCAGCTCAAGAAATACAAGTATCCCGAAGATGGGTTCTCCGAGGTGAAAATGTTCTGGCGGTATGGTGGTTCCTATATCGGCACCATGAACAACACAAACAGGTGGGTGAGGATGTACCGGAGTCCCAGGCTTGAGTTTGTGGTTAACCAGTCAATCTGGATGGAGGGTGAAGCGCAACTTGCTGATTTGATACTTCCAGCCTGCACCAATTTTGAGCGATGGGACATTGGCGAGTGGGCTAACTGCTCAGGCTATATTCCTCATTGCCATTATACAGTCAACCATCGGACAATAGTGCTGCAGAAGAAATGTATTGAACCGCTGGGAGAATCCAAGGCGGATTACGACATATTCGCTGCGGTGGCTGAAAGGCTTGGCTTCTACGAGAAATTCACTGAGGGCGGCTTAACAGAGCTGGACTGGGTAAAGAAGCTGTTCCAAGTAACTGACCTGCCCAAGTACATTTCTTGGGAGGATTTTGAGAAGAAAGGCTACTTCGTTGTCCCACTGCCGAAACCCTATAGATCCACACCAAGTTTGAGATGGTTTGCCGAGGGCCGGAAGAACGATACACCAGACTGGGGACCTGTGGGTGGAGGGATAGCAAGCATACCGGATGCCGAAGGTAATCTGGCTACCCAGACCGGTAAAATAGAGTTTGAAGCAGAAAGCCTCAAACGGTTCGACCCCGATGACTGGGAAAGGCCGCCTGTAGCCAAGTATATCCCTTCCTGGGAAGGGCATCACACAAAGGAGCTTTACTCCAAATACCCCCTTCAACTCATTACGCCTCACCCAAGGTATAGTTTCCACACCATGTATGACGGCAAAGATAGCTGGATAAATGAAATACCGGAACACAGGGTTAAGAAGGAAGATGGACGGTACTACTGGGTGATTCGGATGAATTCCAGAGACGCCGAGAAAAGGGGCATAAAAGATGGTGATTTGGTCAACGTCTACAACGACAGAGCAGTTGTCATATGTGCAGCACAGGTTACAGAGCGTGTCCCGTATGGCATGGCTCATTCGTATGAGTCCTGCGCTGTTTATGACCCAATCGGAGAGCCCGGCGAATCGCCGGATAGAGGCGGATGTATCAACCTGCTGACACCCCATCGTTTTATATCTAAGAATGCCTGCGGCATGGCTCCGAATTCCTGCTTGGTTGAAATCGAAAAGAGGAGGGAATAAGTATGGCTAAATGGGGTATGGTAATAGACATAACGAAGTGCAATGCTTGCTACAGCTGTTTCATAGCCTGCAAAGACGAGTACTGGGATAACGATTATCCCCCTTATTCCGCGGCCCAGCCCAGGCATGGACAATTCTGGATGGACCTGGTGAAGAAAGAGCGTGGAGTGTGTCCTTGCGTGAAGGTGGCATACATACCCGTACTTTGTATGCACTGTGACAACGCGCCCTGTGTTAAGGCTGCCAAGAACCGCGCGGTGTATAAGAGGCCCGATGGGATAGTGATAATAGACCCCAAGAAGGCCGTCGGACAAAGGCAGATAGTGGACGCCTGCCCCTATCAGGCAATATTCTGGAACGAAGAAAAACAGCTCCCACAAAAGTGCACGTTCTGCGTACAAAGGCTTGAGCAGGGGAAGATTCCCAAGTGCGTGCAGGTATGTCCCAGCCGTGCTTTGATTTTTGGTGACCTGGCGGACGCTAGGACCGACGTTGCCAAAATTGTGGCTTCCAGGAAAACTGAGGCCCTTGATCCTGGACGCAAAGCCAAGCCGAGAGTTTACTACCTGGGTGTGCCCAAGCTTTTCATTGCTGGCTCCGTTGTGTATGGTGACACGGATGAATGTGCTGAAGGAGTGTCGGTAACCCTGACCAAGCAATCTACTGGCAAGTCAACGAAAACCTCAACAAACAACTTCGGAGATTTCGAATTTGATGGCCTGGGTGCGGGGAAGTACTCTGTAAAGTTTGAATGTAATGGGTACAAAGGGAAGACGGTCGCTATTGACCTGAAAACTGACAAGTATCTGGGAGCAGTAGACCTAACCAAGCGGCGGTAAGACTGGCTTTGTTTTTGGCACAGGAGTACCAAGCCGAAGACAAGATTGCAGACGGCGTTCGGGTCTTGCTCGACAAACCAACGGTTACCTATTCTTGTCCGCAGGCCCGGTGGAACACGGGCAGCGCACGATCAATTCAGGATTTTGCGGCCTTCACCTTTCTGTGAAGCTTTATGTCCCCGACGTTCACGTCCTTTGCTGTGTTTATGTTCCGTAGCTCCTGTGGATCGTATTTGTCCTTCTCTATCCTCAAGGAATAAGTATGGTCAACCTTCATGTCCTCAAACCAGAAGTCCCCGTAGTCGTCAGTCTTGACTGTGAATTTCTCGCCAGTGTCCGAGTCCGTTAGGGTGGCGGTTGCGTCTTTGATACACTCGTCCTGTTCTGGGTCGTAAACAGCTCCAGCTATGAAGCTCCTGGGTAGGCCCATGTAATATACGCGCGGCTTAGCTTCGAACTCGGGATGTAGTACCTCAGACTTGCCTATCTCGTCCTTCAGATCCTCTTCCTCACCGAACCTGAGTGCTCCAGTCGGACATGCATCCACGCATCTGGGTTCTTTCCATCCATTATCCAGGAGGTGAGCACACATGGTGCATTTCTGCGCTATATTGAGGTCCCAGTTGAAATAGATCACCCGATAGGGACATGCATCGATGCAATTCCTGTGGCCGCAGCATTTTACGGGGTCGATGATAACTATGCCGTCGTCTCTCTTGTATATCGCCTGTGCTGTACAGGCGGGGATGCAGGGCGCTTCATCACACTGCTGACATACATCGTGAAGATATGTGACCCTGACCTTGGGAACAGTCCCCCTGACCATATCAGTGATTTTCATCCAGAAGTGCCCGGTCGCGGGCTGAGGCTTGGCATAGGGAGTCCAGTCGTTGCCCACGTGCTCGTCCTTACAGGCAATCTGACAATTGTAACAACCGTTGCAAATATCGTAGTTGATGATCAGGGCCTTACCCATTTTTTACCTCCTTCATCCAGCCTTCTACGCCGGGACCTGCATAAGGGTGGAAGGGACGCTCGAAGGCTTCCGGATATTTGCGTCTGAGCGCTTCCATGTCGGTCTTCTCGACTTGCGCCAGGAAGCCGCTCACTGCATGGCCAACTGCATTTTTCGAAGTGGTGTTGCGGGGCACGATAGTGTTGATGGCACCACCACGATCGATCTCCCCAAGGGCAATTGGGTCCCACTTCGCGCCGTGATCTATATACACCACACCGGGCATGATGCGCTCGGTGATGTATGCGCCCGCCAACACCGTTCCGCGGTCGTTATAGATCGAAATGACGTCTCCATTCTTAATGCCCCGCTTCTTTGCCTCCGAGGGGTGCAGCCAGCCCGGCTGATACTGGTATCCGTCGGGACCCCGTACCTTGCAGGTCTCAATTTCGCGCAGCCAAATCATATCCTTGTGCTCCGAGTGGACGCCCCAGCGCGGGTGGTTGGAGCACACAAGCAGCGGATACTTCTTGGAGCGCTCTGTGCCGATAGTCTCCTCGTGGCTAATGCCTTTCGCAATCCATTTCGGCACCGGTGGCCGCTCCAGATCACCAGGGAAGTGCTTGACAAGGCCGGTGGCCTCGAATTCAAGCTTGCCGGTCGGTGTCGAAAGCGGATTCTTCTCCGGATCCTTGTAGAAGTTGTAAAAGCCAGCGGGCACATCCTCCCAATTATCGGCTGTGGGCACCACATAGTATCCCACTTTATTAAGCTCCTCCCAGCTAATCAGGTCGGCACAGCGGGAAATCTCCCAGCCGTATTTGATCCAGTCGGCTATAGATTTGCCCTCCGTATACTCTTTCAACAACCCCAGGCGCTCAGCAATCTTGCATACGATCTCGTAGTCACTGTACGACTCGCCGAGGGGCTCCGTGCACTTGTGTTCCGGAAACAGCAGGTTGTACTGGCCGCTGAAGATGTCGACCGCAATATCGTCCTCTTCGAGCTTGGTATTCACCGGAAGAATAATATCGGCCAGCAAACACTCGTTCTCCAGCCATATATGTTGGGCGAACATGAACTCGATATCGGGATGACGCATCGCCCGGATGTAGTCGTTGCCGCAGTTCCAGGATGTGATCCAGGACGGCGAGTCCGTCCAGACCATGTGGATCTTGGAGCAACCGTCCGCCGGGTATTTGTAGTGCACAAACTGGTCTTCGCGGGGAGCCGTCTCCGATTCGCAGCCGTACCAATCGCATTGACCTTCTAAAATAGCCTTCGGTACATAGGTCTTGGGGATAAATGAGGGGTGATTTGTCTCATCGGGATGGCCACCCCTGTAGGCCTTGCGCAGGTTGGGCACACGTAGGGGCTTGGGTTGCGCGTACTGATCCGGCTTGTCGAAAAGTCCCCACTCTATCATCTTAGCCTGGTTGACGCCCGGCTTGCCAAGTCCCTGCATGGCCAGACAGATATTCTGCAGGCGGGCTGCCTCCGTAGCATAGGGACCTCGAATACCAGGGCCACCATTACCGATGACCACGGTGGTGCGTTTGCTCGACCACTCTTCGGCCAGCGCCTTGATTATACGAGATGGCACACCTGTGATGGGCGCCGCCCACTCAGGCGTCTTGGGCACTCCGTCTTCTTGGCCCATGACATAGGCCTCGTACTTTTCGACGCCAACGGCGTGAGTCTTGAGATACTCTTTATCG